>Ga0105243_10004878_pt1 | contig 10525 bp, 5 predicted proteins | sample KBSM34metaG_FD_81525 | JGI IMG/M metagenome (GOLD analysis project Ga0105243, IMG submission 81525) | Miscanthus rhizosphere microbial communities from Kellogg Biological Station, Michigan, USA - KBS M3-4 metaG | ecosystem: Host-associated > Plants > Roots > Rhizosphere > Soil | place: Michigan...
GCCCTGGTCCGGCTCGATGAGCCGGTTCATGACGCGCAGCAGCGTGGACTTCCCGGATCCGGAGGGCCCGATCACGGAGGCCGCGGTGCCCTTCTCAACATGAATGTCGATGCCGCGCAGCACCTTGTTGCTGCCGAAGGCCAGGTGCAGGTTCTTGCCGGTGAGGGATCCGGAGGTGAACTGGCTCATGCGTGGGCTCCCTTCCCGATGACGGCCGCGGCCTCGTCAGGTTCGTGCTTCTGTTCCTTGCCGGTCCGCAGGCGGTTGTCGATGTAGTTGACCAGGTGCGTGAGCGGGATGGTCAGGGCCAGGTAGAAGATGGCCGCAGCGACCAGCGGGGACTGGTTGCCGTTGTTGGCCGCGAAGTCCTGGCCGATCTGGAACAGTTCCCGCTCGCGGCTCATGAGGCCGAGGGTGAAGACGAGGGAAGATTCCTTGATGAGGGCGATGAACTGGTTCATCAGGGCGGGGAGCACCCGGCGGATGCCCTGCGGGACGACGATCATGCGCATGGAGGGGCCGTAGCCGAAGCCAAGCGCGCGGGAGGCCTCGAGCTGGCCCTTGTCCACGCTCTGGATGCCCGAGCGGAAGATCTCGCCGATGTAGGCTGCGGCCATCAGGCTCAGGGCGATGATGCCGAGGGGGTAGGGGCTGCGGATCCCGGCGAGGTCTTTCAGCAGCGGACCGAAGCCGAGGCCGATGACCAGGATGACCAGCACCGCCGGCAACCCGCGGAAGATGTCGGTGTAGATACGGGCGATCCAGCGTGCCACGGGATTCCTGGAAATGCCCATCAAGGCCAACAGGATGCCCAGAATGGTGCCGATGAGCCCGGAGGTCAGCGCCAGGACGATCGTATTCAGCAGGCCGTACGAGAACATCGTGGGCAGCACCTCGGCGATGTAGCCCCAGTTCAGAGAGGTGTCCGCAAGGCGGCTCCATGCGTCCATATGACTCCTCGGTTTAGCCGCTCAAGCCCGGACCCGAATCCGGGCCCAGGCTTGAGCGTTGGTTTTACTGCGGTTCGGCTGGTGGCCGGCCCTTACTTGTCGGCGGGGACCTGAACAGCCTTGCTGCCCGGCTTCCAGCCATCGGGCATGCGCTCGGCGTCGGTCTTGCGCTCCGGGAACCACTGCTTGGCCAGCTTGGTCCACGTGCCGTCCTTGATAACGGCATCAAGGGCGGAGTTCAGGGCCTCGATCAGGGCAGTGTTGTCCTTCGAGACGGCAAATGCGGAGAAGTTCTGCGTAGCGACCTTCTTCTCCTGGATCTTGGTGCCGTCGCCTTCCTTGATCTGGCCCTCGGCCTGCTGGGACGGGGCCAGCCAGGCGTCGATCTGGCCGCTCTGCACGTTGGCGTAGGCGGTGTTGTAGTCCGGGTAACGGACCGGATCCAAGCCCAGCTGGTTCGTGACCATGTCGTCCTGGACCGTGCCCTGGACGACGCCCACGCGGACGCCTTCCTTGAGGTCGGCGATGCTCTTGACCGGGCTGTCCGTCTTGGACACCAGCGCCATGAAGCCGAAGTCGTAGCCGTTGGTGAAGGAAACCGTCTTGCGGCGGGCGTCGGTGGTGGAGATCGAGGAGGATCCGACGTCGAACTGCTGGTTCTTGACCTGGGCCAGGAGGCTCTGGAACTTGGTGGACGCGAATTCGACCTTCAGGCCCAGCTTCTCGCCCATGGCCTTGAGCAGCTCGTTGTCGAAGCCGGTGAAATTGCCGGACTTGTCGATGAAGATGCTCGGCGGGGCGTCGGAAAGGGTGCCCACCTTGATGGTGCCGTCGGTGAGGAGGCCCAGCTTGCCCTTGTCGATCTTGTCCAGGGGCGTGACGTCTGCAGTGGTGTACTTATCGGTGCTCTGGGCACCGGCAAGGGCGTCCGTGGGGGAAGCCGTGCTGGCCGGGGACGTTCCACCGCCGCATGCGGCAAGGGACACGGCGAGGGCAGCGGCTACGGGGACAGTAGACAGCCACTTCAGAGCTTTGATTTTCATCAAGCGTTCACTTTCATTGGAATTACTGGGATCTCGGTGACGCGGGCGGGGATGCGGCCACAGGTTCATTCGTGGGCCCTAGCAGAACTCAACCCGCCAAACTTAAGTATGTCATCCGGCCCTAAGGCTCAAAGATTCCGAACATAGTTCGCAACAGTGGTCAATATTCCGAAGATTTATTACGCAAAGTCACAAACCTTCATCAGAACGACCGTAAGAAAACGCAATGGATGAATTGTGCCCGGCCCTCGGAGCCCCTGTTCCCGGGGCCGGGTCCTGTGACATGCGTCATGCCCGATTGGGTGCTAAGGCGCCTTGGAAGCCACGCTGCACAAGGAAGCCACGCTTCACTTGGAAGCCAGGTGCCCCAGGAACCACGCCGCTCAGAAGCCGCCGCGGCTGGCGTCTTCCGGCGGAAGCACCGGCCAGTCACCTTCGATCACGGCGGCGGGCTTGCTGCGGCGCAGGTAGGACTGGAAGTCGGCAGCCTGCGCCGCCGCCCAGTCGACCTGCAACTGGTGGAGCTTGGACGCAGGCATGTGCAGCTTGGGGAACTTGCCCGCCATGGCGTCAAGAACACGCAAGGTCGCCAGGGCGTCCGCGGCTGAGGTGTGGGCATTCTCCAGGTCCACGCCGTATTCCTCGCACAGGGCGCCGAGGGTCCGCTTGCCCTTGCGGTAGCGATCCACCTGCTTGTTCATGATGTAGGGGTCCAGGACCGGGAACCGGCTCAGCTGCGGCACCCCGTAGCGGGCGGATTCGGCAGCTAGCACCGTGAAGTCGTAGCTGGCGTTGAACGCGATGACGGGAACGCCGTCGTCGAACAGTTCCTGCAAGGTGGCCGCGACCTCCTTGGTCACCTCGGCGGCCGGGCGGCCCTCCGCGCGCGCCTTCGCGGTGGTGATGCCGTGGACGTCGCTCGCTTCCTGGGGGATTTCGACGCCGGGATCAGCCAGCCACTCGCGTTCCTTGATCACGTTCCCCTGGCCGTCCACCACCGTGATCGACGCCGTGACGATCCTTGCGGCACGGGAGTTCCGGCCTGTGGTCTCGAGGTCGAACGCGGCGCGGGGGAGGGTGTTCCAGGAGCTCATGCCTTCACGCTACCGGCAGCCCCCGACAAGATTGGAAACCGACACCGTGGCGGCAGCCGATACGCTGGAAACATGCGGACGGAGTTTGTGACGGCGGTGCTAGGCGTCGTGGACCTCGTGCCCCCGGGTGCCGCCCTTGCCTACGGTGACGTCGCCGAACTGCTGGGGCACGGCGGCCCCCGCCAGGTCGGCTCGGTCATGAGCCACTACGGAAGCGCGGTGGCCTGGTGGCGGATCCTGCGGGCCAGCGGCGAAGCCCCGCCCGGCCATGAAGCCGATGCACTGCGCCACTACCTCGCGGAAGGAACGGCGCTGCACGGTGACCATGAGGCATTCCTGCGGACCGGCGAGGGCCGCTGGCGGGTCGACATCGCCGCCGCCCGCTGGGCGCCCGGCGAGGAGGACTTCGACCGGATCGACGCTATTTCGGAGGAGCTGGAGCGTCAGCTCCATCAAATGTCAGTGCCCGATGATGAAATGACTGTGTGAGCGCCCCCCTGACCCGACAGCACGCAACGACACAGCCGCCAACCCCACATTCAGCCGCACGCCTCCGGCTTGTCCCGCCGCGCGAAAACATCTGCACGGTGCCGCCGCTGTCCGCCGACCAGGCCGCCGTCGTCGGGCTTCCGCATGGTTCCGGGCCCGTCCTGGTACCCGGTGCGCCCGGCACGGGAAAGACCACCGTCCTGGTCGAAACAGCTGTCCGGCGGGTGGAGCGGGACGGCATCGACCCCGGCCGCATCCTGATCCTGGCGCCCGGCCGGCACGCCGCCTCGGCACTGCGGGACCGCTTTACCGCACGCCTCGGGCGGACATTGAGCACGACGCCGGCGCGCACCTGGGCGTCCTACGCTTTCGATCTCATCCGGCGGGCGAAGGCGGAAGGCGTCCTGCCGCTGCCGCGGCCGCCGAAGCTCCTTTCCGGCCCCGAGCAGGACCTCATCATCAAAGAGCTGCTCGAGGGCCACAGCCGCCCAGGCCTGGAACTGCCCTGGCCGGAGGACCTCTCCGCGGCGCTGGCCACCCGCGGTTTCCGCCAGGAGATCCGCCAGCTCTTCGACCGCATCATCGAATCCGGCCGCACCGCCGAGGACCTCACCGCTCTCGCCTACGAATGCGACCGCCCGGACTGGATGGCTGCCGCCCACCTCTATTCGGAATACCGCGACGTGCTGGACCTGCGCATGCCCGAGGCCTTCGACCCGGCGGGGATCATCACGGCCGCACGGCAGATTTTCCAGGACGCGCCCGGATTCCTGGCAGCCGAACGCGAACGGCTCCAGCTGATCCTCGTCGACGACATCCAGGAGGCGAACCCGGCGGTTTTCGAACTGCTCACCGATATCGCCGAAGGCAAGGACGCCTTGATCACGTCCTCCCCGGATACGGTGGTCCAGGGATTCCGCGGTGCCCGCCCGGATCTCGTGGCGGAGCTGCCCCGACTGCTTGGCGGCGACCCTGTCCAGGGAGATCCGCTTGGGGAAAGAACCGTGCAGGAGCTTCCCCTATGGACCGCCCACCGCCAGGCGCCTGCCGTGGCGAAGGCCTGGCTCGGCGTCGCCGCGCGCATTTCGCAGCGCCAGGGCGGCCAGCTGGCGCGGCGCCTCGAAATCAGCGGTGCCCAGGGCCAGGAAGGCCGCGCGGAGGCACACCTTCTGCCGTCCCCCGCCCACGAACTCCGCTACGTGGCCCAGCGCATCCTCGAGGCCCAGCTGCGTGAAGGCCGCGCATTCAGTGACCTTGCCGTGATCGTGCGCAACGGCGGGCAGCTCGCCCAGCTCCAGCGCTACCTGTCCGGGCAGGGAATCCCGGTGCAGGTGCCGGTGGCGGACGCCGCCGTCCGCGACGAGGTTGCGGTGCGTCCCCTGCTGGAGCTCTACGGCGTGGTGCTCGATCGCGCAAAACTCACGCCGGAACTCGCTGTGTCCCTGTTGACCTCGCGGATCGGCGGAGCCACCGCCATCGAACTGCGACGGCTCCGGCAGTCGCTGCGCCGGGAGGAACTGCTGGGCGGCGGCGGGCGGGCCAGCGATTCCTTGCTGGTGGAAGCGCTGCTCCAACCCGGCGCCCTGGGTTCCTTGGGAATCGAAGGCAGTTCCGCGCGGCGCATCGCGCGCATGATCGCGGCCGGCGGGGAAGCCTTGGGGCAGGCGGGAGCCAATGCCGAGACCGTGCTGTGGGCGTTGTGGCAAAGCAGCGGACTGGCGGCGCGGTGGACGGCACTGGCGCTCGACGGCGGCGCGGCGGGTGCCCGCGCGGACCGCGACCTCGACGCGATGATGGCCCTTTTCCACACCGCGGAACGGTATGTCGACCAGCTGCCGGGGTCGGGCGCCGAGCAGTTCCTGGAGTACCTGATGAACCAGGAACTGCCGATGGACACCCTGGCGGCGCGCGCCCAGCTGGAAGAAGCCGTGGAGCTGATGACCCCGGCCAGCGCGGCAGGCAGGGAATGGCCAGTGGTCATTGTGGCAGGCCTGCAGGAAGGGGTGTGGCCGAACACCCGGCTGCGCGGTGAGCTCCTGGGCAGCACCCTGTTTGCGGACGCCGTCGAGCACGGCGTGGACCACGCCCTGCAGCGCGGCCCGCTCAGCCGGCTCCGCGACATCCGCTACGACGAACTCCGCAGCTTTTCCACCGCCGTTTCCCGCGCCAAGGAACTGCTCATCTGCACGGCAGTGTCGTCGGAAGACGAGCAGCCTTCGGCGTTCCTGGACTACGTGGCGCCCCTTGGCCCCGGCCAGTACAGCCGCGGCTACACGCCGGTGGAGCGCCCCATGACCCTCCGCGCCCTCGTGGCCGAGCTTCGCCAGAAGGTCCAGGCTGATCCGACGGTCCAGGCTGATCCGTCCGCTCCCGCTCCTGTCCGCGGCGTGCCCGCCGCGGGTCCGGAAGACGAGGCCGCAGAAGCCGCAAGGGTCCTGGCGCACCTGGCCTCGGCCGACCCCCCGGTCCCAGGCGCCCATCCGGACAGCTGGTGGGGCCTGGCTCCGCTGAGCAGCGAGGCCGCCGTGGTCCCGGAAGGAGGGACAGTGATGGTGTCACCGTCCAAGGTCGAATCCGTGCACAAGTCTCCCCTGGACTGGTTCGTGCAGGCTGCCGGCGGCGAGGCCGCCACTGATTTCGCCCGGAGCCTGGGCACGTTGGTGCATGCCATCGCCCAGGAACTTCCCGACGCTTCGGGGGCCGAGTACCTTGCGGAACTGGCGCGGCGCTGGCCGGCCCTCGGCATGAAGGACAACTGGGAGGGCCGCTTGGATTTCCAGCGGGCAGAGGCCATGGTCCGGAAACTGGCCCAGTACATCCTCGTGATGCGCAGCGAAGGCCGGCATCTCCTCGGTGTCGAACTTGATTTCGAGGTTCCGTTGCCGCCGGTCGGTGAGCGGGCCGCCATGCTCCGGGGCCAGGTGGACCGCCTGGAGATCGACGCCGAGGGCAGGCTCGTGATCGTGGACCTCAAGACGGGCAAACGACAGCCCGGCAAGACCGAACTCGCCCGCCACCCGCAGCTCGGCGCCTACCAGGCTGCCGTGCTCCAAGGGGCGTTCGACGCCGGGACCGGCCTTCCGGAGGGTGCTGCTCCGAACGGAGCTGTCCCCGGTGGAGCCGTGCTGGCCCAGCTTGGTACCAAGACCAAGGCTCCCGGCATCCAGGTCCAGGAGGCCCTCGAAGCGGGAGACAACTGGGCACAGGACATGGTCAACGAAGCTGCCGCCCTCATGTCCGGGGCCACGTTCGAAGCCCGGCATGATCCTTCCAAGGGCGGCCACGGCGGCCACGGGTGCCGCCTGCCCGAGATTTGCCCGCTCTGTGCCCGAGGAAAGCAGGTTACGGAATGACGCTCGACACCCTCGCCCCGGCACTGGGCGGGATCGCACCGGAACCCGGTGCAGCGGTTCCCGAGCCGCGCTTCACCCCCGGCGAACTCGCCGCCGTCATGGGCGAGAAGAACCGCCCCACCGATGAACAGTCGGCCATCATCGCCTCGCCGCTCTCTCCCCGGCTGGTCATCGCCGGTGCCGGATCGGGGAAGACAGCCACCATGGCAGACCGCGTTGTGTGGCTGGTGGCGAACGGCTGGGTCCGGCCCGAGGAGGTCCTCGGCGTCACCTTCACCCGGAAGGCGGCAGGGGAACTGGCCAGCCGCATCCGGGCCAAGCTGGCCACCCTGCAGCGGATCGCCGCCGCAGACCCCGGACGCCACCGTTTCCCTGACTGGCTGGCAGGTTCCGATGAACTCGAGCCCAAAGTGTCTACCTACCACTCCTACGCCAGCGGCATAGTTTCGGACTACGGGCTGCGCCTGGGCATCGAGCGCGACGTGGTGCTCCTGGGCGGAGCCCAGGCCTGGCAGTTGGCCAGCGAAGTCGTCGAAGGCTACGACGGCCCTTACGAGCACTTCAGCGCGGCGAAATCCACCCTCGTCAACGCGGTAGTGCAGTTGGCGGGGGAATGTGCGGAGCACCTGCGGGAGCCCGCCGAAGTCCAGTCGTGGCTCACGCAGAGGGCCGCGGAGTTCAGCCAGTTGCCCTACCAGGCAGGAGCCAAGAAGAACCCCACCCAGGCCGCCTCCGAGCTGAACTCCATGCTGCTGACCCGCGCCAGCGTCGCGGACATGGTCGGCCGCTACCAGGCCGCCAAGCGGGAACGGGGCGTGCTCGACTTCGGCGACCTCGTGGCGCTGGCGGCCAGAATCGCCCGGGACGTCCCGGTGGCCGCCGCCACCGAGCGGTCCCGCTACAAAGTAGTGCTGCTCGACGAATTCCAGGACACCTCGCACGCCCAGCTCGTGCTGTTCTCGCGGCTCTTCGGTGAGGGCCATGCCGTCACGGCGGTGGGGGACCCCAACCAGTCGATCTATGGTTTCCGCGGCGCTTCGGCCGGGCAGCTGTTCCATTTCGTCCAGGAGTTCCCGGCAAGGAACGACGACGGCGACCGCCCGGCGTCGTTCGTTCCGGCCCCGGTGTCCTACCTGACCACGGCATGGCGGAACGGCCGCAACATCCTTGGCGCGGCCAACGTCATCTCCGCACCCCTGAACAAGTCGGCCTCGTCCGGTGGGCCGGCCGGTGAACGGACGCAGGGGAGCGCGGTGTCGGTCCCGCCGCTGCGGCCAAGCCCGGCAGCCGTGGAAGGCAACGTCGTCCTGGGGCGTTTCGCTACGGATGAGGACGAAGCAGCGGCAGTTGCCCGGGATGTCATGCGCTACCGCCGCACCATCTTCGAAACCGACCCGGCAGGGGAAGCCGTCCTGCCGAGCATGGCGGTTCTCTGCCGCCGACGGGCGCAGATGGAGGTCCTGCGGCGTGAATTCGAACTGCAGGGGATTCCCTACGAAATTGTCGGCCTGGGCGGTCTCCTCGACACCCCCGAGATCGTGGACCTCGTCTCCACGCTGCGGGTGCTGGCCGATCCGGGCCGCTCGGACGCATTGATGCGCCTGCTCGCCGGTGCGCGGTGGCGGATCGGCACGGCCGACCTCATGGCCTTCCACGACTGGTCGCGCTTCCTCGCCCGGCGTCGCGCGCACGGCAGCCCCGGCCCGGAGGCCCTCATGGCGGATCTCGCCGCAGACGAGGGCGCCGCTGACGTCCTCGTGGAAGGCGATATCACGGACGCCGCGAGCCTCGTGGAAGCCCTGGACTTCCTGCCCCGCCCGGGCTGGACATCGGCCCACGGCCGTTCACTGACCCCCGCCGCCCAGGAACGGCTGGGCAGGCTCTCGGCGGAGCTGAGGATGCTGCGCAGCTTCCTCGGGGACGACCTCACCACCCTGCTGGGTGAGGTAGAACGGGCCATGCTGCTCGACGTCGAAGTGGCCGCCAAGCCCGGGATCAGCATCCACCAGGCCCGCCGGAACCTTGATGCCTTCCAGGACGCCGCGGCCGGATTCCTGCAGACCTCCCAGCGGGTGGACCTGCTGGCGTTCCTCTCCTGGCTCGAAGCCGCCGCGTCCGAGGAAGGCGGGCTGGACGCCGCCGCCACTGAGGTCAACCACGAGGCCGTGCAGTTGCTCACGGTCCACGCCTCCAAGGGCCTGGAATGGGACGTCGTTTTCGTACCGGGCCTCAATGCGGGGGCCTTTCCCAGCAGCAGGGACTCCCGGTGGAGCAGCGGAGCGGCAGCACTTCCGTGGCCGCTTCGCGGCGACCGTGCGGACCTGCCGCAATGGGACCTGGACCAGCCGGACCAGAAGGGCTGGTTGGACGCGGAAAAGGTGTTCAAGGCCGAAGTCCAGCACCACGGGGAAGCCGAGGAACGGCGCCTGGCCTATGTCGCGTACACCCGCGCCAAATTCGTGCTTTGGCTGTCGAGCGCGGCCTGGAACGGTTCGCGGTCCGGAATCGCCGAGATTTCGCCATTCCTTTCCGAGCTCGCGCCGTTGACGGAAGCACCAGGGCTGACGCAAGCGCCTGGTCTGGCGGACGGTTTGATGGACGCCGCCGACTTGCCGGATAGGCCCGACGCCGGGGCTGCCGCCGGCATCCATGCTGGGTCCCTGCGCGAAGACGAACTGCCGGCGGAAAGCCCGCTGACCGTCGCTGCCGAACTGGCGATCTTCCCCTACGATCCGCTCGAAGGTCCTTGTGACCCGCGGACCGGGGAACGGCTGCGCAACGTGCCGGGCCGTCGCGCCGCCATGGACGCCGCGGCGGATCGCGTCCGGGGGGCCATCGACGGGCTGCGCCCGGGAGATCCATTGTGCCTCCCGGGGGACCCTGCCGGACCGGGCGGGGCAGCTCCGCTGCGCGGGGCCGTGCTTTACGGGGCCGCTGCCGGGTGGGCGGCGGAGGCCGATCTGCTGTTGAAGCGCTCGCGGCAGCGGAAACCGGTCCAGGACATCCATTTGCCGGGCCACATTTCCGCGTCCATGTTCGTGGAACTGGGTGACGATCCGGATGCGGTCCTCGCCCAGCTCAGGCGTCCCGTGCCCCGCGAACCCGGGGTCGCGGCCCGCAAGGGAACGGCGTTCCATGCGTGGGTGGAGGAGTATTTCGGCACGAGCGGAATGCTGGACCTTGGCGAGGAATCGGGGGCCGACGCCCATATCGATGCCGCCTACGGCCTCGACGACATGGTGGATACCTTCAAGAACTCCGAATGGGCCCACCGCGCTCCCGCCTTCGTCGAAGTGCCGGTGGAGACGAGCATCGCCGGCGTGGTGGTCCGCGGACGGATCGACGCCGTGTTCCGCAATGCCGACGGCAGCTGGGAACTGGTGGACTGGAAGACCGGCAGGCGCCCCTCCGGCGGCCGCCTCGCCAGTCGCTCGGTGCAGTTGGCGGTGTACCGACTTGCCTGGGCGCGCCTGAAGGGAGTGCCCTTGGAAACGGTCAGTGCTGCCTTCTACTACGTCCCGGACGACGCCGTGGTCCGTCCGCACGACCTCGGCTCAGCGGCGGAGCTCGAGGCGATCATCGCGGACGCGCTTTCC
>Ga0105243_10004880_pt1 | contig 10524 bp, 10 predicted proteins | sample KBSM34metaG_FD_81525 | JGI IMG/M metagenome (GOLD analysis project Ga0105243, IMG submission 81525) | Miscanthus rhizosphere microbial communities from Kellogg Biological Station, Michigan, USA - KBS M3-4 metaG | ecosystem: Host-associated > Plants > Roots > Rhizosphere > Soil | place...
CCGTCGAGTGCCTCGATCAGCAGGTGCGGATTCTTGTGCGCGACAATCCGCGAGAGCATCACCAGTTGGAGCGGGCGCCTGTCGATCCGCGGGGATCTCGCGACAGGGTCTCGCAAAGCGACCGAGGAGATGACCCCGTTCGGCACGCTGAACCAGCGGTCTCCCAGATTCTGGTACGCGGTGAGTTCCTCCCAGTGCTTCTCGGCGAGCGCGATGAACCCGTCCGCCTGCCGCATGGCGGCACCGAGAGCCAGGGAGTACGTGGGGCCGCCCGGATCGGGGGGTGTGTGTGCGGCGACCAGCCAGCGCCGATCCGGGCCGAGGCGCCGCCACAGCGCGGAGAATCCGGCCTCGGTGTTCGTATCGCCGCTGATGACGACCGCAGGGCCGGAGTTTATCTCGATGCTCGGTGCCCACCACGGGTGTCGAAGTACCCGTATCGAATGCGGAATCTCTCGCAGCAGGGGGCCGTACCTCTGCAGGCACACAAGGGTGACCTGATAACCGCGTTTGTCCAATTCTGTTGCCAGCAACGCTTTCTGGCGTTCGGCTCCGCCGTAGACGAGTCGGTTGGAGGTGATGATCACGGCTGGTCGATCGGGATGCGGGGCAGGTCTGCTTCGACGCAGCTCGCGTGTGGACCGTTGGACCCGCTCGAGCAGTGCCGATCCCGCCAGGTAGGCGTCGGCTCGGTGGACGCCGCGCTGATGCTCCAGGATCAACGCAGAGTTCGTGCGGAGCAGGTCCTGGTTGCGTCGGCCTTCGGAGTCACCGTCGGCGCGTGGCGTGTGGTCGGAGTGCTCGGCACCGACCTCGTCAGCGAGGAGTATTCGCCAGCCCGCCGACCGCGCCCGATACTGCCAGTCCGTCTCCTCGCCATAGAGGAAGAATTCTTCGTCGAAGGGCCCGATGGCGTTCCACGCGTCGCGGTTGACCGCCAAGCAGGCGCCGCCGACATACCCCTCGACCGCGAAGGGCTGCCGCGCGTATCTGTAGGACAGCGGCGTCCGCCTCAGCCGTGCGGAGTATCCGGCCGTGTCGACCAGAGCTCGCAGGAGGTTCACCTTCCGCCGCGCGACGTCCCAGTCCGTATTGCGACCCGGTGCCGCTGGGTCCCCGTCGCCCTCCTTGATCAGCGGCGACACCGCGGCGACCCCCGGCCGGCGGATCAGTGCCAGAGTCTTGGTCAGCGGTCCCAACAGAGTCGCGTCGGGATTGAGGAAGAGCAGATCGGTGTCGGGTGGCGTGTGGTCGACAAGTGCATTGACGGCGGCCGCATAGCCGATGTTCACCGACCCCATGACCCAGTTGACGTCGGGGTGCCTGGCCGCGAGATCCTCTCGGCCGGGATGGCCGTCGCCGGTGTTCTCGTAGACGTGGACACTGCGCCCCGGCAGGTGCGTGGCGACTGCGGACAGACACTTTTCAACAAGGGCGTTGCTCTTGTAGGTGACGATGAGCACGCTCAAGGCCGGAGCGGTACGTGTGGGGTGCGCAGGCGGCCCTGTTGGGTCATGGCCGCGCCGCAGATAAGCTCGATCCAGTTCTCGTGCCATCTCAGCACACTCCTTGCCCATTCTCATATGCGTTGCGGAACATGCGAAATCACGTCGCCGCCTCGGATCGACCTGATGGTCCGCGCGGTGACCGGACCGACGGCCAGGTTTGTCAGCAGGTACGAGGCTGCGGCCGCCGCGCCGGTGACCAGAACGTGTTGATCGCTCAGCGCGAGCACCACGGCCACACTGACCGCAGACGGCACCAGCAGCCGCAAGAGGAACGTCCCGGGCGTGCGGTAGCCGCAGTTTCGGCCCAATTGCCAGGTGGCTATCAGGAGTCCGAAGACCTCGGTACACACCAGTGCAGCGCCTGCCCCGACCGCGCCGAAGTGCGATGCGAGCGAGATGTTCAGTGCGATGTTCAAGCCGACGGTGGCGATGCTCAGGCGGAACAGGAAGACCTGGTCGTGTGCCGCGAAGAGGGCCTGCCCGAGTGTTCCGGTGACGAAGCGGACTGCGGCCGCGATGAACAGCAGGGCCAGCGTGGGTCCGCCGCGGGCCACGAATTTCTCATCGGCGAGCAGTGCGATGAGCGGGCCCGACAGCATCGCGCCGACGATCCCGATCGGTACGCCGAGGAAGAACATCGTTTCTACGCCGTGTCGCAGGAAGGTCGCGAATGCCGATCGATCGCGCGCGTAGATCTCGGTCATCGTGGACAGGCTCGACTTCAGGAAGAAGGTGGACAGCACCAGCGTGGTGAACGCGAGCGTGTACGCGAGCCCGTAGGCGCCGACCTCCTCCGGAGTGCTCAGCAGGCTCAGGATCACCCCGTCGATTCGCCAATACAGCGCTGCGATGATCAGCACGCCCATCTGGGGCAGGCTCTCCCGGATCAGACTCCGGCTCTCTGCGAGGGAGAACACCGGACGCCAGGAGTGAATTCGCGCCGCGGCAGCCCCTTGGATGACGAGCGTGACGGCAGGTGGAATCAGCTGTACCACCGCGAACCAGATGACGTCGGCGCCGATGGAGACGAGATATGCAGTCGCCCCGAGTGATGCCAGCCGACTGACGAAGTCCGAGACCGCGACCGCGGTGAATCGAATCGTGGTCAGAAACACCGGTTCGAAACAGGTTGTCAGGCTGGTCAGGACCAGGCTGATCGCGACGATGACGAGCATGCTGCGCACGGCGGGATCGTCGTAGACGAGCATTCCGGACCCAGCCGCGATCACCGCAAGCGGGACGCAGTACAGCACTGACAGGCCGGAATTGACCCGGACCAGGCGATGGAGTTCCCCGCGGCCGGAGGTCGCCCGGCGCACGATGACGGCGCCGATTCCGAGCTCGGTCAGGCTGGTCCACATGCCGATGAAGACGATCGCGATGGTCAGTTGTCCGTATGGACCCGGGCCGAGATGCCGGGCCGTGAGCGCGACGGTGACTACCGATGCCGACATACCCAAGATGCGGAACACCAACTGGGTGCCGAACGCCCTGACTATCCGGTCGTTCGCAACGTGTGGGGGAGCGGTCGCATCCTGAGGCATCTTCTCCGCCATCGGATCATCCGGGGTTCGCGTGCGCATCCAGGATCCGGGCGGTGCGCAGGCGTACCAGGGCGGGCGGGCCTTCGATGAGGTAGCGGCGCGCCAACCGCCTTGGTTCGTGGCTGAGCCGATAGAACCATTCCAGTCCGGCCGACTCCATCCATTGCGGCGCTCGATGTTTGACATTGACCAGGAAGTCCGTAGCGCCGCCGAACGGAAGCATGATCTTCGCCCCGGCATGCCTGCCGTACCGGTTGATCCACTGCTCCTGGCGTGGTTTGCCCAGACTGACGACCAGCATGTCGGTCTCGACCTCCCTGATTTCCTGCGCGAGTTCCATAGATCTGCAGTCGATCTCGGCGCGTGTTGGTGACCACAGTCCGGACACCGGCAGACCTGGAAAGCGGTTGGCGATGACCGGCCCCAACAGTCGATGCGACTCCGCGGTGCCTCCGAAGAACCCGACTCGTCGCCCCTCGGCCTCGGCCACGCCGAGCAGTCGCGGCAGAAGATCGGCGCCGGTGACTCTCGGCCAGCTCGCGCCGCTCAACGCGTTTCCGCGTCGCGCGATCGGCATCCCGTCTGCGAGCAGCAACCACTCCGGATCCGCGGCATCGGCAGGTGCGCAGCCGCAGGTCCGAAAATGGTGCAAGTGATCGAGGTTCACCGAACCGATCGACAGCGCAGACGATGCTGCGCGGCGAAGGCGAGAGCGCACGAGGTCCACCACCTCGTCCTCGGTGTAGCGCATCACGACGTCCCCGCAGACCATCATGCGTACCGGCGGGTCCAGCAGTGGCCGACGGTCCATCGCTACCTACTGATCGGCGGGATGCCCGCCGGTAGCTTCGCCTGCGCAGCGAGCAGTTGGTCGACGAGCCGGCCCTCGGGAAGTCGGACGTCGTCGTACGTGAGCGTTGCATCCTTCGGCACGTCGTGGACGAGTTCGCAGTCCTGTGCCGCGCCGATCGGGAGCAGGCGCTCGGTCCTGGCTATGTGTGCCTTCTCGGCCTCACCGTAGTAGTCGTATCCGCCGAGTCGGTCCAGGACGGTCCCCGCCTTCAGCTGTCGCTTGGCGGTGGCGACGGCCTCGACATGACGGGTGCCGAGCGCCCGAACGGTGGCGTCGCCGAGCAACGCGGCTCGCGCGATCGAATGTGGAACCTCGAAATGACACAGGTGGTACGGGGTGTAGAAGCTGTAGAGCGGGCCCTTGCCGAGCTTGTACAGCTCCAGGTAGTGCTGTTGCTTCGTATCATCTTGTGCAGCAAGAACATAGATGCCCGGGTTTGGCTTCGTATAGACGACGTAGTCGACCGCCCCGCCGAGCCCGCGCAGCTCATCGACGTCGTACATCTCCGTCAAATCGTCGACGTGACCGTCGTGATCGCGGCCCAGCATCCCACGTCGATGCACCGACATCCCGGTTGCGTTGGCGACGATCGACTGCTCGACGCTCATCTTCGTGCCGTCGGCGAAGCTGGTCACCATCCACGGGTCCTGGCCCCACCGCTCCGCGAATCCTTGCTGCGTGGTGGGGTTTCGGTAGGGGTCCTGCAATCCCTTGATGTTCCCGCACACCAACGGGGTCAGTCCGATGCTGCGAACAAACCGGTAGAGGTTCATCTCGACGCCGGGCTGGTCGCCATCGCATCCGGTGAAGATCACCCCTGCCGCGTCCGCACGACGGCCCAGCTCCGCCCCTGCGGTGGCGTCGACCTCCGCATTCATCAGCACCAGGTGCTTGCCGTTCTCGAAGCAATCCAGGGCCAGGTGGCATCCGAACTCGACGGCGCCGGTAACGTCGACGACCACGTCTATGGACTCCGCTCGAGTGATGTCCGAGAAGTCTTGGGTGACCGCGGGCGTGCCGTTGGCAATGGCCCTGTTCAGCTCAGCCAGCCCGGTGACCTCGACCGCATAGGGCACGCCCGCCTCGATGAGCGCGCGCTTCGCCTGAGCGGGATTGCGTACGGCGATCACAGAGACAACCATCCCAGGAACACTGTTGACGATCTGGTTGACGAGGCCGCGGCCCATGAAGCCGCACCCGGCCATCGCGACCCTGATGGGGTTGTCCACCTTGGCGCGTTCCTGCAGGAGGGTATCGATGTACATCATGGTTCCGGCGTTCCGGTGTGGATGATCAGCGGCCAGCTCGCGTCCTTGTCCGAGATGACGGACACCGGGAGTGGCCACATGACGCCGAAAGCGGGGTCGTCATAACGGAACCCCTGTTCGCCCGCGGGCGCATACGGACCACTCACCTGATAGATGACCTCGGTGTCGGTGGTGAGCGTCTGGAATCCGTGCGCCACGTACGGCGGGAGGAAGAGCGCTCGATGGTTGTCGGCGGTGAGCTCGACCTTTACGTGCTCGAGGTAAGTCGTCGAGTGCGGGCGCACGTCCACCGCGACGTCGACCACCGCACCGCGGGTGCAACGGACGAGTTTGGCCTCGGTGTAGGGCGGGCACTGGCGATGCAGACCGCGCAGTGTCCCGGTGGCGTGATTGAAGGAGATGTTGGTCTGGACGACGGTGGCGGCGAGGCCGTTCGCCTCGAACTCGCCGGTGTCGAACGATCGTGAGAAGAACCCACGCGAGTCTCGGTGCGGCTCGATGTCGACGATGGTCACACCCTCCACCTCTGTGCGTGTGTATTCCATCAGCGGTCCCTCCAGAAGAGTTGTCCGTCGACCTGACCTGTCTTGATCAGATACTCGATCTGCTTGAGCCTGGTGTGGCCCCGTCCGTAGAAGGTCGATGGGTCCAGGTCGATGCTGTCGAACACCCGGTGCAGCTGGGCCGCGCCCGCCGCCACGTCCCACTCGGATCGGTAGTCCCGGAGGACCCGATAGATCTTTGCGAACGAGACGCGGTAGCTGCGATCGTCGGCGGTGGGCGGACCGAAACTCACTCCGCAGCCGGGAAATTCGCGACCAACCGCCTCCGCGATCTCGCGGACGGTGTAGTTGTTCTCGTCGGAACCGACATTGATGACCACCGAATGTACCGTCTCCCGGTCCGCCCGAAGGGTGCAGCGAATCGCCCGGGCGATATCGAGCGCGTGGACCAGTGGGCGCCACGGCGTACCGTCGCTCGTCATCGCGAGTTCGCGCTCTGTCCAGGCCAGGCCGGCGAGGTTGTTCAGCACGATGTCGAACCGCATCCGTGGCGATGCGCCGAATGCGGTGGCGTTCCGCAGGACGGTGGGGGAGAAGCCGTCGTCCGCCATCCCCATGAGGTCGCGCTCGACCAGCGCCTTGCACAGCGCATACGATGTGAGCGGATTGAGCGGGCTCGTCTCGTCGACGGTGCCGTCCGCCACGCCATAGACGCTGCACGACGACATGTAGACGAATCGAGAAACCCCAGCGGCCTTCGCCCGTTCTGCCAGCTGGACCGAGCCGAGGTGGTTGATCTCGAACGTCACGTTCCCGATCAGATCGCCGATCGGATCGTTGCTGAGCTCGGCCATGTGGACGACAGCCTCATAGCCGCGAAGGTCGTCCACGCTGACGTCCCTGATGTCTTTGGCGATCGTGTGCGGGGTCTGGTCGATGCCGTTGTAGAGCCACCCTGCCTTGTAGTAGCCGGTGTCCAGTCCGGTCACCTCGTGGCCTTCGGCGAGCAGGGTCGGCGCGAGCAGGCAGCCCAGGTAGCCTTCGGTTCCGGTGACGAGTATGCGCATGTCACTTCCTTCCGAATCGGAGGGTCGACTTCTCCACCACGAACGCCTCGGCGTGGGGGCGGTGGCTCTGGATCCCGCGCAACCGGGACATACCAAGGAAGGACTGCTCGTCGAACCAGTCATGGGTGGTCTGCGACGGGTAGTGCTTCATCAGCACCCGGGCCTTCTCCTCGGCCACTCTGGTCGTGAGCGGGTGGAACGCCGTGGGTTGAGGCGTGTCCGCCTCCCATTTGAGGATCTCGTACCCGAGAACGAGATGGTCCCGGAACACGGTCGGTACCAGTTCGGCCAGCAGCCGGTGATCCTGGTGCGCGTCACCGCGCTGGGGCGCGAACACCACGTCGGGGGAGACGTCTCGCGCGAACGCCTCGAGCGCGGTCTTGATTGGATCCCAGTATCCGGGCGCGTGGCCGTCGGGGATGTCGAGAACGGTGAGTTCGAGGTCGGCGCGGGGGCACAGTGCGGCGAGCGCGTGCCGCTCCTCGATCTCTCGTCGCGAATCGGTGCCGGACATGACGAAAGCGCGAACGCGGAGGTCGGGCATTGCGTTCGTGAGGGTGAGGAGTGTGCCGCCGACGCCGATTGCGATGTCGTCGCAGTGTGCGCCGAGCACTGCAATCTCGGCGATGTTGAGAGCGTGCAGGTCGATCATGGGCCGGGTACCGGTTGAGGCTGCGTCCAGACCATCCAGGGGTGGATGCCCTTTGCGTAATCGGCGTCCAGATCGGCGCGCTCCTTGAACGTGTCGGCGGGCTTCCAGAACCCGTCGTGCCGGTAGCCGAACAAACGGCCTTGGCCCGCGAGCGCTCCGCACGCGTCCGCGACCAGATCGCCGCCCTGGGGAAGTAGATCGAATATCTCCTGGGTGAGGACGAAGTACCCACCGTTCTCCCAGATCGGCATGTCGCTCACGGCGGTGATCTCCTTGATCTCGCCGTTGCCTGCGACGTCGACGCAATGGAACGACGACTGAGGAGGGACGACCAGCATCGATGCCGCGGCACCGGAGGCGCGGAACGCGGCGATCACCCGATCCAAGGGCGCGTCGGTCAGCACGTCGGCATAGTTCGCCAGGAAGCACTCGTCGCCGTTCAGGTACGGCCGCACCCGTCGGAGTCGCTCGCCGATCGCCGACTCGACACCCGTGTCGACGAACGTGATGGACCAGTCGCTGATGTCCGAGTCGAGGAGTTCGACGGTGTGGCCGTGAAGAACGAAGTCGTTCGAGGCGGCTTCCTCGTACCTGAGGAAGAACTCCTTGATGTGTTCGGCGCCGTACCCCAGGCACAGGATGAACTCGTTGTGCCCGTAGTGGGCGTAGTAGCGCATGACATGCCACAGCAGTGGCCGGGCCCCCACAGTCTGCAGCGGTTTGGGCAGGAGGTCCGCCGCGGTGTTGCGCATTCGCATCCCGTATCCGCCACAGAACAGGACGACCTTCATGCTGTTCACCTCCTGGAGAGGTTCTGCCGGCTACCCAGCTACGGGTGGGGCAGGCGGCGAATTGTCTCCGCCGAGTTCGCTCTACCCAGACTAACCACACCCAAAGTTGCTACACAAGACAAAAACAGACTGAAAGTAGGTTTAAATGCGCGTTGCGCCCGACGGGGTCTGCCCGCTGAAATCTGGTTGGTGGGTGCCGAATCCGTGGCGGCTTCGGGTCCTGATTTTGCAGCGTCGGGGCGCGGCGTGGGCGGTTATTGTTGACCTACGCGCGGCGGAGTCGGGCCGTCAGTGGCAACTTACGAGTGGCGCGTTGCCAGGGAGGATCTGTCGTCATGAGAATTCGGCCGACGGAGATCGAATTCCTCGAACTCGGGGAGACGCTCGTGGCGGGCCTGCCGGTGCGAAGTCCGAAGCGTCCTCTCGGGGTGCTGCAAGACCGCAATCTCGAGTCGGCGTGGTCCGGCGTTCTCCAGGAGGACGTGCCGGGGCCCTTGGCTTCGATCTACACCGACCACGCGACCGAGAACGATTCCTACTACACGCAGATCGTCGGTTACCAGTGCTCGTCGATCGACGAGGTGCGGCGGGGACACCTGGTCGCCCGGATCCCAGCCGGCCGATACGCCAGGTTCGTGTCCCTCGGTGAATTCCCGGGCGTGGTCGCCGAATTGTGGGACCAGGTACGTGATGCCGTGGGAGAGGGGCGGATCAGCCGTGCCTTCACCGGCGATTTCGAACGCTATCCGAATGCCTTTCGAATCGATCTGTATGTTTCGGTTCGAACCGTGCCCGGGGAGGCGTCCGCATGAGCTTCACAATCGTCAAACGCGGAGTGCAGGACTTCGGCGGCTTGGTACTACCGAATGTCGAGACCGGGCCAGGCGAAAGAGTCGGTGGCCTGATGGAGTTCACGCGCGAGCGAATTCTCCAGCGTGGGGTTGCAGAGATCGTGACCGTATACGTTCCGAGCAGTGACGGCCGGTCGTCCGCGGTGATCGGATACCCGTGCGCCGACCTGGACGACCTCGTGCTCGGTGACGTATTGGTGCGAGTTCCCGGCGGTTACTTCGCGGTGTTCACCTCGGACGGCCCGGTTGACGATCCGGTCGACGATGTATGGCGACAGGCGGAACTGGCGGCGAAGGAGGGGCGCATCGACCGGGCGTTCGCCGAGGAGATCGAGTTCACGCGTACGTCGAGTTCTGTAGAGCTCTTCATTTCTCTCGTATAGCGGATTCGCTCGCTCGGATCGCCTATTTCACGCCGCGGATTGTCGCATGGTGACAAAGCCGCGACAACCGAGAAGAGTTGTTGACGATAAGCGAGATCATCGGTACTGAGCGTCGGCTGGAAGAAATTTGCTGGAACCGGCGGTCCGATGACTTCCAGGCCGGTACCTCGACTCTGGGAATGGAGCAATTGAGATGGCAAGTAACTCTGCCTGCACGACAACTCCGGGGGAAAAACCGCGTATCGAATCCAGAAGTGTGTGGGACCCACAGTCGCAATGTCGATTCGTTGCCGCCCGTCCTGCCGGGGAGCCGGAGCTCTGGTCCGCATACCTGGCCGGAGCGTTGGGCGGCTACCGCAAGTACGGCGCCGAGGGTGCCCTGGACTACGAACGGACACGCGACGGCGAGTCGACGGCGTTGTTCTTCGTCGCAATTGCGGGAGACGGGTTCGTGGCGGGTGGGTTGCGGGCACAAGGCCCCTATCAGCGCGCGGAACAGGCTCACGCCACCCTGGAGTGGGCGGGGCATCCAGGGGCAAGGGCGGTGCGCACGATGATCACCGACCGCATTCCATTCGGGGTCGTCGAGATGAAAGCCGCATGGGTGGCGGACGGAGTCGCCCGACGAACCGAGCTCACCCGGTCCTTGGCCGGAATCGGTTGTTGCACTTTGGAAATACTGGACGTCCAGTTCCTCCTGGCCACCGCGGCCGAGCACGTGCTGCACTTGTGGGCATCGTCGGGCGGCGAGGTGGCACAGCACATTCCGTCGACACCGTATCCGGACGAGCGATACCGGACGCGAATGATGTGGTGGGATCGGCGAAACCGTCAGAATCTCGGAGCGGTCAAGGGAACGAATCAGTTCACGCGGATGCGTGCGCAGTGGCCGGCAGACGACGATGATGAATCGATCAGACTGCACCGCTCGAACTGAGGCTCGGAGCGTGTCATGGAGGTGCCCCGCCAGCAGTACACGGCGACATTGCTTGCTGACGGGTGCGACGATGACGCGGACTTGCTCGCGACGCTTCGCGAGGGCGGGGATGTCGTCTTCCACGACGAACTCGAGGCGCAACGGAATGCTGTTCGTGCGATCCTCCC
>Ga0105243_10004881_pt1 | contig 10523 bp, 8 predicted proteins | sample KBSM34metaG_FD_81525 | JGI IMG/M metagenome (GOLD analysis project Ga0105243, IMG submission 81525) | Miscanthus rhizosphere microbial communities from Kellogg Biological Station, Michigan, USA - KBS M3-4 metaG | ecosystem: Host-associated > Plants > Roots > Rhizosphere > Soil | place: Michigan...
GATGCGCGAGAAGGCCACCGAGTTGACGAGCGCGGTATCGCCCGCGCCGGGGAGCTCGGCCAGGAGCGGCAGGATGTGGCGCGCCGGCGTATAGCTCGCGGTGACATAGGAGAGGTCCACCAGTCCGTCCCGGACGGCGTCGAAGGTGCCCGGCGGCGCCGAGGGATGCTTGGGCAGCATGGTGAACTTCACCCGGCCGCTGGTGACCTTCTCGACCTCGTTCGCCCAGCCCTGCAGCACCACGCTGGTCAGGTGATGCTGGGGAGACACCCACGAGGACATGGTGAGCGTGGTCTGGGCCAGGGCGGGCGGGGCGGCGGCGAGGAGCCAGCCGGCCATCAAGGCGAGCACGGTTCGTGTCATGGGGCCTCCGGGGCGGGCGCGACGGCCCGCCGTCGGCGGGTAGTGTACCATCCCGGAGACGGCGAGCCGGGACCAGGAGGGAGCACAGGGATGCCCACGCAGGCAGAGAAGGCGGCGACGTTCCGAGCGCTGCACGCACGGTCGGGCGCGTTCATCATCCCGAATCCCTGGGACACCGGCACCGCGCGGCTCCTGGCCTCCCTCGGCTTCGAGGCGCTGGCGACGACCAGCCTGGGCGTGGCCAATAGCCTGGGTCGGCCGGACGGCACCGGCGCCGTGAGCCGCGCCGAAGTGCTCGCGAACTGCCGTACCATCGCGGATGCCACCGACCTGCCCGTGAACGCCGACCTGGAGAACGGGTACGCCGACGAGCCGCGCGCCGCGGCCGAGATCATCCGGCTGGCCTCGGAGGCGGGCATGGTCGGGGGATCCATCGAGGACGCCACCGGCGATTCCGCGCGGCCGATCTACGACTTCGCCCTGGCGGTGGAGCGGGTGCAGGCCGCGGTGGAGGTGGCGCGGGCGCTGCCGGTTCCCTTCCTGCTGACGGCCCGGGCCGAGAACCTCATCCACGGGCGGCTCGACCTGGACGACACGATCAGGCGACTCCAGGCCTTCGAGAAGGCCGGCGCGGACGTCCTCTACGCGCCGGGGCTTCGCGACCTCCCGACCATTCGCGCCGTCGTCTCCGCGGTGAAGAAGCCGGTGAACGTCGTCATGAGCCACATGGATCCCGCCATCACCGCCGCCGAGCTGGCCGCGGCCGGCGTGAAGCGCATCAGCGTGGGGGGCTCCCTCTCGCGGCTGGCGCTGGCCGCCTTTCTGCGCGGCGCGCGCGAGATGAAGGACACGGGCGGGTTCACCTGGGCCCGGGAGACGGTGACGGGCAAGGAGCTGAAGGGAATCTTCGCCCGATGGCAGTGACCCCCTCACCATGCGCCTGAGCACCTTCATGATGCGGGAGACCGCCCAGCTCCAGATCGAAACCGATACGATCCCTCCCAGAAGTTCCAACCAGTTAGACTGGATCGGCTGAGACCGCCCCTCAGGACGTCGGCGGCCGCGGACCGGCCTCAGCGCCCGCCCGTCGCCAGCCGCGCCCCCGCCACCATCGCCGACAGCTTGGCCTGCGCCAGCGCGCGGGGCAGGTGCTTCATGCCGCAATCGGGCGCCACCACCAGCCGCGAGGCGGGGAGGTGCTTCAGCGCGGCGTCGATCCGCCTCGCCACCGTGTCCGAGGACTCGGCGACGGGCGAGCCCAGATCGAGGACGCCCAGGACCATGGTCTTGGACGGCAGCGCGGCGAGGACGGCGGGGTCGAGGCCGGGCTGGGCGGCCTCGATGGAGATCTGGTCGGCCGCGCAGCGGTCGAGCTCGGGCAGGAAGGAGTAGCCGCTGGGCTTGTCCTTCACCGAGAAGGCGTACCCGAAGCAGAGATGCACCACCGTGGTCTTGCGGAGCCCGCGCAGCGCCCGATCGATGGCCGGCACCGCATACGCCCGCGCCCGGTCCGGCTGGGCCTGCATGTAGGGCTCGTCGAGCTGGAGCACGTCCACGATCGGCTCCAGCTCGGCGAGCTCGGCGTTGACGGCCTCGGCATACGCCATGGCCAGCCGCTCCGGGTCGCGGTAGTGCTCGTCCTGGGCGAGCTGGGTCATGGTGAAGGGCCCGGGGATGGTCACCTTGATCCGGCGGCGGGTGATGCCGCGGAGGAAGCGCGCGTCCTCCACGAGCACGGCGCGCGGGCGGGCGATGGGGCCCACGATGCGGGGCACCGCCTGGGGCTTGCCGACGCGGTTGATGGCGGTGCCGGGGGTGACGGGATCCACCCCGTCCAGCGCGGTGGCGAACTGGTTGAAGTAGCTCTCGCGCCGCTGCTCGCCATCGGTGACGATGTCGACGTCGGCGGCCTCCATGTCGGCCACCGCGAGGCGGACGGCGTCGTCCTGGGCCGCCTCCAGGAACGGCTCGGCGATCCGCCACATCTCGCGCATGCGCACGCGCGGCACCGCGTTGGCTCGCAGCCGGTCGTGATCCACCAGCCAGCGCGGCTGGGGATAGCTCCCCACCACCGTGGTGGTGAGCATCTAGGCGCGGGAGACGAAGGCCGGCATGACCTCCTTGGCGAACCAGGCGAGCTGCTCCACCATGACCGCCTGGGGCGTGCCCATGCTATTGCTGACGTGGACGTACTCGAGGCCGGGGAACTGCTGCTCGAGCGACTTGAGGTAGGCCGCCAGCTCCTCCGGCGGCCCCGCGAACCAGGCGCCGACCTTGGTGTAGTCCTCGAGCCTGGGCACGCCCGCCGCGTCCCAGCCGCCGCGGCGCAGGGCGGCCACGTTCTGCGCCGGCGTCATGCCGGGCACGAAGCCCAGGGGCCCGAACATCTTCACGTGCTCCTCGTACCAGGGCGTGATCTCCCGGATGGCGCGCTCGCGCGATTCGGCCAGGTGATAGAAGATGCCGAGGCTCAAGCCCTCGCCGAGACGGTAATCGAGCCCCGCGCGCTGCGCGGCCTCCTGATAGGCATAGATGGACCGCGAGGCCATGGTGGCGGCGCCGCCCCCGATCATGCCGCGGATGCGGTGCTTGAGCATGAAGTCCAGCCCGCGGGCGCCCGCGCTCACGATGGGCTGCCAGCATTCCACCGGCTGGTGCATCGGCCGCGGCACCAAGGTGAGCTCCTTGAGCTCGTAGCCGCGATAGGGCACCGCCGGGGGCAGGGTGTAGTGCCGGCCCTGGTGGGAGAAGGACTCCGACCGGAAGGCCTTCATGACGATGTCCACCTGCTCCTCGAAGAGCGCTCGATTGGCGTCGGCGTCCAGCATGGGGCTGCCGAAGGACTCCACCTCGCGGGTGTGATAGCCCCGCCCCACCCCAAAGATGCAGCGTCCGCCGGTGAGGATGTCCGCGGTGGCGAAGTCCTCCGCGAGCCGGAGGGGATGCCACATGGGCGCGATGTTGAACCCGCAGCCGATGCGGAGACGCTGGGTGAGGTGCGCCAGGTGCACCGCCGCCATCATGATATTGGGAATGCACTCGTAGCCCTCGTGCTGGAAGTGGTGCTCGGCCAGCCAGAGGGCGTGATAGCCGTGCTCATCCATGCAGCGCGCGATCGCCTCCGCCTTGGTGAACACCGAGGCCAGGTGCTCGTTGGCGTAGCGGCGCTCGTTGGCGGGGGTGGCCTGCTGGCCCATGTCGCCCAGATCCACGTGCCCGGCATACACCGTCGAGAACTTGGTGATCATGTCGTCTCCGATTCAGGCGTGGCGATGGTGGCCGCGCTCGTAATGGGCGCGCAGGAGATCCTGGCCGAAGTCATTGCGGGGATCATGCCATACCGAGTGGACGTGGTTGGCGTCGTTCTGGGTATTGTCGTACTCGATGAGGAGGGTGGGGCCGTGGAGCCGGTAGTAGTGGGCCTTGCCTGATTCGAACGAGCCCGCCCAGGCGAAGTGCAGCGACTCGACGCCGGCCTCGCGCAGGCGGCGCAGCTCGGCCTCGGCCAGCTCGGCGCGCATGTTCCGCGCGTACTCTTCCACCAGCCGCAGGGCCAGGCCCCGCTGATCACCCGTCATGTCCGCGAGGGGCAGGCCCGCGGCGGCGGCCAGGCTCGGCGCGCGGCCGGGCCCGCTCACGATGTCGCCCATCGACTGCGCCGCGATGACGAGGCGCGGGCGCAGCCGCGGCTCCACGCTCCGCGCCAGCGTGCGGGCGAGGTCCTGCTCGGCGGCCAGCGCGCGCAAGCCCTTGTGGGGCCCGGCGGGCACCTCGGCGGGATTGGCCCCCAGGAAGGCCGGGGTCATGGCGATGGGCTTGCCGGGGACGAGGGTGAAGTTGAGGGAGAGGTGATGGCCCTCGAGGCGCCAGCCCCAGGGCGCGGCGGCGCCCGGCGCGCCGAACACCGTGACGGCATAGTTCTCGGGATCGCGGAGCAGGGCTCCGAAGGTCTCGAGGCGGCGCAGCACCTCCTCGAGCCGGATGACGCTCACCGCCTTGCCGTAGCCCACCCCGCTGAGGCTCGCCTTCATCAGCTCGTGCGCGGCGGCCCGCGCCGGCGCCGGCATGTCCTTGAAGGGCAGGCCCTCGCGGCCGCGCGGGACATAGTGCCAGTTGAGACGCTCCTTCTCGGCGAAGCCGATCAGCGCGCGCCGCTGCGCGTCGGGGGGGAGCGTGGCGAGGAAGGCGGCGGCCGCGGTGGCCATGGCGGCGCGCGCGGCGTCGGACGGCTGGGCCAGGAGCGGTCGCGGCCGGGCGGCCATCGCCGCGCCGGCCGCGAATCCCCCCGCCAGCCCGTGCAGCAGCCGGCGCCGCGTGATGCGGCGTGCCAGCGCCGCTAGGAGTACTTCACCGTGCAGCCATAGGCCCGCGTCACCGGCGTCTTCACCGACTGGCCCGCGGTCACCGACTGGAGCGCCGCGCGCACGTAGTTGTTCGCGCCCTGAACATCGCCGCGGCGGCTGGTGGGCCGGTCGTCGATGGCGCCCGCGTACACGAGGACGCCGGCCTTGTCCACGAGGTACATGTGGGGCGTATTGGTAGCCCCGTACATCTTGCCCACCTCGCCCTTGGGATCCAGCAGCACCGCGGTGGGCGCCGCCTTGCGGCTGGCGGTCAGCTCGTCGGCCTGCGCCGGCTTCACATAGCCCTGCTCGCCCGGCGCCGAGGAGATGATGGTGAGCCAGACGACGCCGGCGCCGGTGGTCTCGCGCTGCAGCGCCTGCATGTTGCCGGTGTCGTAGTGCTTCCGCACATAGGGGCAATCGTGGTTGGTCCACTCGAGGATCACCAGCTTGCCCCTGTGCTCGGCCAGGCTCACCGCGGCGCCGCCGGTGGACGTCGAGGTGAAGGCGGGCGCGGCCTCGCCGACCTTGGCCGCGGCGGCCTCCGCGGGCAGCGCGCGCGCGAGACCGTCGATGGCGCCGATGAGCGCGGCGGCGGAGCCGGTACGGACGAGGAAATCGCGACGGGAGAGCGGCTCGGGAGTCATGGGGTCTCCTTGTGGATTGGGTTCACGGTCACAGGCCCTCGATGGCCTCGAGGATGGTGCCCTCGCTGAGGATTTGCGGGAGGACGGTGGGGGCGCCGGTCGCGCCGGCGGGATAGACCACGTAGAGGGGAACGCCATTGCGTCCGAAGGTGCCGAGGGCGGTGGCGATCTCCGCGCTCCGGCTGGTCCAGTCCGCCTTGAGATAGGTGACACCCTTTCGCGCGAAGGCGTCCGCCACCTCCGGCGAATGCAGCGCGACGCGCTCGTTGACAAGACAAGTGATGCACCAGGCGGCGGTGAAGTTCACGAAGACGGGCTTGCCCTGGGCGCGCAGCTCCGTCACGCGGCTGGGGCTCCAGCGCTCCGCCGCGGGGCCGGTGGTTGCCGCCGCGGCGGGCGGCGCCGATGTCGGCGCGGCGAGCGCGAGCGGCCCCAGCGCCAGCGCCGCCGCCACCGCGGTCACCGCGGCCGCGGAGCCGGCGCGCCGCCAGCGCGGCCGCGCGTCGCGCGTGCGGCCGGAGAGCCACGCCGCGAAGGCGATGAGGACGAGACCGCCGAGCGCGGCCGCCAGCGCTTCCGGTCCCGCCTGATGGCTCAGCACCCACACCAGCCAGCCCGCCGTCGCATAGAGGGGAAAGGCCAGCGCCTGCTTGAGCCACTCCATCCATGCGCCGGGTCTCGGGAGCCAGCGGCGCCAGGCCGGCACCAGGGACAGCACGAGGAACGGCAGCGCCAGTCCGAGGCCGAGGGCCTCGAAGACGAGGAGCGCGGCGGCGGCCGGCTGGGTGACGGCATAGCCGACGGCGACGCCCATGAAGGGCGCGGTACACGGTGTCGCCGCCACCGCGGCGAGCGCGCCGGTGAAGAAGGTCCCCGTCAGTCCCGGTCGCGCCGCGAGCCCCTGGCCCAGCCCGGTCAGCCGCCCGCCCACCAGCCAGACGCCGGAGAGCGCGAGCGCCAGCGCGAAGAAGAGATAGGCGAGGAGCGTGACGACGAGGGGCGACTGGAGCTGGAAGCCCCAGCCGATCTGGGCGCCACCCGCGCGCAAGATCAGGAGGCCGCCGGCGAGCGCGCCGAACGAGGCGAGCACGCCCGCGGCATAGGCGAGCCCATGACGCCGGGCCGCGGCCGGCCCCGCATCCGCGTGAGCGACGAGAGCCAGCGCCTTGATCGACAGCACCGGCAGCACGCAGGGCATCAGGTTGAGGACGAGGCCGCCGAGCAGCGCCAGGCCCACCGCCTCGAGCAGGGAGACGACGGGCGCGCCCGCGTGCGCCGGCGCTCCTGACGAGACCGCCTGGATCGCGAAGGCCTGGCTCACCATGCCGCCGTCGAGCCGCTCGCGGATCACCAGAACACCATCGACAGGTCCCTCGGCGGCCTGAGCGAGAGCGCCACGCGCGAGCCGCAAGGTGATACCGCTCCCGTCCACCGTCGCGTCCTGGGGCGCGGCGTGGTCGATGACGCCCCAGCGCGCGGGGAAGAACCAGACGTCTCCCACCCGCTCGGCGCGCAGCTCGGGCGCCGCCACGGTGAGCGTCACCGAGTGCGGTGTCGTCGCGTAGCGGCCGGGCCAGGGACTGGGCACGGGAACCGCGCGGCGCGCCGCCGCGATGGCCGGCGCCGAGCGCGGGTCCGGCGCGGACCGGGCGGCGACGGCCAGGGTGAGCGCGTAGTCGGCTTCCTCGGGAATGCAGATCTTCGCGCAGACCAGCCAGCTCGCGCGTCCGCGCAGTGCCAGCCGATCGCCGGGGGAGAGACCGGCCGGTGCGGTGATCCGGGTGAGCACCACCACCTCGTTGGAATAGCCGTAGCTCATGGCCGGGCCCACCGGGATGCGCTCCGGATGCGGCCACACGAGGGGCCCGGCGGTGACCCCGCTCGGGAGATCCCAGGCCACCGTCATGGCCTCGCCGGAGTCGCCGGGATTGATCCAGTACGTGTGCCACCCGGGAGCGATGCGCTGACGGATGCCCACCCAGAAGGCGCCGCCGGGCTCTACGGCGGCCGTCTCGCTGATCAGATCGACCCGAACCTGGGGACCGGCAGCCTGGGCCGCGGGCGCGGCCGCGCGGGCGGTCCCCGCGAGGGGGCCGAGCGCGAGGAGGGCGAGTAGCGGGAGGGACCTCCACGCCATGCTGAATCCTACCACGCGCTAGAACTTGTACTTGACGCCGAGGGCCGGTATCGAGGAGCCGGAGCCGCCCAGCACGCCGAATACCCCGGACCGATGGTGGATGCGGATGACGAAGTCCCACTGCGGATAGCGCGGGAGCCCGAAGGTCAGCTCGAGGAACACGTAGTTCTGGAGGCGCTTGGCCTCGTCGAAGTTCTTCTTCTCGAGCTTGGGGGGCTGCGTCGCGAAGGAGGGCCCGTCGCCCACCGCGATCGTGGTCTTGACGTAGTCGTTCCAGGGGAAGGTGATCCAGCGCGCGACGATCGCGCTGGTGAACTCCCAGTGGGTCTGATCACCGAACCACTTCGTCACGCCGATCTCGGTTTCCCAGCGGATATGCTTCCACAGCACCCCGACCTCGCGCGACAGCGCCACGGTCACCATGCCCGCGTGGTCGAACTCGACCGGCTCGGAGAAGAACTCCAGGAAATCCTGCTTGGTGAACGGTCCGCCGTAGAGCGTCACCGCCCACGGAAAGTTCTCGGGCGCCTGAACGGCGGGGGCGGGCTCGGGCGGGGCCGTCCAGAGATAGCCGGCGGTGTCGCTCGCGCTCGATTCCTGAGCCGACGCCGCCGCGGGGGCCGCCAGCAGCGCGACGGAAAGCAGAGTGATTCCCAGCGCCGGGGCGAAGGGGCGCGCCAGCACTATTTCCTGATCCCCATCTTGGTCGCGAGCGGCAGATACTTCGCGAGCTCCTCGTTCTGGAAGGCCCAGAAGGCGTCGGGTCCCCGATAGGCCAGTACCTTGTTGATCCGGACCGCCTGCTCGATGAAGGCGGGGTCCCTGGACGCATCCTCGATGAGCCGCACCCACTGGGCGACCACGGGAGCAGGTAGTCCCTTGGGCCCGCTGAGCCCCTGCCATCCGACCACGTTGAGATCCGGGAATCCCGCTTCCTGGGCGGTGGGAATATCGGGAAAGCCGGGCAGGCGGCTCGGGTGCACCACCGCGACGCCGCGGATCTTGCCGCCCTGGATGAGGCCGGCCGACTCGCTCCACTGCTGCCCCGCGAAGTCCACGTGGCCGCCGGCCAGCGCGGTCACCGCGGGAGCGCCTCCGGTGAAGAGCACCCGGCTGGTGTCGGCGATGGGCACGCCCGCGCTGAAGAGGAACTGGGAGACCGAGAACGCCGCCACGCCGGCGACCCCGGCCACGCCGTAGCGGAAGGCCCGGGGATTCGCGCGGGCGGCCTCGGCCACGTCCTTGAGGCTTTTCCAGGGCGAGTCCGCCTTGACGGTATAGATCACGGGATCGAGGGTGACGAGGGCGATGGGGGTCTTGCCGTCCATCTTGAACGGCACGTCGGTCTCCACCGCGAAGAGCATGGAGGCGGTGGCGTGCGGCTCGAGGAGGAGCGTGTACCCGTCGGGACGGGCGGTGAGCGCGCGGAGGGTGCCCGTGATGCCGGAGGCGCCGGGCAGATTCACGACGTTCACGGCCTGGTTCCACTTCCTCGCCGCGTAGGCGCCCAGGAGACGCGCGGTCACGTCGGCGCCTCCGCCCGGCGCGAAGGCCACCACGACCTCGATGGGCCGGTTCGGATACGTTCCCTGGGCTCCCGCGGGCGGCGCGGCGAAAGAGATGAAGAGAACGAGGGCCAGCGCGCGGGGAAGGGGGCTACGCGACATGCGGAATCCTCCGGCGTCGAGAGACAAGGGTCCAGGCGGTCAGCGCCAGCCCGGCCGCCAGTAGCGTGACCGCAATGGGCCGCGTCACGAAGATCATGGCGCTGCCGTGCGCCATATCAAGGGATTGTCGGACAGAGCTCTCCAGCATCGGCGTCAGGATGAGGGCGAGCACGAGCGGCGCGGTGGGATAGCCGGTCTTGATCATGAGATAGCCGACGACGCCGAAGGCCAGGGCCATGCCGACATCGGTGAGGCTGTTCCTCACGCTGAAGGCCCCCAGCACGCTGAAGATGAGGATGAGCGGCGCCAGTACGGCATAGGGAACGTGGCAGAGCCGGGCCCACAGCCCCACCAGCGGGAGATTCAGCACCAGGAGCATCACATTGCCGATGTACATGCTCGCGATCACCGTCCACACGAACTGGGGCTGTTTCTCGAAGAGGAGCGGCCCCGGCTGGAGCCCGTAGATCATGAGCCCGCTCAGGAGCACCGCCAGCGCGGGCGTGGCGGGCACGCCGAGGGCGAAGAGCGGCACGAAGCCGGCGCTGGTGGTGGCATTGTTCGCGCCTTCCGGCGCGGCCACGCCCTCGATGGCGCCGCGGCCGAAGCGCTCCGGCGTCCGTGACACGCGCCGCTCCACGTCGTAGGCGATGAAGGAGATCGCGCCCGGCGTGCAGCCGGGCAAGAGCCCGAGCCCGAACCCGATGCCGGTGGCCCGGAGCATGGTGCCCACGCAGGCCCGCAGCTCCACCCCGCTCGGCATCAGCTTGCCGAGACGCGCCAGGGCGACCGCGGGGGCGGATTTCTCCACCCCCACCAGCACCTCGGTGATGGCGAAGAGCCCGATGATCACGGCGATGAAGTCGATGCCGCCGAGGAGGGCGGTGGTGCCGAAGGTGAAGCGGCGGACACCCGACATGGGATCGAGCCCCACCAGCGCGACGAAGGCGCCCAGCGCGGCGGCGCTCAGCCCCTTGAGCAGCGAGGGGCCGGACAGGCTCACCACCACGCTGAAGGCGAGCACCACCAGGCCGAAGTATTCCGGCGGCCCGATGCGCAGGGCGCCCTCCGCGAGGAGAGGCGCGAAGAAGGTGAGGCCGAGCAGGCCGAGGGTGCCGGCCACGAACGAGGAGATGGCCGCGATGGCCAGCGCGGGGCCGGCGCGTCCCTGCTGAGCCATCTGATAGCCGTCGAGGCTCGTCACCACCGAGGCAACCTCGCCGGGGATATTCACCAGGATCGCGGTGGTGGATCCCCCGTACATCGCGCCGTAGTAAATGGCGGCCAGCATGATGATGGCGGGGGCGGGCGGCAGGAAGGAGGTCAGCGGCAGCAGGATGGCGATCCCGGACGTGGGACCGATGCC
>Ga0105243_10004885_pt1 | contig 10519 bp, 9 predicted proteins | sample KBSM34metaG_FD_81525 | JGI IMG/M metagenome (GOLD analysis project Ga0105243, IMG submission 81525) | Miscanthus rhizosphere microbial communities from Kellogg Biological Station, Michigan, USA - KBS M3-4 metaG | ecosystem: Host-associated > Plants > Roots > Rhizosphere > Soil | place: Michigan...
CCGTGTAGACGTGCAGCCGCCACAGGAAGATTGCCAGGTTGGGCAGGGTGTACAGGCCGCGCCAGCCGGCCGCCGGCTTGACGTCGACCACGTGCGCGAACGGATCGAACGGGGTATCGAGCAGGCGCAGCAAGGCGGGGTCGCGCAGGTTGACCGTGCCGCCGCGCCGCGCATCGCCCAGGAAGCGGCTGCGGGTCAGGGGCGGCACGCCGCCTTCGTCCGGGCGCTGGTGGTTGAGGTGCTGGTTCCAGACCAGTCGATCGCGCATCTCCACCACGTGCACCGCCCAACCCGACAGCGCCCAGGTCAGCGACTCGATCGCGCCGAGCGTGCCCTTGCGGCGCCGGTGGTGCACGGTGCGCGCGACATCGGCGCGCAGCGTCCACGGATCGCCGGACAGGTGCGACACGCCCAGGCCATCGGCGATGTATGGAATCACCCAGTCGTCGCAGGTCTCGATGAACAGGTCGTCGCCGAGCGCCTCGATGTTGTCGCGCAGCGCGGCGTGCGCTTCATCGAACAGGCCCACGTACGCGGCGAGCTGGCCGGGCGGCTGCTGTTCCTCGTCACGAATCCGATAGATCTCCGGCAGGCGCTGGTACATCGGTCGACGCGGACTGTTCATGACGCGCACTCCGCTTGTCCGATGTCCAGGGTCAGGCTCAGCCGCAGGTGGCGTGCGTGCAGCGCGAGCAATGCGCGCGGCGGGCAGGCGATGGCGGCGGCGGGAATCACGTCGACGGCCGGCAACGGCAGCAGCGACGGATCGGCCTGCGGCGGCGAACCGGTCGGCAGTGCCATCGCAGCCAGCAGCCGCACCCACAGCACCCCGTCGACCCCCTGCAGCGCCGCGATCACTTCCGAACCGTGCACGGCGGCGTGGAAGTCGCGGCGGTCCAGCCCGAACAGGCCATCGCGCGCGTCCACGCCGTCCGCCTCCAGGCCGGCCACGCCGAGCGCGCGTTGCAGGTCGCGGGAGAGCGTACCGGTCTCGCGCGAGCCGTCATGCGCCACCTGCGCGTGCAGGTAGACGTAGCGGCGATCGCCGCGCAGCACGCGCAGCGGATGGCGGCCGGCGCCACGGCAGCGCTGGTAGCCGGCCAGCGCCTCGCGCACCGCGGCCAGGTCGGCGTCGTTGCCGCTGGCGGTCAGCACGGTGAGCACCACCGCGGGCACGCCGTCGGGCGCATCCCAGCGCGCACCGGCCTTGACCACGTTGGGCAGCATCAGCGCCTCGGCCTCGTGGTCGGCCAGGCTGACCAGCCGGCCCAGGCTCTGCAGCCGCACCGGCGCGGCGCGGCGTGCGTTGTCGGCGCTCTCGGCCGGCGCGCCGGTGTCGACCGGGCCGGGCAGGAACACCTTGTCCAGGCCGGTCAGCTTGCCGGTGGCCTGCGGCTGGGTATCGGGCTTGAGCGCGCCGTGCGCGGCAATTCCGGTGCGGTAGCGCGCCTGGATGTTGTCGCGGCCGCTAGGCGCGCGCGCGCCGGTGATGCCATCGCCGAACTGCACGACGCTGTGGCCCTCGGCGTCCTCGCGCACGATGTAGACGCGGTCGCCGGGCGCGGCGTCGAACAGCGTGTCGACCTGCCGCCAGCGCGTGCCATCGACGAAGATCTCCAGCGCCGGAACCTGCGCCGGTTGATGGGTGGGCTCGAAGCGATAGGTCAGCGGCGACTTCGGCAGCGGCACGCTGTGGAAGGCGACGCGCGCATCGCCGGAGCCGATCGCGGCCAGTTCGACGGTCTTGCCCTGGCTGGCCGCCACGACATTGCCGAACACCCGCGTGCTCGGCGTGGCGACATCGAAATCGCCGTGTCTGACCGGCGCGCTCAGGCGGACCCGATGCCAGGCCTCGCGGGTGGGGTCGGGGCCGGCCGGCGGCGAGATCGTCGTCTGCACCACGCGCTCGTCCACGCGCCCGTCGGCATGCGCGAACAGCAGCCGGCGTCCGCGCAGCGCGCGCGCGGCCGCCGCGGTGCCGAAGTAGCCCAGCAGGTCCCCCTGCGCGGCGGCGGTGGGCAGCGGCGGGGCGTGCACGTCGAACGCCGGTGCGCTCACCTGCAACAGGCTCAGCGTGCGTACGTCCAGATAGGGATAGGTACTGGCGCCGATGCTGGCGAGCAGGTCCTGCGCCAATCCCAGCACGCTGCTGGCGCCGCTGTTGCTGCCCCAGCGCAGCGAGCGCGACTCGGCCTCGCTCACCCGCCGCAGCAGGGTGATCCGCTGGCCCGCGCCGCCGGCGCTCGCGGCGAAGCGTCCCTGCACCAACACGCTGTCGCCGGGCTGGATGCGGTCGAAACTGCGGTCCAGTGCGAATTCGTTGGCCGCCAGCGCAGGCGCCACGTCCGCGCTGGTGGTGGCATTGCCGAGCCGCGCGAACGAGATCGCGCGCTGGCTCGGCACGCCCTGTGCCGACACCGTGGCGATCGTCTCCGGCGCATTGTGGCCAAAGTGGCGCAGGCTGTCGCCGAGCGGGAACGCGCGCAGTTTCGCGATCGGCGTGGCGCGCCACAGCGGTGTCTTCAGCTGGATATGGGTCCGGTCGAATTCCACCCAGCTGGCCTCGACCTCCACGATCTGCGCATCGGCGATGCGTGCATTGGCCGCGCCCTCGGGCAGCGGCTGGCCGACCAGCAGGCGGTCCCTCGGCTTGATCGGCAGGCCCGGGTCGTCCACGCACAGCACGCTGGCGCCGGCGCCCAGCGCCGGCACCGCCTGTGGGCGATACAGCGAGAACTCGCTCAACGCCGGCAGCGCGTCGAGCGCGGCATCGGTCTCGAAGTCGACCGGCTTGTCGCTGCCCTGGATCTGCGCCTTCAACCCGAACGCCAGCGGCACGCTCACCGCCACGCTGCCCTTGAGCTTGAGCGCGAACGTCGCCTCGCCGCCCACGCCCGGCGCCAGCCGATAGCCGCCGAGCCGCACCAGGTCGGCCACGCTCTCGCGCAGTTGCGCGGTGCGCAGCCAGGCCTCGTTCGCATACAGCGACTGGTAGAAGGTGAGGATGTCGATGACGACCGCATCGGCCTCCAGCAGCGCGATGCCGGGGTCGTCGACCTCGCGGTGCGTCCACGCCGATAGCGCCGGCGCGGCGTTGAGCCGTTCGAACAGATGCGCGCGCACCTCCGGATAGCGGCCGATGCGGTAGTCGATGCGCGGCAGCCCCGGGCGGTTGTCGAGCGTGCGCGGGAACAGCGGCGGACGCGGGCAATCGTGTTTGCAGCTCATCGCCGGCCCCCGAGGATCTCGAAGTTGAGCCGCCCGGTGTCCAGGTGGCTGGGATCGTTGAGGACCTGGATGATCTCCATCGGCCGCACGGCGAGTTTCTCGACGATCGGCAACGGCACATCCCCGGGCGCGACGGTGATCGTGGCCAGGCTCGGCCCGCTCGATCCGTGCAGGCGGCGTACGCTGACCAGCAGCACGCGGCCCACGCCGGTCACCGCCATCGCCCGCCCGACCAGCTGCGACAGGTGCAGCGGCTGGCCGAAGGTCCATGCGTCCGGATGGAAGAAGCCGCGGCGGCCGTCGGCGGTATGCCCGGCGGAGAATTCCAGCTCCAGGGCGCGGCGCAGGTGCTCGGGCCAATAGTCCGGATGCGCGCACAGGCGCAGGAAGATATCCAGCGGCACGTAGCGCGCCGGGCGCACTTCGATGTCCTCGCCGATCAGCCGCACCGCCTCCAGCGAATCGGCGATGCGCCGCCGCAGCGTCTCGTCGAGCACGTTGCGGTCGCGCGGATCGATCGCCACCCGGACGGTGCGCCACGAGCCGGTCCACGCGTAGCTGGCATGCGCACGCGCGACCCCGGCCAGTTGCTCGGCGCGCTGCGCGTAGTCGGCCAGGGTCACCGCGCGCAACTGGCGGCGGCGATAGGCCTCGGGCACCTTGCGCAGGATCTCGGCCACCGGTTCGGGCGCGCGTCCGTTGCCCACGTCGAACGGATTCCAGACCCGGCTGCCCGGCGGCAATGCGGCCGGCGCGAAGCCGGTAATCGCATCGCAGCCGACGTTGCCATCCAGCCCATCGCCGACCTGGTACAGGCAACGCACGGTGGCATCGGGTGCGAGCGCGCGGCCGTTGAGGCCCCAGCCGAAGCGCAGCCGGCTGGTGCGCGATTCGTCGGTCTCGACGATGAAGTGCTCCTGCTCGGGACGCGATTCGATCAGGTCGCTCTGCTCGGCCCACGGATCGGCGAAGCCGGACACCCGCACCAGCAGCGTGCTGCGCGGCGGGGTGATGCCATCGGGCCTGGCGCCGGGCGCAGTGACGTCCAGATAGGCGAGCGGCGCATGCGGCAGCGTGGCCAGCACGCCGCGCCGGGTGAATGCGTAATACGCCTCGTCGGTGTAGCGGAACGCGTCGGGATTGGCTGCCGCCAGGTCGCTGCCCGGGGGCCGCAGCAGCGTGCGGTGCGGGCGGCCGTGGCTGATCGCGACCAGATTGCCGTGGAACAGGCTGACCCGATCATCCGGCAGCGCGAGAGCGCATTGGGTGCTGAAGCAGTAGCGCCGCGCCAGCGCATCGGCTTCCACCCAGTTCACCCGCACGCACCATTGCCCGCCGGCGCCAGCCATCGGATCGAACACCGACTGCGCGTCGCCACGCAGCAGCAGGCGTTGGCGTGCGCGCGGGTCGCGGCCGTTGACGGTGCCGGTGGATGGATTGAGATGCTGCTGCAGCAGCAGCGCCCGGCCGGGCGCGTTGAGCAGGTCGCGCAGCGCGTTCGCGTCGGCCTGCAGGTCGGCGTTGAGCGGCGGTGGCAGCGCCAGATCGGCACTCGTCGCGCCGGCCTCCAGCGCGGTGACGCTGCCGCCCCAGCTGTACAGCGCCAGCGTGTTGAGCACGCGCCGGCAATCGACCGCGGCGGTGGTGATGAAGATGCACGCGCCCGGCCGGCGCCAATCGTCGCCCGTCCACACCCCGGCCTCGACCGGCAACAGCGTGTCGCTGCCCACTTCCAGCGCCAGCCAGGTGCTGGCCTGGTTGCCGTGGTGCAGGTGGTAGTCCATCAGCCGCGCGTGCCGCGCCAGCGAGACGCGCTTGCGTGCGCTGCCCAGCCAGGCCTCGTTGATGGTGCGGTCCTGGTAGTCGGACAGCTCGTCGGCGTCGGCGGCGATGAGGTCGATGAGCACCTGGTCCAGGTCGGCCTCGCTGCTCGGCGTCCAACCCGGCACGCGGTCCTGCATCGCGCAGATCAGCGTGTGCTTGAACGAGTCGAAGTCCTTGGCCAGGTAGCCGATATCCGGCAGCGGCGGCGCGGCGGGCAGTTGCTGCTCGCCGGCGCAGTTGAGGTTGAAGCAGGCCGGGCGGAACTTGAAAGCGATCTCCGACAGCATCGGATCGATCAGCGCGAAGTCCACCGCCAGCGTATAGGTCGAGTAGTCGCCGATCAGCGGCACCTTCAGCCGCAGCTGGTTCGGTTGTGGCCCGGCCAGCACCTGGGCGACCTGGACCTGGCCATGGGCCGGCCCGGCGACGATCCGGCTGCCGCCGCGAATCGGGAAGATTGCGCGCGGCGCGGTGCCGCCGCCGATCGCGCCCAGGATCGCGGCCAGCTGCAGGGTGTTGTGGAATTCCAGGTCGAGCCAGGCCTCGGTCGGCGCCGGGTCGGGCAGCAGCCGCACGAACAGCAGGTGCACGCCGTTGAGGCCGCGCGCGGCAAGGTTGCGCGCACGCTCGGCCAGCACTTCCTCGTTGACGATGCGGGTGCTGGACTGGGCCATCACGCACCTCCGCCGCGTTCGAAGCGCACCCGGCGTTCTTCGCCGGTGTCGATCACCCGGTAGCTGAGTTCGATGTCCAGCCGCGCGTCCTCGGAGGCGATGTTGAGCGCGGTCACGCTGATCCGGTGGCCCAGCCAATCGCTCAGCGCCTGGCTCAGGCTGGCCTTGGCCAACCCGGCGGCGACCTCGTCGTTGCGCTGGAACAGCCTGCTCGGGTCGTTGCCCTCGAACACCAGGCGCCGCACGTTGCCGCCGAAGCCGGGCAGGAACGGGCGCTCGCCGGTGTTGGTCAGCAGCAGCTGCAGCAGCTCGCCGCGGATGTGCGCATCCAGCGACTCGGGCATCACGGTGCGGCCATCGCGGCCGATCCGGAACGGGAAGGCGAGGTGGCGTCCGTTGCCGTTCACAGGTTGAGCTCCAGCTGGGTGACCAGGTTGATCTCGTCGGCGCCGATGCCGGTATCTTCGCGCAGGGTGATGCGGGTGATCACCTCGTCCTCGTGCGCCTTTAGGTAGGTGAACAGGCCGCGTGCGAAGGCGACGAACAGCAGGCGCCGGTCCTCGCTGCCCTGTTCGGGCAACGCGAAGCCCTTCACCGCCAGCCATTCGTCCTTCATCGCCAGCTCCATCGCCTCGGCCAGGCTGTTGCCGAAATCGGAGACGCGGCCTGCCTTCAGGGCCATGTCGGTGTCCTCCGCATGCGGGTCGCGAGCGCGTTCATCCGGTCTTGACCTTGGTCGACAGCAGCGCCGGGGTGGCCGGCGGCATCGGGGGCACCGGCGTCATCGGCGTTACCGGGAACACCCCCAGCGCCATCTCGCCCGGGTGGGTGTGGGTCTGGTAGATGTTGATCATCTGGTTGAGGAAGTTGAGCAGGTCGTCGCCGAACACCAGCGGGTGCATGCAGTTCTCGACCAGCTCGATCTGCGGCGCCTCCACCACGACTTTGCTGGCGGCGGCGATGCGCACCTTGCCGGCGTTGACCTCGATGGTGACGACGTTGTCGGCCTGGCTGTCGCTGATCGAGATCTGCCTGGCGTCATCGTCGAGGGCGACCAGCAGGCCGCTGTCGCTGCGCAGGATGCGCCGGTTCGGCGTGGCGTCGCTGCCCGACTCGTTCTGCGGCAGCTCGTCGTCGGCCCACCAGGTGCCCGCCCAGATCGGCCGCGACGGATCGCCGCCCTCGAACTCGATCCACACCCCGGCGCCCACCGGCGGCACCGCGTACAGGCCCTGGTTCGGGCCGGCATACGGCGCGCACGGCAGCGCCCACGGCGACTCCACGTCCTGCAGCACCGCCGGCACGTGCGCGCGCAGTCGCCCCAGATGGCTCGGGTCGTCGACCGCGCTGACCACGCCGCGATACTTGCCGAAGAAGCGCGAGCGCGACCGCTCGGCGAGCTCGACGATGAGTTGTTCGATGCCGGCGTCGTACATCAGAACACCCCCCCGGGCAGCCCGCCGGCCGAGGCCCCGCCGGCCGAGCGCGCGTTGCGCTTGAGCGTGAGGTTCTGCCGGTAGTGGCCATCGCCGATGACGTGGTGCACGCGGCTGACCAGATAGGCGCCGCCAAGCTGGCTGCCGGCGCCGGAGACGTTGACCACCCGGTACGGCGCCAGCGACTGGTCGTAGTCGTTGGCGTCCAGCTCCACGCTGGCGGTGTAGGCGAAGCTGGACAGGTCCACCGCCGCAGTGGTGGCCGCGTCCAGGTCGGCCTGCTCCTCGCGCACGTCGCTCATCAGCGTGAGCGCGCTGGGCGAAAGCATCGCGTGTACGGTTTCGTCGCCGAGCGCCTCGACTACCGGCGCGTCGGTACGGCTGTCGAGCAGCTGTTTGTCGGACACCCGCACGCTGCCGGCGCGCGCGGCCAGCGGCTGCAGCGCGTCCAGCTGCGCGGAGAACTTCTGCACGTTGCGCTCGGCGCCGATCAACAGCAGTTCGGCCGCATCGTCCGCGGCCAGGCTGGGACGCGCGAACACGCACACGCTCTGGCCCGGCAGCTCGCCCGGCTTGACGTGCACGAACATGCCGTTGCGCCGCGCCAGCTCGCGCAGCAACTGCATCGCGCTGCCGCGCTGGACCACGAAGCGGGTGTGCGCCGCGCCCGCGGCCGGCACGCTCTGCACGTCGGGGATCAACCCGCCGTCGCTGATCAGCGCCTGTGCGATCTCGTGCGCGGCCATGTCCTCGAACAGCGCCACCTGTTCGGTCTGGCTGAGCAGCACGCTGTCGTCGTGCACCACCAGGGTCAGCGCGCTCTCGCCGGGGCCGGCGCTGAGTTCGAAGCGCTGCGCCACGATCGGCCCGTCGATCAGCGCGCTGTAGTCGCCTTCGCCGATCTTCACCTCCACCCGCACCCGCTGGAAGGCCTGCGCGAACGGCGCCTCGATCGTCGACCACAGGCCCTGGTCGTCCAGGGTCAGGTCGATGTCCAGCTCGCCCTCGGCGGCCACGCCTATCGCCTGGTCCACGCGCACTTCGCGCAGCAGCTCCAACTGCTCGTCGCTGGCCGGCTGGCCGTTGAGGAATACGCGCAGTGCGACCAGGCTCATGGGCGGCTCACTTCGCCGGCACGTCGATGCGACGGCCCGGTTCGCGCACCAGCGTGTTGGCTTCCAGCTCGCTGTTGGCGTCGGCGATGTGCCAGAACCGGGTGCCGTCGCGATAGCGGCGATACGCCATCACGTCGAGCTGGTCGTGGTCGTGCACGCTGGTCGGCTCGCCGGCCGCGCTCGGCAAGCGGCGTGGCGCGACGGCCTGCACCGGCTCGCCGCGCGCGTCGGCGGCGCTCATCGTCGGCAGGCCGTAGTAACGGGAGTTCTTCAGGAACACGTGATTCTCCGGTCGACTAGAAGGGGATGATCTCGATCGCGCTCTGCACCGACTTGGCGAGATTGGCGACCGCCTGCACGTCCTTGATCGCGCGCGTGTAGGCCAGCGCGCCCTGGCCGACCTTGTCGCTGCTGCGGCGGTTGAAGGTGATCACCTCCAGGCCGATCTGCACCTCGGCCTGCACCGGGTTGAGGAACGCATCGAATTTCTGCTCGGTGATCGTCATGCTCTTGATCCGCACCGGCAGCACCCGCGACGGACCCCAAATGAACAGGATCCGCGGCAGCACTTCGCGCGGGGTGGGGCGGGTCGGCGGGGTGGCGTTCGCGCTCAGCCCCAGCGCGCTGCCGACCGCGTCGATCGCCTGCCCGAGCAGCCCGCCCAGCGGCGCGGCCGGATACACCATCTTCTCCAGCGCGGCCAGCTGCGGCCCGATCCCGAACACCCGCGGGATCGCCGACACCGCGCCGCCGCTGCCCAGGTCGTCGGCGGCGCTGAAGTGCGCGCTCACGGTGAAGCTCTCGCTCGGCGGCGAGGGCGTCTGCGCCGGTTCGCGCTGGCGCGTGCGGGCGCCGGTGTTGGCGGCCGGCGGCTCGGGGATGGTGATCGAGCGCGCCAGCTGCTCCGGATTGAACTGGAAGAACACGATGTTCGGGATCGGCCCGATGAAGTCGCCGCTGTATTCCACCAGCACGCCACGCAGCAGGAAGCCGGACATGTCAGGGCGCCTCCGTTTCTTCGCCCGGCTGCGCCGGTGCCAGCAGCGCGGCCAGGCCATCGGCGATCAGCCCGCGCAGCAGCGCCGGATCGGTCGCGCCGCGCGCATCCACCGGTGGCAGCCGCAGCGTCGGCGCCAGCGCACGCCAGCGCGCCGGGTCGATCGCGCGGGTGTCGAGACGGTGCAGCAACTCGATGTCCAGCCCGTCCAGCGCCGCGCGCGCCAGGTCCGGGCGCACGCCTTGCAGGTGCAGGGTCAGCCGGTCGATCTTCAGGGCGGCGCTCATGGCGACTCCGCGAACAGCGGGCGCAGCAGCGCCTCGTAGGGGCCGAAGGTCTCCGGCGCGTGCGGCCGGTTGAGCTTGTCGAGCTCGCGCTTCACCGCCACCAGCACCGGCGGCATGTCGATGCGCGGCGCGGCGTTGTCGCGCGCGGCCTGCAGGCTGGCGTTGAAGGCGATCGAGCGGATGTGGCCGCCGGCCAGCGGGAACAGCCTTGCCAGCAGCGTGAAATCCAGCGCGCCGGTGTCCACGCCCGGCGGGAACACGCCGCGCCACAGGCGCTCGCGCTCGCGTTCGCCCGGCAGCGGGAATTCGATCAGGTAGCGCAGCCGGCGCAGGAACGCCTCGTCCAGGTCCTTGCGGCGGTTGGTGGCCAGCACCGCGATGCCCTTCAGCCGCTCCATGCGCTCGAGCAGGTAGCTGATTTCGATGTTGGCGAAGCGGTCGTGCGCGTCCTTGACGTTGGTGCGCTTGCCGAACAACGCATCGGCCTCGTCGAAGAAGATCACCGCATCGCTCTCCTCGGCCGCATCGAAGACCCGCTTGAGGTTCTTCTCGGTTTCGCCGATGTATTTGTTGACCACCTGCGACAGGTCGATGCGGAACATCGGCAGCTGCAACTCGCTGGCCAGCGCCTCGGCGGCCATGGTCTTGCCGGTGCCGGGCGGGCCGCAGAACACCACCGACAACCCGGCATCGTTCCAGGTGCGCGCGGTGCCCCAGCCGTAGTGCACGCGGGTCAGCGCACGCATCGCCTGGGCGATCTCCTGCAGCTGCGCCATCTGCGCGGCGGGCAATACCATGTCGTCGAACGCGAAGCGCGGCTCCACCCGCTGCGCCAGGCCGCCCAGGTCCGGGCGGGTCTGGCTGCGGCAGATCGCCTGCAGCCGCGCGCCGTCCAGGTGCGGCTCCAGCGCCGCGGCCGCGCCGACCGCGGCAATCGCCGTCGGGCCGAGCCGGAAGC
>Ga0105243_10004888_pt1 | contig 10514 bp, 5 predicted proteins | sample KBSM34metaG_FD_81525 | JGI IMG/M metagenome (GOLD analysis project Ga0105243, IMG submission 81525) | Miscanthus rhizosphere microbial communities from Kellogg Biological Station, Michigan, USA - KBS M3-4 metaG | ecosystem: Host-associated > Plants > Roots > Rhizosphere > Soil | place: Michigan...
ATCGTGCTTACGTTTGTTCGTGTTGTGATTGCGGGCTTCATCCACCAGGACACGACGCATTGCCTGGGCAGCAACACCATAAAAATGTGCCCGATTTTGCCAATGCATGCCCTTGTGGTCGACAAGACGTAAATACGCTTCATTAATTAGAGCGGTTGTTTGCAGGGTGTGTTCCTGACGTTCCCTGCGCATGTGCCGGTGGGCCATGTGGTGAAGCTCATCGTAGACGAGTGGAATCAGGCGGTTTAGCGCGGTCTCATCTCCATCGCGCCACTCGATGAGTAGTTTGGTGATCGAGTCGGGGGAGGAAGTCATGCGAGGACTCCAGGGCCAAGAGTGCGTTCACCAGCGCTGCGGATTATATCACCGCGTTGTGCGAAGCCTTTAGCGACTCAACTCTGCTTCCGCAGCGATGTGTCCGAAGCTCGCCCACTGATTTCCCAGAATGATCTGCCGGAAGATCTTCTCGGATTCATCACGTTGACCGTTGTAGAGAAACCAGTTTCCCAGTCCGTATCCGATTGACGCTTTACTGAGCCCGCTGGCTTCGCTGCCGATTTCCTTCAACACTTCAGCCGCAGTTGTCTTGCCCTGGTACAGGCGAATGAGTTTGTAGTAGTCGGCGTTTTCGATCACGTCCAGATCCGGTTTGATCGCGGCAACGGCTCGGGTCGCCTCTTTTTCGTGTCCCAGTCGGCGAAGTGTCATGTATAACCAGTGCGTGGTCGCAACCAGCATATCCGGATTTGTAGAGACTTTCTCGGCCTCGCGATATGCCTTGAGTGCGGCTTTGAAGTCTCCTTTTAAATAGTAGGCAAGTCCGAGGTGATACCAGATGTTTGACTGCAAAGTGCTCGTCGGAATGTTTCGCGCGTTCGGCAGACCATCTGGTTCAATCTGATCGGGTTTGCCTTTGATTAGTTTTGCAGCGTGATTGAAATCCGCAATCGCTAGATCAAAACAGCGGAGCGTTATTAATCGATGACCGCGGTGACGTAAAAATCGTGCGTCATCGGAAAACTTCTCCGCACCTTGTGTAAAGATCTGAATTGCGTCTTTGTAGTGACCGAGATAAGCGATTCGCCTGCCAAGCCAGATCAGATTGTCGGCGCTTGGGTTTGCCTCGGCGTTCTTGCGTGCTTCGGCGAGTTTCGTTTCAAACTCGCGCCGCGTTTCTCGCGTGAGTGGCGGCGCAATCTCTTCTGCTCGTTGGAGGCATGTTTGCGCTAATACGGATGAGCACCATAAACACAAGAATGCCAGGCCAAGAGCAAGTCGAGTCATGCGTTGCCGCATTATAGCCTCTCCGTGGAGTGCGCCAACTTGTTGGCGCTTTGGTATTTGTACCAAAGCTTTGACAAGTCACCGCACTCCAAAGAGGCGTCCGTCTTAAAACGAAAACTTAACTCCAAACTCTGCTGACAAACTGTGCGGCACTGTAACGCCACTGGGAGTGATGAAGTTACTGGGTTGCCCAAACCTCGTATCTCGAATGTCGCCAACGAAGTTATTTCCGAAGTTGGCGCGGTTCGTTAGATCGAAAACCTGGAAGATCGCTTGCAGATTTGCACGTTCCTTGATCTTGAAAGACTTGGTAACGCGCGCATCCAATTGGAAAAATGGTTGGCCACGCAGATTGTCGAAGGGCGCAAATGTGCATTGGCCGGCCCGCAGACAGTTCCTGTATTTAACGGCATTTGACACCTGGGAAATAGTGTTGTTTGCCAACGTAACAGGGAAAGTACCGGCTGGATCACCAAACGCCGTGAGCGTCGCCTTAAGATCATTCGGCTTATCTGTGAAAACGGTAACGTGCGATGTGCCACGACCGCCACCAACACCCAGGACATCAACAGCTGCACCGTAGCCGGACGCGTAAGCACGAGCGGACTCTATCTGCATGATCGGAGCGACCTGAAATCCCCCTGGCAGGTTAATCACACTTCCCATTGAGAACCGATGACGTGAATCATTGGGCGTTGGCCCAAGCTCATACGGCGCGAAGTAATTGAAAGGATCCCACGCGCGATTTCTAAACGCCGCTGAGTTTCCGTTATATGCCAGCGCACGCGAAAGCGTGTAAGTGGCGTTCACCGTAAAGCCGTTGTGCAGACGGCGACGATACGAAATGTTCATGCCATCATAGCGAGACCTACCACTAGAAACTTCCAAGTCGACGCGGCCAAGCACCGGCTGATGAGCGGCAGTGAGCGCAGCAGTCAATGGCCGAGACGATATCTCCTGGCCTTTGGGATCTTCCGGTCCTACTCCGCAACTGGCGCCACCATTGGCGCAGAACATGCGGCGGGTGGGATTGATGTTCAAAGTTTTCGATTCATGGAGACCCAGGATGTGCGTGTACTCAAATTCAAGGACCGAATATGAATTCAATTGCCACGCGTAACCAGCGTTCCATTGCTGTGTGAGCGGATTTTGATAGTCGGGGTCCATTATTCGACCAGTTGAGTTGTTAGGTAACTGAGTAGGAGGAGGCGGAATAGTAGGCAGAGGATCTAATCCGAAACGCCAATTTGAAAGCAGGATATTGGTACCAGGCACTAGATCTCCACTCGCGATGCTAAACACGCTCACGAATATCGTCGGATTGATCTGCTGGATCATAAACAGGGGAATGTTCAGGAACGTTTGGCCGTAGTAGAGGCCGTAACCGCCGCGCAGTATGTGTCGTCCTGTGGAGGTGATGTCCCATGCGAAACCGACCCTCGGGCTGAAGTCTTTACTGTCATCCTGTGGCAAAGACGCCGCTGCCGGATGGTTGATTGCCTTGAGCGCCAGATATGTCCTGTTTCTCTCTTGCGCTTTCGTTCCGATCAAGTTGAAGTCCTTATCCCATCGCAAACCAAGATTGAGTGTCAGGTTTCGTTTGGCTTTCCAGTCATCCTGGAAATAGAGGCCAAACATCTTGGCTCCGCCAGGCAGATTAAAATAGGGATCGCCTGCAGTTGCGGTCATGCCACCGACCAATCCAGGCTTGGAGAAAGTCCCCGGCAAAGTCAGGATCTTGCTGGGTTTCTCGGTGAAATCGATCTCAAGCGTTGGGTTGAACTCAAAGAAGCCGCCGAGCTTGGGTTCCCATAGGTAATCGACGCCGGTTCTGAAGGTATGGTTTCCTCTGTTAATTGAGAGGTCGTCTTTGAATTGGTATTTGATCTGGTACGATTGTTGGGGCACGTTGACGTTTGTTCCAAAGCCAATCGCCGTCGGGAAAGTAAACGTGGTGGTCTTTTGTTCACTATCGATCAGGTTGTTCCAATACTGGTAGCCGGCCGTGAAGGCGTTGACCGTATGGCTAGTCAAGACAGAATTGAGGGTAATGCTACTGAGTATCAGGCGATTGTTGGTGAAGTTACCTTGGGTGAGGTCAACGCGCGTAGTCGCCTGATCGTTAAGACCGGTGTTGGACTGGTCGTTGTACGTCAAGAACATGTTGTGCTTTGAATTAAATGTGTGATCGATCCTCGCGTTGATGCGCCAGTCTTTATAGGGCGTCGGCAGCACTGGTGCCGGCCGAGCCCCCAGGAATTGCACTAACTGCAGCTCTTTGAATGCGTCGTCTTCGACCGCAATTGACGTAGCTTCATTCTGACGCTCGAGAGCGAAGAAGAAGAAAGTATTTTCCCCCGTTCTATAGTGGGTTGGTCCACCTTCGCCAAAACGCGGTAAGTGTAACGGTCCACCCACCGAACCTCCCCACTGTTTCCGGTTGAAAGGCGGCTTAGTCTTGACCGATTGATTGCTTGCCGAAACTTCACTGGCATTTAGTTTCTTGTCTCGCAGGAAGTAGAAGACTGAACCGTGGTAATCACCGCCGCCAGATTTCGTGACCACGTTGATCGCGGCGCCCTCACTTCGTCCATTCACGGCTGAGAAACGCGCCGTACTGATCACAAACTCCTGGATAGCCTCGAGGGGAAATTGCATGACCGGCCCGCCCACTGTGTTGTCCTTGTTATCGATCCCATTGACGGTCACGTTAACGTTGCGACCGCTCGAACCGTTAATCCCGAAGACGGAGATTCGACGCTTGGTTGGATCATACGAATCAACGGGCTTCGCGCCGGGCGCAAGGTAGGCCAGATTACCCAGATCACGACCGTTCAAAGGCAAGTCTTCAACGTCACGGGGAGTGATGTTGAGACCGATATCTGTTTTCTCTCTACTAACCAGTTCGCCTTCACCAGCGGTTATGAGCACGCTGGCTGTCTGCACTCCCGGCTCCATCGTGATGTCGAGATTGTTGGTCCTTCCTACAAGCAGGTCATAGTTTTCAGCCGTCACGTCGCCGAAACCGCTTGCGCTGACCTTGACGTCATAACGGCCGGCCGGCAGTAAGTCGATTCTGTATTCACCATTCTCATTGGTCGTGGTGGTTCGACTCCGTCCGGTGGCTTTGTTAGTGACCGTTACGCTTGCATTGGAGATTAGAGCCTGGTTTTTGTCTTTGATTATGCCGCTTATCGAGGCGCTGGCCGTGACCTGCGCTGACAAGTTTGCGCATGCAAGCAAAACAAAGCTTACGGTAAGAAGGACATTTCTCAGAAGCACTGAACTGTGCGATTGGCGAAGGGAACTCATTGGAACCTCCTTTAATGGTGGGACCGCAATCGTGGCCGCGGCCGTCGGGACCTGGCCGCAGTCGGAAAGTATTCAGTTGTAAATTAAATCGGGCGCGAGTCTGAACGTGATACGCGTTGATTAATGCGCTTACTTCGTTAAAATGTCAACGAATTTGTGGATTGAAATGCAAGAAATTGCAGGCAGGAGCCACAGATACACGCGGATTGAAGACGGATAATCCGTAATCGATCCGCGTTCACTGCGGTTCGTAACGATCAATACACTCGGAGAAGTTTTTGCTAATCAATCCTGGGTCATTCCAACGAATCCGAGCAACGCGCCTTCTTCTCACAATCGCGCGCTCTTTAAAGAACGTGTTGTAATACTTCGCTTGGATTATGCTGATGGAAGTTCATGGCACAGTTCCGGAGTCGCGTCACGCAGCATCATGAAATTAAATCGCGGCCAAGGGACTTAAAATTCGTTCATCGAAAGAGGGTGCGGGTTCGACTCCCGCCCTCGGCACCAGCCTTTTCTATTGTTTTCACGACTTCCATCAATTTAGCCATGGGAATGACCACATCCCCAATATTGAAGATGGCGCTTAGATGGTGACACTTTCAACTAGCCCTTCTCTTGAATTCGACCCACATTGCCTCGCGGCTCTATGAGTCTGTTCATTGCATCTTCCAAAGCATCAGGTGTGCTGGCGTGCATAGGTTCCATTTACGCTCTGGATCGTGTATCCGAGTAGATCGGCAATGTCGTACTCGTGCACTTGTCGCGCTCGCAGCTCAGTTGCAAAAGTACGTCGCAGATCGTGCCAGATCAAGCCGCGTTCGACTGTCAGGACAAACGGTATTCCCGCTCCGTCGCACGCTTTTTCAAAACCGCGTCGAAGCGTGCTCGCGCTCACTCCTGTTTGTTTGTAGTCAAACACGTTGTCTTTCGAGACAATCTAGCTCCACAGTCGCAAGCGGAAACGTTAAGAGACGCCTAGGCGTCAACTTGCCTTGAGGGTTATTATGATCGAACTGCTCAACTACATCGATGCAAAAACCGTCTGTAAATTGGAATTCCTTAGTACCGCTGCTTGGCACCAATATCGCCAGTGAGGAAGCGCGGCAAAAGAGTTATTTGCTCCTAGAATCCTACGTCGAGGGCGCTCAGAGAACGAATGGCATTCCCGACACAACTGCTTCGGTTGAGGCTTTCCGCATTCACATTAAAGATCTTGATGACAAAGATCTTGCCATTCTCCTAATTCACAGCGGCTTCATCCCCGATCAATACGGTGACGACAGTAGCGACGAAACCCTTTACTCGAAATTAGTGGAAGTTATGGTAGCAGAATGGGGTCAACGTTTAGGGTATTTAACTTCTCTCCCCACGGCGAAGGCTAGTGTCGAGGATGTGACTTTTGTTCATGGTGATGCGGTAATCGTTTCGGATGTCAAGAGCTACCGGTTAGGACGAAGCCAACAAGCCCCAAATGTGAAAGATGTCATCAAAGCTGAAGACTATAACAAGTGGCTGGGGAACAGAACGGAATCTTTGAAGTGTGGGGGACTTGTCGTCTATGCATCTCGTTTCGACTTTGTCAAAGGGAGTGACGTCTACTTATATGCATCCAACGCCGCACCTCAGCGGCGCATTCTAATTCTCTTTTTTGAACACCTTGCATTCCTACTAATAAACAAGGACAAGCTGAACAACAGGAAGATATTCGATATCCTTGATCGTTACCCGATTTTCTTTCCGAAGCCAGAAAAGTCGCGCGCTGCCTATTGGAAGACAACCAACGTGGAGCTTCAAGCTGTGACCGGTGCTGATCCAGAGGTATTTTTTGACCGAGTACAGCCTCTTGTTATTGATTGCATTTTCTACGCTATGGAAAGAATTGAACGCCGGATTGGAGAAACGCGCCGCGCACTCGAAGAGGAACTCAAAGATATGGAAGCCAATGAACTTCGAGCGCGGCTTCTACCCGCGGAATTTTTGCATAAATGTGGGAGTGATGTAAGACGACTTGAAAATATTAGGAGGTTTCGGCTAGAACGCTTTCGACCGCCGCTAGGCTGAGCCAACAAGAAATACGTTTATATATATCAGTGGAGTTCGATACGCGCTGAAAAGTCGGGCTTGTTGAGAGCTTCATTCGCTCCTCTTACCGGTTAGAGTCGCTGATCACCGTTGGTTGATCAGCGACAATTAGATTCATCGCGAGTGGAAAACTATTGACGCCGGACGAGAGAAATGACAACTGGGAACAAACCAAGATGCAAACATGAGAATAGGTATTGAAGATAGCCTCTAAGATTCTGGTCATTAAGTAAACAACTGCTATCAAATAAAATTTGGTGTCAAGCTCGATCAACTTCCACCGATAAAATCTTTTTTTCCTTATCGACGAGTACCACTTTGCAGGTATCGGGAACCTTCCCAATCTTGGTCAGAACAGCGGGAGATAGTCGGCCCACCTTAGTAATGCCATTAAAAACTAGGTATCCAGTGGATTTAAACTTGGTGCCAAGCGTCGGTCGATTAATGGCGGAGGGTGGAATCTCTTTGATAGTTAATATCATTCCTTTCCAGACCTCAAACGATAGCGGACTTGTTCCTGCTATCCTAACTACAACTTTCTGCTTTTCCACCTACTTTATCCCTTTCACAGAGACCTTCTATCGTTAATCTTGAATGATGGAAACTTTTCGGCAACTACGATAGCCGATGTTCGCAAGGCGTCACGATCACTTCTCATGCCTGTTACGTGCGACGCATTTGCGATCATCGCCACTGCGTTGGCGAAAATTGCTAAGGCTACATCGTCATTGTTCCAATTGATGCCTAATAGTTGCGGACCAATTTCGTCGGCATACTCCCGTAGATCGATCTTTAGTTTTTCCTCGGAAAGTGGGGTTCGCTCGTCAGTCGCGTTGTGTGACACAAAAGTTATACATGTGTTGACTGCCTCTGAAGTCATGGCCCGTGGCCTTTGTTTACGCTCAATACTCAAGGGCTGCACGCTAGTTATCCTGAAGTCAGTTTCCCGGAACGCCCGAACAAGAGCTTCCCAGCCCTTCAGAGAACTATGGCTATAGACGAATGAGAAAATGCCATCAGGCTTTAAGACACGATTGGCTTCTCTGAGTGCCAAGCTCAATTGAACGCAATAGTCTTCATGGGCCTGTTCTGGAGAGTTGCTTCTAAATTTCGAAGCTACTAGTTCGCGACTATTATCTGTAGTATTCGAGCTGAACAGCTCCGGATCAATAGCGCCAAGCAGAATTCGTTTCCAAGCATAAAAGAAGTCTGCAAGGACGTTGTAATAGATGTTGTCATAGTACGGCGGGTCGGTAACTATTGCTTCGAAAAAGCAATCAGGAAACGGTAATTCCTGAGCGTAACCGACCTGCACATGCGCAGCATAAGGATATTTCTTTATCGATTTGGCCCCTGCTACAATCCGTTCAAGCTTCGACCAAAGATTCGCTGGACCAGATAGAAGCGGATCAATCTCACAGTAATCCCAGAGCATTGGAACACCAGGGCCACAAAACGCCCGACCGACCTGTTCATTCTGTGGAATCCACATTGAAAGCCGGCAATTCCAATCCACTAACTGATCAATAAGACTCGACAGCACCGCAATAACATAACGCGAAGTGTGTTCGTCGTGAGCATGAATAAGCAGCTGGTACTCATCTCTGAGTGCTTTTATTAATAGTAGTAGTACTGTTCGCTGCCGAGGGTTCAGAAAGTCGGCGTGTACCTCGATACCGTAAATTGCCGGATTGACGATACCAGACCAGGCTGGCAACGCGGAGGTTGGCAGTGTCGCTTGAAGCGAATTAAGAGTATCGCGCTCCAGCTCTTCAATGATACCAACGCTTGGCATCGCATCGCTATTGGCAACAACGAAAGTCTTCCCGCGCTTCTCAGCAGGACTAACGAGCGCTATTAGAGTATCTTGGCATTGATTAGCCTTGATGCCGTCTTGCTTCGTCTCACACTTGGGACAAGTTACAGTTCCATTGCGCCCGGTCCATGCCGTAATTATTTCTCTATCTGCTGGATAATCTTGTTGAATGGTAACCCCCTGACTATCAGCTTCATCATAAGAAATAAATGCGATGGACTTGCCTTTTTTTTTCGACAGATAACGACGCTTTGAAAGGTGGAATTTGAATCCACAGTGATCGCATGCCTTTAGATAAGTCCATATATAGCCGAGAGGGCTCCCGTTACTTATGCCAATCATGTTTGGCCGTCTGAGTGGGAAGAGCTGCGCCGTTTCCTGCGTCAATTGCAGCAGTACGCGCTGGCCCGAAGATCTAATGATCCTACTGATCTTGGGAGTGGCCGCTTTCTGCGAGTCAATAAGGTTACAACGCTGAATGAACACAGAAAGCTGATTGGCGTCAATCGCGTAGGTCTCCGCGCCAAGGTTAGACGCCTCGGCGGGAATTGTGCCTCCGCCGCCAAACATATCCAAAAGCCTCGGAGGATGACCATATTGTAAGGAGATCATCCGCCGGGCGTTCTGAATTGTCGTCTCTTCCTCAGAAAAGCTCAGGGCCTTAAGCAGTTCCAATGCGTCGTCAGAGGTATCTTTGCATAGCGAAGCAAATACCAGGGCCCGCATGGCACTGTGAGGTCGCCGCGCCCACCAGACATGTATAGTGTGTGATGTTTCTCCCCTTCCGTAACGTTCCGCAAATCCGGCAACCGAAGCCTCATAGTGCAACATTCGTTTGTCGATTAGCCTAGTTTCTCTGCCTTGTGGGTGCGGTGCAATCTGAGGACTCGTTGAACTCGCTTGTGATGGTGAGGCTATCGGCATATAACATCCAACGTTTGGCCGTCTTTCCAGCTCAATACGAAGTTTTCTGACGACCCTGGAAGTAGCCTTGTCCATTTCCAGCCTACCGAGATCCGTTTGTATTTGTAGTCAATATTCTTCATTCCATGATTCGTTCCCTGAAAGACCAGCTGGACACTAGATCGATTACGGAGGAAATTCTCAACCTGATGCGTCGTTGTCTTGGACCAGTATATATATCCGTACTTACGCGAGCGTTCGGTTATTGGGATGATGATTTTCGCCATCTCTCGTCTCCCTTCGCAACACCGGAGTCTACATCAACCAAAAGCTTGATTCAAGCTTGATGGTATTTGGCCATTGTTGGCTTCGGGTCAAGGATCTGAGCAATCGATATCGGGACAATCTTCGATGCGAATGCAAGTTCACAAAAGCGATTTTCTCGGATTCAGATCGCCATAATATCAACGTTCGACACTTGAATGTGGTGAGCATTCTTTCAAAGGGGGCGTGTGGCGGTTCAAAGCTTGGATTCGTAGCAAAAGACTCGGAATTCCGTATCAACACTGTACTAATTACCACCACGAGATAGGGCTAAGATGGTGGCGGGACGTGTTGATACGAAGCAAGCCGGAGCGATACCTTGACGACCGCTAGGCGCGTAAATACTGGTTCGTATCGTTTCGTAAGATCAGGTAGCAGCGCGATCAGGAAACTTAAAATCCGTTGCGTGTAAATTTGGCCTCAGATCGACGCGATGAAACCATCAACGCGGATGATTACGGATGGCTATTCGGATTGCTAATCCCGAAGAGGTGGTGCTGGCCGCGGATGATGAGCATGTTGCCGCCGATTGCGGGAGTGGCGATCATGACTTCGCCGATTTTATTTCGGGCCAGCAATTCAAAAGTTGAGCCTGCCTTGACGACAAACACGTCTCCATCTTCGCTGGCGAAGTAGACCTTTCCATCTGCTGCCACGGGTGAGGCGCTAAATGCGGTGCCACTGCCTAAACGCGCGCGAAATGTCGACTCGCCGGTCGTGGCCTGATACTGACTCAGGATGCCGTTGTCGGTGCAGACGTAGAGGTATCCGTCGTAGACGATCGGCGTGA
>Ga0105243_10004889_pt1 | contig 10514 bp, 10 predicted proteins | sample KBSM34metaG_FD_81525 | JGI IMG/M metagenome (GOLD analysis project Ga0105243, IMG submission 81525) | Miscanthus rhizosphere microbial communities from Kellogg Biological Station, Michigan, USA - KBS M3-4 metaG | ecosystem: Host-associated > Plants > Roots > Rhizosphere > Soil | place...
GAAAAACGGCACACCGAATACCTTTATGGCATCGAAGCGTTTAACGATGTGGAAGAACAAGCGATTTTAATTACAGAGCTCAAAACCTACGCCAAGAAAAAGCGAGATACGCAATAAAAATAGCGCTCATTTGTTTTACTCCCCTTTTAAGATGGCAATACTACGAACGACTTCGATAGAAAAAGGTGAGACGATGAGCAGCAAAGCAAAAAAAGAGTGGATTGGCGGTCTCGTACTATTTTTACTCGTCAGTTTTGTCAGCATCACATTTGCAGGCTATCATACGGTGAAAGCTGCCGTTGATCAAACATATGTACCGCTTGAGCATGGTAACAAAACACACGTCAATTTAAAAAAAGGGCAACCGTTTTCCCTGCTTTTAATTCAAGAAAACCATCAAAATACGTCATTTGTGTATATGACTGTTAATAAACAGCATGAATCAATAAAAATGACCCACTTGCCAGGGTCAACTCAGCTCGGCAATGAAACACTGCGAACTATTTATCACCAAGGAAATATGAATGCTGTCGTAAAGAACGTCGAAACGTACGCAAAGCTTCCTGTTGATTATTATGTCAAAATGGATCAGCAGTCAGTCGTCGATGCTGTAAATAAATTAGGCGGCATTATCGTCACAAACAAACGTGCTTTTGAACATAGCAACATTGTTTTTCCAAAAGGATCGATTCGCCTTAACGGAGAAGAAGCGCTTGTTTTTTTAAAGGAGCGTAATGAGCAAGACATCTTTACTGCGCATGAAAGACAGCTGTCCGTCGCGAAAGCCATTTTCAGCCAAGCAGCTACGATTCCCAATGTTGCAAAGCTGCACTCTCTTGTATTTACGCTCGCTGATCACATTGAAACCAACGCAACCTTTAATGATATCAAACGGATTCAAAAAACCTACAAACCGGCCGTTTCTCACGTAGACAAGCAGCAGTTTCCGCAAAACGAATGGAACCAAAAACAAGTCACAACGCGGCTGTACAAGCACTTAGAACGCAACGAGCTGTTTTTATAAAAAACGCCTAACGAAAAAAACCATTGACCGCAGGCTCAATGGTTTTTTATGCTACTTATCTTCAGCAGGCACTACTTTTTCATTTATTTTAATAACAACTTTTTCATCACGTTCATAGCCCTTCTTATAAGAAGAATGATCATTAGGCGGCCCAATCACAACCGTATCCGTAATTGGCGCTACGGCTTCTGCTACTTCGCCTGCGCTTACTCCGTATGCTTTTTGAAACACGATCGGAGGCGTTAAGCGCAGCACGTCGGATCCTTCTGTAGATTCGAATTGATCATTGTTAAAAAAGAGATGAAGATGCGCTTCTTCCGATAAGGGCTCAATCCAATGCCACCAGCCCATCGGTATAAACACAACTTCCCCTTGTTTTATCCGGTAATTGTGCATGCTGCTTGTATCAGGATCCAAGACAGACACCTGCACTTCACCTGAAACGACGACATCTAATTCCCACGCGTTTGGATGCCAGTGGGGTTCTCTCATATGCCCTTTCGTCATATATAAATCAACAAAAGCACCTCCAAGCATAGCAGGCAGCTGAGTTGAGGTTAGTTGATACGCTATATTTTGATCATTTCGTTTGAACAGGACGTTTTGCTTATAGTTCACTGACAGATTAGGCGTTCCTGAGCTTTTTTTAATATTTGAATTATCCGGCACAAATCCAGATTTACTCATAGTGTCATACCCTCTTTTCATCAAAAAGTTATATGCACTATCCTATTAAAACTCTTAGCTAAGGGTGTTTTAATTAGGAAAAATAAAAAACGAGCGTTTCCACTCGTTTTTTATCCGACAAGACGTTCAATTTTCTTTTTCTTCCATACAAATTGATAATAGCTGTACTGCAGGATTAAGCTGACAACAAACGCCGCTGGATATCCAATCCAAATCCCTTTGATTTCAAGAGGTGTAAACTGCGATAACACGTAGGCTACGGGTACTTCTACACACCAAATAGCCATAATGCTAAATACCGTAGGCCAAAGCACCGTACCGCTCGCTCGCATCGTAGCGGTAATAATTTGCGCATGACCGAAAATCAAATAGCTCCAAAGTGTTATCACTAAAAGCTCTTCGGCAATATGGAGCGTGTGCTGACTTGTTAAAAACAAAGCTAAAATTTGATTAGAAAAGAGATAAATAAGTAAAATCAATACGCTGCCAATAACGTAATTCAGCATAATTCCAGAGCGAATAACTTCTTTTAAACGCTCAAATTTATTGGCACCAATCGACTGCGCCGCAAAAATAGAAACCGCAATTCCTAAGCTGATTGCCGGCATTTGTACATAGCTTGCCACTTGGTTCACCGCTCCGTACGCTGCTGTAGCGTCTGAGCCAAATCCATTTACAAACGTAATGACCGCGATTTCAGAAAGAGAAACTAAAATCATGTTGATACTAGCTGGAATCCCTAAACGCATAAGCAGCTTTAAAAGCGTTCCGTCCATTTTTAATGAAATAGATGAGTCAAACTTTAACGGATGATTTTTCTTGCGTAAATAGATAATCATAATAATGAACGTTAATACGGTTGAAAACACCGTTGCGTACGCAGCGCCGTACACTCCAAGCTTTGGCACTCCGATCCATCCAAAAATTAAAATCGGAAGGAAAATGATGTTTAAGACCGTACTCACAACTAAAAAGTAAAAAGGCGTTTTAGAGTCTCCGGTTCCGCGCATAAACGTCGTATAAACAAAGTATAAAAACAAAACAGGAATTGCCACAAACAAAATGCGCGCATAGTGAACCGTTACGTCAATAATATTAGCCGGCGTTCCCATAATCCGAAGAATATCCGGAGCAAATATGCTTCCCAAAACAGCAAGCACAATCCCGACTAAAAATGTAAACGTGAGCGTGGTACCGATAATTTCTTTGACTCGTTTTTCATTTTGCGCCCCGTACGCTTGCCCGATTAAAATGGAACTTCCTGAACCAATTCCAATCGAAAACGACACAAGCAGAAAAAACAGAGGAAAAAACGCGGAAATAGCGGCTAACGCATCAACTCCAAGCGCTCTTCCGACAATAATACTTCCCGCCAGCTGCCCAACGGACTGCATGGCGTTACTTAACATGAGCGGAATCAAAAACACAAGCATCAGCTTACTGACGGATTTTTCTGATTCCACTACTTCACTTTTCACATCTTGATTCTTCACACCTATTTCTCCTTTGTATCAGCTTTCGGCGAATGATAGCCTTTTTCGCCGTAAGGCTGCAGCTTCTCTAACCATTTCGCTTCCAGTTTCAGCAAATCCTTTTTTGAAAGTGCTTTTTCTTCTTCTCTTTTAATCGTTTCCAGCATCTCAATTAAAAAAGCATCCGCCCCGTACGTATTCCACTCGTTTTGAAGCTCTTTATTTTGATGAGTGTTCGTCTTTAACGTGAACTTTACGCCGTTTAACGTTTTGATGTTAGGCGTAGAGCCAATGTAAATCTTATCGTTGTGAAGGTTTTTAATTTGATATACGCCGCCTTCTGTTTTTACTTCTTTCGCTAGCTGCTTCATTTGCTTTTTATAGTCTTTTGAGTCCATACTCATCCCTGTCTCTCCTTTTCTCCAGTAGCTGCTTCCATCTGCGCTGCGCTCTAAGAAACCGTACTCAATTAAATAGCGTCGCAGCACCGCATAGTCGTCATAAAAAGGTGCTAACCTATCATTTACTTCTTTTTCGGTATATGTGCTACCGAAATCAAAATGCCCGCTTAATTCTTCAAGAACAACAAGACGGTGTTTTTCTTGCAAATGAAAAGTACGAAGAGGTCCGTTTAAACCTTGCGGAAAATTCTTCGCTAAAATCTTTTCACGCTCTTCATCACTGACGCTGTAGCGCTGACTTCTTCTAGGCGCAGTATTTGTTACGGGTACCGCCTTCTCTTCTTCCCCGTCGTTTAACAGTTCCATCAGCGTTAAAAACACTTTTGCCTGACGCTCTTTTTTCTTTAACGTAAAGCGGTGATTCCGAATGGTCGATGAACTGCCGATTCCCATTTCTTTTTGAATATCACTATCACTTTTTCCTTCTTTAAAAAACTTCACTAAATTTTTTTGATGATCAGAAAGACCGGTTACATCTTTATCTAGCTCTATTAAATGATGAAACACAGACCCGTGCTGCTGTTCAACATGAAGCTTCATATAACGTTTTGCTTCATAAAAAACACCTTCCACTGGATAAATAATGCCTTTTTCAATACTTTCACCGCACAGTAAGCAGTGATAGTGCTCTTCGCTTTCCCCGTACCCTTTCTTCATATCTTCAAAAGATGATTCCCAAAACAAGTCATTTACCATTTGAATAGACACCTTTCTATTTTGTTTATTAATTTATAAACAAATATATTATATGTTTATTATTATGTCAAACTTACGTTTATGATACACAAAAAAGGTTGAAACATAACGAAATGAACCCAACCTAAATACGAACAAATGGGATACATGAGCTCATATAGATCGCTTATGACACCGCAGTTGATTTCCGTGCAAGGCTTCGCTTTCCGCGGGCGGCCGGTGAGCCTCCTCGTCGCTTGCGCTCCTGCGGGGTCTCACCTGTTCCGCTTTTCCCGCAGGAGTCTTCGCCTTGCCCTCCAATCAACTGCTAGAAGGAACAAAACAGATCAAACCTGCGTTTACCATAACAAAAAAAACGAACCGCTAATCAAACACGTTGATCAATGGTTCGTTTTCACTTCGGCTAAAATAATCCCCTCCGGTTCTCTTTGTTCCATTCACTTAAATATGGAAAATCCTTAGATACAACGGGCTTATCATCCAAAAGCGTAATTAATTCCAAGCGGTTACCGTTAGGGTCATTAAAATACACGCACGCTGCCGGCATCCACGTATGAACAATCGGCTCTGTTTGAGGCTTTCCAAACGACGTTTCTTCAGGTTCAATGCCTTTTGAACGCAGCCACGTTAACGCTTCATGAATATCTGCTGCTTCAATTCCAAAAGCAAAATGACTCCTTTTCAACTCTTTTTCATCTGTTTCCCAAAGCCCGAGCATCTGCTTTTGTTCCCCAACAAAGAAAAAAGCACAGCGCCTCTCTTCAATTTTATGAACAAACGTCAGCCCAAGACGTCTATAAAACTCAATCGAATCCTCCAAACTCCGCACCTGCACATGCGTCTCATAAATACTCTTAATCATAGCCTTCCCTCCATCCTTTTCTACTACTATAAGCCATTTCACACCAAACAGCTTCCTAACAAAGAATGAAAAATCATCAGTCTTAAGAACGAGAAACACTCAACAGGAACATACAGCTTTGAAATTCAGAAGAGCACTAAGGTTTTGATCTTGACTTTGACTAAGGGTTTGAGGCTACCCCGCAAGGGGTGCCTCAAACCCTTAGGTCTAGAAAAACCCCCATGGCTGCACTCTAGCCATGGGGGTTTTTCTACATCGATAAGTTATGCGTGTGCTTTTGCGAGGCCGATACAGATACCGCCTGAAATAATCAGTACACTCGCAAGAGATACATAAAATAATTGACGCTTTGTTTTCTTTTCTCCCAAGAAGACAATACCGCCAAAAATTGAAATAACGATACCCATTTGCGATAATGAAAAGCTTGTTGCTACGCCTAATCTTGATTGAGATAAGAATAAGAACATATTTCCAGATGCCCAGATTAGACCTGGTAATATATTACGAATCGTATATTTGTTAAATGGCTTATGTTTGTATGTAATGATTAAACCGCCAATTAACATACCGATTGCTTGCGGGAATAAAGCTGCCCATGCGTCTACGTTGAAGATACGTGCGATAACTACGTAAACTAAGAATCCAAGACTTGAAATGATAAGAGTGATAACTCCTTTTTTTGTTTGTCCCGGAGCCCCTTGTGCCCCTTCTTTTTTACCGTCTAATGAAGAAAGCACAACGCCTGCTAGTATTAAAAGAATCGCAATAGACCCAAGTACAATCGTTTGAAGCGTTGACCATTCTTTAAATACAATAACACCAAAAAGAGCTGTTGATACTAATTGCATACCCGTTGAAATCGGCATTGACTTTGAAACGCCAAGGTATGGAACACTTTTAAACTGATTGCTTTGACCTACTGACCAGAACAAACCTGAAACAATTCCGACAATAACGAGCGTTGGCGTTAACACCGGCTGCACAATCATAAACTGAACAAATGAAAGAATCAAAGCTCCAATAATTGTTCCCAGCGTTTGACTGTAAGGTCCACCGCCCATCTTCATACTAACTAAAATCATGCTTCCCCACGCAACGGAAGGAAGAACACCTAGCAAAATATCCATCTTTCTCTTAACCTACTTTCCTATTTCTAATCTATGTACGTGATACGTAATAACCTGCTGCTTTTCTTTTATCAAGGGCTAAGGGCCAAGCACTTATACTCCCTTGAATATTCCCCAAAAGGTCTAGGTCTAGAAAATTTAATAGGATCGCTCTTTGATCCTATTAAATTTTCTACATCGATAAATATATAACGTTTTCATAAATAGTGGTAAAACTGCTATTTCTTGCTGCTCGTATTATACTAACACGAACATTTATTATTTAGCTAGAAATTTTTTTGATTATTTTTTAAAAACAGAAAAAATTTTTTTCTTCTTACTCCACAGCTCGCTTCTCCCTCTTATGTGATCTGCAATCAGCAGAAACGGACGCCTCTGCTGATTGAAAATAAGAAGAGATAAAGCCTTTTCATTTTAGTTAGCTACAGGCTTACAAAATTGCTCTACTACTTCTTTGGCTGGAATTGAACTGATCGCACCTTTTCCAGTTGTCGTTAAGGCACCGCTTGCATTTGCAAAGCGCAAAATAGCATCGTGGTCGCGGTCAAGGATAGCCGTTAAGTTTTCTTGTGACACATCGCGGCTTAATAGCTGATAAAGAAATCCGCCAATAAACGCATCTCCTGCACCTGTTGTATCAACAACCGCTACTTTGTAACCGTTTGATTCATAGACAGCTTGTTTTGTATAAAGCGTTGCGCCTTCTGCTCCTTTTGTGAACACAACTACTTGAACGTCACCTGTAAATAGAGACTGAATCGCTTTCTGTTCATCTTCAATGCCGGTGATAAACGACAGCTCGTCGTCTGAAATTTTGACAATGTGCGCTTGAGGAATAAATTCTAAAATCGTTTGACGGCATAGCTCATGATCTTTCCACAGTGGAAGACGTACATTTGGATCAAAGCTGATAACGCCGCCTTTTTCTTTCATGCTTTTAATCGCTTTCATATGAGCGTATTTCATAGGACTTTCAACTAAATCAACCGAACAGAAGTGAAGAACATCGTTGCTTGCAAACCAATCAGGGTTAATTTCGTCTTCTGTTAGTAATAAATCTGCTGAAGGATTACGATAGAAGCTGAAATCTCTTTCTCCGTCTTCACGCAGGGAAACAAAAGCTAAAGCTGTGTTTGCTTCTTCTGTACGATAGACCATATCAGTACCTACTCCTACTTCACGAAGCGTATCTACTAGAAAGTCTCCAAACGCATCTTCTCCAACTTTTGTAATAAGCGCTGACTCATTACCGTATGTAGCAACAACTGCCGCAACGTTTGCCGGCGCTCCCCCTGGCACACGCGTAAACGATTCCACTTCTTTCAATTGAAGACCTTTTTGAGCTGGAATCATATCAATTAATACTTCACCGATACTAAATAACTTACCCATTCTATTCACCTTACTTTTCTTTTTTGTCATATTGTCATACTATGTTCCAAAAAATCCTTAAATCAAATTATACGTCCCAACCATCTTTTTCGTAAAGAGAAATTTCCAATTTATTTAAAAAAAATCGTAAATGATAGTTTTTTTCTGACAATCTTTTATTGGTTAATCCCCTTCCATCCCTTGTAAAATCTGGGATTAAAATGGCCTTCTTACATAAAGATAGAGGGATAAAAAAAGCAATGTCCAGTTTTAACTGTTTATTTATTCATTTTTCGTTCGACATCTCTTTCCTTATTCCCTCTTTATTCGCCGCGAATATGCAAATAATGATAAAGATTCGTGTTTTTACCCCTATTTAAGAAGGAGTGCAGTAAAATGTGTCGAATAGACTTAGGTAGGTATATGACATTATGTATGTTACACTAAATACAAGGCAAGGAAGGGAGAATCAGTCATGAAAATCAATGTTTTTCTAGACGACTATCGCAAATGCCCTGACGGTCATGTTTTAGCCGAAACGATTGATGAATGTATTGATCTGCTAAGATCATTCGATGTTGAACATTTATCACTCGATCACGATTTACTGAGTAAGACACGGAATGGATTAATGCTCGTGCATTTTATGGTAAAGCATCATTTATATGCCGATCGAATTACGATTCACTCCGCTAATCATTCAGGCAGCAAAGCAATGTACAACTGCTTTAAGGACGCTCAAAAAGAGCATAAAATGCCAAACAACATTAAAATTCTAAGATGCCCTCTGCCTCTTCGATGATACCTGCACCCTCACACATTCATTTCAACAGAATCTGTCCGATTCAATTCTCACAGACATCCTGTTTCTATAAAATGAAGAACGATACTGCTTGTTCGATACGTATAGATGTGAATACGCTTTAAGCAGTTTATATTATATAGAAGAAACCGCTCTAAAATACCGTGATGATAGCTTTAAAAAGCAGACTATATGGTACAAAGAGCGGTTTTTTGCTATTTAGACAGTTTAGCAGAATCCAAGTCAGCTGAGAGAGCAGCCGGCTGTTTTTTAGCTTCTTTTAGCTGCCTAGCGTTCACGAACCAGTAGAGGCTTCCTACAAACAGTCCTCCCCCTGCTATGTTCCCGAGTGTAACAGGAATTAAATTATGAAATAGTCCAGCAGCCGAAATCGCATCAGGATGCGGAAGCAATAAAGCTAGACCAAGAAACGTCATATTTGCCACGCTGTGCTCGTATCCTGAAGCAACAAATGCAAACAGCATCCAAAAAATAAGCATGATCTTTGCCGCATCGCTTTTAGTACGCGCAGCCGTCCAAATTGCCAGGCAAACAAGCCAGTTGCAAAGGATGCCGCGAAAAAATAATTCACTGACCGGCAAATGCATTTTTTTAGCTGCCAGCGTCATAAGTAAATGATCCGGTTCAATTCCTTTAAACAAACCAGTTCCGGTAATTAACAAACAAAGCCCAAACGCACCTATCGCATTTCCGATAAAACACCACGTCCAGTTTTTAAACGTATCTTTCCATGTGGTGACTCCCGATAGCGTACTCACCGTATACACCATGTGATTTCCGGTAAACAGTTCGGCTCCTGCAAATACGACAAGCAGTAAAGCAACAGCAAAAGATAACCCCATCACAAGAGAAACGACCGGTAAAGAAGCAGAGGCTAAAGGCGCTCCTACCGATAGAGCTAATATAACTCCAAGTCCTACGTAAGCACCCGCTAGCACCGCTAACAGCAAGTAACTCGGCAAATGATCATTAACAAGCTTCTTTTTTTCTCGGGCTAACTCATTCATTAACTGCAGTGAATTCTTAAACAAAAGTGTTTCCTCCTTTTATTCATCTTAGACGCATACTTTTTCTTCTGTTTTTTCCAAAAACCAAGAAAGAGCAGAAGCTTGCTTCACCACTTCACCAATCACAATCATCGCGGGATTGCTGACTTGCTGCTCGGCAGCCGTTTCTACAATTGTGCCAAGCGTGCCTGTAACCGTGCGCTGATAAACCGACGTGCCTTGTTCAATAAGAGCGACCGGCGTATCCGCGCTTTTTCCGGCGTCTAAAAGCTGACGGCAAATATAAGGCAAATTTTTAACGCCCATATAAATCGCAAGCGTATCAACTCCTTTGGCTAAATGCTCCCAGCGAATACTTTCCGGCTTGCCGCTCAAGCAGTGTCCCGTCACAACGGCAAACGAACGGCTCAGCTCACGATGCGTGACAGGAATTCCAGCATACGCCGGCGCCGCAATTCCCGCTGTAATACCCGGAACGATTTCAAATGGAATTCTATGCTGAGCGAGGACTTCTGCTTCTTCACCGCCTCTTCCGAAAATAAACGGATCTCCGCCTTTTAACCGGACGACGGCGTTTCCTTTTCTTGCGTAGAATACAAGCAAATCATGAATATCTTCTTGAGAAACGCAGTGATCACCAGGCTTTTTCCCGCAGTAGACGAGTTCGGCTCCTTCTTTTGCATACTGAAGAAGAACAGGGTTCACTAATCGGTCATATAAAATAACATCTGCTTTTTCTAAACATTTGGCTGCTTTTATCGTTAGTAAATCTGGATCTCCTGGTCCGGCTCCTACAATGTACACTTTTCCTGTTCTCATTTTTGCTTCGCTCCTTTTAATGTGTCCCCTTGAATTTTTATGGCGCGTTGAAAATCAACGCGCCACGGTACTTATTCTTCAATTAAAAGATACAGCAAATCTCCTTCAACAGACGCTTCGTACGTGTCGACACATCCGCTGTCAGGCTCTTGCACGTTACCGTCA
>Ga0105243_10004897_pt1 | contig 10497 bp, 11 predicted proteins | sample KBSM34metaG_FD_81525 | JGI IMG/M metagenome (GOLD analysis project Ga0105243, IMG submission 81525) | Miscanthus rhizosphere microbial communities from Kellogg Biological Station, Michigan, USA - KBS M3-4 metaG | ecosystem: Host-associated > Plants > Roots > Rhizosphere > Soil | place...
AGCTTCGCCGCCGGATCCTCGAGCAACACAAACTTCACGTCCATGCCGTACTTCGACTTGTACTGCGAGCCGCCATTCGGATCCATGCCGTTGTTGAAAACGATTCCGGGCGCATGACCAGCCCAGGTATTGATGCCGACAACCAGTGGACGATTCAGTTTTCCTGTGCCGACGGAAGCGCCATTCACACCGGTGTTGCCGGCATTGCGATTGGGATCGCCCGGCGCGTTGTTCAACTTGTCGAAATCACCTTTGGAGTCTTCGCCGGAAGTCCTTTCGCCACCCGCCCATCGTTTGATTGCGTCACCTTTGTAATACCAGGTGGAAAAACCGATAACTACAAGTACCACTACCGCTATGAAAGCCTTTGCCAGGGGAGTCAGTCTCATCTATCACCTCACATTATTTTTAGACAGGATTTACAGGATTTTCCAGAATTAACAAGATTCATCCTGCAAATCCTGAAACATTCTGTGAATCCTGTCTAACTTCTATACGAGAAAACTACATACTCTTATTAGTCTGCGCCTGCTGTGCTGCTTTCTTTGCTTTCAGTTCGGCGAGTTGTTGCTTGGCCTGAACCTCGCCGGTCTGGTTGCGCAGCGCAGCCAGACGCGAGTCAAGCGAAGATTCTGAAAGCTCTTTCCCCAGGTTCGCTTCTGCAATTGTGGTCTTGATGTGCTGCCGCACGTTGTCGAGTGCCTTGACTTCAGCATCCACCGACAGGCCATCAAGTTGCTCCTGCACCTTGATGCGTGCCTGGGCGGACTGCATCTTGGCGAGCATCGAATCACGTTCGCTCTGCAGTTTTCTGATCTCGGATTGCACTCCGAGCAGTGAACCCTTGGCCGAGTCGGCATCAGAACGCGCCGTCTCCATTTCGGTTTTTAGTTCGGTGACGTCGGCAGTCAGTTGGTTCTTCTTCTGAATCAGTATGACTGCGAGATCATCCTGATTCGTGGAAACCGCAGTATCGAGTTCGGCTTCTGTTTGGGCCAGCTCGGTCGTGGCGCGTTTGTAGCGCTCGTCGAGATCTTCGCGGCGGCGAATGATTCCAGCGGTGGCTGTTTTCAGTTTCGAATACTTCGCCACCATCGAATTGATCGCGTTCTCGTAAGCGATCTCCGGATGTTCCTTCTCGATGTCTGAAATCCACAGCGATAGAAAACCTTTCCAGAGGTTAGCCAACCGTTTCCACATAGATGCTGGTTCCTTTCTCTCTACCCTCTATTAGCCGGAGGGTGCCGTAGCGGCCGGGTCTGAAGGATCATGGAGCTTCGGCGAAGCCTTAACAACTTTCGCAACTGTGTCCTGACCGAAAAACTCCAGCACTTGCTGAATCTCGAGTTTCTTATCGTTGCACACTTTGATTAAGGTCTGTTGTTCGTCGACGCTCTGCTGCATGACGGAGCGGATGTTTTGAATCTCGGATTCATACTGCTTGATGCGTGCGTCGGATTCCTGGATGAGCTTTTCATTGTCGGCGGCGCCGTTGCGGATATACCCGTCGAGCGCCTGGATCTCTTCGACAGTGGCTTCGATGATCTTCTCAATCGGCACGCCAAAGGCCTTGAGTGAAGCCTCGACAATCTGTTTCTTCACGGCCGCGTCCGTTCCGGCAGGCAGGCTGCGCAGCAGGTCGGTCGTTCGGGCAACACGCTGTTGCTCGTCCTGATCGACACCGGCGGCGGTGAAGACAGCGGGAAAATCTACCTGGCCGCCAGTTGGTGGCGGCGGTGCTGTCTGAAAAACAGACTGGGTTGGCGATGGAGTCGTGTAAGTTTCCAGGTTCGCGGGTAAAGGCGGTTCTGGGACATCACCAACGTCGGGTGTTGCAGGAGTCGCCGGTTCGTCGCTCTCGATAAACCAGCCCGCGACGGTCGACCCCCATCCTTTTTTATCGGTCATAAGAGCCGTTCTCCGGGCAAACCGGGTTCAAAACCGCGACAGCTTATCAAATCCCGACACAGGATTAACAAGATTCTTCAGGATTAAGAAGATTCATCCCGAAAATCTTGCGAATCCTGTCTCCATTTACCTCAGAAATCAGATTGCAAAAATTGTCTGATAAACGTAATCTATCTCACGAATCCGCAACGCTCTTCCCGTTTAAATCATCTGTAGTCCGTATCTCCCCCAAAGCCGTATGTCATGCTTCGCGCCAAGTACAACTTAAACGGTCACCTGTCCTTAAATGGAGCTACGAAAATGAGAGTATTCTGTCCCGAACACAAAAAAGGATTCTTCGCACCTCGACAAAACCCCATCAAGTGTGAGAACCGCGGACACCTTCTCGGCGAGATCGACTTCGAAGGTCAGGCCACGTCTCCAGTCGACTTGCAGTGGCAGTATTGCTGTAACTGCGAACACTTCTGTCCCGCTGACTTCGACCAATACGGCTTGCAGCGTTGTCCCACCTGTACCCGCAGAAGCTCGCTCATTTACGTCTGCGACCGCTGCTATGTGATCAGCTTCGAGTCGAACACGCCGCTGCAAACGAAAAACTTTACGCTGACCGGTGAGGGCGTGCCACAGCCTTCATGCCCTGGCTGTTTGCGACCAGCTTCAGCGGACATGCGCGAACACGCGTGCGACGCGGTTAATGCGACGTTTATCACAGGACTGAATACTTGTCCCATTTGCGACGAGCGATTGGACATCGCACCGGCCTTCCCTTCTCTCGTCGCAAACTATCTCAAGAGAACAAAAGCCGCGAACAAGGCAAACGTCACTTTCGATTACGAAACGGGTTCGTTCGTGCCGGTTGAAGATGGGGAGTTCGTGGTGATCACAAACCTTGCTCAGCCAGTCGTGTTACCGCGAGCGCCGAAGTTTTCCGGCAAGCGCGATTTCTACGAGTTCTATCAGGACTACTACCATTGTCCTAATCCGGATGCAGGCGACGTGCAGATCATTCAGCCGGCATTTGTTTCGGATACAGGCAATGGTTGGAATCTTGTCGCAACCGGCCTTCTCGAAGTGATCAAGCCGCAACTGAAGAAGACGGTGACGCCGATTGTCCAGCCCGCAGCGGTCCAACCGCCACTCGTCAAAACGCCAGTCAAACCGCCAGTCGAGCGCGAAGAAGAAGTGATACCAGAGCCAGTCGTCGTCGCTCCTAAGGTCGCTGCTAAGAAAGAAGAGACGGGTGCTCGAGCGTGTCCGGAGTGCGGATCGATGATCGAGGAGAAGTATGCGTTCTGCTGGAAGTGCGGTCATGCTTTGGAGGGTGAGCGGAAGCCCCGAAAAATACTTTCATCATTTGATTTAGACGACGACGAGCTGACGATGCAACATGAGGCACAGCCGTTCAGTTCATCCGTGCTGCCCTGGACGACAACAAAGGCTCAGGAACATCCGTCAACGAGTCGTGGATCAGTTTTGAAGCTGCTATCAATAGGCGGAGTCGCGTTGCTGCTGGTATCTCTTGGTCTGTTCGGTCTAATGCGTTCTGACACGCAAACAGCATCGGCCACTTCAGCGCCTCCTCCTGTTGCCCCCGTAACTCAACCGCAAACGCAACCGAGTGCTCCAGTCACAACCGAAGTCTCGCGTTCTGCGCCTGCTGAAACGACGACGCAACAAGCGGCCAATCCTGAAGACGAGTTGAAGCAGCTTCGGGAAAAACGGATGTCGGCAAAACCTTCCGAGCGTCCGAAGATTTACCAGGCGTTGGCCAAGGTTGAAAAACAGTATCCGCGTGACTACCGCTTCTCTTATGAGCGTGCGAAGCTGGCAATGACGGGATCACATAGCGAAGCGGCCTTCAAGGCACTCACCACCGCAGCAGAGAAAGCCATTCAGAGCGGCAAAGCGGGCGAGATGTTGAGCGGCTTGGAAGAGGATAAGGCAGGAGACTTCAGCAAACTCTCACAGGGACGTTTCGAGTGGAGCCGCCTCGTCGCCGCGCTCAAACGTAAAGACACGAGTCTCCTCAGCGAATGAATTAGCCGCAGATTCACGCGGATGGACGCGGATCATTTCAAAAGCTGATCCGCGTCTTTCCGTGTAAACCGCGGCTAAAAATGTCTTCAGTGGCCAGGTTTTCCATGCTAAATATGATTCGATGAGATACGGACCAAACTTTTTCATTGCATTGTGCCTCTTTGTGTTGAGCGTGGCTTTTGCTTCGGCGCAACAGGTCGTGCGCATCACTGAACCTTCGGCCATCAATCCGGGTGAAGTGTCTATTGCGATCAATCCAAAGAACCCGGACAACATGATCGCCGCGTCGTTCCAAACGGGACTTCCACCGAAACCACGCGCCGGAAGTTATCACTACGTCACCTTCGATGGCGGCAAGACCTGGAAAACAGTTCCGGCGCCGGACCCAAGAAATCTCGTTCAGGGCGACGATGTCGTTGCATTCAGCAACGACGGCATCGCCTATCACGTTCATCTGTCATTCGACGGCATTCGTGTGGCGAGACCGCCGCGCGCAGAGAATGGAATGATGGTCAACGTGTCGAAGGACGGAGGTAATACATGGACCGATGGAACTGCCGCTATCAATCACGTCAACACCGTAATTCCATTTGAAGACAAACCGGGTATCGTTGTCGACAATGCTCCGGCATCGCGTTCGAAGGGTAATGTCTATCTTGCGTGGACGAGGTTTGATGTTTATGGCAGCTCGAATCCGGAACATCATTCGCAGATCTATTTCACGCGTTCCACGGATCAGGGCCAGACATTTGCGATGCCGTTTCGCATCTCCGATGCCGGTGGAGATTGTCTCGATGGCGATAATACAGTTGAAGGAGCGGTGCCTGCTGTTGGTCCAAACGGTGAGGTCTACGTGGTGTGGGCCGGACCGCTCGGTTTGGTTATGGACAAATCACTCGATGGCGGTTTGACGTTCGGCAAAGACAAGGTAATCGGAAACATGCCGGGCGGTTGGGATTTTTCAATGGAAGGACTCGACCGGGCCAATGGCATGCCGGTTACAGGTGTCGATCTGAGTAATGGACCAAACAAAGGCACGCTGTATGTAAACTGGATCGATGCACGCAATGGTGACGAGGACGTGTTTGTGATGTCGTCAAGAGACGGCGGTGAAACGTGGTCCGCGCCGGTGCGTGTGAATGATGATCCGGTGCGGAACGGGAAGGCGCAGTTTTTTACGTGGATGGCGATCGATCCGGCGGATGGATCGATCAATGTCATCTTTTACGATCGACGCGATGGGACTGGAACGCAGACGCGTCTGACGCTCGCGCGCAGCGTCGATGGTGGCAAGACGTTTGTGAATCACAAAGTTGATTTGCCGCCGTTTAGTGCTAACGCCCGTGTTTTCTTTGGCGACTACAGCAGTGTGTCAACATATGACGGGCGCGTCGTGCCGGCGTTCATGCACTTCGTGGAAGATGGGAAGCTCGCGATCTCGGTGGCGTTGTATCGATTTAAACTCGGCACGCAGGAGTTGCTGAAGTAAAGTTTAGACAGGATGAACAGGATTTCCATGATTTACAGGATTGAATCATGTAAATCCTGCAAATCTTGTTGATCCTGTCTACATCTATCCCAACGCATCAACGCGCCTGCGCTCAATCGCGCGCTGTGCGAGATCGCCGCACGCTTTCACGAGCGCGCCGAGTCCCGCGAATCGTGGATCACGCGTCAGTCCTTTCTGATATCGAAAGTAGATTTGTTGCACTATACCTGCGATCTTCAACAATCCATACGCAAAGTAGAACACTGGATCGTCAATGCGACGACCTGTACGTCGCGTGTAGTGGTCCAGCAACTCAGTGCGCGTGAAGCTCCCGGGAAGACTCGTCAGCCCAAACCCATATCGCTGCCACTCTTCCGGATCGTTCGTCTCAACCCAGTAACCAAGACTGGTCCCGAAATCCATTAGCGGATCGCCAATCGTCGCCATTTCCCAATCGAGCACAGCTATCACGCGCCCGGGATCGTCAGGATCGAGCACGAGGTTGTCGTACTTGTAATCGTTGTGGATCAGACCGGGTCGCTCGGAATCAGTGGGCAGATTTTGGTGCAACCAGTCAGTGAGTTTCTCAATCGCGGGAACATCGTCTGTGCGGGCGTTGAAGTAACGCTTAGTCCAACCTTCAACCTGACGTTGGACGTAGCCTTGCGGCGATCCCAGTTCACCTAAGCCTGCAGCCTGATAGTCGAGTTCGTGAATCTCTGCAAGGTTCTCGATAAACGCCTGGGAAAGGCGGCGCATCAGTGCCGGTCCGAGATCGACTCCCGTTGGTCGTTGCGCGCGCAGGATGATTCCGGTGACGCGTTCCATCAGGTAGAAGGGCGCGCCGAGTATCGACTCGTCATCGCAGAACAATATCGGCCGCGGGACTTTTTTATAGACCGGGTATAGATGCGACAAGATGCGATACTCACGACTCATGTCGTGCGCCGTTTTGATCTGTGCGCCTACCGGTGGACGACGCAGGACTAATTCACGATCACCGGAGCGCAGAAGGTAAGTTAGATTTGAAAAGCCTGCAGGAAACTGTTCGACGATCAAAGGTGCAGTGACTTCTGGCAGATGCGCGTTGAGATAATTGTAGAGAGGCTCAAGCGGTAGTTCTTCCCCCGGACGGATCTTAGACGATTGGTCAGTTGTTGACATGATTAACAAGATGTACAGGATTTATCTTGAGAATCTGGTTAATCCTGCAAATCCTGTCTCCCGTATTTCTTCAGCTCAGCGCGCGCGACGACCATTTTATGCACCTCATCTGGTCCGTCGTAAATGCGCGCTGCGCGTTCGTGCCTGTACCAGTACGACAAGAGCGTAGCGTCGGTCAGTCCAAGCGCGCCGTGTACCTGAATGGCGCGGTCCAGAACCTTCTGCAGAATTCCAGCGACAAAAAACTTGATCAGCGAGATATCAGCGCGCACCGACGCCGCGCCCTGCACATCGATCGCGCGCGCCGTCTGCAAGACAAGCAAACGCGCGGCATTGATCTCAGCACGGCTCTCCGCGATCCACTCCTGAACGTTCTGACGACTACCAAGCACCACGCCCGGCGACAACTCCCTGCGTGCGGCATAGCTGCACATCAAATCAAACGCTCGCTCGCAGATGCCGATCCAACGCATGCAGTGATGAATCCTGCCTGGGCCAAGACGTTCCTGCGCGATCGTAAATCCTTCACCCTCCTCACCGAGCAGATTGCTCTGCGGCACACGACAATTCTCGTATCTCACTTCCGCGTGACTGGCGTAATCACTGCCCTCGTCGCCCATCACGTTGATGTTTCGCACCAATTGAAATCCGGGCGTCGGAATCGGAACGATGATCTGGCTCGCACGCTTGTAGCGATTGGTCGCATCCGCATTCGTTATCGCCATTACAATCGCGAAACTCGCGCCCTCCGCCGATGACGTGAACCACTTGTGCCCGTTGATGACGTAATCGTCGCCGTCCTTCGTCGCCGTAGTGCTCATCCACGTCGGATTGGATCCGGGATGCTCAGGTTCAGTCATTGAAAAGCAACTGCGCACCTCACCACTCGCGAGTGGAGTGAAATATTTTTCCTTCTGCTCGGCGGTGCCATGGTCAAGCAGGATTTCCATGTTGCCGATGTCGGGCGCCTGGCAGTTGAACAGATAGTGTCCGATCGGTGTGCGTCCCAGCTCTTCGCTGACGAGTGCGAATTCGGAGAGCGATAGACCGAGGCCCCCGTGTTTCTTTGGCAGGTGCGGAGCCCAGAGTCCCATCGCTTTCACTTCATCGCGTTTCGCGCTCAGAGTGGGTGCAAGATCGCGAAATGGACGCCGCAGAAATTCCGTTTCGAGCGGGTAGACTCTGGTCCGCAGAAATTCTTTGATTCTGTCGAGCAGTCCGATCAGTTTCTCGTTGTGGTGGTCGGCCATTTGTACTTTGTACTTGGATCTTTGTGCTTTGTATTTAACATCCGAACAAGCAAAGCACCAAGTACAAAGTACCAGGCTCAATGTTCCGAGAGTTGTTGGCGGGCAAGAGTCCAGCGTTGGTTGATGAGATTACGGGTCGGAGAGTCGAACGTTTTATCGCGAGACAAAGCCGTGAAGATGTTTTGCAACTCGTTCTCTTCGGCTTTGAACGGCGCTTTTTTCTTACGCAACATCGCTATTTGCAACGTCAGCGCGTCAGCCATTTGTAGTTTGTGGAGATAATTGCGCGGATACTTCTCTGATAACTGCCTCGCCATCTTCACTGCGTCTTCGTAACGCTTCTCCCGTTTGTAAAGATCGACGAGCAAAACCCGGGCGAGATCGCGAGCCCACTTCCCGTCCACAGTCACACGTTCGAGTGTTTCGAGTCCGCGCTTCTTCGACCCGCTCACACCCATCGTTCTGGCAATCATCTTCAACGGCAACGACAACGAACCGACGACGTAGTTGTGCAAACCAATCGTGAGCTCGGCATCGTGATAATCAGGCGCGAGCTTGATCACTTCTCGATGGTGGTCTACCGCGCTGGTTCCGGCCCGCAACGCAGCAACGTATTTCTTTTCGACCTGGGCGGTGTATGCGGCCTCGAGCCCTTCGGCCGCGCCGAGATAATAGAGCGCATCGACGTTGCGCGGTTCCTTCTTCAAACGCGCTTCGGCAAGCGTCTTTGCCTGCCGAATCCATTTGCGAAACTCATCCGTCTGACGTCGATCTGTCTTTTCCTTGCTGTCACCGCTGTAGAGCGTCGCCTTGAGCTGATACGACTCGTTCAACTGCTGCAACCACAGACTCGACGCGAGACACTGCGCGCCGGCGGGGTCTTCCGGCGCGAGCTCAACCATTTTCTGGAAATGACGCCGGGCGCCGTCGTAGTCGAGGTTATAGAGCGCCGCATAACCCTCGGCGCGAAGCGTATCGAGTTGTGCCTGCTGACTGGAGACAGTTCCTATTGAGGCAAGCAGCAACAGAATCGACAAGATGACTTTCATAACTCCGCTAAGATTACGCAGTGAACGCAACGCGATCTTCACCGCCGTTACACTTCTGCAACTGCCACACGAGTTAGACAGGATTACAGGATTTGCAAGATGTACAGGATGAATCTTGTCAATCCTGTTTCATCCTGTAATCCTGTCCTCATTTCCCTTCGCAATCAGTTGCGCGTGTCTGATAAAAATACGCCCAACTTTCTCGTTGACCCAAATTTTCCGCGTCTCTTTTCTGGCCTGCTACTTGCAAAATCGGACGTCGCAAATCCGTGACAGCATTATCAAGGAGGGGACATGAAAGACGACCAAGTAAGAGAACTCTTGTATCAGGCACTCGAAACTGAAATCGGAGGCGTTCAGGTTTACACCACAGCCATCCGTTGTGCCGAGAATGACGAACTGAAAGAAGAGTGGGAAGAATATCTGGAACAGACTAAGAATCACGTCACCATCATGGAAGAGGTGCTAACGAAACTCGATCTTGATATCAACGAAGAGACACCGGGACGCAAAGTTGTGCGAACAATAGGCGAGACGTTAGTGGAGACGATGGAAATGGCGTTGGCCGAAGGTAAGCCAGGCGCCGCGCAACTGGTCGCGTGTGAGGCCGTGGTTTTAGCCGAGACGAAGGATCATCAGAATTGGCATTTGATTGGCGAAGTCGCGAAGAAAGCAAAAGGCGACGTGGCAAAGGTTCTTAAAGAGGCACATGGACAGGTAGAACCGGAAGAGGACGAGCACCTCTATCACACCAAGGGATGGTGTCGTGAGCTCTGGATCGAATCGCTCGGCATGAAGGCTGTGCTGCCGCCACCGGAAGAGGTGAAGGACGTAGAAACAGCGATCGGCGCCGCGCGTGCGGAAAAGGCGCGCACCAAGATGGCATCGAAGTAAAAGTTTGTCGGCGGGTCAGATCGAAGCGGCGGGGTTAGCTTTGATCGGGGGGCAACGAAGACTCGCCGGAACTCACGTGCCAGTGCAGGTGTTTTGAATCCTGGTACCTGCCAAGGTTGGTCAGCACTCGACAGGCGCCGTGTTCCGCAAGGACCTCCCTTGCCACTTCACGAACCACTCTAAGCATCTCGAGCAAGACGGGATCGTCAGACTCTTCGAGCGTAACTAACGACGAGATGTGACGCTTCGGAATAACCACAATGTGTACAGGCCAGAACGGACGCGTGTGGTGATACGCGAGTACGTTATCCGTTTCCCGAACGATTCTTACGGGTGTGCGCCCGCTCAACACTTCGTCGCAGTAAAAGTCTTCAGTCATTAACCACCGATTTTACGGATTTTTTGCGGATCACTACCAGCCATCCGTGATATTTTTGGAACTCCTGGCGCCTTTGTTAGTGATAGGATGCAATTAAATCCTCTCTCCCTGGGAGCTTTCATGTACAGACAAACTATTCTTCTCTCGACCTTAATATTGATCTGCGCCGGCACTGCACTGGCCCAGCGACCGGGACCGGAGTTTTGGCACAGAACGGGTTGTGAACCGTCCGAGCCTCGAACGAGACTCGAAGATCTCGAGGATCGTCACAACAGCGTAATCCTCAAGGGCTTTACGCGTATAACGACGGTTGAAGTCCGAGGAGTG
>Ga0105243_10004903_pt1 | contig 10491 bp, 9 predicted proteins | sample KBSM34metaG_FD_81525 | JGI IMG/M metagenome (GOLD analysis project Ga0105243, IMG submission 81525) | Miscanthus rhizosphere microbial communities from Kellogg Biological Station, Michigan, USA - KBS M3-4 metaG | ecosystem: Host-associated > Plants > Roots > Rhizosphere > Soil | place: Michigan...
ATCACGCCGTCGTCGAAGTGGTAGCTGACCTCGTACCCAGCCTCCCGGAAGACCTGGATCATCTTGTGGTTCTGCGGCAGGACGTCGGCCGCGAACTTGGCAACTCCGCGCTCCTGGGCGATGGCTGCCAGGTGCTCGAGCAGCACCGAGCCCACTCCCCTGCCCTGATGTGCGTCGGAGATGTGGAAGGCGACCTCGGCGGTCTCCTCGTCCAGCCGGTCGTAGCGGGCGATCCCGATGATCTCCCCACGCAAGGTGGCCACCAGAGCCACCCGCCAGTCGTAGTCGACCTGGGTGAACCGTGCCACGTCCTTGTCGCTCAGCGTCTTCAACGGAGCGAAGAAGCGGAGGTAGATGGACTCGGCGGACTGTCCCGCGTGGAAACGGCGCACGCCTTCGGCGTCCTGCGGCACGATCGGCCGCACGTGGGCCATGGCGCCGTCCCGGAGAACCACGTCGGCTTCCCACCACACCGGGTAGACGTTGGGTCGGAAGGCCGTATCGGTCATGGGGTCTCCGTCATGGGGTCAGGATGCCAGATCCACGTTGGAAATCTCTGGTCCTGCCGGAGGTGCGCCCCGACGTGAGTAAGGTCAGGCCATGTCCGACGCCTACGCACAGTTCCGCAGTGCCCGGGATCTGCTGCTCTCGGCTCGGACGGACTACGACCGGGCGGTGCGCGAGTACGAAGCACCCCGGCCCCCCGACCTCAACTGGGCCCTCGACTGGTTCGACCGGGTTGCCGCGGACACCTCAACCGCCGCGCGGGTCGCCCTCAAGGTGGTCGAGGCCGACGGGACGAGCCGTTCGGTGACGTACGCCGAGATGTCGGCCCGTTCCTCGCAGGTCGCGTCGTGGCTGTCCACACTCGGCGCAGCCAAGGGCGACCGCCTCCTGCTGATGCTGGGCAACCAGGTGGAGCTGTGGGAGATCCTGCTGGGGTGCATCAAGCTCGGTGTCGTGGTCATCCCGGCCACGACCTTGCTGACCTCGGCCGACCTGTTCGACCGGGTCGAGCGAGGTCGCGTGGGACACGTCGTCGCCGCGTCGACCGACGCCACGAAGTTCGACGACGTGCCTGGTGACTACACGCGCATCGCCGTCGGCGAGCCGGTCCCTGGTTGGACGGCATACGGCGAGTCGCTTTCTGCAGCAGCCGCACTCGCGCCCGACAACGCGGCTGAGCCAGCCGGCGGCGACGACACCATGCTGCTCTACTTCACCTCTGGCACGACCGCCCAGCCCAAGCTCGTCGAGCACACACACCTGTCCTACCCGGTGGGGCACCTGTCGACGATGTACTGGATCGGCCTGCAGCCGGGTGACGTGCACCTCAACATCTCCTCACCTGGCTGGGCCAAGCATGCATGGTCGTCCTTCTTCGCTCCATGGAACGCCGAAGCCACGATCCTGGTGGTCAACCAGCCACGCTTCGACGCCGCCGCCCTGCTGCAGACCATGGCGGACGAGTCAGTGACCACGTTCTGCGCCCCGCCGACCGTCTACCGGATGTTGGTCCAGCAGGACCTGGCGCCGTGGCGTGAGCGGCTCTGCCTTCGCGAGATGGTGGGGGCCGGGGAGCCGCTGAACCCCGAGGTGATCGAGCAGGTTCAGGACGGGCTCGGGATCGTGATCCGGGACGGGTTCGGCCAGACCGAGACAACTGCCCAGGTGGGCAACAGCCCCGGTCAGGAGGTCGTGCCGGGCTCGATGGGACGAACCCTGCCGGGTTACGACGTGGTCCTGCTCGACCCGGCGACCGGTGAGGAGCGGCTCGGTGACGGCGCGGAGGGCGAGCTCTGCCTTCGTCTGTCCAGCCCGGGCGGGCGCCCGGTGGGTCTGATGGTCGCCTACCAGGGCGACGACGAGCGAACGCTCGAGTCGATGCGCGACGGGGTTTACCACACCGGCGACGTAGCCTCCCGCGATGCACGTGGCTACATCACCTATGTCGGGCGTGCCGATGATGTCTTCAAGGCCTCCGACTACCGGATCAGCCCGTTCGAGCTCGAGTCGGTGCTGATCGAGCACCCTGCGGTCGCCGAGGCCGCGGTGGTGCCCTCGCCGGACGCGACTCGCCTCGCCGTGCCGAAGGCGTATGTCGTCCTCGCGCCTGGCTACCCACCGACACCACAGACCGCCGAGTCGATCCTGGCCTATGCGCGCAAGAACCTCGCAGCATACAAACGGGTCCGCCGCATCGAGTTTGCGGAGCTGCCCAAGACCATCTCGGGCAAGATCCGCCGGGTCGAGCTGCGTGGTCGCGAGGAGGTGGCACACGGTGCCGCAGCCGGCGCCGGCGCCTCGACCAGGGCCAACACGCTGGAGTTCTTCGAGTCCGACTTCCCCGGGCTCAAGGACTGACCTGCTCAGCGCATCGCGAAGACCACCGTCACGCTGACACTCACGTCCTGGCTGCCCGGCTGGATCGGGACGCTCGCCCTGGCCTGCGCAGGGGCAAACGGGGTCGGTGACGAGCCGGCGACGTCCTCGGCGATCCTCACGACGTCACCCAGGGTGCGCCCCGCGGCCTTGGCATACTGCTCGGCCTTGGCCCTGGCCTGCGCGAACGCCTTATCCCGAGCGGCCGACACCAGCGCACTGTTGTCCTCCAGATCGAGGCTGATCCCGTTGACGCGTACGGCGTCGCCACCGGCGCCGACGGCCTTGCCAATCGCGTCACCGGCGCGGCCGAGGTCCCGAAGCTTCGCGGTGAGGCTCTCCGTCACCTGGTAGCCCTTGAGCCGCGGCGCCCCGGCGGTCGAGAAGTCGTAGTCCGGCGAGATGTTCAGCCCCGAGGTCTGCAGGTCCTTCTTCTGGACGCCGCTGCCGAGCAGCGACTGCTGAACGGCGTTCGCAGAACGGTTCGCCGACGCGAGCGCCTCAGAAACCGAGAGGGCGGAAACGACGACCGACAGGTCGAGCCGCAGCGTGTCCGGGGTGCCAGCGACGCTCGCCCTGCCCTCCACAGTGATGCCCGGATCCCCCGTGGCCGGGATCATCGAGGGCTGCGTCGATGAGGCGTTGACGGTCTTGATGGGCACCGAGGTCGCAGGGGAGGCGCCTCCGGAGCGGGCAGCGCCCATGACGTACATGACGGTGAGCGCGATGACGGTGAGAAGGACCAGGGCTGCGCGACGAGGCGTGGTGGTGGAGGTCATGTGGTTATGACGCACGAGAGGTGGGGACGGTTCAGCGCAGCGTGACACAGTGACGCCATGGAGTTCTCCGAGGTCGTCCGCAGACGCCACATGGTCCGTCGCTACGACCCCGATCGTCCAGTGCCGGCCGGGGTGGTCGGCACCGCGCTCCGCAATGCGCTGCGTGCCCCCAGCGCAGGATTCAGCCAGGGCTGGGACTTCGTCGTGCTGACCAGGACTGCGGAGCGAGACAACTACTGGGCGGCTACCACCGATCCCGACGACGAGCCGGACTCGTGGCTGGTGGGCATGCAGAGCGCTCCAGTGCTCATCCTGTGCCTGTCCGACCGGGACACCTACCTGCGACGCTACGCCGAGCCGGACAAGGGTTGGACCGACATGGACGAGGCGCGCTGGCCTGCCCCCTACTGGGACATCGACACCGGCATGGCGGCCCTGATGATCCTGTTGACCGCGGTCGACCAGGGGCTGGGGGGCTGCTTCTTCGGAGCGCCTCCCGAGACGCACGACGACGTCCTGGAGGCGTTCGAGATCCCCCGTGACCGCAACCTCGTGGGAGTGGTGTCGCTGGGCTACCCCCTGCCGCACGCCAAGAGCGACAGCCTCAGGCGCGGGCTGCGGGGGCTGGACCAGGTCGCCCACTACGGAAGCTTCGGCCGCCACGATCCGACGCCTGACCAGCTGACAGGGCAGGTCACCCGCCGCCCATCCGCGCCGCCCCTCTCCTGAGCGCGGGACCATTGCGAACGTTCATCGCGACCGCACGGAGCAATTCGGACGTCCGATTACTTTGTTTTTTCTCCGAATCCCTGTACATCGGTGCCCACATGGGTTTATACATGTCTCAGCAACCGATCCCGAGGGTGGAGACGTCATGTACGCAGAGGAACGCCAGCAGCAGATCCTCGACAGCGCCCGCACCGCAGGACGGGTCGAGGTCAACGTCCTTGCCGAGGCCCTTGACGTCACCCCCGAGACGATTCGCCGGGACCTGACCATCCTCGAGCGGCACGGGGTCCTGCGCCGGGTCCACGGCGGCGCCATCCCCGTCGAGCGGCTCGGGTTCGAGCCCGGCGTCGAGACCCGCTCGGATCGGTTCGTCGCAGAGAAGGAGCGCATCGCGAAGGCGGCGCTTCCCCACCTCCCTGACGGGGGCACCGTACTGCTCGATGCCGGCACCACGACGCTGCGGCTGGCCGAGCGGCTCCCCCGCGACCGGGAGCTCACGATCGTCACCAACTCACTGGCGATCGCCGCGTTGGTCGCCCAGCACCCGAACCTCTCCCTCTACCTGCTCGGTGGCCGGGTGCGCGGCCGTACGCTCGCCGCAGTGGGCTCGTGGCTCACCAACGCCCTGCAGGACGTGTTCGTCGACGTCGCCTTCATCGGCACCAACGGGCTGTCGGTCAAGCGTGGCCTGACCACCCCGGACCAGTCCGAGGCGGCGGCCAAGCGCGCCATGATCAGCGCCGCCCGGCGCAGCGTCGTCCTGACCGACCACACGAAGATCGGCGTCGACCACTTCTCGCGCTTCGCCGACCTGTCCGACATCGCCGCCGTCATCACCGACAGCGGGCTCGACCCCGAGACCGCCGCCGAGATAGAGGCGCTCGGGCCCGAGGTGGTGCTCGCATGATCGTCACGCTGACCCCGAACCCGAGTGTCGACCGCACGGTGTCGATCACCGACCTGCAGCGCGGCGAGGTGCACCGCGCCACCGCGAGCCGGATCGACCCAGGCGGCAAGGGAGTGAACATCTCCCGCGCCCTGACCGCGCACAAGGCCCGCACGCTGGCCGTTCTCCCGGCGGGTGGCCCGCAGGGACATCTGCTGGCCGAGCTCCTGGCGGAGGCGGGCATCGAGGTCACCATCGTGCCGATCGGCGGCTCGATCCGGGCCAACCTCGCACTGGTCGAACCGGACGGCACCACGACCAAGATCAACGAGCCAGGTCCGCTCATGTCGGGTTCCGAGCTCCGGGCCCTCCTCGCCGGCGCGACGGCCACGCTGCCGGAGCAGCCCAGCTGGCTGGTGGGTTCGGGCAGCCTTCCACGCGGAGTGGACGACGACCTGTATGCCGGACTGGTACGTCGCTGCCGCGACGCCGGCGTCCGCGTCGCGATCGATGCGTCCGGCCCGGCGCTCCGACACGCGGTCGCGGCGGGACCAGACCTGATCAAGCCCAACCTCGAGGAGCTCGAAGAGCTCGTCGACCGCTCGCTGGACACCCTCGGCGAAGTCCTCGTCGCAACCGTCGACCTCGTCAGACACGGGGTCGCCACCGTGGTGGTCAGCCTGGGCCGCTACGGGGCACTGCTGGTCACCCCGTCGATGACAGCCCACGCTGTGGCACCCGTCTCCTCACCGCTTTCCACAGTCGGTGCCGGTGACGCACTTCTCGCCGGCTATCTCTACGCGACGGGCAACGGGTCCACCCCCATGGACGCCCTCTGCACCGGTGTCGCCTGGGGCGCCGCTGCGGTCAGCCTCCCCGGCAGCCGCATGCCCACCCCGGCCGACGTGGCCGGCATACAGGTCTCGCTCACCACCGAGCCCGATCTGACCCTCCCCTTGAAGAGCTGAAACCCCACTCCCATAAGGAATCTCATCATGTCGCTGATTACCGAGAAACTCGTGGTCCTCAACCTGGACTCCCCTGACCGCCACACCGCGACCCGCGTCCTCGCGGAGGCATTGGCGGGCGAGGGACGGGTCACCGACCTCGACGGCTTCCTCGCTGACGTCCGCAAGCGCGAGGAGCAGATGCCGACCGGGATCCCCGGGGGTATCGGCATCCCCCACGCGCGCAGCGCCCACGTCACCGAGCCATCGCTGGTCTTCGGACGCTCATCCAACGGTATCGACTGGGGAGCCGAGGACGGCCCGGCCACACTCATCTTCCTGATCGCTGCGCCCGAGGGCGGCGGTGACGACCACCTCAAGATTCTGGCCGCCTTGGCGAGGCGTCTCATGCGGCCCGCGTTCCGCGACTCGCTGCTGAACGCCCCCGACGCGGCAGCAGTAGTCGACGTCGTGACCCGAGAGGTCGTGAACGCGTGAAGTTCGTCGGCGTCACCTCCTGCCCCACGGGCATCGCGCACACCTACATGGCCGCCGAGGGTCTTGAGCAGGCAGCCAGGGCAGCCGGCCACGAGATCGAGGTCGAGACCCAGGGCTCTGCCGGCTTCGAGCCATTGGGCCCCGAGACCATCGCCGCCGCCGACGCAGTGATCTTCGCCGTAGGCGTCCCTGTCCGTGACCAGGCCCGCTTCGCTGGCAGACCGCTCGTACAGGCAGACGTCAAGAAGGCCATCTCCGACGGCCCCGGCCTCATCGCGCGGGCCGTCGCCGCTGCCACGGAAGCCCAGGCGAACCCCGTTGCCGCACAAGCCGGTTCGCCCACCCAAGCGGCAGGCGGTTTGATCACCAAAGTGGACCAGCAGGCATCCACAGCCACCCGCGTGCGCCAGTGGCTGATGACCGGGGTGAGCTACATGATCCCGTTCGTCGCGGCGGGGGGCATCCTCATCGCCCTCGGTTTCATGGTGGCGCAGGCCGCCTGGGGCGAGACGGGCGCGGTCGAGGTCACCAAGGTTCCGCTGACACATCTCATCACCGGGTTCAACCTGCTGTCGGGTCAGGACTGGGCCGCTCTCCTGTTCCAGATCGGCGTCGCCTCCTTCGGCTTCCTGGTGCCGATCCTGGCCGGTTTCATCGCGTTCGCGATCGCGGACCGACCAGGTCTGGCGCCAGGCATCGTCGGCGGTGCCCTCGCCGTCGTCGTCGGCGCGGGGTTCCTCGGTGGCATCGCTGCCGGGTTCGTCGGCGGCTTCGTCGCCCTTTGGATCAGCCACTGGAAGGTCCCCAAGGGCATGCGTGGTGTCATGCCCGTCGTCGTCATCCCCCTGCTGTCGGTGCTCATCACCGGCCTGACCATGATCGTCGTGCTCGGGCGTCCGCTCAAGGCCCTGGCCGATGGCCTGGCCTCGTGGCTCAACGGGCTCTCCGGCGCGAACCTCATCCTGCTCGGGGCAATCCTCGGCCTGATGATGGCCTTCGACCTCGGTGGACCGGTCAACAAGGTCGCCTACACCTTCGCCACGACGGGTCTGGCCGCCGCGACCACTGCGACCGGGGGCACCAGCCTGAAGGTGATGGCCGCCGTCATGGCAGCCGGAATGACGCCGCCACTGGGCCTGGCTCTGGCCACGACGGTCAGGCGTCGGCTGTTCAGCGAGGCCGAGCGGGAGAACGGCCAGGCCGCCTGGCTGCTCGGAGCCTCATTCATCACCGAGGGCGCCATCCCGTTCGCAGCGGCGGACCCGTTGCGGGTCATCCCGTCGTGCATGCTCGGGTCGGCGCTCACCGGCGGCCTGGTGATGCTCTTCGGGAGCACCCTGCGCGCACCGCACGGTGGGATCTGGGTGACGCCGCTGATCAGCGGCCCGCTGCTCTACCTGTTCGCGATCGCCATCGGCACCGTGATCACAGCCGCTGCTGTCATCGGTCTCAAGGCCGCCGGCCCCGGTCCGGTCAGGACGGCGCTCGACGACGCAGAGCTCGTCGCGGTCTGACCTGGCTCACCCATCCACCGCATTCCGATCGCCACTCAGGCTCAAGCGAACTGCCCGTCATACCGGCACCGCACCGACCACCACCAACGGAGACCCAATGTCACAGCGCACCGTCACCATCGCCTCATCGGTCGGCCTGCACGCCCGACCTGCCGCACTGTTCGTCCAGGCCGCGACCGCGACCGGGCTTCCGGTCCAGATTCGCCGCACCGGCGAGGAGCCCGTGGACGCCCGAAGCATCCTCGGTGTCATGGCCCTAGGCGCCAGGCACGGGGAGGAGGTCCTGCTGACCGCCGATGGTGACGGCGCGGACACCGCCCTGGACGAGCTGGTCGCCCTGCTCTCACGCGACCTCGACGCGGAGGAGTGAGCACGATGTCGGCCATTGACACCCGCCACGGGATCGGAGTCTCCCCTGGCATCGCGGTAGGACCTGTGGTTCAGGTGCGCCCACCGGTCCGGCCACCGGCACAGGAGGCTGCCTCCGATGACCCTGTGGCGTCGGGGCAGCTGGTCCGTCAGGTTCTCGAGTCGGTCGCCGCCACTTTGGAGGACCGGGCGGCCCGGGCCGACGTGGCGGCGAAGGCGATCCTGACCGCCAACGCGATGATGGCCCGTGATCCGGGTCTGGCCGCGGCGGCGGACAAGCACCTGGTCAACGGTCGCGGCCCGGCGACGGCGGTGGACGCAGCGGCAGAGGAGTACTGCGCCGTCTTCAGCGCGGCTGGCGGCTACCTCGCCGAACGCGTCACGGACGTGCGCGACATCCGCGACCGGGCCGTGGCCAGGCTCCTCGGTCTCGAAGACCCGGGCGTGCCCGAGCTCACCGAACCGTGTGTGATCGTGGCCCACGACCTGGCCCCGGCCGAGACCGTCGGGCTGAGGCCAGACCTGGTGCTGGCCATCGTCACCGAGTCCGGCGGACCCACCAGCCATACCGCGATCCTGGCTGCGCAGATGGGCATTCCCGCGGTCGTGCAGCTGCCTCGTGCGGTCACCATCGGGGTCGGGAGGGTCCTGGCCGTCGACGGAGCCACCGGCGAGGTGTTCGTCGACCCCGATCCCGCCACCCTGGCTGAGCTTGTCCAGCGCAGCGAGCGCAGGGCCAGGGCGCTGGGGGCAACTGCCGGCCCCGCCGCGACCAGCGACGGCCACCCGGTCGCTCTGCTGGCCAACATCGGAACCGTCGAGGACGCCGAGCGCGCCGGCGGGCTCGACGTCGAGGGCGTGGGGCTCTTCCGGACCGAGTTCCTCTTCCTCGAGCGCGAGACCGCGCCGTCTCTTGAGGAGCAGGTCGGCGTCTACACGCGGGTCTTCGAGGCCTTCGGGTCACGGCGGGTGGTCGTGCGGACCCTCGATGCCGGAGCGGACAAGCCGCTCGCGTTCGCCGACCTCGGTCCGGAGGAGAACCCTGCTCTGGGCAGGCGCGGCCTGCGGCTCTCGGCCGAGCGCCCGGATCTGCTGGAGACCCAGCTGAGCGCGCTCGCCACGGCTGGGCGAGCGACCGGCGCGGACGTGCGGGTCATGGCGCCGATGGTGGCCACCGCCGAGGAGGCCGCATGGTTCGCCCGGCGGGTGCGTGAGCACGGTCTTCCCTCGGTCGGCGTGATGATCGAGGTCCCCGCGGCGGCTCTGCGCGCGCGTCACGTCTTGGCCGAGGTCGACTTCGCCAGCATCGGCACCAACGACCTTGCCCAGTACACCCTGGCCGCCGACCGGATGCAGGGCGGGCTGGCCACGCTGCTGGACCCGTGGCAGCCGGCCGTGCTGGATCTCGTAGCCGCCGCCTGCGACGGCGGCCGCGACACGGGTACGCCCATCGGTGTCTGTGGCGAGGCCGCCGCCGACCCGCTGCTCGCCCTGGTGCTCACCGGGCTGGGCGTCGGGAGCCTGTCGATGGCTCCGACGCGGGTGCCGGCAGTGCGAGCGTCGCTCTCCTTGCACGACCTCGGCACCTGTACGGCGATGGCCGCGGCCGCGCGTGCCGCGAGGTCGCCGCAGGACGCCCGCGACGCAGTCCTGGCCCTGGCGGACAGGCGCATCACCGACCTGGTCTGAGCCGGGCACGGGTCGGCAGAGGATCCAGGTGGCAGGCCAGAGCTATGCCGTGCTGCGCGACTCGCGTGGCACGGCATACCCGCATCGTGGGTGGCTGCACGGGTGTGACGGCGAGTCGCGTACGGACCCTGTGCGGCGGTGGGTGAAGATGGAGTGCTGATCTCAGCCACCGCCTGACCCGCAAGGAGACCCACCGAGCATGGCCCGCCGCACGACATCAGCCCCGCCGCCGGAAGCAGACTTCACCGAGCGGATCGTCGACATCGACGTCGAGGAGGAGATGCAGGGGGCGTTCCTGGAGTACGCGTACTCGGTGATCTACTCCCGTGCGCTGCCCGACGCCCGAGACGGGCTCAAGCCCGTGCAGCGACGGATCCTGTTCGGCATGAGCGAGCTCGGGCTGCGCCCCGAGCGTGGGCACGTCAAGAGCAGCCGGGTCGTCGGCGAGGTGATGGGCAAGTACCACCCGCACGGTGACGGCTCCATCTACGACGCGCTCGTGCGCATGTCCCAGTCCTTCACCATGCGCCTCCCGCTCGTGGACGGTCACGGCAACTTCGGGTCGCTGGACGACGGGCCGGCGGCATCGCGCTACACCGAGGCCCGGCTCGCACCCGCAGCGATGCTGATGACCGACGGCCTCGACGAGGAGACTGTCGACTTCGTTCCCAACTACGACGACCAGCTGATGCAGCCCG
>Ga0105243_10004905_pt1 | contig 10490 bp, 10 predicted proteins | sample KBSM34metaG_FD_81525 | JGI IMG/M metagenome (GOLD analysis project Ga0105243, IMG submission 81525) | Miscanthus rhizosphere microbial communities from Kellogg Biological Station, Michigan, USA - KBS M3-4 metaG | ecosystem: Host-associated > Plants > Roots > Rhizosphere > Soil | place...
AAAGGCTGCGCCATCGCGTAGGTTTCGCGCGCAGGGCGGCGTCAGTGATCTCCCAGTCGGTGGCAGCAGTCACCGGCGGCGTGACATCCGCTGGCATCATGACCTCCTGGTGACCTCGAAGAATCCGCGCTGGCCGGAAACTTGACTCTCAGCTACCACACACTGGGCTCGAAAAGTAACGCATTGGTCGGACATCGGTTCTTCGCTCAGGGGGAGAACAGCAGGAGGAGACCAGCACAGGTGTAGCCGATCATGACCAAGAGCAGCGGCAGCTGGCCGCGTACCGCGCGATCTGGTGGCAGCAGTGCGACGGCCTTCTCGTGTGCGCAGATGATGCCGAAGACGTGGCCCCCGACGATGGCGCACGCCTGCATCACAGCAATCCCCGTCGGGTGGTTGAAGATCGCCGAATTGACACCCATCTCGGCCGATCCAAAGGTGTTCCAGCCCCGACCCAGTGGGTCGGAGAAGTTGATCGCGACTCGCTGGCCCTCCACGATGAGCAGGGTTGCGTAGTGAGCGACGACGTAACCCAGCACGATGGGCAGCAACGAGCCCACCATCAGTCGCGGGTACTCCCAAGCCGGCCGGTCGCCGTAGCGCCCCATCCAGGCTGCCCCAAGACTAAACGTCACGAAGACGATGATGATCATCGTCAGTAACCCAGCGGTGCCCCAGAGAACCGTAGGCAGTGCGGAGTTCTGTACGGTCTGAATCCACCAACTCGTGTTAGTGAAGCTGTCGAATGCGGTACTACCGAGCAGTGCTGCCACTACGGCGGTCGACCCCGGAGGGGCACGCCAGGCGTTCAGGCCAGCCAGCGGGTTGACCAACCTCAGTTGATCACCGACCCGGCGAAAGATCGACATCTGGGCGATGGTGCTGGCATACACCTCGAACGGATCCGCCGCCCCAATCCAGCGCTGCCCGAAGACGATTGCCCCTAGCACCAAGATCACCAGCCACGCCAGCGCCCAGACGCGCAGCACCGCCAGGGTGGTTCGGTCCGGCTGCACCAGTTCGAGCCAGCCGAATCCGAACAAGCCGATTGCCGCCGGCCAGACACCAATTCCGGCTGGCAATGACAGCAAGCCCTGCTCCGGGTCAACTCGGGCAATAGCGCTGAGCCCTCGATGGATTGTCCGCAACGGGTTCGTAGCTCGCCAGAACTGACCGAGCAGCAGCGAGATCGGCACCAGACCGACCCACATCCAGACAAAGACAAAGCCGAAGATCGGATTCGTCAGCAGATCCTGTCCGGCCATCATGGCCAGACCAGCCCAGGCATACGTGGCGAGGATCAGCGCTCGAGCGATCAGCTGGACAACCGAGCTGTCGACGACTGCGGTGACCCTGGGCAGGTCTCGGCCGCCGACTCGCTTGAGGTGTGGCGTGCGCCAGGCGAAGATCAAGATCGCAAAGGAGATCACCAAGGCGAGCACCGCGCCTGCCATGACAAAGGAGAAGGGCAACGGCAGGTCGCGCCGCGACGCAATCCCATGCAGCGGTATGAGCACGGAGCGGCTAACCTGACTAGCGCGCGTTCAAGATCGCGATGATCTTGTCAAGATGGTGCGACTCCACTTCGAAGCTGCCCGGGCTGTCGACGGTGAACGATCCTTTGGCAGGCGTGCCGGCCTGGACCTGCATCTCATAGCCTGCTCCGCCAGTGTGGGCGTGGATCTCATCGTCGGCATCGCTCGTCACGTTCAAGATCACCTTCTGACCCACCCGCATGTCGTACTTCACCCCGTTGGGAATGGTCTTTCCTTTGGCGATAACGATATTGATAGTGAGGGGCTGGTCAGAACTCAACGCCGGCGTGCTGGGCGGAACCCAGGTTGGCGATTCGGCCGCGGAAGACGATGGTGCGCTCGGGGTGCTCACCGCAGACGGACTCGCAGTGTTCTGAGGTTCGGCGGTCGCGCTACATCCATTGAGGAGCAGGCCTAACGTGACTGCCCCGCAGATCAGCGCACCTCGTATCGTGCTGGTGCTTCTGCTCATCTGTTTCAGCCTTTCCAACCCCACCTGATCATGGAACCCGTCCAACCATTCCTCACAGGTAGCCCCACTCTCCCACCAATCCTGTACGAAGCTGGTGTGAACTAGGTTCCCCCGCCCACTCGAGGCGAAACCATTTGCTCGAAGGCAGGCAGCTGAGCGGTAGTACCGTAATGGCTCCAGGCATTCCCAGGCAGGAAGGCTCGCATGCCGCAACGGCTTACGCCCCTCGAAGTGTCGTTGCTGGCCCTGGACACCGCACACACGCCAGGCCATGTGGGCACGGTCGACATCTTTGATGCCGGTCCTGATGGTTTCGACTATGAACGCCTCATTGCCCTGATCCGCGAACGGATCGCCTTCGTACCGCGATATCGGCAACGGGTGCGAGGGATTCCCGCTCAGCTCGCTGGACCGGTGTGGGTCGACGACGAGAATTTCGACCTCACCTTCCACGTACGGCGCTCGGCGCTGCCGCGACCGGGCACGCTCGCCCAGCTCAGGGAATTCGTCGGTCGGGTCCTGGCCAGGCGACTCGATCGATCGCGGCCGCTGTGGGAAATGTATTTGGTCGAGGGTCTGGAAGACGGCCGGTTCGCGCTGGTAGCTAAGTCCCATCTATGCCTGGTCGATGGAATTGACAACGTGGAAATCGGCCAAGTGCTGCTCGACTCGACGGCTCGTGCGCAAGCAATCCCAGCTGTTGGGCTGGACGCCGACTCGTGGCAGCCGGTGCCGGAGCCGTCGTCGCTCGAGCTGTTGGCCGGTGCCCTGTTGGAAAGTGCCCAGGACCCGACGATGGCCCTGCAGAACGTGCGAGGCGCGTTGGCCGGCGCGCTCGGTATGGCTGTCGCCATCGGTGAAGCGGTGGGCGGTATCGGCGGCGCGTTGGGAGAGCTGGCTGCCGATGCCCTACGAGGGCAGCGTCCGCCTGCAGACTCGCCGCTGGCTGGTGTGGTGTCCGAGCAACGCCGAGTCGCGACAGCCGTGGCGTCGCTTGCTGATCTCAAGGCAGTACGCCAGGAGCACCAGCACACGATCAACGACGTCATCCTCGCGATGATCTCTGGGGCCGTGCGCTCCTGGCTGCTGACCCGGGGCGAGTCCATCGGTTCCGGAACTTCGCTGACCGCGCTGGTTCCGATGAGCGTCACAGAGGACGACGGCGAGCCGACATCGTTGGGCAGCCAAGTCGCACCCCATCTGCAGAGGCTGCCGATCGGCGAGCCCAACCCCTTGATGCGGCTGCACCAAGTGGCCTATGACACCCAAGCGCACAAGGATTCTGGGCGAGCAGTGGCTGCCCGTTCGCTGGCTGACATCGCAGGCTTTGCTCCCACGACGCTGCACGCCCTCGGCGTTCGTACCTCGATCGAGGTTGTACGCAAACAACACGATCTCGTGATCACCAACGTCCCAGGGCCACAGGTGTCGCTGTTCGCCGCCGGGGCTGAGCTGGTCGCGAGTTATCCAATACTGCCCCTGTCGGCGGGCCACCTGCTCTCCATCGGGGTCACCTCGTACGACGGCGATGTGTTCTTCGGCTTGAATGCGGACAGAGACGCGATCGGCGATCTCGACGTCCTCGCCCAATGCCTGCTCGACTGCCTCGAAGAGCTGCTGGATACCACCGTTCGCGCGACTGCGGTCCGTCAGCCCACGCGCAAGGCGCCCGCAGCCGCCCGCCGTGCTGCAGCCAAGAAAGCAGCCGCGCGGCAGGAGGCGGCGCGTAAGGCCGCGGGACAGAAGCGTGCCGCCGTACGCAACCTGGTGACCCGCGCGGCGGAGCTAGGCACCCGCCCGGCACCTCCTCAGGCAGCCGAGAGCCCAGCGAAGCCGGCCACTCCGCCGAAGTCGAAGAGTCAGGAAGGATCGACCCGCAAGGCAGCTGCGGCCAGAAAGCCGGGCTCGACCCGCAAGGCGGCGCCCGAGAAGCCAGCATCGACCCGCAAGGCAGCGACCGAAAAACCAGGATCGACCAGTCAGACAACGTCGACCAGTCAGGCAGCTTCGACGAAGAAGACTGCGTCAGCGAAATCCCGACAGCTGGCACCTCAGAAGAGCGCTGCGAAGAAAAAGCAGCCGCCGTCCAAGACAGTCGCGCAGGGGCGTACGGCTCAAGATCGCCAACACCCCTGATGGCCCAGATGATCTTCGTTCCGATGAATCGGGACGAGGCGTGGGCACTCCGCGCGGGTACCGCAACCGGCCGCTATCCCGGGTGTGCCGCAACACCAGGCCTGACTGCCTCTCTGGAGGCCGACACGGTGCTGGAGGAGGTTGAGTACGCCGCCCTGAGTAACGCCAGCGTGCTGGCTCTGGTGCTGAAGTCACACGTGCCGCGTTTGGTAGTGGCCGCGGAGGTGCCGGAAGAACACGTCCGCGACCTGAGCCAGCCCAATGGGGAGGTTGAGGTGAGTGGCTTGGTCTGGGCTCAGGTGCGCGCGCTGTTCGCGGACGAGCCGGGTGCTCTGCGTGCGGTGAGCTTGGCAAGCGAGGTGGTGACAGGGGAGAGCTTGGTGACGGCACTGGCAGCACCGGAGGTCGCGGCAGTACTCGACAATCATGACTTGTTGTGGTTCGCGCCCGAGGAGCTTGATCAACTTCCGTACTGAGCAGGGTGTCGCTGGTCCGGTTCGTCGAGCAAACTGTCAGAGGCATCAGGCAGACTAGTGATATGCCTCGCTCAATCTGGAAGGGCGCAATCTCCTTCGGACTAGTCACGATTCCTGTGAAGCTCTTCTCGGCGACCGAGGAGAAGGACATCAGTTTCCGCCAGGTCCACCCAGAAGATGGCGGCCGGATCAAGTACAAACGCGTCTGCGAGATAGATGGGAAGGAAATCCCCTACGCCGAGATTGCCAAAGGCTATGAGATGCCGGACGGCCGGATGGTGATCTTGGCCCCAGAAGACTTCGATGCGCTCCCGCTGGCCTCGACGAAGGCAGTCGAGGTCGTGCAGTTCGTGGCCGAGGAGGACGTCGACCCGACGTACTTCAACAAGACCTACTTCCTCCAGGCCGACGGGCCGGGCGTCAAACCCTACGTACTACTGCGTGATGCCTTGATCAAGAGTGGCCAGAGTGCGGTCGTCAAGGTCGCGCTTCGGTCCCGGGAAGCTTTGGCGCTGATCCGTCCCAAGGATGGTGTGCTGCTCATGCACACCATGTTGTGGCCGGATGAGCTTCGGGATGGCTCCTTTGCCGCTCCACCAGAAGACGTCACGGTGTCCGATGCCGAGGTCACGATGGCGCAGTCCTTCATCGATGCTTTGGCGGGCGACTTCAATCCCGAGGACTTCACAGATTCCTATCGCGAGGCGCTGGAAGCTCTCGTGCAGAGCAAGGCCGAGGGCGTTCCGCTTGCCGAGGAGCCGGAGGCGCCGCAGGAGGCAGAGGTCGTCGATTTGGTGGCGGCGTTGCGCGCTTCGGTCGAGGCTGCCAAGAAGCGCCGGGAAGAGGCGGAGAGCGCCAAGGCCATGTAGCTGCTGACGTCCGCGTGACACCATTCCACTGCGCCCGCGATCATCTGACCCCTTGGGGTTGAGATCGCGGGCGTCTTTTGTGCACGCCTGCCGGCCGCCAGGGATTTCATCCCTCCTAGTCCGCTGGGTCTCCCTGTGCATCCGAGCGGTATCGCTGATGCGCAAAAGGGTCACATCACAGGATTCATAACAGGAGGTTTGGAATGAAAACACTCCGTCGGCTGCTCGCCTTCGGCGGCGCCGCGGCTCTGTCAATCGGCTTCATGTTCATCGGCATCAGCTCAGCACAAGCGGCGGACAAGGCTACGGTGTCGATCTTGCACGGGGTCCCCGGCGCCACCGTCGACGTGTACGCCAACGGCAAGGCGCTACTGAAGAACTTCAAGCCTGGCACGCTCACTGATCCGCAGATGCTGCCGGCAGGGTCGTACGACCTCAAGGTGGTGAAGGCCGGTGCCGGCCCGGACGGCGATGCGATCGTCGAGGCCAACAACGTCAAGGTTCCGGGCGGTGCCAACATCACTGTCGTCGCGCACCTCACGGCGAAGGGGAAGCCGGCGCTGACGCCGTACGTCAACGATGTGTCCATGATCTCCCCCGGAGAGGCCCGGGTCATCGTCCGGCATGATGCCGCCGCCCCCGCAGTCGACGTACGCGCTGGCGGGAAGCCGGTCTTTACTGACCTGACCAATCCCAAGGAGGATTCGGCCGAGGTGACAGCGGGAACGATCAAGGCTGACGTCGTCCTGGCTGGGACCAAGAAGGTCGTAATCGGACCAGCGTCGCTGACGTTAGGTGAGGGAACGACGACCATTGTGTACGCCTGGGGCTCGGCGAAGGACGACAATCTGAAGCTTGCTGTCCAGACCATCAAAGGTATGCACGGCAATCCGAATGGTGTGCCAGGCGGTACGGGAGGACAGGCCGCATCCGTACCTGGGACCTCCCTAACGGCGGCCGCGCTGCTCGGCTTGGCCGTTATCGGCATAGCGGTCTCTGGTCGCCGTTTGGCGATGCGGCGCGCAACCATCAGGTGATTTCTCGACTGACACGGCAAGGCGGTCGGCTTTGGCTGGCCGTCCTTGTCGTGTCAGGGCTGCTGGCTGCTGTGGCGGTTTGGGTTCTGGCCGTCGGCAGTCGTGGCTATGTAGTGACTGGTGCGGAATCTGGTGATCGTTCAGAGTTGTCGCCACCGGCTACCCAACCTTCACCGGTCAGCAGTGCTTCCGTGCGGGAGGGACAACGAGAGGAGAGGGTTTCTGATTGGCCAACGCACCAGGCCACCCCGCCTCCGGCCGACGGCAGCCGCGCAGGCTCTCCTCGTCAGTTGGCCGTCCCCCGGCTGGCTCTGGAGATGCCGATCGTGCCGATGAAGGTCGACGGCGCCGGTGCAATGGCGTTGCCCCCGAAACCCACCGAGATCGGCTGGTATGCCTATGGCCCGAGGCCCGGCGATCCGGAAGGATCGGCGGTCCTGGGAGGCCATCTCGATAGCCGCGAATATGGCATTGGGCCGTTGGCCGTCTTGCGGCGGCTGCGTGACGGCGACGTGATCGTGGTCCGAACCACGACGGGTCGCGAAACCTTTCGCGTGACTTCCATCCGGATGATCCGCAAACAGGCGCTACCGCTGCGCACGCTCTTTGACAGGGACGGCCAACGACGCCTGCGCATCGTTACCTGCGGAGGCCCCTACATTCCCTCCCGAGGCGGATACCAAGACAACCTTGTCGTTACCGCGATCCCAGATGGGAGAACTCCTCCGGATCGACGGGTGCCTCGCTCGGCGCCCGGTAAGGTTCAGGAGTGACCGACGGGAACCCAGCGGACACCGAGATGAGGGCCCGAAGGGTCGACTGGCGCAATGCCAGTGACTCGGATCTCGCGGCAGGCTTCGCCGATGGGGACGACTCATGCTTGGAGGAAAGCTTCAAGCGTTGGGGTTCGTTGATCTACACCATCGCGTACCGCGCACTAGACAGCTCGAGCGAAGCCGAAGACGTCACCCAGCAGGTGTTCGTGGGCGCGTGGCAAGGGCGTACGAGCTACCAAGAGTCCAAAGGAAGTCTGCCCGGCTGGCTACTGGGCATCGCTCGGCACCGCATCGCGGATCGGCAGCGAGCACGTGCCCGGGATCTGAAAGTAGTAAGGGCCGCTACCAGCCAGGCGAACGTCAAGGTTGAGTCCCAGCCACTCGTGACACTCATTGATCGACTGGTGCTTGTCGAGGAGATTCAGCGATTACCGCATCCGCGCGGCACCATCCTCCGAATGGCTTTCTGGGAGGGACAGAGCTATTCCCAGATCGCCGAGCGACTGCAGTTGCCCTTGGGCACCGTGAAGAGCCATGCCCGGCGAGCTCTCCGACAGTTACGAGTCCGGCTCGAGGAGGTGACGTCGTGGTCCACGTGAACAGCGCTCTGCTCGCCGGTCATGCCCTGGGCCAAGACGATGCCCTGGACGCCGCGGACCAGGAACATCTCGCTAGCTGTAGCCACTGTCGAGCAGAGCTCGACCAATACCGACGCGTCGTCACCCTCGGCCAAGGAACTCAAGCCTCCGAGACGCCGACCCCACCGCTTGATCGGATCTGGCGGTCGATCCAAGCAGAGCTCGCGCCTACCTCGGCCACCGAAGGGATAGCCGCCACGAAGACCATGGTGGCCGATTCCGTGCCTCCGGTGACCGCGAACGACAGTCCCGCGAGCGATGTGCCGGGGGGCGACGAGGCGGAGAACGACAAGCCGGTCAGCGTTGTGGCAGCGAGCGATGAGACCACAGATGCCGGGGGCGAGAAGCCGATCGCTGGCCGCAGAAGGAAGTGGTGGCCGATCGTCGCGGCGGCCGCAGCACTCGGACTCGTCGTCGGTGCCGGAGCCACGGTGATCATCAACCGCAACGATGTCCAGGTCGCAGCCAGTACCGCGCTGAGCGCGCTGCCTGGGCATACCGGACATGGCACCGCCGAGCTGCTGCGCACCCCCAACGATCCGGAGCTTCGGGTGAGCGTGGACGGGCCACAGCCGGCTGATCCGCCAAGCTATCGCGAAGTTTGGCTGATCAACAGCGACGGACAACGCATGTACTCTCTCGGTGTGTTGCCGGAGAGCGGCACGGGCACGTACCCGCTGCCGACCCTCCTCGCTAACGGCCTGGATGGCTTCACCATCGTCGACGTGTCGATTGAGCCGTACGACGGAAACCCCGCGCACTCCCGCAACAGCCAGGTTCGAGGAAGTCTGCCCGAGTAGCGAGGGTCCTGCCGCGAGTAGCGTGGCTTTGTGGATGCCGTGATCAAAGTCCCTGCTCCCGTCAACGAGGTCGTCCGGTCCTACGCACCTGGCTCGGCCGAGCGGACCAGGCTCGAAGCAACGCTCGATGAGCTGTCCAACACCGATCCAATCGAGCTGACCGCCACCATCGACGGAGTGAGCAAGCCGGCCTCAGGCGATGCGTTCGAGGTCACCATGCCGTCCGATCACTCTCACATCTTGGGCCATGCCGCTAACGCGACGCGGACCGATGCGGCGCAGGCCATCGATGCGGCACTGGCTGCGGCTCCGGGCTGGGCAGAGCTGGGCTTTGAGCAGCGGGCAGCGGTGTTCCTACGCGCCGCCGACCTGCTGGCCGGACCGTGGCGGGACACGGTGAACGTCACGACCATGCTGGGACAGGGTAAGACCGTGCAGCAGGCCGAGATTGATGCAGCCTGTGAGCTGATCGATTTCTGGCGGTTCAACGTCGCCTTCGCCCGCCAGATCCTCGGCGACCAACCGATCTCATCGTCAGGCGTATGGAACAGGACTGACTATCGGCCACTCGAGGGCTTTGTGTATGCGATCACTCCGTTCAACTTCACCTCGATTGCGGGCAACCTGCCAACCTCGCCGGCCCTGATGGGGAACGTCGTCATCTGGAAGCCGAGCCCGACTCAGCAATATGCCGCGCACTTCATCATGCGGCTGTTGGAAGCCGCGGGTCTACCGCCCGGTGTGATCAACATGCTCCCTGGTGATGGGCTGGAGGTCTCAGAGGTCGCGCTGCGTCATCGTGATCTTGCCGGCATCCACTTCACCGGCTCGACGAAGACCTTTCAGCATCTGTGGCAAAGCGTCGGCGCCAACATCGCCGGCTATCGCACCTATCCCAGGCTCGTCGGAGAGACCGGCGGCAAAGACTTTGTGGTTGCTCATACCAGCGCGAATCCTGATGTGGTGCGTACGGCGCTGGTCCGTGGGGCGTTCGAGTACTCCGGGCAGAAATGTTCCGCCGCGTCCCGGGCGTACATAGCGCGCAGCGTCTGGAACACGATGAGTGAGGAGTTGATCGAAGCCACCGAAAATTTGAGCGTGGGTGACGTCCGAGATCTTTCCAACTTCACGTCCGCGGTGATCGACCAACGTGCCTTCACCAAGCACGCTGAGGCGATCGCCAGAGCCCGCAATTCCACAGATGCGAGGATCATCGCCGGTGGTGAGACCGACGACCGCGACGGGTGGTACGTGCGACCAACCTTGATCATCTCTGACAATCCGGGGAACGACATCTTTCGCACGGAATACTTCGGGCCCATTCTCGGCATCCATGTCTACGACGACACTGACTTCGACGCGATTCTCGATGAAGTTGATCAAGCGGCTCCGTACGGCCTCACCGGCGCGATCATTGCCGATGATCGCTGGGCCGTCGATCGTGCCAGCCGCCGACTGCGACATGCTGCTGGAAACTTCTATGTCAACGACAAACCCACCGGCGCGGTCGTCGGCCAGCAGCCGTTCGGTGGCTCTCGGGCCTCAGGGACGAATGACAAGGCCGGCTCGATGTGGAACCTGATCCGCTGGACCAGCCCGCGCTCGATCAAGGAGACCTTCACCCCGCCAACCGAGATCGATTATCCCCATATGGGCTAGATCGATCTCGGTGGGCGCTAGTCCGCTCGCTCGCCAGCAAGCCAGCGATCGCCGACCTCCTGCTGGGTCCGATATCCGGCGATGACCGCAGG
>Ga0105243_10004910_pt1 | contig 10484 bp, 8 predicted proteins | sample KBSM34metaG_FD_81525 | JGI IMG/M metagenome (GOLD analysis project Ga0105243, IMG submission 81525) | Miscanthus rhizosphere microbial communities from Kellogg Biological Station, Michigan, USA - KBS M3-4 metaG | ecosystem: Host-associated > Plants > Roots > Rhizosphere > Soil | place: Michigan...
CTCCTCGGATAGCGCGGCCCCGTAGACCCGGGTTCCGGTCAACTCGGTGGCGATGGACTTGGCGGCTGCGCCCGACCCCGTACCGAGCTCAACCACCACCGGCAAATGTCGCGACTCCCCACGTGCCACGGCGTAGACCATCGGGCGCAACTGCTCGATCGCCCAGCCCGTCATCACCTCGGTCTCAGGCCTCGGCACGAACACTCCCGGACCCACCTCCAGTTCCAGATGGCGAAAGTGGGCCCGACCGGTCAGATGCTGCAGCGGAATCCGATGCAACCGTTTGTCGATCAACGTTTGGAAATACGCGGCAGCTGCGTCATCGACCCCATCGAGCAGCGGCAGTCGGGCGAGCTCCACTCCTGCGGCGTACGCCAGAAGCTGCCGCGCATCCTGCTCGGGCGACTCGACACCAGCCACGCGTAGCTGGCCAGCCGCCTCGATCAACAAGGGCCGGACGGCCCTGGTCACGGGGTCGAGCCGGCGAACTGGGACAGCCGCAACTGCGTGTCAGCGTCCTGCAGCGCGTTGACCACCGCGTCCAAGTCCCCATTCAGAACTTGATCAAGGTTGTAGGCCTTGAAGCCGATCCGGTGATCAGAAATCCGGTTCTCCGGAAAGTTGTAGGTACGGATGCGCTCTGACCGGTCGACGGTCCGCACCTGGCTGCGACGCGCGGCCGAGGCGGCAGTGGCGGCTTCTTCCTCAGCCGCTGCCGTCAACCGGGCCCGGAGCATCCGCATCGCCTGCTCACGGTTCTGCAACTGCGAACGCTCGTTCTGGCAGGAAACCACAATGCCACTGGGCAGATGGGTGATCCGCACCGCCGAGTCTGTGGTGTTGACGCCCTGACCTCCCGGACCGGATGAGCGGTAGACGTCGATACGGAGGTCGTCCTCGTTGATCTCGATCTCGGTCTCGGCGACCTCCGGCATGACCAATACACCGGCCGCAGAGGTATGCACCCGACCCTGGGATTCAGTGATCGGGACCCGCTGCACCCGATGCACGCCTCCCTCGAATTTGAGGACGCCATACGGCATCGAGTCAGGATCAGCCGCGCGGGGCGCCTTGATCGCAATAGTGGCTGATTTGTAGCCGCCGAGGTCGGTCTCTTGTGCGTCGAGTACTTCGACCTTCCAGCCGCGGTTCTCGGCGTATCGCGAGTACATCTTCAGCAGGTCCGCGGCAAACAGCGCCGACTCCTCGCCACCCTCACCGGACTTGATCTCCATCAGTGCATCCGAGGAGTCATTGGGATCGCGCGGGGCTAGCAAGCGCGTCAGCCGGTCGGTCAGCGGTACGAGCTGTGCTTCGAGCTCTGCGGCTTCGATGGCCAGTGAATGATCCTCTGCAGCGAGTTCCCTGGCCGCCGCAAGATCATCGTTGATCCGGTCGTACTCGTCCAGGGCCTTCACAATCGGAACCAGCTCGGCGTACCGGCGACCTACCCTGCGGGCGCGAGCAAGATCAGCATGCACGGCTGGATCGCCGAGCGCCGTTTCCAGGTCATGGAACTCGGCGCGTAACGGAGCGGCCGACTCAAACATCACGACACGCTCCTTTCCGACTGGTCAGCGTCAGTGCTTGCTGTAGCGATCACCGACGATGCTGACAAGTCGGTAGTCGGGACGCAGCAAGCGCCGGGGTGCAGGGATGTCCCCCGCCTCCCGGCGCTGCGTATAAAGCTAGGTGGACGCCTTCTTCTTGGCCGTCGGCTGCCGAGCCGCGTACCGCTTCTCAAAGCGAGCAACACGTCCGCCGGTGTCCAGAATCTTCTGCTTGCCCGTGTAAAACGGGTGGCAGTTGGAGCACACATCTGCGTGGATCACGCCGTTGGGCGCAGTGCTCCGGGTCGTAAAGGTGTTGCCGCACGTACACGTAACCAGCGTCTCTACGTACGTGGGGTGAATGTCGGGCTTCATATCCATCTCCTCATCGTGTGTGCCGGGTCGCCTCGCAGCTGCTGCGCTTGTGGCGTGAACCGGCACCAAGGGGTGATTCTGCCGCACTAAATACGCGGCATCAAATGAACGGCCAGCGGGCCTGCTTTAGTCCCGGGCTAGTCCTGCGTCGGAATGCTCTTGGTGATCGCCATCAGGAACTCGGCGTTGCTCTGCGTCTTACGGAGCCGGTCCAGCAACATCTCCAGGCCCTGCAGACTCTCGAGTCCGGAAAGGACGCGGCGCAACTTCCACACGATGGCCAGCTCCTCACGGCTCATCAGCAGTTCCTCGCGGCGGGTGCTCGACGCGTCGACGTCAATTGCCGGGAAGATCCGCTTCTCGGCGAACTCGCGGCGTAGCCGGATCTCGGAGTTGCCGGTGCCCTTGAACTCCTCGAAGATCACTTCATCCATCTTCGAACCGGTCTCGATCAGAGCAGTCGCGATGATGGTGAGCGATCCGCCACCCTCGATGTTGCGGGCGGCGCCAAGGAACTTCTTCGGCGGATACAACGCTGCGGAGTCGACACCACCGGACAAGATCCGTCCGGAAGCCGGAGCTGCCAGGTTGTATGCCCGGCTCAGCCGGGTGATGCCATCGAGCAAGATCACCACATCGTGACCCAGCTCGACGAGACGTTTCGCTCGCTCGATAGCCAGCTCGGCGACGGTGGTGTGATCTTCGGCCGGCCGGTCGAAGGTCGATGAGATCACTTCGCCCTTGGCTGAGCGCTCGAAGTCGGTTACCTCCTCAGGCCGCTCGTCAACCAACACCACCATCAGCTTCACCTCAGGGTTGTTGATGGCAACGGAATTGGCAATGGCCTGCATGATCAAGGTCTTGCCGGCCTTCGACGGGGAAACGAGCAGTGCACGCTGGCCCTTGCCGATGGGAGCCACCAGATCGATGATCCGGCCGGCCATCTGAGTCGGGGTGGTTTCGAGCTTCAGTCGCTCCTGCGGATAGAGCGGGGTGAGCTTCGCGAAGTCCGGTCGCTGCCGGGCAGATTCCAGCTCGCCACCATTGATGGTGTCGATCCTCACCATGGGATTGAACTTTTCCTTGCGCTCGCCCTCGCGCGGCGTACGGATCACACCGGTGACGAGGTCACCCTTACGTAAGCCGAGTTTCTTCACCATCGACAACGAGACGTACGCGTCGTCTGGCCCTGGCAGGTAGCCGTTGGTGCGGACGAATGCGTAGTTGTCAAGGACGTCCAAGATCCCGCGCGCGGGAACGAGCACATCGTCTTCGGAGACCACAGGCTCGGAGTCGTAGCGTTCAAGATTGCCACTGCCCCCACGGTTACGCCGGCTCTGCCGGTCGCGGCTGCGGCGCCGGCGACTGCGGCGACTCCCGCCGTCCTCTTCCCAGTCCCGGCCTTGGTTGTCTCGGCCCTGGTTGTCTCGGCCTTGGTTCTCTCGGCCCTGGTTGTCACGACTCTGGTTGTCACGCTGCTGGTTTTCCCGGGCCTGCGGGTTGCGATTCCTGCGATCCTGCCGGTCGTTCTGCCTTCCGTCGCGGGACCCGTCGCCTCGCTCGCCGCTCTCACCCTGCCGCGCCTCACGAGCCTCCTCCGCCCGAGGTTGCTGATCGGAGCGGTCGGATTCCGGCTGCCCGTCCCCACCGCCGCTTGGCGTTTCCTGGCGGACCTGTCCGCCGTCGCCGTCCTCGACCGGCGCTTGCCGCTCAACTGGTGAGGTGGCAGCGGGTTGGGTCGGTTCAACTAGTTCCGGTTGTACGGGGTTTTCGATCATCTGCGCCTCCTCGCGCTGGCCACGTGGCTCGCGCGGTGCCTGCTGCAGCTCATCGAGCGCGCTGGCAATATCCCGGTTGTCCCGGGACTGTTGGGGAAGGTTGCGGTGGCCGTTGTCTTGCTGGACGGCGCGAATGGCGTCGATCAACTGGCTCTTGCGCATCGCGCCAATGCCCTTGATTCCCAGGGAGCTAGCCAGCTGCTTCAGCTCGGGAAGGACCATCGAGTCCAAGCCTGAGCCTTTGCGGTTGCGACGCTCAGTGGTCAGTGTTCCTTGTTCGCCGGCGCCCTCCTCGATCGGAGATGCGTTCGTCATTTCGGCGATTTCTGTCAACGTGTGTCCTTGTCAGTTCGGGCACGTCCTCGGTGCCCATCCATGGCGGGGTGATACCCCGACCAGCGGGTCTTTCTTGAGGTCCTCAGCGCATCGCGACAACTGTTCTCGAGATATGGCTGACGGGGATGCCTTGGAGCTTTGTCCGCGTCGCACCTGACCTTTGAGGCGCTACTCGGTCAGATGTGCGTCTTTGTGACTTGGCTGGTTTGGGAAGCCGGTCTCCGCAACTGCCCTGACCGTGTCGGCTCTATAAGGCTAGCACCTGAGCCGGGAGTTTCCATCACAGTCTGATCTGCAGGACCCGACACGTCGCTCGAATCGATGATCGGCGCGTCGATGATCGACGCTGCTGCGCCTATCTCGCTGAGCCGTACCGAGAATCCTGCTATCTGTTGATCTTGAAGTAAAGCCAGATCTGCCCGGGTGCCGAGCACTAAGACGCTTGGACCAGCACCACTGATCATCGCTGCGAATCCCTGCCCGCGTAGCGATTTCATCAGCTCGTAGGAGCGTGGCATTGCGGCTTCCCGATAGCCCTGGTGCAGCCAGTCGCAGCTGGCGTCGTAGAGCAGATCCGGTTCGGAGGCCAAGGCATGGACCAGCAAAGCCGCCCGTCCCGAGTTGGCCGCTGCCTCCACGTGCGGCACCATCTCGGGCAGCAGTCCGCGCGCTAATGCGGTGCCCACCGAAGTGTCGGGGATGAAGAGCGCTGCCGCAATGGAGGGATGGACGTTGCCCTGTGCCACCGCAACTCCCGCTCGGCCTTCGTAGGCCAAGACAAATCCGCCGTAGATCGCCGCCGCCACATTGTCCGGATGACCCTCAATGGCGTTGGCGTGCCCCAGCAGCCACTCCGGTATGGCCGGTACCTCCGCCAGCCCGGCAGCAGCCAAGAGTCCTGCGACGATGGCCGCCGACGAAGATCCCAATCCTCGAGCGTGAGGAATCGTGTTGCGGCAGCTAAGCCACAGGCCTGGTGCCCGTACACCAAGATCAGCTAAACCCACGAGGGCGGCGCGGATGACCAGATGACCTTCATCCCGCGGTAGCTCGGCCGCGCCTTCGCCGGATACCTCGATCCGATAACCGTCCTCCATCACCGCGAGGTTGACCCGTTCTCGCCAGTCCAGCGCGAGTCCGAAGCAATCAAAGCCGGGCCCAACATTCGCGCTAGTGGCTGGAACCTCGACCGTGACCGACCTGCCGGGCCCTAAGACCCGCTGCTGCGCGAGGTCAGCACGCATGGTCTCCTCCTTGGGATTGATCGCACCCGTGAAGTGCTTAGTCCACCAGCCCGCAGACCGATGCGATGGCGAGCAAGTCGGCCGTCACGACCTCTGCATGAATCGGACCAAGTCGCGACAGCGCCGTATCTACGTCCTTGAGACCGTGCCCGGTCACGGTGATGGCAATCCGCAGCCCAGATTCGATCTCGCCGCGGTGCTGCTTGGCCAGGAGGCCCGCAACCCCGGCAGCCGATGCCGGCTCGACAAAGATGCCTTCTTCACGGGCGAGGAAAGCCTGCGCGTCGAGGATCTCATCGTCGCTGACAGCCTCGATTAGGCCCCCCGACTCGTCGCGGGCGACACGTGCCTGCTCAGCCGACGCCGGATTACCGATGCGAATTGCGGTGGCTATGGTTTCGGGCTGCAAGATCGGGTGTCCTAACACCAAAGGAGCCGCTCCAGCAGCCTGGAATCCCCACATCCTTGGGGTCCGCATCGCCTTGCCGGCCGATGCATATTGCTTATAACCACGCCAGTACGCCGAGATATTCCCGGCGTTGCCTACCGGGATGACATGCACATCCGGCGCATCCCCCAGCTCGTCGATCACTTCGAAAGCAGCTGTCTTTTGACCTTCGATCCGGTTGGGATTGACCGAGTTAACCAGCGCGACCGGGTAGTCGTACGCCAGTTTGCGCGCAAGTTCCAGGCAGTCGTCAAAATTGCCGTCAACCTGTACGACTTTGGCACCGTGCACGATCGCCTGGGCGAGCTTGCCGGTCGCGATTCGACCAGCGGGCAACAACACGATTGTGGAGAGACCAGCACGCGCTGCGTACGCGGCGGCAGAGGCGGAGGTGTTTCCGGTCGAGGCGCACACCACGGCTTGGACACCCTGCCCGGCGGCAACACTGAGTGCGACCGTCATGCCGCGGTCCTTGAACGAGCCCGTCGGGTTGGTGCCTTCGACCTTGATCCATGCCTCGCAACGCAGGATTTCCGACAACTTCTCAGCTGCAACCAGCGGCGTACTCCCCTCCCCGAGAGTGATCACAGGATCGCTGTCGGACAACGGCAGCCAGTCGCGATACCGAGCGATCACGCCGTATCCGGGACGGTGCCTGAGAGAGGTGTTTCGGTCCGCGGCGAAGGACTCCGGGATCACGTCAATCGCCTTCAACTCGCATCACGCTGGTGACCTGACGTACGACATCGAGGCCTCGTAGCGCTTGAACCGTTGCGCTGAGCGCCGCATCGTGTGCGCGGTGGGTCACCAGCACCAGCTGAGCGTCAGCACCACGCCCGTTCTGCCGGACGGTTTCGATCGACACGCCGTGCTCGGCGAAGACATCCGCGATCGTAGCGAGCACGCCGACCACGTCAGCAACCTCCAGGGAGACGTGATACCGGGTCAAGACGCTGCCGATCCTGCTTACCGGGCGCGCCGCATAGCTGGATTCTCCAGGGCCGACCGCACCACGCAGCCGGTTCCGCGCAACCGTCACGAGATCGCCCAGCACGGCGCTCGCAGTCGGGGAGCCGCCGGCGCCGGGACCGTAGAACATCAGCCGTCCGGCAGACATCGACTCGACGAAGACTGCGTTGTATGCATCGCCGACTGCGGCGAGCGGGTGGGATCGCGGGATCATCGCGGGATGGACTCGTACTGAGACTGTCCGCTCCGCAGGACTTGCGACGGGCGGCGACAATTGGCAGATCGCCAATAGCTTGACCACGCAGCCAATGTCGTGCGCCGAGGCGATGTCGGTCGAAGTAACGCCGGTAATGCCCTCCCGATAGACATCTGCGCCCGTGACCCGGGTGTGAAACGCCAAGCTCGCCAAGATCGCTGCCTTGGCCGCCGCGTCGAAGCCCTCGACGTCAGCCGTCGGATCCGCCTCGGCGTAGCCAAATTGCTGAGCCTCCCGAAGAGCCTCGGCAAAGCCGATCCCGCCGGTGTCCATCCGATCCAGGATGTAGTTCGTCGTGCCGTTGACGATCCCGATCACCGAGGTGATCTCATCACCCACCAGCGATTCCCGCAGCGGCCGAATGATCGGAATCGCGCCAGCGACCGCAGCCTCAAAATACAGATCCGCACCGGCCTGTTCAGCAGCCTCGAACAACGCCGCACCGTCCGCGGCCAGGAGCTCCTTGTTCGCGGTCACCACAGAGGCTCCGTGCCGCATTGCCGCCAAGATCAACGACCGCGCCGGCTCAATCCCGCCAATGACTTCGATCACCAGATCGACGTCCTCGCGGGTAACCAGCGCCTCGGCATCGGTAGTGAGCAACTGTGAATCGATGCCGGCGCGGTCACGATCCGGCCGCCGCACGGCGATGCCGACCAGCTCCAAGGGTCGCCCCACTCGAGCGCGTAGGTCGGCTTCCTGCCCGATGAGCAATCGCGCCACCTCCGAGCCGACCACTCCACAGCCGAGTAGAGCCACCCGGAGCGGTGTGAGTGGTGAGACGTCAAGAAGAGGCGCGGGTCGCACGCTGGTCAAAGTCACGTAAACCTCATTTACACCACGACACCACGACCCCGAATCGTGGCGGTCTTATTGTTCCTCATTCAGGGGAACTCGGCGAAACCAAATTTTTTTTTGAGCCGGGACAGGTTCACCTCACGTAGCTTCTACCCAGCATCCAACGCCAGCAAATCCTCGATGGTTTCGCGCCGGAGCAGCGTGCTGATCTGGCCGTCCCGCACGGCGATCACCGGCGGTCGCGGAACGTGGTTGTAGTTGCTCGCCATCGATCGGCTGTACGCGCCGGAGCCCGGCACTGCGAGCAGGTCACCGGGGGCGATGTCAGCCGGCAGGAACTCATCACGCACCAAGATGTCGCCGCCTTCACAGTGTTTGCCGACGACGCGGGCCAGCACAGGAGGCGCGGTGGAAAGACGAGAAGCCAACGTTGCGGAGTATTCGGCGGCATACAGAGCCGTCCTGATGTTGTCGCTCATACCACCGTCGACCGCCACGTAGAGGCGACTGGCGCCGCCGTCCAATATCACAGACTTGACGGTGCCGACCCGGTAGAGGGCGAAGGTGCTGGGACCACTGATCGCGCGGCCTGGCTCGATCGAGAGGTGCGGGACGACGATGCCTAGCGCCGAGCATTCGTGGTCGATGATGCCGCGAAGATCCTCCGATAGCTCGGCTGGTGTGGACGGAGAATCGGCGCTGGTGTAGGCAATGCCGAAGCCACCACCAAGGTCCATCTCACCCAGCTCAATGCCCGTCTGCGCCGCGAAGTCAGCGTGCAGTCGCAGGGTACGGCGTGCCGCGACCTCGAAACCCTCGGCATCGAAGATCTGGGAGCCGATGTGGGAGTGGATACCGATCAAATCCAGCCACGGATGCTCCTGGCAGGCGAGCAGCGCGGCTGCGGCATCACCCCCGGCGATGGAGAAGCCGAACTTCTGATCTTCATGGGCGGTGGCGATGTATTCATGGGTATGCGCCTCCACTCCGGTGGTTGCCCTGATCATGACCCGCGGCCGGATCTGCAGCCGCTCAGCCAAGGCGCTGAGTCTGTCAATCTCATCGAAGGAATCGAGAATGATCCTGCCGACCCCGGCAGTCAGTGCATACGTCAGCTCCTCGACGCTCTTGTTGTTGCCGTGCAGCCCAACCCGTCGAAGATCAATTCCAGCGCGTTGCACTACAGCGAGCTCGCCGCCGGTGCACACATCGATGCCGAGCCCCTCCTCAGCCACCCAGCGGGCGACGGTCGTACATAGAAATGACTTCGCGGCGTAGTAGACGTCCCAGCCGTCGAAGGCTTCGGCGAACGCGCGGGCTCGGGCGCGCAGATCGGCCTCGTCCACTACATACGCCGGCGTCCCGACCTGATTGGCGATCTCGATGACACTTAGACCTGCCACCGTAAGCACACCGTTTTCGTCCTTGGCTACGCCGCTGCTCCATAGGGTCCCGAGCAGGGCGTTGACGTCGCCCGGCATGCTGAGCCAGCTAGGAGCCCGTGCGGTGGAATCGGCGTGAATTGAGCCGGCCACGTGGGTATGGGTCACATCGCGAAACTGTGCCAGACCCGGCGCAGGGCTCGCTGTCTTACCATCTCGCGGACAAGGCCTGCACGCCCAAGAGTGATAAGGCGTTCAGTTACTAGCGATATTGATGTACTAGAGATAAGAGAGGAGAGGGTACAGCGGGCACGCTGGTACATTGCCTCTCGGCCCTTAACCAAGTTTGCGGCACACTTACGTGGCCGGGCCCCCGTAGCTCAGGGGATAGAGCACCGCCCTCCGGAGGCGGGAGCGCGAGTTCGAATCTCGCCGGGGGCGCCAGCGTTTGGCCTAGTCAGCTGCGCTTTCGGCCAAGAGGCAATCCGACCACCTCCCCTCCGTGACACATTTCTGACACATATGCGAGCGCTTTTTCGCGCGCCGCGTCCATAGCGTCGGCCACAACGTCGAGCCGATCACCGAACAGGTGCCCGTACTGATCGAGCGTCATCGTCGCCGACTTGTGTCCCAACATCTGCTGAACGACCTTCACATCGGCGCCGGATGCAATGGCCAATGAGGCGGCCGTATGTCTGAGTTCGTGCGGTGTGAGCCGCGGAATGCCAATCTGCTCGCAGGCTTGGTTGAGCGCGCCACGCTGAAAGACGGGATACCGCAACGCCGCGCCTCCGCGGACGCCGACAAACACCAAAGCATCGGGAGCTTTGCCGACTACGTGCTGCGATAGGTCCTCGAGCAGGAAGCGCGGCATCGCGACCTCGCGCCGCTCGTGTCCCTTGGTTGGCCCGATCGTCATCACACCCTTGACCGGCGTCACGGATTCCGCGATGAGTGCTAGAGGACTTCAACGCAACACAGTTGTTGATGGTAAGAGCAGCGGCGACCATCGCTAGCGGTACCTGCGGCTGTCAGGATGCCGGGCTGCAATCCCGACGCGCCTTCAGCGAGGCGCGGGGCAGCCGAGTTGATCTACGTGCCGGCGATCTTGGCCCGTTCGTCTGCATAGGCCCGCGCGTCCAGCGCGTCGAGCACAGCCAACTGTGCGTCGTAGATGACGTAGACGGCGTAGTCGAGGGCATCGGCTGCATCCTGCTCGGCCCAATCCGCGTCCGTTGCCGCGGCCTTGGCGTCCAGCTGATCGGCCCGCTTGTCGATCTTTGCCTTGATGTCCTCTCTTTTGGCAGCAGCATCGGCCTGCATCTGGGCCCACTTGCTCTGGGCTCGA
>Ga0105243_10004911_pt1 | contig 10483 bp, 7 predicted proteins | sample KBSM34metaG_FD_81525 | JGI IMG/M metagenome (GOLD analysis project Ga0105243, IMG submission 81525) | Miscanthus rhizosphere microbial communities from Kellogg Biological Station, Michigan, USA - KBS M3-4 metaG | ecosystem: Host-associated > Plants > Roots > Rhizosphere > Soil | place: Michigan...
CGCGCTGTTCACCGCCGCTTCCATTTCCGCATACTCCTTGATGGCACTGCGGCTTTTGGGCGTGATCTGCAGATAGGTGATTTTGCCGTGCCATTGCGGATTGGCCGCCAAAAAGCGCTCATAGGCCTCCAGGCGCAGGGTGATGCCCTTGGAGTAGTCCAGCCGGTCCACGCCGAGCATCAGCACGCCGGGGACCGAGGCCATCACACGACGGACAAAGTCCGTCTTGACCGCGCGCCGGGCAAGGCGGGTGAATTCGCGGGTCTCGATCCCGACCGGAAAGGTACCGATGCGCATGGCCCGGTCGCCATTTCCCAACCTGAGCGAAATATGCGAGGGCGTCCCCAATTCCTTGGCCAAATAGCGCGCGAAGTTGGCGGCATCGCCATGGGTCTGAAATCCCACCAAATCATAGTCGCATAAGGCCGGGATCAACCGCTCATGATTTGGCATGGCGGTGAGGATTTCCGGCGGCGGCATCGGAATGTGCAGGAAAAAACCGATGCGGTTGGCGAAGCCGCGCCCGCGTAGCGCCTTGGCCAGCGGAATCAAATGATAGTCGTGTACCCAGACGATGTCGTCCGGCTCCAGCACCTGCGCCAGTTCGTCGGCGAAATGCTCATTGACCCGCAAATAGCCCGACAGGTCGCGACGCGAGAACTCCGCCAAGTCCAACCGGTAATGGAAAATCGGCCACAGCACACGATTGGCGAAGCCGTTGTAATACTCGTCGAAATCTTCCGGCGTGAGATCGGTGATGATGTAGCCATTGTCGCCGCGTGTCATGGTGCGGGTGTGCGGCTGTTCATGGACTTCGCCGCTCCATCCCAGCCAAACGCAGGTGTGCTTGCGCAAGGTGGCTTTGAGCGCCACCTCCAGGCCGCCGGGATGGCCGCCCTGGCCCGGCACCGCAACGCGGTTAGAGATCAGGAAGAGGCGCGCCAATAGCGATCCTCCCAACTTTGACTGAGGCGCATGGCGCTGAGAATGACCCCGGCCATGGAATAGGTCTGGGGAAAATTCCCCCACAAGGCGCCGGTTTGCGGATGGATGTCTTCCGCCAACAGGCCGTATTTGTTGCGCAGCAAGAGCGCGTCCTGATAGCGCTCGCGCGCCTCCTCGCGCCGGCCCAGCGCCGCCAACGCATCGATCAGCCAAAAGCGGCAGACCAGGAATTCTGTTTCCGGCAAGCCGAAATCGTCTTCCGCCGCATAACGCATCACATGGCGGCCGCGCACCAGGTCGTGTTCGATGGCCGCCACAGTGGATGCGAAGCGCGGGTCATGAGCCTCGATCAGTCCCAGGTCCGGCAGTAGCAGGACGCTGGCATCCATGTCGTCGATACCTTCGGCGGCGGTGAAGGCTTGGCGCTTGTCGTTCCACACCCGCTTGAGAAGCGTCTCACCGATGGAATCGGCAAGCGCCTGCCAATAGCGGGCCCGGCCGTGAAGCCCCAGGCGCGCGGCAATAGCGGCAGTGCGGCTGATCCCGGCCCAGCACATGGCGCCGGAGTGGGTATGCACCCGCTTGCGGCCGCGGAATTCCCAAATGCCCGCATCCGGCTCCAGCGCCAGATTGGCGCATTGCTGGGCCAGCTTTTCCAACAGGCGGAACAGGCTTTCATCCCCGGGATGAGGCAGCCGCCTGTCGAAGAACATCGGCGTCGCCGCCAGGATGACGCTGCCATAAGCGTCGTGCTGGACCTGCCCCACCGCGGCGTTGCCGATCCGGACCGGGCCATGGCCTTCGAACCCCTTGAGATCCGGAGCGATCCATTCGGTGAGATCGTCCGACGGCACGATGCCATAACAGGGCGCCAGCGTATCCACATTGCCCGCGATTGACAGGATGTAGCTGATATACTGCTCCATGGCGCGCGTGGCGCCGATGGCATTGAGCGCCTTCACCACGAAATAGGCATCGCGCAGCCAGCAATAACGATAATCCCAGTTGCGTCCGGAATGCGGCGCTTCCGGCAGCGAGGTGGTCAGCGCCGCGACAATGCCGCCGGTCTCCTCGAAGGTGGTCAGCTTCAAGGTAATGGCGGCGCGGATGCTCGCCTCCTGCCATTCATAGGCGATGGAAAGGCGGCGCACCCATTCCAGCCAATAGCTGCGCGTGCGTTCCTGGAAATCCCGCACCGTGGAGGTAAGGTCGCCCATGAAGGGCTCGTCCGGCCCGAATATCAGATGCAGCGGACGCGCCAGCGCGAAGGGCGTCTCCTGCTGGATATAGGACAGTGGGGCGTCGGTGGTGAGCCGCACCAATGGCGGCTCGCCATAGGTGATATGGCTGGAACCCGCCACCTGCCGCTTGACCGCATTGCCGTAGAATTGCGTGGGCCGGACCCTGATTGCGATACGCGGCAGTCCGCTCACCGGCTGGATGACCCGCATCAGCTGCGGCGGCCGCAACAGCCGGTCGAAGTTTCGCAAGCAGGGCGCGAAATCGGTGATCTTCACCTGCGCCCCGTCTTCGGCGGTCAGAATCGTGGTGACAATGGGGGTATTGCGTTCATACTGCGAAGCGGTTTGGACTTGGCGATCCAACAGCACATCGCAAAATCCCTTTTCTTCGTCGCCCGCAAGCAAGCGGCTGAACACCGGATCGCTGTCGAAGCGGGGAAAGCACCACCAAACCAGGCGCGCCTTGTTGTTGAGCAAGGCGGCGACGCGGCCGTTGCCGACAACAGCAAGATCCACCGGCCCCGTCATGGCGCCGCCACTCCGGCCACATTCAGCAGCCAGTGGCGCACATCGCGCGGCGTGCCGAAAACGTAATCGGCGCCGGGAAATTGCCGGCCGACCGAAAAACCACGGCCGCCCAAGCGGGGAAGAACGCGAAACACGTCCAGGTCGGTGGTGTCGTCGCCGCCGAACAGGACGGCGCGGCCGGCAAACGGCTTTTGCTGCGCCAACTCCAGGACGGCGCTGCCCTTGTCCACGCCCATCGGCAGCGCTTCGATGACCGCCTTGCCGTGCAGGATGCGGACCTTCTCGCTCTCGAACAGCTTGGCATGCTTTTCCATTGCCGAGACCAGGACGGGCTGGGCTTCCGGCGCCAAGCGGTAATGCAGCGCCAGCGCGAAACGCTTGTCTTCCAGGTACAAGCCCGGGATATTTTCGGCCAGGCCGGTGAAGACTTCCGCGACCTTTTTGGATAAGACCTGGCCGCGCGACACCGCGCCGTCGGCGCCGCGAATTTCTCCGCCATGCGCGCCGATCGCGGCGGGTTTGAAGGGCGCGAAGAGGCGGTCGATGCTATCCAGTGAGCGGCCGCTGACAAAAGCCAACGCGCCGGATAGATGGCTTGACAGCCGATCCAACGCCCTGACGAGGTCGCGCGGCACCTTGACCCGGTCCGGAGTCCGCGCCACGTCCAGCAAGGTTCCATCAATATCCAGGAATAAGGCGGTATTATCGCCAAGCGGGGGCATCATCCAGGCTTCCTACAGCTTGCTCGCCCGTATTTCACAAAGGCAGAAGAATATGGGCTTTAGTCCAATCGGACTAAAACGCTGAGACGCCACAATGGGTTCCGGGAGCTAGCTCAGCTTTTGCGGCGCGACTCGCCCGCAAACTTCGACCAGGCGAAAGCTCCGCCCTCCATGCCGGCATCATTTGACACCAGTGTCACATTCCGCGGGAGCTTGATTGTGACGCAACGCGAATTGCCACCGCCAAGATAGAGGTGATCGTAAGCGAACACCGTCTCCAGCACGCGGATCAGCTTCCTTACACGCCGGTTCCAATGGGCATTGCCGATCTTGCGGCGGGTTTTATCGCCGATATAGACGTCGAAATCGTTTTTCCGGCGCGTCACCAGATGCGCCAAGTCCATATGCGGCATCAATTCGCCGTCGCGAAACCAGGCCGTGCCGAATCCCGTTCCCAAGGTGCAAACCAGCTCCAGCCCCCTGCCCTTAATCGCCGCCAATCCCTGGACGTCGGCGTCGTTGAGCAGCTTGACCGGTCTGGCGAGCGTCTTCTGCATGGCGCGAACCAAGTCGTAGCCCTTCCAGTCATCGCTGCCGAAGGCCGGCGCCGTCACCACCTTTCCATCGCGGATCATGCCCGGAAAACCGATTGTCACATGATCGAAAGACCCCATGGGCCCGGCCAATCCCGTAAGGGCTTTGACGATGTCGGCGGGCCTGCGGCGCTTAGGGGTTTTCACCCGTACACGTTTGACCAGATATTTTCCGGCGGGCGAGATCACCGCGGCCTTAAGGCCGGTGCCGCCCACATCGATGCAAAGAATGCGCTTAGCGGCCGGCACGCAGGCGAGCTCCCTTTTTGTTCTTGTGGTCGCGCATCATCAGGTTGATCGCGGTGTTGATCAAGGCGACATGGGAAAAAGCCTGGGGGAAATTGCCCAGCATGCGGCGGTTGTCGACATCATATTCCTCGGCATAAAGACCCACATCATTGGCCAGGCGCTTCAGCTTGCCGAACAAGCGCAGGGCATCCTTGCGCCGTCCCATCAAAGCGTAATTGTCGGCCAGCCAAAAGCTGCAGGCCAAGAAGGCACCCTCGCCTGGCGGCAGGCCGTCGACGCCGCTCTTGGTTTCGTAGCGTTGCACCAAGCCTTTATGGATCAGGCGCTTCTCGATTTCGCGCACCGTCGCCTTGATGCGCCGGTCGGAACAGGGAAGAAAACCCACCAGCGGCAAAAGCAGCAAGCTCGCGTCCATCTGCTGCGAGCCATAGGCCTGGACGAAGCATCCGCGCCGGCGGTCCACCCCCTTCTCGCAGATGTCCGCATGGATCAGCCGCGCCATCTTTTTCCAATGCGCTTTCTGCCGGGAAGTCGAGTCCGGCGCTTTCGACGCGCGGTCGAACGCCACCCAGGCCATCACCTTGGAATGGACAAAGTGCTGCGGCCTGCCTCGTATTTCCCATATTCCCTCGTCCGCTCGGCGCCAACTCTTCTTCAGGTGGCGCAGAAACACTTTGCGCAGCTCACGCCCGCGCGGCGAGGGCGTCAAGCCACCGGCCCGCGCCTGGGACATCACGTCCGCCAATTCGCCATAGATATCGATCTGAAGCTGGGTATAGGCGGCATTGCCGATCCTCACCGGCCGGGAATTCTCATAGCCGCACAGATGCGGCAACTCCACCTCATCCAGCCGTCTCTCGCCCAACACCGTGTACATGGTCTGCAACTGTTCCGGCGCACCGGCGATCACCCGCGTCAGCCAATGCTGCCAGGCCGTGGCCTCCTCCTTGTAGCCGGCATTGAGAAAGGCCAGCAGCGTGAATGTTGCATCCCGAAGCCAGCAATAACGGTAATCCCAGTTGCGGGCCCCGCCGAGCTTTTCCGGCAAGGATGTCGTCGCCGCCGCCACAATGCCGCCGGTCGGCGCGTAACTCAGCCCCTTCAATATCAGCAGCGAGCGCATCACCGCCTCGCGCCAGCGTCCTTGCACCTTGCAGGGAGAGACCCATTGGCGCCAAAAACGTTCGGTCTCATCCCTCGCGATAAAGGCGTCCATCGACTGCGGCAGGGAGGTAAAGGATTCGCCGTAAGCCATGACGAACGGCATGGCTTCCCCCTTGGTGAGCGTAAAGTCGGCCACCGAATGCATATTCTCACCCCGCACCTCGGCGGGTGTTCGAAAAGTGAGTAGATGCGGCCCCGCCACCGCAGTGAGGGTACGGCTGTCACGCCGCGTCACCCAGGGAATGGCCGCGCCATAATCGAACCGGATGACGAGCTCGGTGTGCATGTTCACCCGGCCCTGAATGCATTCCACGATGCGCACGATGGAGCTTTGCGGTGCCCCCGGCGGCATGAAATCCGTGACCCGGGCCTTGCCGGTCCTGGTGCTGAAGATGGTTTCCAGGATCAGGCTGTCGCCGCGATAGCGCCGGGAGACGGTGAATTTCCTTGTCGCCGGCGCGATACGCCAGCGTCCATTGTCCTTCGTGCCCAGTAGCGCTGCGAAACAGGCGCCGGAATCGAAGCGCGGCACGCAAAGCCAGTCGATCGAACCGTCCCGGCCCACCAGCGCCGCCGTGCGGCAGTCGCCGATCATGGCATAGTCTTCAATGCGCGAGGTCATGGGCGATCAAAATCCGTAACCTTGGTCCTCCTCCCCCGCCGCCGCCTGGTCCACCAGCCACAACACTTGACCGCGCGGTTTGATCCCGCCGGCCGGCCCCAACCCGCCCCGCGCCTGGGCCAGGGCGTCGCGCTTTTCAGCACCGCTGACCAAAAACAGGATCAAAGCGCTGGATTCCAGGGCCGGATAAGTCAAGGTGATGCGCGGCTCGCCGCGGCCTTGCGGCACCGCCGCGGCCCAGCGTTCCCGCTCTTCCAAGACCGGCTGGCCTGGCAGCAAGGAAGCGGTATGGCCGTCATCGCCCAGCCCCAGCAGAGTCAGGTGAAACAACGGCGCATACGGCTCCAGGGTACCGGCGCCATATTGCTGGCGCAGCATCTCGTCATAGCGGTCGGCTGCGCTTTGCAGCGTACCGTCCGTGGGGATCGCCAACAGCTTGCGCGGCTGCACCAACCCGGTGGCCAAAAGCGTTTCGCGCACCATCCGGTAATTGGATTCCTTATGGTCCGGCGGCACGAAACGTTCATCGCCGAAGAAAAGCTCGGCGCAATCCCAATCCAGCTTCATCTTTGCCAGGCGGAGATAGGTCGCGCGCGGTGTCGAGCCGCCGGACAGAACCACGCGGAACGGATAGCGGGCGGTCTTGAGCCGGCCCGCAATGATCTCGGCGGCGCGCGATGCCAGCGCATCACTGTCCTTCACCACTTCCAGACTGCCGGCAATCTTGCCGTTTGCGCTCAATTGATTCGCCTCCAGGACCGGCCGTCGCGCGCCAACAGGTCGTTGGCCGCGCTGGGACCTTCACTGCCGGCGGCATAATTGGGAAAATGCCGCGGCGTGGTGCCGGCCCAACCGTCCAGCAGCGGCTCGACCAATTGCCAGGCGGCTTCCACCTGATCGGCGCGCTGGAACAAGGTGGCGTCACCGATCAGGCAGTCATAAATCAAAGTCTCATAGCCCACGGCGGGGGCCTGGCGGAAATAGTCCTTGTATTTAAAATCCATCGCTACGCTCTCCAGCGCCATGGCGGGCCCCGGACGCTTGGCATTGAACCGCAAGCGTATCCCCTCGTCCGGTTGGATCCTCAAGATCAGCGAGTCCGCATCCAGCTCTTCGACCGGCGTTTCCCGAAACAAGGCCAAGGGCGCACGCTTGAAGCGGATGGCGATTTCGGTGGAGCGCTTGTTCAGCCGCTTGCCAGTGCGCAAGTAAAAGGGAACGCCGGCCCAGCGCCAATTGTCGATCATCAACCGCATGGCGACATAGGTCTCCACCATGGACTCCGGCGCGACATTGTCCTCAGCGCGATAGGCCTTGACCTTCTGCTCTCCGACTATGCCGCTGTCATACTGGCCGCGCACCACGTCCGCCAGGGTCAGGGGATGGATGGCCTTGAAAACTTCCGCCTTCTTGGCGCGGATATCCTCGGCATCGAAGGACACGGGCGGTTCCATCGCTGTCATTGCCACCAGCTGAAAAAGATGATTGGGCACCATGTCGCGAAGCGCACCGGTCACTTCATAGAACTTGCCGCGGGTCTCCACGCCAATGGATTCCGCCACAGTGATCTGAATGTGGTCGATACGGTCGCGGTTCCAGATCGGCTCGAACAATCCGTTGGCGAAACGCAAGGCCATGATGTTCTGAACCGTTTCCTTTCCCAGGAAATGGTCGATGCGATAGATCTGCTCTTCCTTGAGATGCTTTCGCAGGCAGGAATTCAGCGCCTTGGCCGAAGCCAGGTCGTGGCCGAAGGGCTTTTCCACGATCACGCGCCGGAAGCCGTGCTTCTGGTTGTCCGGTCCGTCCGCACTCGCCAGTCCGGCATCGCCCAGCTTGCCAACAATGATACTGAAAAAGCGGTCGGCCACCGCCAGGTAGAACAGAACGTTGCTGTCCAGGGATTGCTGCGCATCCAGCTTCGCCAACAGCTCTTTCAGGTCGCCATAGGTTTCGGCTTTCTCGAAATCGCCGCTCAGGAAATTCATGCAACGGGCGACTTGCTGCCACAGGGCTTCGTCGACTTCCTCATTGTTCTTGGCCAGGACCTGGGTCAGGAAATCCTTAAGCCCCGCCGTCCATTCCTCACTGCTGCGCTTGTTGTGATCCACCCCGATCAGCGCCAGCTTGGGCGGCAGCAGACGGGTGCGCGCCAGATTGTAAAGCGCGGGAATGATCAGCCGCTTGGTGAGGTCGCCATTGGCGCCGAAGATCACGATGGCGCAAGGCGGCGGCGGCGACTTATGGGCCAGCGCGCTCATTTGTCTTCATCCTTGGCCTTATGAACCGGAATGGTGCTCTCGATATGGCCGCCAAACTCCTTGCGCATGGCCGACAACAGCTTTTCCCCGAAGCTGTTCTCGATGCGTGAACGGAAACGGGCAAAGAGCGCCGCTGTGATCACCGGCGCGGCCACAGCCTCGTCGACCGCGGCCTGTACGGTCCAGCGTCCCTCGCCGCTGTCGTCGACCTTGCCGCTGAATTCCTCCAGCGTTTCGGACTTGGCAAGCGCGATCGCCGTGAGGTCCAACAGCCAGGAGGCCACCACGCTGCCGCGGCGCCACACTTCCGCGACGTCGGCGACATTGATGTCGAAGCGCTCATCCTCCGGCAGCTTGTCGCTGTTCCTGCCGCGCATGATATCGAAGCCTTCGGCATAGGCCTGCATCAGCCCGTATTCGATGCCGTTATGCACCATCTTGACGAAATGGCCCGCACCCGCGGGCCCGGCATGCATATAGCCCTCGGTGACGCGGGGGTCCGCCCGCTCGCGGCTGGGCGTCCTGGGAATGTCGCCCGCGCCGGGCGCCAGCGAGCGGAAGATCGGGTCCAGGCGGTCCACCGCCGCCTTGTCGCCGCCGATCATCATGCAATAGCCGCGCTCCAAACCCCAGACGCCGCCGGAGGTGCCGACATCCACATAGGCGATGCCATGCCGGTGCAATGCATGCGCGCGCCGGACATCGTCTTTGAAAAAGGTGTTGCCGCCATCGATGATGCAGTCGCCCTTGTGCATCACTTTTCCCAAGGCGGCGATCGCTTCCTCGGTGATCTTGCCGGCGGGCAACATCACCCAGACGGTGCGGGGCGGCTCAAGCTTCGCCACCAAATCTTCCAACGAGGCCGCGCCTTTTGCCCTTCCCTCCGGCGCATTTTCCAGCGCCTTGACCGCACCCGCATTGGCGTCATAGCCGACCACCGTATGACCGGCGCGCATCACCCGCCGCCCGATATTGGCCCCCATGCGGCCCAATCCGACAATTCCCAACTGCATGAAATCTCCCCATCGCGTGGCCGGGCGCGCAATATCAGTCAATTCGGCCGCCCTGAACACTCTTGAAATCGCCAAAACGGGGGCAAAATCAGGGGGAAAGTATTGATTTTGACCCCCTGGACCTGCCAATTACCTCCTCCCCATAAAGGCCCCGTCATGGACGAGGATTTTCGCAAGAATGCGCTTGCCTATCACCGCTTGCCGCGGCCCGGAAAACTGTCGGTGGAGGCCACCAAGCGCATGGCGAACCAGCGCGATCTGGCACTGGCCTATTCGCCGGGGGTCGCGGCGCCTTGCGAGGCCATTGCCGCCGATCCGAGCATGGCGCGCGAATATACCGCCCGCGGCAACCTGGTGGCGGTGATCTCCAACGGCACCGCAGTGCTGGGACTGGGCAATATCGGCGCCTTGGCCTCCAAGCCGGTGATGGAAGGCAAGGCCGTCCTTTTCAAAAAGTTCGCCGGTATCGACGTGTTCGACCTGGAAGTGGCGGAAACCGACATCGATCGCTTTGTCGAGGTGGTGGCGGCGCTGGAACCGACCTTCGGCGGCATCAATCTGGAAGACATCAAGGCTCCCGAATGCTTCGTCATCGAGAAGAAGCTGCGCGAACGCATGCAGATTCCGGTGTTCCATGACGACCAGCATGGCACCGCCATCGTCTGCGCCGCCGCCATCCGTAACGGCTTGGTGCTGCAGGGCAAGAACCTGTCCGAGGTCAAGCTGGTGACCAGCGGCGCGGGCGCCGCCGCGTTGGCCTGTGTGGATCTTTTGGTGGCGATGGGCCTGCCGGTCGACAATATCACCCTCACCGACATCAAGGGCGTGGTGCACAAGAACCGCGGCGACGACATGGCGCCCAACATGGCGCGCTATGCCAGAAAGACCGATGCCCGAACGCTTGGCGAAGTGCTGGTGGGCGCCGATGTGTTTCTCGGCCTGTCCGCGCCCAATGTACTGAAGCCCGAATGGCTGCCCCAGATGGCGCCCAAACCGCTGATTCTGGCCTTGGCCAATCCCAATCCGGAAATCCTGCCGGAAGTGGCCAAGGCGGCGCGTCCGGATGCCATCATCGCCACCGGCCGTTCGGACTATGTCAACCAGGTCAACAATGTCCTGTGCTTTCCTTTCGTCTTTCGCGGCGC
>Ga0105243_10004916_pt1 | contig 10478 bp, 9 predicted proteins | sample KBSM34metaG_FD_81525 | JGI IMG/M metagenome (GOLD analysis project Ga0105243, IMG submission 81525) | Miscanthus rhizosphere microbial communities from Kellogg Biological Station, Michigan, USA - KBS M3-4 metaG | ecosystem: Host-associated > Plants > Roots > Rhizosphere > Soil | place: Michigan...
AGCTGGCAGCGTTCGAACGAGTTGCAGTTCTTCGACGGCACCGAGCCCCAGGACCGGCAGGGCTACCGCACGATCTTCGTCGGCCCGGCCCATCCCGGCGCGGACGGAATCCACACCGTCGCCGCGCAGGGCCTCGGGTACACCGACGCGTTCACGATCGCGGCGCGCAACACATTGCGCAACCTCGCCGCCGGGAAAGTGTTGTCCGGGCCGAGCTTCGTCGACGGTCTGCGCGTCGCCGAGGTCACCGACGCCGTGATCGCCGCGGTTGCGAGCGGCTCGAGTGAACCCGTCGTGCGTCGCGCCGTGTAGCCGTTTAGTTGGCGATGCCGATGCCGCGGAGGAAGTCGAGGCTGGCCTTGGCGTCCTCCAAGGCGGTCGTCGTCGCCCGGAAGTCGCGGTCCTGCTCGATCGTGCCGGGGCCGTCGAAGCCGTTGGCCAGTTCGGCCGCCAGCGCCCCGAAGTCGACCATGCCCTGACCCACTGGAACGAACACGCCGAGCGAGATCGCGTCGAAGAAGCCGATGCCGTCGCTGAGCACCTTCTGGTGGACGACCGGGTTGATGTCCTTGAAGTGCAGGTACGGAGTGCGATCGCGATGCCCGGCCAGGAACTGCACCGGCTCGACACCCGCATAGATGAAATGACCGGTGTCGATGCAGAGCTGCAATCCGTCGTCGGCGGTGTCGGCCAGCACCCGTTCAATCTCGTCCTCGAACTCGATGTAGCTGCCCGAGTGAGGGTGCAGCACGGGCGTCAAACCGTGATCCATGGCGATTCCGGTCGCCATCCGCAGGCCTGTCAACAGCGCGTCGTAGTCGGCGCCCTGCAGCCGCCGCGCCGCGGCGCTGCGGCCCGCTGTGGCGCCACGTTCGTCACTGACGACGTCGATGACGACGAGGTATCGGCCGCCCAAGGCTGCGATCCGCGCGCACGTGATCTTGGTGACGTCGGCGATCTCGTCGTGGCGGTCGCGGTCGTGCAGCGCCTCGAAGATGTAGGAGCCGGCAACACCGAGGCCGCGGGACTCGAGCTCGACGCGGACTCGTTGGTTGTCGTCGGGTAGGTAGCCGAGCGGGCCGAGCTCGCACAGCCGATACCCGGCCTCGCCGATCTCGTCGAAGACCTCCTCCCACGGCGGCGCGCCGGGCATGTCGGGTCGGTCGACACCCCACGACACCGGACCGTTGGCAACTTCGATACCCATGGCCGCAGACTAGACACCGATGCGTTGGTGTTTTGATTCGGCTTCGTAGACGCCGCGTGCGACGAGCACCTGTTCGCGATCGCTGACCTCGGGGACGCCGACCTCCCACCAGCAACCGCCCCCGGTCCATTGGTCGTAGGCAACGTCGATCACGATCACGTAGGTGCGGTCCGAAGCCTTGGCCCTGGCGAACGCCGCGGGGAGATCGTCGAGTCGTTCGACGTGTTCGGCGATCGCGCCGAGGGCCTCGGCGTGCTTGGCGAAATCGACTCGCGCGAGCTCCTTGTGGCGCGCGGTGTGCAACAGATTGTTGAACGACACACCGCCCTGGTTGACCTGCAGGTTGTTGATCGAGGCGAACCCACCGTTGTCGCAGACGATGAAGATCACCTTGTTCCCGGTGAACACCGTCGAATAGATGTCGGTGTTCATCATCAGGTACGAGCCGTCGCCGACGAACGACACGACATCGGTGTCGGGCCTGGCCATCTTGGCGCCGAGTGCGCCGGCGATCTCGTAGCCCATCGTCGACATGCCGAATTCGGTGTCGAAGCTGCCCACCGACTTCGATCGCCACCCGCCCACGAGCTCGCCAGGCAGGCCGCCGGCGGCGGACACGATGTAGTCGTCGGCGTCGCAGATCTCGTTGATGGTTTGGACGACGTGACCGTATGCCGGCACCTTCGACACGGGGCGCGCCTTCACTGTGTCGAGGTACGCGTGCCACTCGCCGATCTTCGTCTGGGCGAGTGCGAGCCAATCGGCCGGTGCGGCATAGTCGCCGATCGCCGCGTCGAGTTGTTCGATCGACACCAGCGCGTCGCCGATGACCGGCGCGGCGTGTTGCTTCACCGCATCCCACCGCGCCGTGTTGATGGACACGAACCGCAACTTCGGGTTCTTGAACAACGCCCACGAACCCGTGGTGAAGTCCTGGAGGCGCGTCCCCACCGCGATCACCACGTCCGCGTCTTCGGCCATGGCATTGGCGGCGGGTGAACCGTTGACGCCGATCGGGCCGGCGTAGTTGGGATGGTCGTGGACGAGCGCTGCTTTGCCGGCGAGCGTTTCGACGACCGGAATCGCGTGGCGTTCGGCGAAGCCGGTGAGCGCCTCGACGGCACCCGAATAGTGCACCCCGCCGCCGGCGATGATCAACGGCTGCTTGGCGCCGCGCAACAGCGCCGCCGCAGCGTCGATGTCGCGGCTGTCGGGTCCAGGACGACGGATGTAGTGCACGCGCCGCTCGAAGAACACCGCCGGATAGTCGAATGCCTCGGCCTGTACGTCCTGCGGAAGCGCGAAGAATGCGGGACCGCAGTCGGCGGGATCGAGCATCACCGCCAAAGCCTGCGGCAGCGATCGCACGATCTGCTCGGGCTTGGTGATGCGATCCCAGTAGCGCGTGACCGGCTTCAACGTGTCGCACGCGGTGATGGTCGGGTCGTCGAACTGTTCGATCTGTTGCAGCACGGGGTCGACGATGCGGTGCAGGAACGTATCGCCACTCAACAACAGCAGCGGCAACCTGTTGGCGTGCGCCACCGCGGCCGCGGTGACCATGTTGGTGCACCCGGGACCGATCGACGACGTGGCGATCATGATCTGGCGGCGCCGCTTGGCCTTGGCGAAGGCGACTGCGGTCAGCGCCATCGCCTGTTCGTTGTGGCCGTGCCACGTCGGCAAGATGTCGCGTACGGGTTCGAGCGCTTCACCGAGACACGTCACGTTGCCGTGTCCGAAGATCGCCGAGACACCGGCGAACAGCGGCTGTTCGGCGTCGTCGATCACCGTGTACTGGTTCACGAGCCAGCGCACGATCGCTTGAGCGGTGGTCAGTCGAATGGTTTCCACCTGGTTCCTCCGGAGGCGTAGAGCGTCGAACAGCGACCGTACCGAAATCGGGTTGTACCCTCCCACCCGTGAGCAGCCGATCGGACGCGGACACCACGGTCGCGATCGTCGGCGCCGGTCCGGCGGGGCTCGTGGCAGCGCACCTGCTGCACCGTGCGGGCATCGACTTCGTGTTGCTCGAACGACATCCGCGCGACGACATGGAGAACCTCGCCAAGGCGGGGGCGATGGAATACCGCACGGTCGAGTTGTTGAAGTTGGTCGGGATCGCTCCGGACATCCTGCGGTTCGAAGTCACCAACTACTGCTGCGAGTTCCGAACGCCCGACGCGAGCGTGGTGTTCGACTACGGAACGCTGACGGGTGACCGCCCGCACTACGTGTACCCACAGCACGAGCTCGTCGCCAAGCTGTGTGACTCGTTGGAGGCCGTCGGCGGCGACATCCGCTACGGCGCGATGGTCACGGGCCTCACGCAGGACGACGACGGGGTCACCCTGTCGCTCGTCGATGGAGAAGGTGGACCGGCCAGCCTGCGATGCCAGGTGGTCGCAGGATGCGATGGTGGTCGCGGTGTGATCAATGGCTCGCTGCGCGGTTGCGAGGTCGTCGAACAATCGTTGCCGGTGCGGTGGCTCGCCGTGCTGGGCAGGACGCCACCGCTCGAACTGCACACGATCTATGCGGCGCATCCGCGGGGCTTCGCCGGCCAGATGCGACGGCTGCCCGATCTCACTCGGTTCTACCTCGAGGTCCCCGCCAGCGACACGGTCGGCGATTGGCCGATGGATCGCGTGCGCGACGAGTTGACCACCCGGCTCCTCGTTCCCGGACGACTCGACGGCGTCGAGTTCATCGAGCCGACGCTCGTCGATCTGCGGATGAAGATGACGACCCCGATGCAACACGGGCGCGTGTTCGTGGCCGGCGACGCCGCGCACGTCATCACACCCGCGGGCGGCGAGGGGATGAACCTGGCGATTCAGGACGCTGTCGAACTCGCGCAGGGACTCATCGAACGGTTCGGGCCGAGTGGTGATGGCGATCGACTGGCCCGATACTCCGAGACGCGGCTGCCGGCGATCTGGCGTACACAGGCCTTCTCACGGTGGATGCTGCGCCTGATCCTGGCCGGTTCCGACGAATCGCCTGACGACTCCGCCGTGGGCTCGTTCGGCGCCGGTCTGCGTCAGGGCTGGGTGTCGGCACTGCAGCATGACCCGACGTTGGCTCGCTGGTTCGCCCACGCTTACGCCGGCGCCGACCCCATCTGATGTTTCGCCGGGCTGGTCAAAGGGAGGCGTAGACGGCCTCGATCAGGGCGCGGTTCCGCGTGCTCTGCCAGCGCGGGATGACGTGGTTCATCGCATAGCCGAAGGCCACGCCGGTGTCCGGGTCTGCAAAGCCGAGCGAACCGCCGGTGCCGAAGTGCCCGAAGCTGCGCGGGTTGGGCCCGAACGGACGATTCGTTCGCGTCGGTTGGAATCCGAGTCCGAACGACACCTCTTCGCCGAGCACCGGGCAATACCCGACCGATTGGGGACGTGTCGCCTCGGCCAACAGTTCGGACGAGAGCAGCCTGCCGGGTTCCAGCAGTGCGCCATAGATCCGAGCGATGCCGGACGCCGTGCCATGACCGTTTGTCGACGGGACCTGCGCGCCGCGCCACTGCGGCGTGTTCACGACGCCTTGCGACGCGTACCCCGGCGGGTTGAAATAGCCGAGCATCACCATCAACTGATCGCCGGACAGGCGATCGAAATCGACGTTGGCATCGCCGATCTTCGTGCTCGGCGCCCAGATCAGCTCGGCGCACCGGCGCTGTTCCGGTTCGCCGAGCCCGCACCACACGTCGGCGTCGAGCGGGCCGGCAACGTCGCGCAGCCGATCGCCGGGCATCTGCCCCGTGATTCGCCGCACGATCTCACCGGTCAGATGCCCGTACGTGTTCGTGTGATAGGCGTGTCGTTCGCCTGGCACCCACCACGCCTCGGTCGCCGCCAACGCGTGCGTCATGCGATCCCACTGCCACAGATCGTCGTTGGTGAGTCGCTCGCGGATCGCCGGAACACCGGCGCGATGGCACAACGCCTGCCGCACGGTCGCTTCTTGCTTGCCGCCGACAGCGAACTCCGGCCAGACAGTTGCGATCGGGTCGTCGAGACCAATGGCGCCGTCGTCGACCAGCTGCAGCGCGAGCAGGGCGACGAAAGCCTTGCCGACCGAGTAAAAGGTGACTAGAGTGTCGTGCTGCCATGGCCGTTGACAGGCCTCGTCCACCCATCCGCCGACGAGGTCGACCACCGTTCGTCCGTCGATTTGAACGCACACTCCGGCACCGACCTCGCCTCGCTCGGCGAAGTTGTCGACGAACGCGTCACGGACCGCTGTGAACCCTGCGTCACAGGTCCCACTGATCGGCGCACTCACGAACGCAGCTTGGCAGACTTGGTGTGTAACACCCCCTGAGTACGGTTCTGGCTAGCGACTTCCCCCGCAGTACGAGCCTGGTCCGAGAGGGGGTGAGTCGTGGTGTCGATGGTCGCAGTGGTCGAGTCGATCGCCGCTGTCGACTGGTCTGTTGCCGACGAAGCCGGTGTCCGATCTGCCTTGATCGACGTACGGCGCGTTCGCGCCTGGCTGGATTCGGTCGACGTGGCCGCGTCGCGACGCCTCGCGGAACTTGCCGCGGTAACGCCTTCGATGTTCCCCGAGCAGGTTGTCGCCGAGTCCGGCCGCGTCTCGCTGACAGAGGCGTCGAAGGGCTTCGAACGGGCGACGACGACTGCGGCGGTTCCGGAACTCGACATCGCGTTGCGCCACGGCAACACCTCGGGCGCGCACGTCGATGTCGTCAGCAGGGCGATGCGACAGCTGTCGCCTGATCAACGGAATCGTCTGGCCCAACGCGGCGATGCGCTTGCGCTCGCCGCCTCGTCGTTGCCTCGGGACGAGTTCGCCCGCGCGGTGCGCGCCGAGGCGCGTCGCATCCACGACGACGATGGCATCGACCGGCTACGACAACAGCGACGCAACACCCACCTCCGCACATGGGTCGATCGGGACACCGGCATGTTCTGCCTGCGCGGCGAGTTCGACCCCGAGACCGGTGCGCTGCTCAACGCCAGGTTGCGCAGCACCGTCGAGACCATGTTCCGCGAGCACCAACCCGACAGCTGCCCTGCCGATCCGCAGTTGAAGCAGCACCACCTTCGTGCCCTCGCGCTCGTCGCCCTGGCCACCGGCGGCGGATCGCGAGGATCCGGGCGTATCGACATGTCGGTGCTCATCGACGCCGAGACATTGCTGCACGGCGAACATCCCGAGTCGGTCATCGACTGTGGCGTGCCGATCGATCTCCCGGTCGAAACATTGCGACGCTGGGCGTGCTGCGCGGACATCACCCCGATCATCGTCGCTGCCGATGGCGTGTCGCTCTACCTCGGCCGCAGCTCACGTACTGCCAATCTGGCCCAACGTCGGGCGCTGCGGGCGATGTACGAGACGTGCGCGGTACCGGGCTGCACCGCGACGTTCGACGACTGCGCCATCCACCATGTCATCTGGTATCGCAATGGTGGCCGGACCGACATCGACCACCTCCTGCCGGTTTGCAGCAAGCATCACCATCTCGTGCATGAAGGCGGTTGGCAGCTGGCACTGGATACGAGACGAAATCTCACCATCACCTTTCCCGACGGCGCCATCATGACGACCGGCCCACCAAAACGGCGTGGCCGGTGAGGCCGCTAGTCGGACGCCGCGAGTTCTTCGAGTCGGGCCAGCTGGTCTTGGTCGAGAGAGTCGTACACCTTCAGCGAGTCGACGTTCTCGCGCACCTGCTCCGGCGAGGTGGCACCGAAGAGAACGCTGGACAGGTGCGGGTGGTGGAGTGCGAACGCGAACGCCAGCGCGGTCGGTGCGACATCCCACTCGCGCGCCAGGTCGACCAGCGCGGCGGCACGACGTTTGCCGGCGACGGCGGCAGCGCTTTCATCGCGATCGGCCCGTCCCGATCCGCCCGACAGGTACTTGCCCGTGAGTGTTCCGCCGGCGAGCACGTAAGAGGCGACCAATCCGATGTCGGCGTCGGCCAGAACCGCCTCCATGGCCGGATCGCGGACCCAGTCGGCGCGGACAAGGCTGTACGGCAGCTGCGCGGCCGCCGGCAACGGGGCACCGAGCGATCGGGCGGCGGCGACTGCTGCGGTCAACGCCTCAGCGGTCCAGTTGCCGACACCCCACGCCCGCGCTCGGCCAGCGGCGACCAGGCCCGACACCTCGGCGACGAGGTCTGCAATCGCCAGGCCGTCGGGCGGCTGCATCGTGTAGATCAGGTCGATGTGGTCGAGGCCCATCCGGCCCAGCGATCCCTCGAGCTCTTCAGCGGCGCTCTGCTCCGGCCAGAACTCCCACCACAGCTTGTTGGCGATCACCACGCGGTCGCGTTCCCAGCCCGTGTCGCGAAACAGCTCGCCGAACACGACTTCGCTCCATCCCGTCGGGATCGGTGCGTTGCCGGTCTCGTCGTTGTACCTGGCGTCGTCGAGGAACGTGATGCCGGCGTCTCGAGCGGCGCGCATCACCGCCAGCCCTTGCTCTCGTGGTATCCGTTCGAACGTCCGCCATGAACCCAACGAGAACAGTGAGACGTCGAGGCCGGATGATCCGAGCCGACGGTGGGGTAGCGCGGTCATGACTGCTCCTCGTCGCCGAAGTTGCGTTACGTCGTGTAGTCGGCGTTGATGCGCACATAGCCGTCGGTGAGGTCGCAGCCCCATACCGTCGCCGACGAATCGCCGGCGGCCAGGCTGGCGACGATCCGAACGTCGGCGCCGCGCATGTAGGCGGCCAACGCCTCGAGCCCGGCATCGTCGACGGCTGTCGGGTACACCTCCTGGTCGCCGAACCGGATCACCACTCGCGACTGGTCGACCTCGTCGGCTGTTGTCGACTTGCCGATCGCCATCGCCACTCGTCCCCAGTTGGGGTCGGCGCCGTGAACCGCCGTCTTGACGAGTGGGGAGTTGACGATCGCCTTGGCCACTCGCTTGGCCTGCTCCGGCGAGGCGGCCTGCTGCACCGTCACCTCGATCAGCTTCTCGGCACCTTCGCCGTCGCGCGCGATCTGCTTCGTCAGCGACTCGGCGACCTCGCCGAGCGCGCGCTCGAAGGCATCGAGGTCGACGGCGCCGGCGGCCCCGCTGGTCAGCAGGATCGCAGTGTCGCTTGTCGACGTGTCGGTGTCGATCGACACGCAGTTGAACGTGCGGTCGATGACACGGCGGAAGATCGGTTCGAGATCGTCGGGACCGATGTCGGCGTCGGTGAGCAAGAGCGTGATCATCGTCGCCATGTCGGGCTCGATCATTCCGACGCCCTTGGCGACGCCGACGATGCGCGCCGGGCCGACGGGGGCCTCGGCGATCTTGGCGACCGTGTCGGTGGTCATGATTCCCGCAGCCACCGGTCGAGCGTCGATGCACGGCAGGGGAGACGGGATGCCAGCGAGACCGCGGCGAACGCGGTCCATCGGATATTGCCGACCGATAACGCCGGTCGAGGCGATGAGCACGTCGGTCGACGCACAGCCGAGGCGGTCGGCCACGGCGCCGACGATCTCGCGCGCATTCGCCAGTCCTTCGTCACCGGTGGCGACGTTGGCGTTCTTGGAGATGACAACCACCGCTTGGGCTCGTGGCGTCGACAGGTGTTCGCGACTGACGATCACGCTGGGTCCGGCGAAGCTACTCGTGGTGAACACCCCGAAGGCGGTGGACGGCGAGTCGGTGGCGACGATCACGAAGTCGTCGGTGTCGTCCTTGATCCCGACGTTGGCGACGTGGGCACGGAAGCCGCTCGGCAGCGCTGTCACTGCGGGCACGTGCCGAGGTTGGCGCGCACTGTCTCGAAGATGGTGCCGAGCTCGCGTATCTGATCCCGCGTCAGCCCCTTGAGGAACCGGTTGCGCACGCTGGCCACATGATCGGGTGCTGCTTCCGCCAGCTTGTCATAGCCCTTCGCGGTGAGCGCGGCGAACATCACCCGCCGGTCGGCCGGGTTGGCGACACGCTCGACGAGACCCGTCGACACCAGCCCGTCGAGCCGGCGGGTGAGCCCGCTCGGCGACAGTTGCAACGCGACTGCGAGGTCGCACATCCGCATCCGCTCGTCCTCGGCTTCGGACAGCCGGACCAGCACTTCGTAGTCACCCATTGTGAGACCGAACGGCACGAGATCGTTCTCCATTGCGGCCGTCATGGTGTTGACGCACTCGATGAAGTTTCGCCATGCTTTCATCTCGCTCGGTGTCAGCCATGTGGTTGCCATGGCGCCATTCTATCCGCCGCGCAGAAAGGTTGCGTCCGCAAGCAACGTCCCCTAAGATCCTTGTGGTCGCAAGAAATTCGCGTTTGACGCAGTCTCAAGACAGTCTCAAGACAAGGAGCACACAGCATGTCCTCAATCAGTGATCTCACACCCGGTACGTGGAACATCGATCCCGTCCACTCGTCGGTCGGCTTCGTCGCCCGTCACCTGATGGTCAGCAAGGTTCGCGGCCGTTTCAACAAGTTCAGCGGCACGCTGACCATCGCCGAGGATCCCTTGAAGTCGAAGGTCGAAGCCAGCGGCGACGTGGCATCCATCAGCACCGGTGACGAGACCCGCGACGGCCATCTCAAGTCGGCCGACTTCTTCGACCTCGAGAAGTACCCGACCATCGACCTCGTCAGCACCGGCATCGACAAGGACGGCGACGACTACGTGCTGCACACGAACCTCACGGTCAACGGCGTGACCAAGCCCGTCGACTTCGAGTTGGAGTTCGAAGGCGTGTCCCCCGACCCGTGGGGCGGAACCCGTGCCGGGTTCGAAGCCGAGGCCGAGATCAGTCGCAAGGACTGGGGTCTCGAGTGGAACATGGTGCTGGAGACCGGTGGTTTGGTGATCGGCGACAAGGTAAAGATCGAGATCGACGCCCAAGCCGTCAAGGCCTGAGACGATGATCCGTCGTCTCAACCATGCAGTGCTGTGGGTGCGCGACGCTCAACGGTCCGCCGAGTTCTACACGAAGGTGCTCGGTTTCGAAGTGGTGTCGGCCATGGGCGCGCAGGCGGTGTTCCTGCGCGCCGACGGCTCCACCAACGACCATGACCTCGGGCTGTTCTCGGTCGGGGATCGGCCGAGCCCAGCTGCCCATTCGCCCGGGCTGTACCACCTCGCCTGGCAGGTCAACACGATCGAGGAGCTGGCCCGCCTGCGAACCAAGTTGATCGCCGCCGGTTCACTCGTCGGCGAGAGCGACCATGGCGTCAGCAAGAGCCTCTATGCCGCCGACCCGGACGGCATCGAGTTCGAGGTGATGTGGGCCGTGCCGAAGGAGAACTGGCCGACCGGCGCGTCGACAGAGCGGCTC
>Ga0105243_10004917_pt1 | contig 10472 bp, 9 predicted proteins | sample KBSM34metaG_FD_81525 | JGI IMG/M metagenome (GOLD analysis project Ga0105243, IMG submission 81525) | Miscanthus rhizosphere microbial communities from Kellogg Biological Station, Michigan, USA - KBS M3-4 metaG | ecosystem: Host-associated > Plants > Roots > Rhizosphere > Soil | place: Michigan...
ACCAGTTGTTGCTGGCTCAACCCCCTCGAAGCTCATCTCGGCCAAATCGAGCGCATCGACAAACACATCGATCACGCGAACAGGGTTGCTCTCGTCAATGAAATCATCGAGGCATTCGGGCAACAGCGTCCATTGCCCACGATCCGCCTCTTCAACGAAGCGCCTCATCGATTCCTCCCGCAGAATCACGGGAGAATCATAGCAGCAGCACTGCGTTTTCACACAGCCAGGGTCAAAAGGCGAAATTACGAGGTGACCCGCGCATGTCTGCTTTAGACACCTTCCATTATGTCGGATCATTGCCATTCCGGCAGGTCGTCCAATTTCACGGCTGACGAATGCCAACAGCGCTCGCCGTCTGGCGGCCCGACGCAGTAAACGAGAATGGTTTTGAATCCTTCTGCCTTCATGGTGGACAGAGTGCCAGCAAGCCAATAGCGCAATCGGGAATTCGGCTTGGTGAGATTTATTCGATCACCCCGTCGGCGGTCATCAACAATGTCGGAGGAAATTCCAGTCCAAGCGACCTTGCTGCTTTTTGATTGAGCACAAGTTCATATTTGGTCTGTTGGTAGAACGGAATGTCACTTGGCTTTGCGCCCCTCAATACTTGACCTGTCATGTCCGCGACGCGACGGTACATATCCACCAAGTCGACGCCGTAAGCCATGAGGCCACCCACCTCGACATGGGCACGCCATGGGTAGATTGCAGGGACATGAAATCTGGCGGCGAGGTCAACGATCAGCTGACGGTTCGTGAGGTGCTCGGGCGAATCACTTACGACGATACCATCTACTCCCTCCGTGGCCTAACGGGGCGCGAAATGCCCATTGGGGCAATGTCCGCTCAGCTCAAAGTCGGGAATTTGGCTCGCTTGAGCGGCATGTCCGGTCTACCCTCAACAGCAGACGTCGTCGGACCGCCCCGATATGTCCGGCAGCCAATAACGAAGTAGACTTCTCACCCGATCAACTCGTCGGCGAGGGCAAGAAGCGTCGGCGAGGCAAAGCGCATTCACCTCCTAACGAATATCCGAAATAATCTGATTTCCGAATGCTCAGATCATCCAGTACCGCCAACACGTCCAAGGCGCGAAGACCCAGGTCGTAAGCGGCCGGATCGTGAGGCTTGTCGCTCTCACCATGTCCTCTTGAGTCCAGAAGGATTAGTCGATGGTCCTTATCGCTCGATGAGCTATGGTCTGACTCGATTTGTGTAGTCACCTGGCAGTAGCCAATGATGCAAAGGCTGGTCAGCAGCGCGACCACGAGATCTAGCGCAACGGGCCCAGCAACGAGCCTGCTACTTCTTGCTCGCCGGCTTGCCTGTAGGATGAGTCGGAATAATATGGTGACAAAAGGCAAATTCGAGGGAGCGATAGATGGCAAGGCATTTCGCAGCAGCGGTCGTCGCTATGATGGCAGTGGCTGGAATAGGTGACGCTCGGGCTCAGGATTATCCCACCAGAACGGTCACGGTCATCGTTCCCTTTGCCGCCGGCGGGCCGGCCGACATCACAGGCAGGATAGTTGCTGACATCTTTAGCCGTTACCTGGGCCAGAAATTTGTGGTGGAGAATGTCGGGGGTGCCGGTGGCACCACAGGAGCGCTTCGCGCCGCCCGCGCGGCGGCCGACGGATACACGATCTTGTCCGGTCACCTTGGCACCAATGCGCTGGCGCCGGCGTTCTATCCGAATTTGGGATACGATCCGCAAAAGGACTTCGAGCCGATTGGACTGACGGCCGAGTATCCTGAACTGCTGGTCGTCCGCAAAGATTTTCCCGCCAACAACCTCAAGGAATTTGTCGCTTACGCGAGATCCAACCCGGAAAAGCTCAATGTAGGGCACGCCGGGCTTGGCTCGGTATCCTACATTGGTTGTCTCCTTCTCCACGCAGCGATTGGCATCAAGCCGACGATGATTCCGTTCACCGGCACAGCCCCGGTGTTGAATGCAATGCTGGGAGGTCAGGTCGACTATGAATGCGATCCCGTGCTCGGAACATTAAGCCAGGTGCAGGCAGGCAACGTCAAGGCACTGGCGATCGCTGCGAGGAAACGCAGCCCCTTGCTGCCCGATGTACCAACTTCCCACGAGCAGGGCTTGCCCGAATTCGACATTGCCCCGTTTTACGCGGTGTTCGTACCTAGCGGTACGCCGCAGGCAGTAGTCGGGAAGCTTGCCGACGCCCTGAGCAAAGGGCTCAACGAGGAGGTCGTGCAGAAGCGGTTGACCGATCTCGGCGCCGATAGCGTGGAGCAAGGGCGCCGCGGACCAAAAGCCCTCGCGGATCTGGTCAAAAGCGAAACCGCACGGCTGATCCCGATTCTACGAGCCGCGGCGGAAAAGTAAGCACGGCACGTGACCGCTCCTCAAAATGCAACTCGTTCTGTCGAAATCAAATCGAATAGGCTAGTGCCCCGAGACAAAATCTGCGCGAACGGGCGCGGCCTCCGAAGGCGGCACATCCAGGCGTACGGCGATGCCCTCCAGTTCCCGGCTCGGGGCCGGATAAATCTTCATGACGAGCGGGTCATGCCCTGGTACGATGTGACTCTCGTCCGGCGCCAACGTCAGCAGCCGGTCGAATCCCTCCAGCATTTCGCCGATATGAAGGGCGGTCGTAAATGGACGTCCGCTCGCCATATTCTCATAAAAGTGACTGACGTCGGAGGCCAGCACGACGAAGCCCCGGCGGGTCCGAACGCGAACGAACTGAAGCCCGGCCGAATGGCCGCCCGCCGCATGTATAGTAAGGCCGGGAGCGAGTTCGGCGTCGCCATCATAGAACAAGACGCGACGTGCATAGTTGAGCCGCACAATCCCGCAGACGTCCTCGACCTCGAATGAATGCGATAACCGCGGATATCGCATGAAACGCCCCGTGGCATACGCAAGTTCGCGCTCCTGGAGATGGAATCGCGCATTCGGAAACCGGTCGAAATTTCCCGCATGGTCGTAATGCAGATGAGTGAGGATAACGTCCTTAACCGCGGGTGCATCGATGTCGAAGGCGCTGAGCGTCTCCACCGGACAGCGCAGGAACGTGCGCTTCCGCTTCCTTGATACTTCCGCGTTGAAGCCAGTATCGATGACGAAAGTACGGCCTCCTCCCCTTGCCAGCCACATGAAGTAGTCCATTGGCATCGGGCCGTCGTGCGGATCGCCGCCGATGAAATGCTCGCTACGCTGCGCGTCGCGCGTGGCATAGCGGATCGCAAACAGTTCGTATTCCTGGTCAGCCATGGCATCTCCCGATGGAACGCTCAACCCGCGTAGTCGCCCCTCTGAGTCAGGATTTCGCTTCAACCTCGTTGAATGCTTCTCGCGCATTCCGGAAGGCATCAATTCCCGATGGAATGCCGCAATAAACGCCGACCTGAAGCAGGATTTCCTTGATCTCGTCTTTGGTGACGCCGTTCTTTAGCGCTCCCTTGACGTGCAGCTTGAGTTCGTGGGGCCGGCCCAGTGCCCCGAGCATCGCCAGATTGACAATACTGCGGGTGCGGCGGTCGAGACCCGGCCGGGTCCACAATGCGCCCCAGCAGAATTCAGTCGACCACTCCGCCATCGTCCGGGTGAATTCATCGGCGCCCTCGATCGACTTGTTGACGTAGTCCTCGCCAAGCACTTCCTTGCGGACCTTTAGGCCTTTTTCGAACAACTCGCTCATCATTGGTTCCTTCCGTTGTTTGAGTACTGTGTTTTCAAGGTAGTGCGGCTTAGCCGCGCGGCGTCATCAGGCCCGAGACGTCCGCAAGCGTATCGAGACGCCAGACATCGTCGATCACGCGTTCGATATCCCAATCGGTTCCCCCGAGCCGCGCGCCATCGCTCAGCTTTGCTTCGATGTCACGATCCGACAGCGGATCGGCCAGACTGCCTTTCGCTTCCATTACGATCTCGCTGACCTTCTCTCCCGAAATCAGCTGAATGGTGACGCGCGCGGCGCCGTCCGGAAGCGAACCATCAAGCGCAGCCCTCACCTTCTGGCGCAAGGCCACGATATCAGGCCGAAATACGGTTGCATCCGAGAATTCGGGGACGCCGGCCGCGCCCAGCAGCAGCGCACAGGCGGCGCAATGATGGATGCTGACCCGCGCGTCGCGTTGGTTGCGAACCGGCCGGTCGCCGCGCGCCAGCAATAGCGCCGAACCCTGCACGGTGATGGACTCGATATCATCGATGCGCTGGCCCAGCTTCCCCCGCAAGGCGAGGCATGCGTCGATCACGGCATGAAACACGATGCCCGCCGGATAGGGCTTGTAGGTGTTCTTGGCGATCTCCCAGGTTTTGCCGAGACCGCCCGTCAAGCGCCCAAGGTCGGGCTCGTCCCCCATGGCGTGGGCCCAGCCGAGCGGCCCTTCGATGGCCCAGGGCGACGCGGAATAACCTTCAGCCGCGAGCAATGCCGCAAACAAGCCGTTGCGCGCCGCATTGCCGACGCTGACATTCTTGGCAGCACTCGGGAGATTTTCGACGATTCCCGCCGATTGGCTGGCGGCAATTCCGATCGCATTCGAAATCTGCTCCACTGAGAGCCCGAGCAGCTTCGCACAAGCCACGGCCGCACCGAACACCCCGCAAGTCGAGGTGATGTGCCAGCCGCGCGCATAATGTCCCGGCGACACGGCGTTGCCGACGCGGCACTCGATCTCCACACCGAGAATGAATGCCGTGAGAACGGCCTGCCCCGAAAATCCTCGGGCCTGCGCCAATGCGAGCACGGGCGCCGCGACCGGCGCCGCCGGATGAATGATCGTATCCAGATGGGTGTCGTCGAAATCGAGCAGATTGGCCGAGATCGCGTTGACGAATGCCGCGCCCATCGCATCGAGCCGTTCGGGACGGCCGATGATACCCGATGTCGCAGCGCCGCTGAACGGCAACAGCGTCCGCAGCGCAGCCGTAACGGCAGGGTCGTACGCCGAACCCAGCGCGGTTGCGAAGAAGTTCAGGATCGAGCGTTTCGCTTCATGATTTTGTGCGGCGACATCCGCCCACGTGGTGTCGGCAACGAAATCGGCGAACGTAGTGCCGGCGCCTTGCGCTTCATCTTGCCGCACTGAGCGAATTCCTCGAACCTTGTTTTTCCAACCCTATTCCGGCGCGCGGTGGCCTGTCGACAGAAATCTTATGCTTGACAGATTGACTGACAATCTGGGAAATTCGGCGAAACGCGGCCAGGGACCCTGCCGCGGCAAGAACAAGAAAGCGCGTACTTGCGGCGCGACAGGGAGCGACCCATGGCAGCAGAAACAATCGGCTTTGTCGGAATTGGGCGGATGGGCGGACCGATGGCCGGGCGCCTGCTCGACGCCGGCTATTCGCTGTGCATTTACGACACGCAGAGCGAAGCGACCAAGCCGCTGGTGGCGCGCGGCGCACGACTTGCGAAATCGCCCGCCGAGGTCGCATCGAGCGCGGAGATCGTGCTGGCCAGCCTGCCAACTCCCGACATCGTCAAGGCGGTCACGCTCGGGCCCGATGGAATCATTGCCGGAGACCGCGCCACGATTTTCATCGATTTGTCGACCACCGGGCCCGGCGCCGCCAAGTTGATCGCCAAAGGATTCGAACCCAGGAACCTGACGCTGGTCGATGCGCCGGTCAGCGGCGGCATCAAGGGCGCGGTGAACGGGACGCTGGCGGTGATGGTGTCCTGCCCGAAGGCAACCTATGACCGGGTCGAGCCGATCCTGACGAATTTTGGAAAGCTGTTTTATACCGGCGACCAGCCCGGCACGGCGCAGACTGCAAAACTCGCCAACAACCTGATGGCGGCGGCAGCCCTCGTGATCACCTCCGAAGCGGTGGCGATGGGCGTCAAGGGCGGCGTCAACGCCAAGGTGCTGATCGACATCATCAATGCCAGCAGCGGTCGCAACAGCGCTTCGGAAGACAAATTCCCCCGCGCCGTGCTTCCCGGCACCTTCGATTTCGGATTTACCACCGGCCTCTCCTACAAGGACGTGCGGCTCTGCGTCGATGAAGCCGAGGCCATGGGCGTCCCGATGGTCTGCGGCTCGGTGGTCCGGCAGATGCTGGCAATCACCAACGCCAAATATGGTCCGTCATCCGACTTCACCTCGATCGCGAAAGTGCTGGAGGAATGGGCCGGCGTGGAAATGCGAGGCTGAACGCGGGCCGCCATCGAGCGAGGGACGATTGCGATGACGAACGGATCGACGGGAACAGGCGAGGTGTCGCTGGCACGAGCGCTGGCACGCACAGCGCTTGCCGTCGAATTCGGCCGTTTCGATGCGGACGTCGTCGCCAAGGCGAAAATCTGCCTGCTGGATTTTTTCTCCTGTGCCTTCGAGGCGCGAAACCACCCGTGGAGCCGCCAGGCGATCGGTATCGCGCGCGCGGTCGGAAACGGCGCAACGATTGTCGGAACCGGCACGCTCGCCGCGTCAGGCGACGCAGCCTTCGCCAACGCAACCATGGGCCACGGCCTGGTGCGCGAAGACATGCACGCCGCCAGCATCTGTCACCATGGCGTTGTGATTTGGCCGACCCTGCTCGCTTTGTCGGAGCGAACGGCGCTGTCGGGCCCGGCATTCCTGGCCGCAGCGATCATCGGCTATGAAACCGGCGCACAGATCGGACGGGCGCTTTTTAACGCCGACCTCGCCCGCCTCTACCGGCCGACCGGGCTTGTTGCGCCGCTTGGTGCTGCGCTCGCCGGAAGTTACGCGCTCGGTCTCACCGAAGATGCCGTAACCAGCGCAATGGCCATTGCCGCCAACACATCATCCGGCCTGAACGAATGGCCGCGCGCCGGCGGCTCCGAGATGTATTTTCATCCCGGCTTTGCGGCGCGCAACGCGATTGCCGCGATCGAACTGGCTGAAGCCGGCGCACGCGCATCGGAAACTATTCTGGAGGGCGAAGCCGGACTGTTCGCCGCCTTCCGCCGCGAGCCAGCCCCGACCGAGATTCGATTGTTTGCCGGCGCAGAGCCGGAGATCATGGCCGTCTACAACAAGCCGGCTCCCGCCTGCAATTTTGCGCAAACCGCGGCGCAGACAGCCTTGCGTGCCGCGCGCGAACTCGGGACATCGGAGGACATCGAAACGGTTTCGATCCGGGTCCCGGATGCGGCGGCGCGCTATCCCGGCTGCGATTCCAAGGGGCCGTTTCGCAACGCGCTGCAGGCCAAGATGAGCATTCCCTTCAGCGTCGCTGCTGTGCTGGCGCGCGGCGCGCTCGAGGAAGGCAATTACGCGGACGTCGACGAGCCCAGCATACTTCGCCTCATCGAGCGGACCGAGCTGCAAAGCGAGCCGGGTCTTACCGCCGCGTTCCCGGCCAAGCAAGGCGCCGAGATCCTCCTTGGCCTGCGCAACGGGAACACCATCCATCAGCGCCTCGACAATGTGATCGCCGCGACGCCGGATGAAATCCGCGCCCGTTTTCGGCAGGCTGCTTCCGACGTCATCGGCGACAAGCGTGCACGGGATCTGGAAGATCTGGTCGACAATTGCACATCGCTTCCGGACAGCCGCGTCATTGCCGCCCGGTGCCGGCTTGAGCCGGCCGAACAACGGCTGCGGCCAGCATCATGATCGATAACGAGAAAAGCACGACGGGAAGCACAATGCGCAGACTGCAGACGGCCGACGCGGCCATATCTATGGCCGGTGCGAGACACCGATATGCTCTCCGCGCGCGAGGTCTTCGGTGACCCAGGCCCTGGAAGGCTTCCTGCAAGCATTGTCCGCCGGACTTTTGATCGGCGCGATCTACGGCTTGATGTGCGTCGGGCTCGGGCTGATTTTCGGGGTGATGCGGGTCATCAATTTCGCCCAGGGCGACTTCATGATGCTCGGCATGTACGCGGCGTTTTATTTCTTCACCGCGCTCGGCGTGCAGGCCACTTTCGGCAACACTTTTGGTCCGTTCGTCGCGATCCTGCTGGCCGGCCCGGTGCTGGCGGTGTTCGGGTACTTCGTACACCTGACCCTGATCTCGCGCGTATCAGGCATGCGCACCTCTTCGCTCGAGGGAGAGGGTCACTATGCCCAGCTCATTCTGACGCTCGGCATCGCGCTCATCCTGCAGAATGGCGGCCTGCTGGTGTTTGGCTCGGTATTGGCCTCGATCCGGACGCCGCTGTCGAGTTCAGCTTGGGAGATTGGACCGCTGCTTTATGACGTCAGCGTGTTCATCAACAAGGCGCGCGGGATCGACGCCGTCGTTTCGCTGGTGACGATGCTGGTGCTGACGCTGTTAATCACGCGGTCGCGGATCGGAAAATCGCTGCGCGCCGCCGCCGACAATCCCACCGCGGCAACCTATATGGGGATCGACGTCGACCGCGCCCACCGCGTCGCCTTTGCGCTCGGCACCGGTGTCACCGCCATCGCCGGTGGCCTGCTCGCCACCAATTATCCGTTTCATCCCTTTGTCGGCGTCGAATATGTAATCGTCATGTATGCCGGCGTCGTGCTCGGCGGCATGGGCAGCATCATGGGGGCCTTCTGGGGCGGCATGACGATCGGCCTGGTCCAACAGATGTCGACGCTGATCCTGCCGACGCAATTGCAGAATGCCGCGATCTTCGTCGTGTTTCTCCTGATCATCTTCTTCCGCCCGCAAGGTTTCTTCGGGCGCATGGTCGAGAGGACATGATGATGCGCGGATGGCGATCGCTGCTGCCCATCATCGTCTTCACCGCGCTCTATGCCGCGGTGTCGCTGAGCGTGACCAATTCCTACTACCAGCTGGTGATGACGCTGGTCCCGGTCTGGGCGATCTTCGGCCTGTCGTGGAACCTGCTCAGCGGTTACACCGGCTTGATCTCGTTCGGCCACGCCGCCTTCTTCGGAGTGGGCGCCTATGCCGTCGTACTCGGCCAGGTCTATTTCGATCTGTCGCCATGGGTCATGATCCCCATCGCAGCCATCCTCGGCGGCATCGCCGGGCTGCTGATCGGCTTTCCGACCTTCCGGCTGCAGGGGCACTACTTCGCGCTGGCCATGCTCGCCTACCCGCTTGCCATCCTTTACGTGTTCGAATGGCTCGGCCTTCAGGAAGTTACGCTGCCGATCAAGCGCGACAATCCGATCGCCTATATGCAATTTTCCGATCACCGTATCTACACGTTGCTGGCGCTGGCGATGATGCTCGGCACCATCCTACTGACACGGGTGGTCGAACGCTCGCGCTTCGGCATGGCGCTGCTCGCGATCAAGCAAAACGAAGCCGCCGCTGAAGCTGCCGGGATCAACACGCTGGCCTGGAAGCTCCGCGCCATCACGTTGAGCGGAGCCATCGCCGGCGCGGTTGGCGGATTTTACGCCGTGGTGCTGCTGGTGGTGACCCCACAATCCGTATTCGGCATGCTGGTGTCGGCGCAGGCGCTGACGGTCGCCATGTTCGGCGGCGTCGGAACGGTCTGGGGTCCGGTGATCGGATCGGTGATCCTGATCCCGCTGGCCGAAACGCTCAACGCCGAAGCGGGCTCGCGCTTTCCCGGCATTCAAGGCGTGATTTACGGCCTTGCCATCATATGCGTCATCCTGCTCGCGCCGGAGGGCCTGTTCTGGAAAGTGCGCGATTTCCTCCGCAAGAAGTCGGCGCTGCCGGTTGCGGCAACACCGGGCCCACCGGATCTTTCGACCGCCGCCGCCTTCTCCGCCGCTCCGGTGCCATTGCGACCCAAGCGATCCCCCGGAACCGGCGATGTCGTCCTCGAAGTTAAAAACCTGTCGCGTTCCTTCGGCGGATTGAAGGCTGTGCAGGAAGTCAGCTTCAAGCTGCGACAAAACGAGATCCTTGGAATCATTGGCCCCAACGGGGCGGGCAAGACCACGGTGTTCAACCTGCTGAACGGATTTCTGCGGCCGGGTACCGGCGAAATTCTGCTCGATGGGCGCGAGATGTCCGGCCGCAAGCCGCACGAGCTCTGCGAGGCCGGCATCGGCCGGACCTTCCAGATCATGCGCCCATTCATGCGGATGTCGATCTCCGACAATGTCGTGGTCGGCGCCTATGTCCGCGCCAAGACCGATGCCGAGGCAAGGCAACTGGCGAGCCAAGCGATTGCGCGTGTCGGCCTGACCGAGATCGCCGACCGCATCGCCGGTGAACTCACGACCAAGGAATTGCGGCTGATGGAGCTGGCTCGCGCGCTGGCCGGACAGCCGCGCATCCTGTTGCTGGACGAGACGCTCGCAGGCCTCGGGCATGACGAAGCCAACGAGGTCGTCGCGGTGATCCAGCAGCTCGCCCGCGACGGGATGACGATCGCGATCATCGAACACACGATGCAGGCTATGGTGCGGCTGGTCGACAGTTTCGTCGTACTCGACCACGGCGCCGTCATCGTCGAGGGCGAACCTGAAGCCGTCACCCGCGACAGCCGCGTCATCGAGGCCTATCTCGGCAAGAAATGGATGGCCCATGCTTCGAATTGAAGGGCTGACCGCCGGCTACTCCGCGATCCCGGTGTTGAATG
>Ga0105243_10004918_pt1 | contig 10469 bp, 9 predicted proteins | sample KBSM34metaG_FD_81525 | JGI IMG/M metagenome (GOLD analysis project Ga0105243, IMG submission 81525) | Miscanthus rhizosphere microbial communities from Kellogg Biological Station, Michigan, USA - KBS M3-4 metaG | ecosystem: Host-associated > Plants > Roots > Rhizosphere > Soil | place: Michigan...
GGGCAGCGTTGCGGGGGGAAAACTATTTTCCGGGCGTTTCAAAGCCACTGAGATAGTGGGGGATCACTTTCATTCCCCGGGGTAGGTGGTTGCGCAGTGTTAGGACGCTCTCTTTCATCTTCTTTTTTGCCACCAGGGTCAGCAGTTCCCGGTGATCTTCCTGGGAGGTTTCGCCCAGGCCCATCGCCTCAAGGTTGAAACGCAAAAAGCGCTCTTCTTCATTCAAGCCATGTTCGACCAGCTTGAGTAGCCGTTGGTTAGGCGCCTTGCCATACAGGACCATGTGAAACAGTCGATTGAGGCGGCCGATCTCGGTGTAGTCTTTCTCCCGTTCCAGGGCATTGATATAGGCTTGCGCCTCGGCAATATCGTCTGCGGTCAGCAGCGGGGCCGACAAGCGCAGGGCTTCAGACTCCAGCAGCATGCGCAGGGCATAGGTCTCCGCCGAGTTGTCTTCGATCAGCGGCGCCACCACCGCGCCCTTGTGCGTCACCACATGCAGCAACGACTGTGCTTCCAGCTGGCGCAAGGCCTCGCGTACCGGCATGCGGCTGACACCGAACAGGCTGGCCAGTTCTTGCTGGCGCATGGCGGTACCGCACGGCAATCGACCATCGAGAATGGCATTGCGCAAGGTTTCTTCAATTACGGAGCGAGCAAGATGGGCGGGAATAGGACCGCTGATCTTGATGCTGTTCAAAGGGTTCGGCTTCTGCGTCACGGTTACGCTATCCTCCTTGTTACAATGGTTGGATAATTGGATCCAATGCACACTAGAGGCTGCCTGGCGGCTTGTCAAACGGCAAGGTTTTCGGCTTGTAAGCGGCTAAACACGCGGCTCTTGGCGCCCACATTGCGTTTCTGCGATGTCTTACAGCCTGGTGTCATGTTGCTATGAACTTAACGTTTCGCTTCGCCGATTTATCCCATGGCGCAGACCGGTGCCGAGTTTTCACCGCAACGTTCCCATCTATAGATATTCATTAACGGTATTTAAACCGCTGCTCTTATATCTATAAAGTCACTCTCCTGTCTGACCGGGAGTGAACTCATGTCCGCCGCCTCTACTGTTCCAACAGCGATCCCTACCGCCCAAACCTTCGAGATTCGCCCATTTCCCGGCAGCGTCGGTGCCGAGATCGTCGGCCTCGATTTGACCCGTCCGGTCAACGACGAAGATTTCGTGCGCATTCATCGCGCGCACCTGGACCATCATGTAGTGGTTTTCCGTGATCAACGTATCACTCCCGAGCAACAAATCGACTTCAGCCGTCGATTCGGCGTGCTGCAGATCCATGTGCTCAAACAGTTCCTGCTGGCCAACCATCCGGAAATCCTGATCGTCTCGAACATCATCGAAAACGGCCAATCCATCGGCCTGGGTAACGCGGGCAAATTCTGGCATTCGGACCTCTCCTATAAAGAACTGCCGAGCCTGGGCTCGATGCTGCACGCCCAGGAGTTGCCCTCTGAAGGCGGCGACACCCTGTTCGCCGACATGCACAACGCCTGGGACCAATTGCCCGAGCACCTGCGCAAAGCCGTCGAAGGCCGCAGTGCTGCCCACTCCTACACCGCGCGCTACAGCGAAACCAAATTCGAAGGCAACTGGCGCCCCACGTTGACGCCCGAGCAGCTTGCCCAGGTCGCGGAAGTCGTGCACCCCATTGTGCGCACCCACCCGGAAAACGGCCGCAAAGCGCTGTTCGTCAGTGAAGGTTTCACCACCCGCATCGTTGGTCTGCCAGAAGACGAAAGCCGGGACCTGCTCGCCCAACTCTACGCACACAGTGTGTTGCCGCAAAACATCTACCGCCACCAGTGGCAGCCCCATGACCTGGTGTTCTGGGACAACCGTTCGCTGATCCACCTGGCTGCTGGCTGCCCTAGTCATCTGCGCCGCAAGCTGTTTCGTACCACCATCCAGGGCGACGCGCCTTTCTGATCGGAGCATGACCATGTCCAGGAATATTCCATTCGCACGGCTGGCCGCGACCGTCGGCCTGGGTGTCAGCCTCTTGGCCGGTAGCCTGGTTGCACCGGCCACCGCGCAGGCCGAAGGTGAGATCCGCATCGCCGAACAGTTCGGCATCGTTTACCTGCTGCTCAACGTGGTACGCGACCAGAACCTCATCGAGAAATACGGCAAGCAGGAAGGTATCGACATCAAGGTCGACTGGACCCAACTGTCTGGCGGCGCCGCCGTCAATGACGCGCTGCTCTCCGGCTCGATCGACATTGCCGGTGCCGGTGTCGGCCCACTGCTGACCATCTGGGACCGCACCCACGGCAAACAGAACGTCAAGGCCGTCGCTTCCCTGGGTAACTTCCCGTACTACTTGGTCAGCAACAATCCCAAGGTCAAGACCATCGCCGATTTCACCGAGAAAGATCGTATTGCCGTACCGGCGGTGGGCGTGTCGGTACAGTCGCGCTTCCTGCAATACGCGGCGGCCAAGCAATGGGGTGACAAGGAATTCAATCGCCTCGACAAGTACACCGTGGCCGTCCCGCACCCGGATGCCACCGCCGCGCTCATCGCAGGCGGCACCGAACTGACCGGACACTTCTCCAACCCACCGTTCCAGGACCAGGCCCTGGCCAACCCGAACGTGCATGTGGTGCTGAACACCTACGACCTGCTCGGCCCGAACTCGCCGACGGTGCTGTTCGCCACCGAGAAATTCCGCAACGACAACCCGAAAACCTACAAGGCGTTCGTCGAGGCGTTGACCGAAGCGGCGCAGTTTGCCCAGAACGACAAAGGCGCTGCGGCCGACACTTACATCCGCGTGACCAAGGCCAAGATCGACCGCGCCGAGCTGCTTAAAATCATCGACAACCCGCAGTTCGAATTCAGCGTCACACCGAAAAATACCTACCCGCTGGCGGAATTCCTCTACCGCGTCGGCGCTATCAAGAACAAGCCTGAATCGTGGAAGGACTACTTCTTCCAGGACGCCAAGCCCCTGCAAGGAAGTTGAGATGAACGCGCCCTTGCAAGGCCACACGGCCAGCAACCTGCACACCACCGGCCCTTTACTGGCGGTGGATAACGTCAGCCTGGAATACCGCACCCCCGAGCGCGTGGTCCGGGCCACCCACCAGGTGAGTTTCGAGATCGACCCAGCCGACCGCTACGTGCTGCTCGGCCCTTCGGGTTGCGGTAAGTCCACCTTGCTCAAATCCATTGCCGGGTTTATCAAACCCTGCGAGGGCGAGATCCGCCTGTTGGGGCAAAAGGTCGAGCAACCGGGCCCGGACCGGATCGTCGTGTTCCAGGAATTCGACCAACTGCCGCCGTGGAAAACCGTCAAGCAGAACGTGATGTTCCCGCTCCTGGCCTCGAAAACCCTGAAGCGCGCCGAAGCCGAAGAGCGCGCGTTGCACTACCTCGACAAAGTCGGCCTCACGGCCTTTGCCGACGCCTATCCACACACCCTTTCCGGCGGTATGAAAGCGCGTGTCGCCATCGCCCGTGCCCTGGCCATGCAGCCGAAAATCCTGCTGATGGACGAACCCTTCGCCGCCCTCGACGCCCTGACCCGGCGCAAGATGCAGGAAGAGCTGCTGTTGCTCTGGGAGGAGGTGCGTTTCACCCTGTTGTTCGTTACCCACTCCATCGAGGAAGCGTTGGTGGTGGGCAATCGCATCCTGCTGCTGTCGCCCCATCCCGGGCGCGTGCGTGCCGAAATCCACAGCCATCAATATGACCTGCACAGCCTCGGTGGCGTGGAGTTCCAGGCGTCGGCGCGGCGCATTCATCGCCTGCTTTTCGATGAAGCGCCCGAGGCCGAACGTGAGTTGGGTTTCGCCGATATCCGCATCGCTTACTGAAGGGACAACCCATGCGCCAGGAATATGAAATCACCCTCGAACCACTGCTCAGCGTTCCCGTTGAACGTGAACTGCCCCTGCGCCAGCGCCTGTGGCAACAAGGCTGGTTGCGCAAGGGGCTGATCCTGATCGTGCTCGCGATCCTCTGGGAAGCCGTTGCGCGTTATCAGAACAACGACCTGCTGCTGCCGAGTTTCTTGCAGACGTTTCACGCACTCTACGACGGCCTGCTCAGTGGCGAACTGCTGAGCAAGGTGAGCATCTCGCTGGTGGTGCTGATCAAGGGTTACCTGATCGGCATCGTGCTGGCGTTTGCCCTGACGACCTTGGCGGTGTCCACCCAACTGGGCCGTGACTTGTTGAGTACCCTGACCTCGATGTTCAACCCGCTGCCGGCAATTGCCTTGCTGCCGCTGGCGCTGCTGTGGTTTGGCCTGGGGCAGAACAGCCTGATTTTCGTGCTGGTGCATTCGGTGTTGTGGGCGCTGGCGCTCAACACTTATTCAGGGTTCCTCGGCGTGTCCGAAACCCTGCGCATGGCCGGTCGCAACTACGGCCTCAAGGGCATGCGATTCGTGCTGTTCATCCTGATCCCGGCGGCGCTCCCGTCGATCCTTGCGGGTCTCAAGATCGGCTGGGCGTTTGCCTGGCGCACGCTGATCGCCGCCGAGCTGGTCTTCGGTGCCACCAGCGGCAAGGGGGGCCTGGGTTGGTACATTTTCCAGAACCGCAACGAGCTCTACACCGACAAGGTATTTGCCGGGCTGGCGGTGGTGATCCTGATCGGGCTGCTCGTGGAAAACCTGGTGTTCGACACCTTTGAGCGGCTCACTGTAAAGCGTTGGGGCATGCAACGCTAAACAGGAATGATTGCTCTTTGCCCGCCGTGAACTCGATAATACCGACCATCTGACGTCGCCTTGGCGTCACATGTGCCCGGTAAAAGGATTTACGACGATGCGGTTTTTTGTTTTGGCGGCGGCCTTGTTGTTGTCGACTTCGGTCATGGCGCAATTCGTGCCTGAAGTCGTCACCATGCCCAAGCCGCTCTACCCCAGCCACCTGATCACTACCCAGGGGCACGCACGCATCAGCCTGAATATTCATAACGACGGTACGGTCAGCGACGTCAAGGCGCTGAGTGCCACCAAGCCGGCCTTTGGTGAAGCCGCCGTCGCGGCGGCCACACTCTGGCGTTTCAAGCCTTGGACAGTGGATGCCGAACGGCCCGCAGTGCTCGAGGCGCAGAACGATATGGTGTTCACGCCCGAACCGGTGAGAAAGGAAACGACTCACCTGACCTTTACCCAAACCACCTACCAAACCTGCAGCGCGCTGACCGAAGAAGTCAGCCAGTTCCGTCGCGAACATCCCACCCGTCCGTTGATCGCGATGAAGAGTTTTGCCATTACCCGAGTCGCAGTGATGTTCCCGGCATTGAGCGGTAAGAGCGACTACAACGAAGGCCTGGCGCGCGCCGACGAATTGGAAAACGCCCTGCCGGACATCGTGCGCAAATGCCAGGCCCATCCCAAGGCCACCTACGCGGACTACCTGCCTCGCAACGTGAAGGGTTACCTGTAAAGCCTGCTACGATTGCGCTCAATTTACGCCCCGTTGATCACGAGTGCTTGGCATGCAACTACCGGATATGAACCTGCTGGTCGCCCTCGACGCCTTGCTCGACGAGGGCAGCGTGGTCGGCGCCGCCCGACGCATGAACCTGAGCCCGGCGGCCATGAGCCGCACCCTGACGCGTATTCGCGAAGCTGTGGGCGACCCGATCCTGGTACGTGCCGGTCGCGGCCTGGTGCCCACGCCCAAGGCCCTGCAGTTGCAAGGCCAGGTGCGCAACGTGGTGGAGCAGGCGGCGCTGTTGTTCCGCTCGGCGGATCAGGTCGACCTGAGCACCTTGCGCCGCCGCTTCAGCGTGCGCGCCAATGACTTTTTTATCGGCGTGTATGGCGGTCGCCTGTTCGACACCATGGAGCGCATGGCGCCGCTGTGCGAGCTGTGTTTCGTGCCCGAAGGCGACACCGACGACGAGGCCCTGCGCGAAGGGCGCCTGGATCTGCGCGTGAGCAACACCATGCCGGTCAGCCCCGAAGTGAAGGTGCAGAACCTGTTCTCCACCACCTTCGTCGGCCTGGCGCGGGAAGACCATCCGTTGTTCGATGAAGAAATCACCGCGGCACGTTTTGCCAGCTACTCGCATATCAGCATCTCGCGGCGCGGCATCGCGCGCGGGCCGATCGATACCGCGCTGAATGCCCAGGGCCTGGAGCGCCGCGTGGCGATGATCGCCCCAGGCTTTCATGGCGCGATGTTCATGTTGCCCGATTCCGACCTGCTGCTGCCGGTGCCCAAGGAAGCGCTGTTGAGCGCCAATCGCCTTAAACTGCCACTGCGCGCGTTCGCCTTGCCGATCTCGCTGCCGACGCTGGTCCTGGCCCAATCCTGGCACCCGCGATTCGACAAGGACCCCGCCCACAAATGGCTGCGCGAAACCATGCGCGAAAGTTGCCACGCCACCTGGCTCGAAGCCCAACCTACCTGAAGTGAATGCGGTGAATGTCGGCGCTGGCTTGCCTGCGATTGCGGCCTGGCTGATCCAAATGGGCCATTGACCCACCGCTATCCCAGGCAAACCAGCCCCCGCACGCGGTTTGTGTCGGTCATGATTGTTGCGTCTGGTGCAGTTATAACCTGCCAACAAGTAACTTTTTGTCATGTTTGTGCCTGATTAAACTGCTCGGGTATTTACCATTCCGAGTTACCCGTTCATGACTTCCCTCGCTGCCCCCACCCTCGCGGCCGCAGCCAAGCCCACTGCCATGACCCCACCCGTGTTCGGGCCGCGGATCATCGTCGGGCTGGTCGGCGTGTTACTGGCGGTGCTGGTCTGCGGTCTCAACGAGATGGTCACCAAGGTGGCCCTCGCGGACATTCGCCGCGCCCTGTACATCGGCTTTGACGAAGGCACCTGGCTGGTCGCGGCTTACACCGCCACCTCCGTGTCGGCCATGGCTTTTGCGCTTTGGTGCTCGGTGACCTTTTCCCTGCGCCGCTTCACGCTCTGCGCCATTGGCTTGTTCACCGTGCTGGGGATCCTGTGTCCGTTCGCGCCGAACTACGAAAGCCTGCTGGTGCTGCGCACTGTGCAAGGCCTGGCCGGCGGTGCGTTGCCGCCGATGCTGATGACCGTGGCACTGCGGTTCCTGCCGGCCAACGTCAAGCTGTACGGCCTGGCCGGCTACGCACTCACCGCCACTTTTGGCCCGAGCCTGGGTACGCCGCTGGCGGCGCTGTGGACCGAGTACGTCGGCTGGCAGTGGGCGTTCTGGCAGATCGTCGCGCCGTGCCTGCTGGCCATGGTCGCCGTGGCCTACGGGCTGCCGCAGGACCCGCTGCGCCTGGAGCGCTTCAAGCAGTTCAACTGGCGCGGCCTGCTGCTGGGCTTCCCGGCGATCTGCATGCTGGTGATCGGTATTCTGCAAGGCAACCGCCTGGACTGGTTCGAGTCGGGCCTGATCACCTTCCTGCTGTGTGGCGGCAGTGTGTTGCTGGTGCTGTTCATGGTGAACGAGTGGTCGCAGCCCATACCGTTCTTCAAGTTGCAGATGCTCGGCCTGCGCAACCTGTCGTTCGCCCTGATTGTGCTGGCGGGCGTACTGATGGTGCTGACCTCGGTGATCATCATCCCGTCGAGTTTTCTCGCCCAGGTCCAAGGTTATCGCCCGCTGCAAACCGCGCCGGTGATGCTGCTGATGGCGATCCCGCAGTTGATCGCCCTGCCAATGGTGGCGGCGCTGTGCAACCTGCGCTGGGTCGATTGCCGCTGGGTGCTGGGGATCGGCCTGGGCATGCTGGTGCTGTGCTGCGTGGGCAGCGCGCACCTGACCTCGGCATGGATTCGCGATGACTTCTACGGCCTTTACCTGCTGCAAATCTTCGGACAACCGATGGCCGTGTTGCCGCTGCTGATGCTGTCCACCGGCAGCATCCAGCCCATGGACGGCCCGTTTGCATCGGCCTGGTTCAACACCATCAAGGGGCTGGCCGCCGTGGTCGCCACGGGCGTGCTCGATACCTTGACCACGCAGCGCCTGCACTTCCACTCGACCATGTTGGTGGACCGCCTGGGCAACTCACCCCTGGCCGACGGCGACGCGTCGGGCCTAGCGCACCGCCTGCACGAGCAGGCCGTGGTGCTGACCTCTTCGGACCTTTATTACGTCATGGCCGCCGTCGCGGTGGCGTTGATCCTGCTGATTTTCTGGATGCCCACGCGGATTTTCCCGCCTCGCGCACCGACTTGATTGAAAGGACTGTTCATGAAACGCAAAGACAAAATTGCCGTCTCCGTCATCGCTGTGTTCGCCGTCGGCGTGCTGGTGTACTTGGTCGCGCCGGGTATGTTGGGCAGCAAGCGCCAGACCACCAACGACGCGTTCGTCGCCGCTGACTTCACGCTGGTTGCGCCACGTGTCGCTGGCTTCATCAAGGAGGTGCTGGTGGAAGACAACCAGCGCGTCAAGGCCGGGCAACTGCTGGCACTGATCGACGACCGCGACTTCCGTGCCGCCGCCCAGGCTGCCGATGCCGATGCGTTGGTCGCCCAGGCCCAACTGAAAAACGCCACCGCCACCCTCGAGCGCCAAAGCTCGTTGATCGCCCAGGCCCAGGCCACCGTCGCGGCGGACCGTGCCGAAATGGCCTTCGCCGAACACGAACTGAATCGCTACAACCACCTCGCCGGTGTCGGCGCCGGCACCGTGCAGAACGCCCAGCAAGCCAAGACCCGCATCGACCAGGCCACCGCGCGCCTGGCGAATGCCACGGCGGTGCTGGCGGCCGAACGCAAGCAAGTGGAAATCCTCACCGCCCAGCGCGATGCCGCCGAAGGTGGACTCAAGCGTGCCCAGGCTGCGCTGGAATTGGCCAGTTACCAGCTGTCCTACACGCGCATCGTCGCGCCGGTCGATGGCATGGTCGGCGAGCGCGCGGTGCGGGTTGGCGCCTACGTGACGCCGGGTAGCAAGATCCTGGCGGTCGTGCCGCTGGAAGACGCGTATGTGGTGGCCAACTTCCAGGAAACCCAGCTGTCCCACATGCACGCCGGCCAGCCCGTGCAGGTGCGTGTCGACAGCCTCGACGGTGAGTTGCTCTACGGTCATCTGGAAAGCCTGGCGCCCGCCACTGGGGTGACCTTCGCGTCGGTCAAGCCGGATAACGCCACGGGTAACTTCACCAAGGTGGTACAGCGCATCCCGGTGAAGATCGTTCTCGAACCCAACCAGGCGCATACCGAGCGCCTGCGGGTCGGCATGTCGGTAGAAGCCAGCGTCGACACCCAGCCAGTGGCGAAGCAGCGTGAGGTGGCCCAGCAATGAAGCGAGTTGCCTGGCTCACCTTGAGCCTTATCAGCCTGAGCGCCTGCACGGTCGGGCCGGATTTCCACAAGCCCCAGAACCCGCAAGTCTCGCAATGGAGCGAGCCCCAGGGCCGCCAGGCGGCTAGCCGTGCCGTCAGCGATCCCTTGCAGGAACGCTGGTGGGATGTGTTCCACGACGCGCAACTCTCGGCCCTCACACGTCGGGCGCTCACCGATAACCTGGACCTGAAACTGGCCAGCAGTCGCCTGCAACAAAGCCGTGCGGTGCGCCAGGTGACCACCGCCGAGCGTTACCCCGACGTCAACGCCAACGGTGACTACCTGCGCCAGCGCAACAGCGGCAAAGGCTTGAGCGACCCGTCCGGCCACAACGGCCGCTCGGCGTTCAACCAGTGGGACATGGGCTTCTCCGCCTCCTGGGAGCTGGATTTCTGGGGCCGGGTAAAACGCGAAACCGAAGCCGCCGACGCCACCCTGCAAGTGGCCGAAGACGACCGCCGCGCGGTGTTGTTGTCGGTACTCGCCGAGACCGCGCAGGACTACATCCAATTGCGCGGCGTACAGAACACCCGCGCCGTCACCGAACAAAACCTCGACGTCGCCCGCCACAGTCTCAAGTTGTCGCAATTGCGCCTGGCTGACGGCGTGGCGACGGATCTGGACGTCGCCGAAGCCGCCGCCCAGGTCGCCGCCATCGAAGCGCGCCTGCCGGATCTGCAACAGCGCCAGGACCAACTGATCAATGCCCTCAGCCTGTTGATGGGCGAGCCGCCGCAGGCCCTGCACGCGCAGCTGTCCAAGGATGCCGCCGTGCCGCAAACCCAGCGTCAGGTCGCCATTGGCCTGCCGTCGGAACTGGCCGAGCGCCGCCCGGATATCCGCCAGGCGGAGGCGCGCCTGCACGCCGCCACCGCCAACATCGGGGTGGCCAAGGGCGACTTCTACCCGCGCATCACCTTGTCCGGCAGCCTCGGTTCCCAGGCCATGCAACTCTCGGACTTTGGTTCCTGGGGCTCCCGCGCCTTTGCCTTCGGCCCGCAGTTCAGCTTGCCGCTGTTCAATGGTGGGCGCCTGCAAGGCATGCTGAACCTGCGCGAGGCCCAACAACAGGAAGCGGCGCTCGCGTACCAGCAAACCGTACTGCGTGCCTGGCATGAGATCGATGACCAGTTGACCCGCTACAACGCCAGCCAATTGCGTCGCGACAGCCTGGCCGAAGCCGTGCGCCAGAACCAGA
>Ga0105243_10004921_pt1 | contig 10465 bp, 12 predicted proteins | sample KBSM34metaG_FD_81525 | JGI IMG/M metagenome (GOLD analysis project Ga0105243, IMG submission 81525) | Miscanthus rhizosphere microbial communities from Kellogg Biological Station, Michigan, USA - KBS M3-4 metaG | ecosystem: Host-associated > Plants > Roots > Rhizosphere > Soil | place...
CACGTGGGACAACTTCACCGGCAAACCGGTAGACGGCTACCTCGCGAATCGAATCGTCGGCACCCGGGCTTTGTGCGCGGCCCTCGAGCAAGCACGCGAGAAGGCAGCTTCCCTCGGCTTCGGATTGCTTCTCTGGGACGGCTACCGTCCTCGACGCGCCGTCGACAGCTTCCTACGCTGGTCAGAACAGCCGGAGGATGGCCAGACGAAGCAGCGGCACTATCCCAATATCGACAGACCCGAGATGCTCGAAAAGGGATACGTGGCAACCCAGTCGGGCCACAGTAGGGGCGGCGCCGTTGACCTGACGCTCTATCACCTTGCGACCGGTGAACTTGCTCCTATGGGTGGCGACCACGACCTCATGGACCCGATCTCACGTCATCGAGCGCGAGGAATCAAGCCAATCGAGTCCAAGAATCGTGAGCTTCTTCGTTCCATCATGGAGGACTGCGGATTTGATCGGTACGACTGCGAGTGGTGGCACTACACGCTGAAACGCGAACCATATCCAGATGTCTACTTCGACTTTCCGATCACGTGATGGGTCTCCATTGTGTCTCGCAGTGGGGGCGTTTGGCGACCAACGACGAGGTCGTGATGCGGCGCACACGCCCATCGGGGCTGGAGGTCTTCTTGCGACACACCGATCCATCGAAACTGTACGACTGGGCCTCCGACGGATACCCCTCGAGCGAGGAGTACCTGTTCTGGTCCCGCAAGGTCTGCGGCTTGGCGTGTCTCCAGTCCCTGCTCCACGGCTGGACTGACGTCCGACTGTCGATGGGCGAACTCCTTGCGCTGGCCGTCGAGTGGGGTTGCTATGTGGTGGAGCCTTCGGGCAAGGTCCACGGCCTGCTCTACAGGCCATTCATGGCGTGGGTCAGCACACAATTCGGATTCGACTGCCAACTGGTCGAGCACACCCCGATTCAGGTATCGGCCCGAGAGCTGCTGCCCGGGCAGGTCATGATCGCTTCGGTATCACCCGAGATTCGCGATCCCAACACCTACGAGCCGCGACGAGGAGGCCATCTTGTGCTGATCTATGCAGTCGACGATGGAGTGGTGCGTTTTCATAATCCGTCGGGCTACTCCCACAATTCAGACTCTGCATCGCTGCCCATGCATGTGTTCGAGCGGTTTCATGCCAACCGAGGAATCTTGGTCAGAGGGGCATCGTGATGCTGGCTGGCGAACCCGCACCGCGCGTCGTTGTCGCGGGCGGCCATTCAGCCGGGCACATAGAGCCCACGATGAACTTCGCCGACGCGCTGAGCCTGCTGGAGCCCACGGCCGAGATCACCGCGCTCGGCACTGTCCGTGGCCTGGACACCACGCTCATCCCTGCCCGCGGCTATTCACTCGAACTTATCCCGCCCGTGCCACTGCCGCGCAAGCTGAGCCGCGACCTGCTGCACACGCCGGGCAGACTGCGCGACTCCGTCCGGGCGACCGGAGCCGTACTCGACCGCGTGCGGGCCGAGGTCGTGGTGGGCTTCGGGGGCTACGTGGCCATGCCCGCTTATCTTGCCGCACGCCAGCGGGGAATGCCGATCGTCGTCCATGAGGCGAATGCCCGGCCTGGAGTGGCGAACCGACTGGCGGCCCGGATGACGACCCACGTATTTACCGCCGCGCCCCGTGTCCACCTGGCTCACGCCAGCGCGATCGGCATCCCGCTGCGGCCGGCGATCACCAGGCTCGACCGGGCCGCGCTGCGCGAGGCGGCTCGGCAACGGTTCGGCCTGCGCCTGGACGAGCCGGTACTGATGGTCACTGGCGGTTCGCAGGGAGCTCAAGCGATCAACGCCGCCGTGGCCGGCGCTGTAACAGCGTTGCGGGCGGCCGGCGTGCAGGTGCTGCACATCACCGGGCCACAGCGCATGGTCGAGCCGCCCGACGGCGACCCCGGCGACCCGCCCTACGTCGTCGTCCCGTACGTCGATGAGATGCAGTACGCCTACGCCGCAGCCGACTTCGCGATCTGCCGCTCGGGGGCGATGACGTGCGCCGAACTCGCCGCTGTCGGCTTACCGGCCGCCTATGTGCCGCTGCCGCTGCGCGGCGGTGAGCAGCGCTTGAACGCCGAGGCGGTCGTTGCTGCCGGCGGGGCAGTGATCGTCGACGATTCCGATCTCAACGCAGGATGGATCGAAACCACTCTGATCCCGCTGCTCGCCGATACCGAGCGGAGAGCGGTGATGTCGGCTCATGCGTTGGCCACCGGCGCACCCGACGTGGGTTCGCTGCTGGCCCGGCACGTGCTTACGGTCGTCGCTGAGCGGCGGGCAGTCGCACTGCGACGGAGAGCCCGCCGGCAGCTCGGGGGCTGAGCGTGAGGGATCCGTCGTGTGCCTGAGTGATGCTCTTGACGATCGCCAGGCCAAGGCCCACCCTCGCATCGTCCCCGCGGGTGCGAGCAGTGCCGCGCTGAAACGGCTCGGTGAGTGTCGAGACCAACTGTGGACTGAGCTTGTCGCCGGTGTTCTCGACCGTGAGCATGACGGACTCGGGGCCGATGGCGGTGCTGATCTGCACGCTGCCGTGCTCGGGGACGTTGTGGACGATCGCATTGTGCAGAAGGTTCGTAGTCAACTGCAGCAAGAGTGCGTGTGAGCCGATGACCGGCGCGATGTCCCCGGAGGTCTCGATGCTGACGCCGTGCTTCTCCGCGAACGGGAGGAGTGTCTCGGCGGCTTCTTCCGCGATGAGCGACAGATCGACGTCTTCTCGGCTGAAGGACCGTTGGTCGGTACGGCTGAGCAGGAGCAATGCCTCGGTGAGCTCGATCGCCCGTGCGTTGACAGCGCGGAGGCGTTCGTCGAGCTCGCCGCCGTCGCGGTTCGGATCGTTGCGGGCGACATCGAGAAGGGTTTGTGTGATCGCCAGCGGGGTGCGCAGCTCGTGGGAGGCGTTGGCGGCGAATCGCTGCTGCGCGGCGTCTCGTGCTTCGAGCTGTGCGAGCATGGCGTCGAAGGCATCGGCAAGTTCACGGAACTCGTCGTTGCGTCCCTCCAGTTCGATCCGGTACGACAGCGAGCCACTCCCCGCCTCCCGCGCGGCGCGCGTAATGCGCGTCAACGGGGCAAGCATTCGGCCCGCGAGAATCCAACCACCGACAAGGCCGAACACCAGCAAGAACCCGAGCGCCAAGATCGCTGCTGGGACAAACACCACGGGACCGAAGTTGCTCGGGTCGAAGACCCGGGCAAAGTCGGCCAGATCAGGGAATTGGAAATTCGTTGACCGCCCTCTCAGCAGGAAGACCCAAACCGCCGCAAGGAGCAAGACACCGGCGAGCATGAGGAACCCGGCATAACTGAGAGTGAGTTTGAGGCGAACGCCCAACCCAGGCGCTCTATCCACCGTCGCCCCCGCCTCTGGCGTCCGGTTCGGTATCGATGCGGTACCCGACCCCCGGCACCGTGGCGATCAGCCACGGTTCGCCGAGCCGCTTGCGCAACGTCGAGACCGTGATGCGCACGGCATTCGTGAACGGATCGGCGTTCTCGTCCCACGCCCGCTCCAGCAACTCCTCGGCGCTGATCACACCGCCCTCGGCAGCGACGAGAACTTCGAGCACCGCGAACTGCTTCCGGGTCAGCGCGACGTACCGGCCGTCCCGGTAGACCTCGCGACGGAACGGGTCCAGCTGCAGACCAGCGATCTCCCGCACGGGCGGCCTGCTGTGCGCGCGCCTGCGGTCGAGGGCCCGGAGACGGAGCACGAGCTCCTGCAGCTCGAACGGCTTGGTGAGGTAGTCGTCGGCACCGAGCTCGAACCCGGAGGCCTTGTCGTCCATCCGGTCCGCGGCAGTGAGCATCAGGATTGGTATGCCGCCACCGGAAGCGACGATGCGCTGGGCGATCTCGTCACCGGAGGGGCCGGGGATATCACGGTCGAGGACGGCGATGTCGTAGGCGTTGACGCCCAACAGATCCAGGGCAGTGTCCCCATCACCGGCGATGTCGGCGGCGATCGCTTCCAGGCGCAGCCCATCGCGGATGGCTTCCGCCATGAACCGCTCGTCCTCGACGACCAACACACGCATGCTCGCCATGTTAGGCGGCCGCGTATATCGCCGGCGTATCAAAAATCGCCTTCGGGCTGGCAACAGCGCATTGCCTTGATTGAGCAGTGTGGGCCAGACCGCAGCACGACCGAAGACCCGCAGGACTCCCAGACCGACCATTGTCGGCCTGGTCCTCGTCATCTTCGCTGTGACCGTCGGGATCGTCGTAGACCGGTCGGCATCGCCATCGGGGACGACTGGACCTGGTGCAGTGCGGGTCTGAGGTAGGCGGCACCAGAGATACGCGGACCGATGCCGATGGCGACATGACTGAATCTGACGGAGCCCTCCCCGACGGCGCGACAGTCTTCGATCGCCAGCACCCTGGCATAGCGAACCTCAGCCAGCACTACTCCAGGCCATGCTCGCAGCCGCGAACGACGCCGCTGACGACGGCATCCAGCTCTAGCGAGGCGCACACCTTCGCGAATGCTGGCCACTGAGCAAGCTGTGTACGAGCACGTCGCTTGAGGTTCACAGACAATCGAGAGATGAGCAGCGCGAGTCAGATCAGTGAGCAGGCCGTGGTCCTGGCGATGGACTACGGACTGTTCAGTCTCTCCGGAGGCCTCGCGGATTTCGAGGACGAACTCGAACTGCTCGCGCAGGCGCAGGCTGCGCAGCCGTGCGCTGGTGACGGCAAGGCGCTGGTGGTGCTGAGCCCGCACCAGAACAACTTCGAGATCATTCGGGATGCGTCCGTCTCATCGGATCACAAAACCCCAGGTTCTTGTCTCAACATCTCAACATGTCCGAATTCTGTCTCAAGATTCGGTGTCTGCGGCAGTGGGTGCCGCTGACGCGAAATCTGAGACGAGTACCTGAGATAACAATGCGGATGAGATAGAAGTCGCCCCACATGGTGAGACGAACCAGGGTTTGCAAGCCTTCACTTGCTATCTGTTGCGGGCTGACCCGTCATCACAACGAACACTCGTGAACCTGTGTCCTGTTTGACGATCGCTGAGCAGGCCGCCCGCCGCATGCCCTAGGCGTGGGACCGTCGATGCAGCCGTGGAGAGCGCCGGGCGCCGCTACGCTCGCGGACGCAGGACGGACTCAAGGGAGCTCGGTGACGAAGATCAGCAGGACAAGAGGGATCCAGGTCGACGGCGGGTGGAGTGTCGACTCCAATGCGTTCGTCGACGAGCACTACAACGCACAGGACGTGCCGTTCGATGACACCGTGCTGTTCACCGCGGTGAACAGCATCACCGGCGAGACGGTTTCCCTCTCCTATGAGAACGCAGCCATCGGCTACTCGCTCGAGCAGATTCTGCTGTCGAGATCGTTGGGCCGATGGATGTACGACGAAGACAGGAGTGTCCACACGACGATCGCAGCCGGCCACGACATCGAGGCCATCTATGGCCTGCTCCTCCGGTTCCTCAACCCACTCAACAAGGACCTGATTCCTCTCCGGCTCTCCAGTTGGACGGTTGTCGTCAACAATCTGACTGAAACAGAAGCTGCGCACCACGACGTGGAACTGGTCTTCTCGGCGACTCGTGGGAAGCTCTTCATCGACGTCACCTACACCCGGATCGAAGATCGGCCGTACTGCGTCTACATGGGGATGTCGAAGCATCCCTACACCGAACTCACCTACAAGCTCGACAAGCCGACGACGACACGGAAGGTGATCCACCTGAACGAGGTGGACGCTGTTGCCGCGTTGATCGACGATTTACTGACGGGACTCGAGCCCTTCTATGCGAGCGTCGGCTGACCATGGACGCCCCGGGCATGCCCCGGGCATGGCACTTTGACCTCCCCGGGTGCCTTGTCGCGCAGCCCCTTCCAGCTCGGATGACGAAGGCTCCGCCGGTATGCTCGCGGTACTCCGCCTCGCATACCAGTAGCGGTTCCACCCGTGCACGCCCCGGATTCGCGGCCTCAACGTGCGTCCTTGTTTGACGATCGCCGGACAGGACGGCTGACGGCACCCTGAGAGTCATAGACGACCGTGCCGGAGCTGGTGAGAGAATTCCGGCCGCGGCGCTCAGGGCGAACCGTGAAGTGCCCAACCGATTACGGTTGGGCGCTTCACGTGTCAGGACGATCCCAGCGTCCCTGGGAGCAGGCCAGGCGGGGTCGGGACCGGATTGATGGTGTGCAAGTTCTGCGAGAACGGGACCCGCATCACCTGATGGGTCTGCCGCCACGGATCGAGCTGAAAGCAGTCGAGCGGAAGCGGGCCGGTCACGGCCCCCGGGTAGGTGTAGCAGTAGATGTCGATAGTGCCGAACGGACTGAGCAGGTTCGAGTTGTTGTCCCACGACCTGCTGGGCTCCCACGGCAGCTTGAACCACCTCATGTTCAGCTCGTACCCGGGCGGCGGAACGTACGCCTCCGCCGCACTCGCCTGCGGCGCCGCTACGCCCGCGCCGAGCGCCGCGAGTCCGACGGCCACTGCGCCAGCTCGGACGAGAAATGAGCGCTTCATTCAGATCTACCCCCTGCGAAAGAAACGGACAGTCTGTATGTCCGCTGGGGCAGGCGCATCGTTACTGGCGGTGGCCGCGAGGGCGCTTGAACTCTCGGGTTCCCCTTCTACCGGCCGTCCTGTCTAACGATCGCTGAACGCGACACGGGTTCGAGAGCTGCGGAATGGAGGCCCCGGGGAGAATGTTCACCGCCAGCCTCCTCATGCCAGCGAGTCGTCTTGTGCCCCGGCTGTGCGTGGGGACTGAGACCAGAAGCGAAGGACGACATGACCGGCAAGCACTTCGAGCTGACCGACGAAACGCGAAACTACTTCGGCCACAACCTGCATCGCATCCGCGCCACACGCGACATGACACGGTACTGCGTCCGCAAGGGCGACGTCGGAGGATGGGTTGAATGCGAGCGCAATGTGTCTGGGTACGCGTGGGTGTCAGGCGACGCGAGGGTGTTTGGCGACGCGTCGGTATCTGACAACGCGGAGATCTCAGGCAACGCGGAGGTCTCGAGCAACGCGAGGGTGTCGGGCAACGCGGAGGTCTCCGGAGACGCGCGGGTGCACGGCGACGCGCGGGTATACGGCGACGCCGAGGTGTACGGCAACGCCAACGTGTACGGCAACGCGGACGTGTCTGGAGATGCGACGGTGCATGGCGAGGCGAGGATATTCGGCGATGCGGAGGTCGAAGGCAATGCCAGCGTGTACGGCAACGCGGACGTGTGCGGTGACGCGCGGGTATCCGGCCGCGCGGAGGTGCACGGCCGAGCAACTGTCACCGAGCGCCAGGACATCCTCGTGGTCTATCCCATCGGCTCCCAGTCCGTCACCGCGACTCTCACCCGCACCGCCGCCGGCCACAACTTATCGGTCGGATGTTGGCATGGCGGCACCATCGACACACTCCGTGCCGAGGTAGATCGGCGCTCACAGACGTGGCCAGGAACAGCGCAAGATCATGCCCGCTGGCGCGCCGAGCACGAGGCACTGGAGGCGCTGTGCCGGGCGCGTATCGCCGGGTGGAAACGTATGGACGAAGACCCTGCTACTGACTGTCCTGTTTGACGATCAGCAAACAGAGCGGGACTCCGGTGAGCGAGCCGATCGGATACGTCAGTCAACTGCCATCAACTAGTCCTGGTTACCCGTCCTGCACGCTGATCTTGCGAGGGCTCCCTATCCAGGACCCACTTCCACTCGGTCCCAAGTTCACCACAACGTCCCAGAGCCAGACTTGGCCAACCGACCCCCCGAGAACGCCCTCACACAATCTTTCGATTTCGTGACCCTCGCGATTCGGGCGATGGCGACCGAGGCCTTGTCTCAACAATCCGGAAATGTCCGATTTCTATCTCAAGTTTCCGTGTCCGCGGCAGTGGGTGTAGGTTCCGGATCTACTTGTCCGATCGGCCTGCGGTTTTCAAGATCTTCCACGGCAAATGCCCTAGAAATTCCGGCTGCCGATGTCCTATTCCGCAGGCCCTCGGGTACTGGGCATCCAAGGATCACCCTCCCGGGCACCTGAGCAGCGATCGTTGCCGTCCCTCCACCCGCATGGTTCTGGGGCGGAGGGGCGCCGGCCCTCGATGCCGAGGCACACGGTCGGTATGGGCTCCCGGACTAGGTCCCGTTGTCACGGAAGGTCACCCGCTCCCACGGGAGATAAAGCACCGTGGGGAAACCGTCCCATCGATGTACACGCCGGTAGCCACCACGAAGCCACCGGCGGGGGGTGTTGATGGTCATGATCGAATCCGCCGACGTGGTCGCCGCCGTGAGCCCGGCCGTGGCGGCTGCCGCCCTCAAACAGACTGTGCCCCAGCCGATTCGGCGGGCATTGCTGCTTGTGCTCATATGCTGCTCCTGTTCGCGGCCCGGGCGGTCAGAATCCGAGGCGGCCGGTACCGGCGCTGCCGCTGCCGATGCTGCCTCCGCCCTTGCACCACTGGATCTCGTCGTTCGCCGAGGTCATCAAGATCTTGCGCGAACAGGGCTATACGGTGCGCGATTCCGACGCACCCGATGACAAGTAACCGCCTCAGACGACGGCGACAAAAGTTCGGGGGCGTGTTTGCCGATTCTGCTGAGCGCCTTGGCGTTACGGGCCGAGTGGACGCATTGCAGGACGGGAGATGATGGGTTTCCAGATGTCGACGGCCCACGCCGTCGGTTCCGGCCTGATTGCCGAGACAATGGGAGCGTCCCCTCCGCACTGGCCGCGGAGGGGACGCTGCATTCTCCGGGATACCCCGGGCTTCCGGGCCGAGGGCTACTCGCCGAGCCGCTCGTCCGCGTAGACGACCATCGCGTCCCGCTGGTACTCGGCCAGGCCCTCGGCGATCTTCTCGTAGTTCGCCTTGAACCGCTCGTCGTCCACGTACATCTGCCCCATACACTTGTACGCGTCCCGGTTCGGGGTCCAGAAGCGGCAGATGCCCTGGTACTGCGTGTGGATCTCCGTTTGGACCGCCACGTCGACGACCGGGGTGCCGGCGGCCATGAACTCGGCCATACGGATCATCGCCGCGGTCATCTCACGCTGCATGCGCTCGACGTCCTCGGCAGTCATCGTCGCAGCGTTGCGCTGAGACTGTTCGAACTCCTCCGGCCAGCGTTCGCGGGCCTCGTCGTCGTGCTGCGTGTTGTCGAAGCCCTCGAACAGGTTCTCCGGGCGATTGATCTTGACTGTCATTTCCGTCTTCCCTTCGAGTTCGGCGATGGTGTGCGCCACGGTGTCGGCCATCCGCGCCAGGCGGTTGCGCTCTCCGAGTAGGCGGATGTGCTGCCGTTTGAGGGCGGCGAGTGTGTCCGGCTCGGAGTCGACCGCCTCGGCGATCTCGGCAAGGCCCAGGCCGAGTTCGCGCAGGACGAGGATCTGCTGCAAGCGCAGCAGTTGCTCATCCTCGTAGTAGCGGTAGCCGTTGGTGCCCAAGTAGGCGGGCTCGAGCAGTCCGATGTCGTCGTAGTGCCGCAAGGTGCGGGCGGTGACGCCCGACATCCTCGCCACATCCGCGATCGACCAGCTCATGGCGCTTCCCATCTTCCGTGAGGCCGGTCCGTCCGGCCTCGTCTTCGACCGTAGAAGTTGCCGCTACGTGAAGGTCAAGCCGGAATGCACCGAATCAACCGGGAATTCGACTCATCACCGCGTCATCCGGGAGGTGATCGCCGCCTCGCGCCGACTACTGCGGGCAGACCCCGGCCGCGTGACTCAGCGCGATCCGAACTGAGCCTCAGCGACCGAAAAGACGGCCGAAGAACCCGCCCTTACCCGACGCGAGCGGCGCCCACTCGAGGTTCCACAGCTCCCCGACCGTGATCCTGGCGAGGCGGCAGACGAACTCCAGGTGCGCGTCCTCCGGGTCGTCCTCGGTCTCGAACACCGCCTCGGCGTCGATCGGGGCGCCGCGGTCTTCGGCGACCTCGCGCTCGGCGAGCACTCGGAGGCGGGGGTCGTCGCCGAACGACTGGACCACGTAGACGTCGCTCGTGCCACCGAGGGTGACGAGCACCGTTCCCGCGGGCGGCTCGGAGAGCTGCGGAAGCTGCTGGAGATCGAGACCGGGATCCACGAGCACCACGTGCGCGCCGACCTGCGCGGCCGACGGGCCGGCGCCGGTGCTGCGGCTCGCGTCGTCGAAGTCGATGGTCGAGTCGGCGTCCACGCCGAAGGCAGAGAGGTCGGTGTTCGGCACGAAGCCCAGCATGAAGTTCATCGACATTTGCGACAGCCTAGCGACCGGGGACGGCGGATCCCCGGATCGAGTAGCCGCCGTACGCCGCCGGGTTGGCGCTCGCTACTCGCCGTCGGCCCGCCCGTCCGAGTACTGCGCGACCACGCGGTCACGCCAATCGCGGAAGTCGTCGAACTTGCCGGCGAGAGCCTGCCGCAGCTCGGCAGCGCTGTTCACCCAGTCCATGTCCTCCTGATCCGGAACGTCTCCCGG
>Ga0105243_10004923_pt1 | contig 10463 bp, 10 predicted proteins | sample KBSM34metaG_FD_81525 | JGI IMG/M metagenome (GOLD analysis project Ga0105243, IMG submission 81525) | Miscanthus rhizosphere microbial communities from Kellogg Biological Station, Michigan, USA - KBS M3-4 metaG | ecosystem: Host-associated > Plants > Roots > Rhizosphere > Soil | place...
AAGGTCATGCTGACCACCCAGATGGCCCTCAACCGCCTGGCGCTGAATGACTTCGAGGGTGCCCGCGTCGATATCCGCAAGACTCACGAACGCGAGACGCAGATTGCCGAGCAGCGCGACCAAGAGTACCTGCGCCTGGAGACCGAGGCCCGCCAGCAAGGCATAGATCTGCGCTACAAGAACCTGCAGGGCTACCCCGTGCAGATCCTCGATGCGCCGCAGGTGCTGGCCCTGAAGAACGGCTACCAGAGTGCCTTCAGCCATTACCTCTCTGGATTTGTCTACGAGGCACTGGGCGAACGCGACCTGGCGGCGCCCGGTTATCGCCAGGCCATAGAGCTGCGGCCGAACATCGGGTTTCTCCAGCAGGCCCTGGCGAACCTCGGCAAACCCCCTCGGGCGCAGGACGGCAGCGATGTGCTGATCATCGTCCAGACCGGGCTGGCACCGGCCCGCAGCTCGGTACGCCTACCCATTCAAGTACCCATGAATGACGGCCAGACCATCACCTCCTTCGTGTCCTTTCCCATTCTGGTGCCGGACAACTCAACGCCCCAGCCAGACTCCGCCAGCATCGACGGTCATAAGCAGCCACTGACCCTGCTCAACAGCATCACCGACATGTCCCTGCGTACCCTGCGGGATGATATGCCAGGCATCATTCAACGCACCCGCCTACGTGCCAACGCCCACGCGCTGGTCCAGGCCCAGTACAACCAGAAACATCCGAAAGAAGCCAAGCAAATCGCCGAAGCCCCCTTCGAACAAGCCGACACGCGGACCTGGCGTACCCTGCCGGACAATACCTTCGTCGTCCGCCTGCGACTCAAGCCGGGACTGCATCAGGTGCGCCTGCCCCAGGCCGACGCGATCACTTTCAACATCGACCAACCGTTCCAGGTAATCGGCCTGCGGCTCATCGGCAAGCGGGTATTCGTCAGCGGCTATGCAACTCAATCAGCCGGAGCGAAACCCTGATGTTTCTTGCGAAAGGGTAGGACAACCCCGCATCGGTCCACGCCAGATGCGCAAACACCCACCAATCCCCCGATTTTTCCGGATGAAACGGATGCCGACGCCTACACCATCTTCGTCCCTCGACACGTCGACACCACAACACGCGGCCCTTTAACGTGATCAGGTATCACAACCGCGCACTGCTCAATAAGCCATCATTTTTGGAGCAAAAAGCCATTACATAGCCAGCAGTCACTGTCTATAATGCCGCGCCGTCGTTATGGGCAAAAGTAATAAAAGCTCCTCTTTTAATGAGGAATTGTCAGGGTAGAGTTCGCCTGCCAATGGGTTCATCCAGCCAGGCCCGCCCTCCGGCTTTTTTCACCATCAGGGAAGATGTCGCTCATGACACCCAGCACCCGCCTTTTGATCGCCCTTGGGGCCGTGACCCTATTGTCCGGTTGCTCGGTGTTCCGCAACTACGACAGCGAACTTGCGCAAACCAACCAGCAACTGGCCTCCGGCAACGTCGATGGCGCGCTGGCGCTGCTGGAGAAGAACAACACCGGAGAAGATCGCGATCTGCTGTTTTTCTTCGAGAAAGGCGAGCTGCTACGGGCCAAGGGCGATCTCGCCGGTAGCCAGAAGGCCTGGGGCAGCGCCGACCAGGTCGTCGGCCAGTGGGAAGATGCGGTCAAGCTCGATTACGCCAAGTATGCCGCCCAGTTCGGCAGCTTCCTGGTCAACGACAAGGTCCGCCGCTATGAAGGCTACGACTACGAAAAGGTCATGCTGACCACCCAGATGGCGCTGAACTTCCTCGCCACGAATGACTTCGAAAGCGCCCGTACCGCGATCAAGAAGACCCACGAGCGCGAAGCGGTCATCGCCGAACTGCGTGACAAGCAATACCTCAAGCGCGAAGAGGAAGCCGACAAGGAAGGCATCAAGACCCAGTACAAGGACCTCAAGGGCTACCCGGTGGCCAGCCTGGACGCACCCGATGTGGTCAGCCTGAAGAACAGCTACCAGAGCGCCTTCAGTCACTACCTGGCCGGCTACGTCTATGAAGCCCTAGGCGAGAAGGACCTGGCTGCGCCAGGCTATCGCCAGGCGGCCGAACTGCGTCCCAACACCCCGTTGCTCGAACAGGCCCTGGTCAATCTCGACAAGCCGGCGGCCAAGGACGATGACAGTGACATCCTGATCGTCGTGCAGAGCGGCCTGGCTCCGGCCCGCGACTCGATCCGCATCCCACTGCCGCTGCTGATCTCCAATAACGTGGTCATCACCCCGCTGTCGTTCCCGATCATCAAGGCCGACACCTCGACCCCGGGCCTCAGCCAGATCGGCGTCGACGGCCAGCAGGTCAACCTGACGGCACTCAACAGCACGACCGCCATGTCCAGCCGCGCGCTGCGCGACGACATGCCGGGCATCATCCTGCGCAGCAGCGTGCGGGCAATCAGCCGTGGCATCGCCCAGAAGAATCTGAACAAGGTCAATCCGATGGCGGGCCTGGCCGTGGGGCTCACCTCCGCCGTGCTCGAAGGCGCCGACACCCGCACCTGGCGTACCCTGCCGGACACCACCCAGGTGGTGCGCCTGCGTCTGAAGAAAGGCGAACACCAGGTGTCGCTGCCCAGCGCCGTCGGTGGCTCGCTGGTCAAGGTCACGATCGATCAGCGCTACCAGGTCATCAGCCTGCGTGCCATCGGCAACCAGGTATTCACCAGCGGCCTGGCGGCGCAACGGGTCCCAAGCGTCAATCCGACCGCCGTGGCCACTATCAACCAACCTTGAGAACGGAGTCTTTTTCCATGCGTTTCAAACTGACTGCTGTCGTTGCGCTGGCCCTGCTGGCCGGCTGTGCGACGCCTGCGCCACCACCGGCGCCGGGCAGCGCCGCGAGCAAGATCGTCGCCATGGGCGAAATGGAAGACATCCAGGTGGGTGCCATCCGCGTTGCCCGGGAAAACGGCTTTCTGACGGTCAAGGTGCAGTTGAGCAACACCCGCACCAAGAACAAGATGATGTACTACCGCTTTGCCTGGCTGGGTAACGACGGCTTCCCGGTCGCCGATGAAGAAACCTGGAAGACCCTGAGCCTGTATGGCGCCCAGAGCACCTTCCTGCCCGCCATCGCTCCGACGCCCAAGGCCACCGACTTCCGCCTGGAAGTCAAGACGCCCTGATGCAACGCCACTCCTTGCGCCCCCTTGAAGAGAACCTCTCCATGTTTGCACGTTTTTCGTTCATCGCCGTCGTTGCCCTGCTGGCCAGTGGTTGTGCCCAGAACACCTCGCCAGTCCTCGGCGGCAAGAACATCAGCTACGGCGATACCAAGGCCGTCGAGCTGGTCACCAACGAGTTCAGCTCCACCGACCTGCAGATGATTGCCGAGTCCATGACCCGCTCCCTGGCTCAATCCGGTGTGCTGCAAGGCCGTCCGGTGGTCCAGGTGTATGACGTGAAGAACAAGACCAGCGAATACATCGATACCCGTGAGATCACCACTTCGATCAAGACCCAACTGATGAAGTCCGGCACTGCCCGCTTCGCCAGCGACAACACCGAGATGCAAAGCCAGGTCGATCAACTGAAGCTGCAGAACCAGAGCGGTCTGTACAAGAAGAGCACTGTCAGCAAGACCGGCAACATGATCGCCGCCAAGTACCGCCTGGAAGGCTCGATCAGCTCGATCGTCAAGCGCAGCAGCGACTACAAGGACGTGTTCTACAAGTTCAGCCTGCAACTGATCGACGTCGAAAGCGGCCTGGCCGAATGGATGGACGAGAAAGAGATCCGCAAGACCACGGAGCGTTAACAATGCGAGCATGGATTGGCATTATCGGTCTGGCCTGGGCCTTTGGCGTTCAGGCCGCACCGAAGGTCGCAGTGGCCGACCTGGCGTATCAGGCACAAGTGGAGCAGTACATCCGCAGCGTCTCGGCACGCAGCAACTACCAGCAGAGCTATTACGGCGCTTCCGGTTCGGCGAGCTACGACGAGTATGAAAGCCGCAGCAGCTATATCGAGCAGGGCGAACTGCGCAAGTTCACCGGCGATATCAAGGGCGAGATCCTGCGTAGCGGCATGTTCCAGTTGGTCCAGGGTACGCCCTATACGTCCAATTCCAAGGGTGACGTCTACGACGTCATCAAGCGGATCAAGGGCGGCAGCTTCAAGGGCGCCGACTACGTGCTGTTCGGCACGGTGTCGGATATCGACTTCACCCAGGACATCAATGAACTGGCCAACACCAACAGCTACTCGGCGGTGCTGGGCCTGACACTGGTGGGTGATTTCAGCCTGATCAACACCCGGACCTACGAGATCACCTCGGCGTTCACCGCCATGGGTGAAGGCCAGGACACCAAGCTGGTCAACAGCCGGGACATCCGGGTGTCGTTGAATCGTCCGCGGGTGGTACGCGATGTGTCGAAGTCCCTGGGCGAGGACGTCGCACGGCAGTTGAGCATGCAGTTGGGCGGACCGGACCTGTATCCGGATACACGCCCACCGCTGCAACGTAACAACCTGCCGCCGGATCAGCCGGCCAGGATTCTGCAGTAATTACGCGTGGCACAAAAAAGGCGACTTCGAGTCGCCTTTTTCTTTGCACCCTTGCGCCTCAGGCCGTGGCCTTGTGCAAGGTTGCGAGGAAACCCGCCGCGCCCACGAACAGCCCGGCAAAGGTCCGGTTCATCCGGCGCTGCTGGCGAGGTGTGCGCAGCAAACGCAGGACCTTGGCCGCCAGACCGGTGTAGCCGGCCATGACAATCATGTCGACACCGATCATGGTGACACCGAGAATCAGGTACTGATGCACCAACGGCGCATGCGGATCGATGAATTGCGGCAGCACCGCGAGCATGAACACCAGGGCCTTGGGGTTGCTGACATTGACCAGGAAGCCCCGCAACATCAGGGTCATGGGCTTGCCGACCGGACGAATCGCCGCCTCTTCGGTCATGTCACTGGGCAGCGCACGCCATTGCTTGACCGCCAGATACACCAGGTAGATCACACCAAACCATTTGATGGCGTAGAAGGCCGTGGAAGACGCCGCGAGAATCGCGCCAACGCCGGCAGCGATCACCGCAATCTGCGCCGCCAGCCCCAATTGCAGACCAAGGGCGTTCCAGTAGCCGCGCAGGAAACCGTATTGCAAGCCACTGGACATCGAGGCAATGGCACCAGCCCCAGGAGACAGGCTGATCACCCAGCATGCAGCGAAAAAGGCCAGCCATGTCTCAAGCAGCATCACGCACCTCGGATCAAGAGTTGTCACAAACCTCTAAGCTAATCCGAAGGCGTGGACTTGACCACCGTTTTCTTGGCCTGCCGATAACGGCGGCGGGACGTGTCCGTCAGGACAACGCCTCCAGTTCCGCCTGCATGCCTTCCAGCAGTTCCAGGGCTGCCATCCAGGCCTCCTCCAGCTCGGATTCGCGCCCTTTCAGCTTGGCCTGCTCGGCCAGCAGATCACGCAGCTCGTCCTTGCGGGCGGCTTCGTAGATCGCGCTGTCGCCCAGGCTCGTCTCGATCTTCGCCAGACGCTCATGCAGCTTGCCCAACTCGGCTTCAAGCTTGTCGGCTTCGCGCTTGTGGGGCGCCAACTGCTGACGCAATGCAGCTGCGGCCTGACGCTGGGCCTTCTTGTCGGTCTTGTCGGGATTGACCGGCGTGCTGCTGACCGGCGCATTGCGCTGACGATATTCCACCAGCCAGCGGGCGTAGTCATCCAGGTCACCATCGAACTCCTCGACCTTGCCGTCGGCGACCAGGAAGAAGTTGTCGGTGGTGCTCTTGAGCAGATGACGATCGTGGGAAACCACCAGCACCGCCCCGCTGAACTCCTGCAAGGCCATGGTCAGCGCCAGGCGCATTTCCAGGTCGAGGTGGTTGGTCGGTTCATCGAGCAACAGCAGGTTGGGGCGTTCCCAGGCGATCAGGGCCAGGGCCAGCCGGGCCTTTTCACCACCGGAGAAATTCAGCACCGGTTCGTCGAGGCGCGCGCCACGGAAATCGAAGCCACCAAGGAAGTCGCGCAGAGTCTGTTCACGCTCGGTCGGCGCCAGGCGCTGCAGATGCAGCAACGGGCTGGCCTTGGCATCCAGCGAATCGAGCTGGTGCTGGGCGAAATAGCCGACCACGGTGTTTTCACCCCGGGTCAGGCGACCCGACAGGGGCGACAGATCGCCGGCGAGGTTCTTGATCAGCGTCGATTTGCCCGCGCCGTTGGGGCCGAGCAGACCGATGCGGGCACCCGGGGTCAGTTGCAACTTGACCTTCTCCAGGACGGTTTTCTCGCCATAACCCAGGCGCGCATCGGAGAGGTCCAGCAGTGGGCTGGAGATCTTGTGCGACTCGCGGAAGGTAAAGTCGAATGGCGAATCGACATGGGCCGCCGACAACTCTTCCATCCGCTCCAGGGCCTTGATCCGGCTCTGGGCCTGACGGGCCTTGGTGGCCTGGGCCTTGAAGCGGGCGATGTAGCTTTCCATGTGCGCACGTTGCGCCTGCTGCTTCTCGTAGGCCTGTTGCTGCTGGGCCAGGCGCTCGGCACGGGCGCGCTCGAAAGCACTGTAGCCGCCACGATAGAGCACCAGCTTGCGCTGGTCGACATGGGCGACGTGATCGACCACTTCGTCGAGAAAGTCGCGGTCGTGGGAGATCAGCAGCAAGGTACCCGGGTAGCTCTTGAGCCAGTCTTCGAGCCAGATGATCGCATCGAGATCGAGGTGGTTGGTCGGCTCGTCGAGCAACAGCAGATCCGACGGGCACATCAGTGCCTGCGCCAGGTTCAGGCGCATCCGCCAGCCACCGGAGAAGTCCCCGACCTGACGATCCATCTGCTCGTTGGTGAACCCCAGCCCGGCCAGCAGCTTGCGGGCACGGGCATCGGCGGTATAGCCGTCGGCGCTGTCGAGTTCCGAGTGCAGACGTGCCAGGGCCGCGCCATCGTGGGCCGCTTCGGCGACCGCCAGGTCGCGTTGCACCTGGCGCAGACGCACGTCGCCATCGAGCACATAGTCGACCGCCAGGCGTTCGAGGATATCGACCTCCTGGCGCATGTGGGCGATACGCCAATCGACCGGCAGGAAGCAGTCACCCGAGTCCGGGTGCAGCTCGCCCCGCAACAGGGCGAACAGGCTGGATTTGCCGGCACCGTTGGCACCGATCAGGCCGGCTTTCTGGCCGGCGTGCAGAGTCAGCTCGGCGTCTTCTAGCAGACGTTGCGGGCCACGCTGTAAAGTCAGGTTCTGAAGTCGAATCATAATGGCGGCGGAGTCTACCAGCTTCCCTCGCAACTGGCGCGGATCTCACCATGCATGCTGACCTGTGGACATTTTCCCTGGATATTTACGCCAACCCTGACGTGGAGGCAGCCTGTCTGGCGCTGCAAGGGCATGGGGCAAATGTCTGCCTGTTGCTCGGTGCGGCCTGGCTCGGAGCCCGCGGCGTCCGGTATGAACCTGAGCGACTGGCAAACCTGCAGCGGGTCGCGCACCCCTGGCACGAGCAGGTGGTGCAGCCCCTGCGACGACTGCGTGAGCAATGGCGGACCATGGCCTTGCAGGACAGCGAACTGAAGGGATTACGCGATCGAGTCAAGGCGCTCGAACTGGAAGCCGAGCAGCAATTGCTGTTGCGTCTGGAGGGAGTGAGTCGGAATTGGCCACAGGGTGTTGCCGACGATCTGGCCGTGTGGCTGGAAGGTGCGGCCAGCGAGGCGGCGCACCTGAGCCACGACGCGCTGCACAAGCTGCGCGTCATGGTGAGCCAGGCTTAGGAGGCGCTGGTCGGGGTGCTGCTGGCGGCCGGAGTGGTCGCTGGAGTGGCTGGGGCTGGAGCTGGAGCAGCCGCGGCTGGAGCCGATGCTGGTGCTGCAGCAGTGGCCGGCTTGGCCGCAACAGGTTTGGCAGCAGCGGGCTTGGTGGCAGGCTTCGCAACAGCTGGCTTGGCGGCAGCGGGTTTGGCAGCGGCTGGTTTTGCAGTTGGCTTGGCGGCAGCAGTTTTAGCAGCGGCTGGTTTTGCAGCGGGCTTGGCAGCAGCAGTTTTAGCAGCGGCTGGTTTCGCGGCGGGCTTGGCAGCAGCAGTTTTAGCAGCGGCTGGTTTCGCGGCGGGCTTGGCAGCAGCAGTTTTAGCAGCGGCCGGTTTCGCGGCGGGCTTGGCAGCGGCAGTTTTAGCAGCGGCTGGTTTCGCGGCTGGCTTGGCGGCAGCAGTTTTAGCAGCAGCCGGTTTCGCGGCGGGCTTGGCAGCAGTAGTTTTAGCAGTGGCCGGTTTTGCAGCGGGCTTGGCAGCAGCAGCTTTGGCAGCTGGTTTTGCAGCAGGTTTGGCGGCGACCTTGGCAGGCGTGGCAGGCTTGGCCTCGCGGGTCGACAGCGCCTTGGACACGGCCTCTTTGACACGACCGACGCCCTGAGCCAACTTCAGGCTTTCCTGTGCATCGCGCTTGAGTTGCAGGATGTAGGCACGGGTCTCGGACTGGCTGGTTTTCAACTTGTCGAGCAGCTCTTCCAGTTCGCCAACAGCGGCCTTGGCCTTGGCTTGTGCCTTGGCTTTACCGGCAGTGGCAGCGTCCTGCAATTTGGTGCGGGACTTGTGCAATTTTTCCTGGGCCTTGCCGCGTTGTTTTTCCAATTTGGCGAGCAATTTTTCAGCATCAGCCAAGGCTTGGGAACAAGCGTTTTCCAAATGCTCGAGCAGGCTGCCCGAGAGTTGTTGGAGTAAGTGCAACGGAGTATTTACAGGCTTCTTGGTGGCCGACATGGTTTACCTCCTGGCTGAAGTGAGTGCGGCTCATACTAGACCTTCTGTGACTACCGCCGCTAGGGCATGTTGACAGTATTGAAGAGCCGGCGTTGCATACGGCAAAAAATGTTGTCCGGGATCATTCGCACAAACCCACAACCCATGTGCCGCACTGGCATAATCCGTCGGGTCTCAGTCGGAGAGTCCTCATGTCGCGTTACCTACTGCTGTCGCTGTGTCTTGTCCTGCCGCTCGCCCATGGCGCGCCGGAAGAAAAAACCGACGACGCCCATGACCTCGCCTACAGCCTCGGAGCCAGCCTCGGCCAACGCTTGCGTCAGGAGGTCCCGGACCTGCAACTCAAGGCCCTGGTCGACGGTTTGCAACAGGCCTACCAAGGCAAGCCACTGGCGCTGACGAGTGAACGGATCGAACAGATTCTCGCAGCTCACGAAGCACAGAACACCGAGGATTCGGCCAAGCCGCAAAGCGAGATCGCCCTCGAGGCCGAGCAGAAATTCCTCGCAGAGGAAAAAGCCAAACCAGGTGTACGCGAGTTGGCCGATGGCATCCTGGTGACCGAAGTGACACCGGGCACCGGCGCAAAGGTCGCCGCCAATGGTCGGGTGCAAGTACGCTACGTGGGGCACCTGCCCAATGGGACGATCTTCGACCAGAACAGCCAGCCGCAGTGGTTTCGCCTGGACAGCGTGATCAATGGCTGGCGCATCGCACTGCCGCAGATGCCGGTCGGCGCCAAATGGCGGCTGGTCCTGCCATCATCCCAGGCTTATGGATCGGACGGCGCAGGCGACCTGATCGCCCCCTACACCCCCCTGGTATTCGACATCGAGCTGCTCGGCATCGCCAACTGAGCTGCCGCCAAAAAGAAAAACGGCGCGCCATGCGCACCGTTTTCAGGGCCCCACCACCGCAACTCAAGCCTGGGCGACAGCCTCTTCCTTGTGTGCGTTGTGCAGCACTTCGATCAGGCAATCCTCAAGCTCGAAGCGCTCATGCAACAGACCGCCCAGTTCCTTGAACTTCTCTGCCACGCACTTGCCGGCGTCGCACAGATCGTTGAAGGCCAGCAGTTTTTCGGTAATCACGTCGATACGTGGGTAGATCGTGTCGGCCAGCTTCAGCCCGCGTTGGTCGCCAAAGGCCTTGGCCTCGCTGGTGAGCTGTTCATAGATTTCGAAGTGTCCCGCCGACACGTAGTCCACCAGAACCCCACAGAACTCCTGCAACGGCTGGCGACTGTCCGCCAGGGCTCCGGGCTCGGCCCCCAGCGCATCGTAAGCCCGCACGAGTTCATGACGATTCTGCAACCAGCGGTCAATCAGCAGGTGCACCCCACCCCAGCGTTCCTGAGCATTCTTACAACTTTCGAGCATGGTGATTTCTTCCCTTCTGGGTCATGCCGCCCGACACCTCGTACCCGCCGAGGATCCTGACTTGGCCAAACAAGGCAACCTGGTTTGGACTGAATGTATGCGGGCCAGATTATGCCCGCCCGACACCTGCTTCAAGGTACGCAGCCGATAAAGTTCATACAAGCGTTTAAAGCACGGGGGCGACTATCGGTCGCTTCCAGCGCCCCACCTGGCTCCGACCACCGAGGCCGCTATCTGGTAGATCGCCATGAGACTCATGCCGACAAAGGCCAGCAGGCTCCATTCCGGAATGGAGCCTGCTGGCCTTTGTCGGCATGAGTCTCATGGCGATCTACCAGATAGCGGCCT
>Ga0105243_10004924_pt1 | contig 10462 bp, 9 predicted proteins | sample KBSM34metaG_FD_81525 | JGI IMG/M metagenome (GOLD analysis project Ga0105243, IMG submission 81525) | Miscanthus rhizosphere microbial communities from Kellogg Biological Station, Michigan, USA - KBS M3-4 metaG | ecosystem: Host-associated > Plants > Roots > Rhizosphere > Soil | place: Michigan...
GCGTCTTCGGCCGTGCGCTCGTCCTGGCGGCGCGGGGCCGAGAAGCCATGGCGGCTGGCGAAATAGTGAATGCCTGCCCAGGCCGATACGCGCGCCAGGCCCGCGCCAAAGTCGTCGCGGCAGCAGTACTCCAGATACCAGATCAGCTGCGCATCATCGATGCCCTGGCTGGTCAGCCAGGCCTGCATGGTCTGGCCGTCCAGCGCGGCATGGGCGGCGGGCAGCCGGCCCTCGCGCTGCCAGACACGGATGGACGGCATGGCAAAGGCCGCCCTGCCCATCTCCTGGGCCACGCTGCGCGCAAAGAGTTCGTACTGCTCCAGCGTGCGCGGCGCCACGCCATCGACGGGCAGCAGGCCCTCATGCCAGGCGCCCTGCCAGAACAGGCGCTCCTGCGGGCTGTGGCACAGATGGCGCTCGTCGTACTGCCAGCGGCCCGCGCGGCGCTGGCGCAGGCCCAGGGCCTCCAGCCAGTCCTGCACCTCGGCCGCATCGTCGCCGGGCAGGGGCAGATAGTGGGCACCCAGCGGACAGGGCAGGCCCGCAATGCTGCCGCCCTGGCTGTTGCCGCCCATGGCCTGCTGCGTGTCCAGCAGGGCCACGCCCTGCACACCCGCCAGCTCCAGTGCGCGCGCGGCGGCCAGGCCTGCCATGCCGCCGCCGGCGATCACCACCTTGGCACGGTGCACCACGGCCGGCGGCGGCAGCGCCAGGCCCTGGGCCAGGCGCTGCCAGAACGCGCGCAAGGCATGGCCGCGCTCCAGCGCCACGCCGCTGAATCCGCCGGGCAGGTCTTCAAGCCGCGGTGGCGTTGGCGTGCAGCCGGACAGGCCCAGTCCCAGGGCTGCACCGCCCGCCAGGCCCTGCAGCCATTGGCGCCGGCTCCACAGGGGCGAGAGGCCGGTGCTCAACGCTCCACCCTGCCCCATTCGCGCTCGTAGGTGTTGACCAGCACCTGGTTGGACAGGCGGTTGACCTCGGCCGGCACACGCGCCATGTCCAGCGGGAAGTCGAACATCAGCGCCATGGTCTGTGCGCTCAGAAAGCGCAGGCCCGCAGGCAGGACATCGGGCTCACGCCAAGGCCGGTGGCTGGCGATGACGAAGCCCCATTCGCCAAAGCTGGGCACATGGGCGTGGTAGGGCGTGGCCTGCAGGCCGATGGATTCGATGGTCTGCACCACGGTCCAGTAGCTCTTGCGTGCAATCAGGGGCGAGGTGGTCTGCACCACGGCGTACCCGCTGGCCGCCAGGCGCTTGTCCAGCAAGGCATAGAAGCTGTTGGTGAACAGCTTGCCGATGGCGAAATTGGTCGGGTCGGGGAAATCGACGATGACCACGTCGAAGGTATCGCCGCCCTGCTGCAGCCAGTGGAAGGCATCGGTATTGAGGATGTGCACGCGCGCATCGCTGAGCGCTTCGCCGTTGAGCCGGCGCAGCATGGCGTTGTCCTTGAACAGGTCCGTCATGGCCGGGTCCAGCTCCACCAGGGTGACCGACTCCACCGAGGGGTACTTGAGCACCTCGCGCACGGCCATGCCGTCGCCGCCGCCCAGCACGGCCACGCGCTTGGGCGCGCCATGCGCGGCCATCACCGGGTGGACCAGGGCCTCGTGGTAGCGGTACTCGTCGCTTTGCGCAAACTGCAGGTTGCCGTTGAGGTACAGCCGCGCGCCCTGGCGCCCCTGCGTCACCACGATGCGCTGGTAGGGCGAGCTGCTGGAGAGCACGATGCGGTCCTGGTAGAAATGGTCGTCGGCCAGGCGCGTCAGATGGTCGGCGCCCCAGATGCCCGTGCCCAGCAGGGCCAGCACGGCCGCGCAGGCCAGGGCATGGGCGCGCGGGCGCCGCAGTTCATGGCGAAACAGCAGCAGTGCCCAGACCGCCACCGCCGCATTCATGAAGCCGAACAGCAGCCCCGTGCGCACCAGGCCCAGCTTGGGCACCAGCAGCAGCGGAAATGCCAGCGACACGGCCAGCGCGCCCAGGTAGTCGAAGGTCAGCACCTGGGACACCAGGTCCTTGAGCGTCACATTGCGCTTGAGGATGCGCATCACCAGCGGAATCTCCAGCCCCACCAGGGTGCCCACCACCAGCACCATGCCGTACAGCAGAAAGCGGAAAGCGCCGGGCGCGTAGGCATTGGCAATGAACAGCGTGGCCGGCAGCGCGCCGCCGACCAGGGCCACCATCAGCTCGATGCGCAGAAAGTGCGCGGGCAGATGGTCCTCGAAATAGCGCGACAGCCATGAGCCGATGCCCATGGCGAACAGGTAGCTGCCGATGATGGTGGAGAACTGCAGGACCGAATCGCCCAGCAGATAGGAAGCCAGCGCACCTGCAGCCAGTTCGTAAAGCAGGCCGCAGGCCGCGATCACGAAGACGCTGACCAGCAGGGCGATGTCGATGGGACGCGCCGGCTGCGCGCCGGCAAGAGGGGCTGAGGTTTGCACGGCCGGTATTGTGCGCGATGCGCCCCTTCCCGCGTGCAACGGACACCGTGCAAAGCGGGAAGGAGCGCAGCGCATCGGGCGCCGCCGTCAGAACTGGTAGTTGGCGCTGACCAGAACGCTGCGCGGTGCGCCTGGCATGGAGCTGGAGCGCCAGTACTGCTTGTCGAACAGGTTGGACAGCGCCACGGTCACCGTCCAGGCGTCCTGGCGCCAGCCCACCAGCGCATCCCAGCGCGTGTAGCCGGGCAGGAGGGCCGTGTTGGCGGCGTTGGTGAAGCGGCTGCCCGTGTAGGTCACGCCGACTTCGCCATACCAGGGGCCCTTGGGCGCATAGCGCAGGAACAGGTTGCCGTTGCGCTTGGCCGTGTCACGCAGGTACAGGCCCACGTTGGCGGGGTTTTGCGCGTCTTCAGCCACCTTGGCCTCCATGAAGGCCACGCCGCCGCGCACATACCAGGAACTGGCCACGCGGCCGGCCGCGCTGAACTCGATGCCGCGCGAACGGTCCTTGCCCCGGATGGCCCAGGTGTAGGGATCGTTCTCGGGATCGGGGCGGTAGCGGATGTTGTACTTCTCCAGCTGGTAGACGGAGACCTGGGTGGACAGCGCGCCGCCCAGCCAGTCGCTCTTGACGCCGACCTCGGACTGGCGCGAGTACTGGGGCTCGTCGTCCGGCACCGCGCCCACGGCGGTTTCCACGGTCAGGATGCCGCGGCCGCCATAGGGCGAGTAGCTCTTGTTCCAGGACGCATAGAAGCTGTGCTCACGCACCGGCTGCCACACCACGCCCACGCGCGGGCTGAAGCCGTTGCCGTCGGTCTTGCGCGTGAGATTGGCGATCCTGTTGGTGCTCTGGAAGTCGTAGCTGTCGTAGCGCAGGCCCAGCAGCAGCTTCCACTGCTCGGTCAGGCTGACCAGGTCCTGCATGTACAGCGCCTGGCCCTTGCCCTTGTGATAGTTGTCCTGGGTCGGATTGCCCTGCACCGGACGGCTGGGCCAGACGATGGGCTGGAACGGATCGTAGGAGAAGGTGCTGCCGGGCTGGCCGACGCGCGGCGCGCGCTCTTCCTCGCTGGCCTCCAGGCCCACCAGCAGGTCGTGCTTGATGCTGCCCGTGCTGAACTTGCCCGTCAGGTCCAGCGTGTTGGACAGCGTGGTGTTGCGGGTCTGCTGCCAGGCGTAGTTGGGCGTGATCTTGCCGGTCGCGGCGCGGTAGGTACCGGCGAAATAGTGGTCGAAGTCCTGGCTGGCCTCGCGCTTGCTGGCCACCCAGCGCAGACTCCAGCGGTTGTTGAAGTCATAGGACAGGTCGGAGCGCAGCACGCGCAGGCGATCTTCCACGTAGTCGCCAGGCGCCGCGAAGCCCTTGCGGATGGAAACGCCGGCTGGCAACTGGTCATAGACCGGGCCGCGATCGGGCACGCGCCAGACGTTGTCATAGGTGTACTGGCCGGTCCAGCGCCAGCCCGTGCGGGTGTCCACCAGGATGCTGGGCGAGACCATCTCGTTGCGGTTGCGTATGCCTTCGCGGAAGCTGTGGGCCTGCTCGCGGTCGGCCGTCAGGCGCACGGCCACGTTCTCGTTGAGCACGCGGTTGATGTCGATGGTGCCGCCCACGTTGTCCCAGGAGCCGCCACGCAGCGTGATGCTGCTCTTGGCGTCGAAGCGCGCCTGCTTGCTCACCATGTTGACCACGCCGCCGCCCGCGCTGCGGCCATAGAGCACGGAGGCCGGTCCCTTGAGGATCTCGATGCGCTCCACATTGGCCGTGCTGCGGCGCACCTGGCCGCTTTCGCGCACGCCGTCGCGGTAGATGTCGCTCTCGTCGGCCTTGAAGCCGCGGATGTACACGCCCTCGCCACGCATGTCGTAGGTGGTGTTCACGCCCGGCACGCCGTCCAGCATGGTGGCCAGGTCGTTGATGCCGTAGCTCTTGTATTTGTTGACCTCCAGCGTATCGATGGTCTGCGGGATGTCCTTGGGCGCCAGGTAGGTCTTGGTCGCCGTGGTCACGCCTTCGGGGCGCACGTCGTCAGGGTCGTACTGGGAGGCGTTGACCTGCAGCGTGGGCAGGGTGTGGGCCTGTTGAGGCTGCGTCTGCGTCTGTGCCTGGGCCGGATCGGCTGGAGCGGCCTCCTGGGCATGGACCGCGCCCGCCAGCGCGGTGGTGATGATGCCAGCGGTCACACCCGCCGAAAGCCTTGCCCTGCGGGCGGCTTGATGGTCTGTCATGGAAACCCTCTCTTCGAATGAAGGGGGCGATTCTATTTAGAATGCAAACGAATATCATTTGCAAACTCACTATCAACAAGGAATTTGTTGCGACGCAGCAACGCCGCCATGCGCAGCGCAGCCGCACCTTTTCAGGCGGGCTGCGTGTCGGCAGGAGATGGGGAGTGCGGGGGGCCAGGCGGCCCCGTTCAATGGATGGCGGCAGCGACGATGATGCTGATGCCCAGGCACATGGCGGCCACCACCATGGCCAGCGCCTTGTTGTGCTTCTCGACGATCTCGGCCCACATATCCACGGGCGTGATCTTGTCGATGATGATGAAGCACAGCCAGAACACCACCACGCCCACCAGCGCATAGAGGATCGAGCCGAAGAAGGCGGCGGGGTTGAACCAGTCGAAGTTCATGATCAGTTTCTCCGTTGTTTACTTGTGGCTGCCGCCCGAGGTGTAGCCACCCCAGGAGCCGCCGCTGCTGCGGGTGTAGCTGTTGCAGTTGGGATCGGTGTTCGGGTTGCAGTTCGGGCGCGACATGCAGCCGCGCAGCATGACGAACACCAGCCACAGGATGACCACGCCGATGACGATGGTCCACAGGCCGAAGCGGCTGCCCGACATCACGCCGACCTGCGAGCGGTCCCGCAGCTGCTTGAGGCCGAAGGCCGTGGCCAGCGTGGTGGCCGAGACGGCGCTGCCATGCGACCAGGTGGTCTCGCCGTTCTCGGTCTCGCTGGCCAGAAAGGCCTTGTTCTGCGCGCCTGCGCTCACATAGTCCACATTGCGCGTGGTCTGGCCGCGCTGCACGGGCCAGTAGAACTCGCCCAGCGCATAGGTGGTCTCGGCCGTGTAGCGCGATTCAAGCTGGTACTGCCGGCCCATGTACTTGGCCGTGCTGCGGTTCTTGGAGAGCTTGGGCACGCCCGTGGTCACGCGGGCCATGCTCCAGCCATCGGAGGAATCGACCAGGAAGGCGAAGCCGGCCTTCTGGCTGAACAGCAGGTATTCCTCCCAGCCAAAGCTCTCGTCGTCGCCAGGCTCCTGGCCCATGCGGTGCTGAAAGCCCACCACCTGCCACTGCAGGCCTTCCAATGCACCCTTGCTGCCCAGGGGGATGGCGGGGCGCACGGGCTCGTTCTGTTCGGCATAGGACAGTTCCTTGCCAATGCCCTGACTCAGGTCCACCAGCGATCCGCAACTGGGGCAGCTCAGGCTCTTGGTGGTGGTGAAGCGCACAGGCACCACGGCGCCGCACTTGGGGCAGTTGAAGTGCCGGCCCTGTTCGCCCTTGAGCGAGGCGCCGTCGCGCAGGCCCTGCAGCCTGAGGTCGTCCAGCACCACGCGTTCGCCCAGGCTCAGCGCAGGCGGCTGGGCCGAGAAGTCCACGGACAGGACCTGGCCCTGCTCGCTGCGCAGCTCCACCAGCCAGTACGGCGTGCCGGGCTCGGGAAGCTGCGCCAGCTCGCCCTGGGCCGATACCAGCCGCGCGTTCTGCACGCTGCTGACCGTGAAGCTCTTGCCGCCCAGCACGCGCTGCGAGCCCAGCAGCCAGTCGGAGGCCTTGAACGGCCCGTTGCGCAGGGCCTCGGCCTCCCAGGGCCAGGACCAGACGAACTGGCCGTTGTCCTCGCTCAGAAAGCCCAGCGCACCATCGCTGAACGCGGCCACCCATTCGCTCCAGGCGCCCGCCTCGCTCTTGAGCTGCAGCCGCCCGACCAGGGTGAAGTGCTCGGGCTTGCCGTTGCGCAGCATCTGGCCCGTGGCGCCGATGCGCAGGGGGCTGTAGTCCTCGAAGACCTCGGCCATGGAGCCGCGGCGCTGCAGCACATCGCCCTGGCGCACCACGGTGCTGCGGCAGAACTCGCAGACGGCGTAGCTGGCCTGGGCGCTGGAAAATTCCACGGGCGCGCCGCAGCCGGGGCAAGGTGCGCGGTAGACGCGCTGCGATGGACTCGATGCCATGTGGGAAGGTCGTCAGTGGTGAGAGGGCCTGGAGCGCGGCTGGCGGGCCACGCCATTCACGCAAGCTGCGCCCGTGAAGCGCAGCGCGGTGGCGGCGGTCAATGCGGCTTGCCTTTGGCCGTGCCGGGCTTGGCCGCGGCGGCTGCCGGGTCGGCCTTCTTGCTGCCCAGCCTGGATTCCTTGCCGGCCATCAGGCGCTGGATGTTCTCGCGGTGGCGCCAGATCAGCAGGGCCGCCATGGCGACGATGGCGGCGGCAATCGGCGTCTCGGCATACCAGACCACGCCACTGCACAGGAGGTAGTAGACGGGGGCGAACACGGAGGCCACCAGGGCCGCCAGCGAGGAATAGCGGAAGAACACGGCAATGATCAGCCAGGTCAGCGCCACCGCCAGGCCCAGCCAGACGCTGATGCCCAGCAGCACGCCCAGGGCCGTGGCCACGCCCTTGCCGCCCTTGAAGCGGAAGAACACCGGGTACAGGTGGCCCAGGAAGGCGGCCAGCGCCACCATGGCCACCGTGCCGTCGCCCAGGCCGAAGCGGCTGCCGAACCATTGCACCAGGGCCACGGGCAGCCAGCCCTTGGCCGCATCCAGCAACAGGGTCACGGCTGCGGCCGCCTTGCTGCCGGAGCGCAGCACATTGGTGGCGCCGGGGTTGCCGCTGCCATAGGTGCGCGGATCGTTCAGGCCCATGGCCCGGCTGACGATGACGGCGAACGACAGCGAGCCGATCAGGTAGGCCGCCACGGTGGCGAGAAGGGGGTAGAGCGCGTTCAATTGAAGTCCTTGGCCGGTCTGGGGAGCGCCGGCGCGCGATCCGGCCGGCCATGATGGCCCGCCCTCCCTGATCGCCGACACATGTTTTTCATCAGGACCTGCGCGAACCCGTTGGAGGCGGTGGCCGCCTTCCCTGGTGTGCGCAAGTCATGTTCATTTCTTCAGGGCATCTATTCTGCCAGCGCGCAGTGCACGGGCCGTGCATCCAGCAGCTGCACGCAGACCTGCGGGTCCAGCTGCACCAGAAAGCCCCGGCGCCCGCCGTTGATGGCGATGCGCGGCAGCGCCAGGATGCTCTCTTCGATATAGACCGGCATGTCGCGGCGCGTGCCGAAGGGCGAGGTGCCGCCGACCAGGTAGCCGCTGTGGCGGTTGGCGACTTCGGGCTTGCAGGGCTCCACGCTCTTGGCGCCGATCTGCCGTGCCAGGTTCTTGGTGGAGACCTTGCAGTCGCCGTGCATGAGCACGATCAGCGGCCTGGCGTCCTGGTCCTGCATCACCAGGGTCTTGACCACCATGTGCTCGTCCAGGCCCAGGCTGGCCGCGCTGTGCTCGGTGCCGCCGTGTTCCAGGTACTCATAGGGGTGCTCGGTGAACTCCACCTTGTGGGCGCGCAGCAGCTGCGTGGCCGGTGTCTCGCTGACATGAGAGTTTTTCTTGGACATGAATTTTTTATCGTTTTACAATAATTTTTTATCGATTCATCAATACAAGGCTGTGCCATGAACTATACGCCCCACGCCGCGGGCAACGCCCTGAGGCGCCACTCCCAGGCGGCGCGCATCCTGATTGCGCTCGGTGCCGTCGCGCTGCTGGCCCTGCCGGCAGCCGCCCTGCTGTCGCCGCAAGATCTTTCGGGCCAGGCGGAAGGCCTGCTGGGCATGCCGCCCGGCCAGCCGCTGGACATGGCTGCGCGCTGGCGCACCGCACTGGTCAGCCTGCTGCCCGTGGGCTGCGGCCTGTATGCGCTGCGCCAGTTGTGGACACTGTTCGGCGAATACCTGCAGGGCCGTGTCTTCGGCCAGCAGGCGCAGCACGCCCTGATGCGCTTTGCCTGGACGGTGCTGGCGGGCGCGCTGGCCCTGCCCTTCACGCGCGCGCTGATGTCGGTGGCGGCCAGCATGGGCAATCCGCCAGGGCAGCGCTTCGTCACGCTGGGCCTGTACTGGCACGATGGCCTGCTGGTCCTGCTCGGCGTGGTGCTGGTCTCCATCGCCCATGTGATGCTGCAGGCCCGGCGCATCGCCGACGAGAACGCGGGATTCGTATGAGCGGCGTTCCCATCACGATCCACCTCATGGTGCTCCCCGGCCAGCGCCCGCTCTCGCTGCACCTGTACGAGGCCGCATTGGTGCTGCTGGGCCTGATCCTGCTGGCCCTGGTGATCTTCCTTCGCGACGCCAACCGATTCCGGGATGGCGACTGAACCATGCCCATCATCGTCCACCTCGATGTGATGCTGGCGCGCCGCAAGATGCGTTCGCGCGAACTGGCCGAGATGGTCGGCATCACCGAACAGAATATTTCCCTGCTCAAGAGCGGCAAGGTGCGCGGCGTGCGATTCGACACGCTGGAGCGCATCTGCGAGGCACTGCAGTGCCAGCCCGGCGACCTGCTGGAATGGGTGGCAGGGCCCGAGGCTTGAGCAGCGGACGGCTGCGGCTGATCGCGGGCCTGCTGCTGTCGCTGCTGCTGCATGGGGCGCTGCTGTGGCAAGGTCTGGCCCCGGACATTGCGCGGCCCGGCACCGGGCAGGCCGAGGCGCACCGCCTTCAGGTGGTCTGGGTCGAGACGCCGACTTCGACGCCGACGCCGGCCCCCTCTCCTGCTCCAGCGGCTGCCCGGCCCGGACCGGCGCCCGCGCCCAGGCACAAGCCTGCGCGACGGCCGGACACCGCCGCCGTCGCACCGCCATCAAGGCAAAGCGCAGGGGCTACAAAGGCAACGGAGCAGGCCGCGACAGCCGCCGCGCAAGCGCCTGTGCCCGCCGACACCGAGGCCGTCCCGGACACCGCGCGCAGCGCCAGGGCCATGGGCCGCCTGCTGGACTCGGCCGCAGGCCGCGAGGCCGTGCAGTCGGCGGCCCGGCAGGGCCTGGTCAGGCCCCAGATCCCTGCGCAGCGCGAGGACCCGCTGGCCAGCGGCATGCGCGAGGCCGCCCAGGGCGACTGCATGAAGGGCGAGTTCAAGGGCGGCGGCATGGGCCTGCTGAGCCTGCCCATGCTGGCGGCCGCCGCGCTCAAGGGCGAGTGCAGCCGCTGAAGGCGCAGGGCCAAGGCCTATTGCGCAGGGCCTAGGCCTATTGCGCAGGGTCGCGCACTTCCCAGCGGATGGCGTCGATGGCCGACAGCAGTTCGGGCGACAGTTGCGTGCCCCAGGCGTTCAGGTCCTCATCGAGCTGGGCCACCGACGTCACGCCGATGATGGTGCTGGCCACCTGCCACTTGGTGTAGCAAAACGCCAGCGCCAGCTGCGTGGGCGTCATGCCGTGCTCGCGCGCCAGCGCGTTGTAGCGGCGCGCGGCGGCCAGGGCTTCGGGCCGGCCCCAGCGCTGCTTGCGCACCGATTCGTAGCGCGCAATGCGTGCGGCCTGCGGCGCAGCGGGATCGGTGGGCGCATGCACGTCGAACTTGCCCGTGAGCAGGCCGAAGGCCAGCGGCGAATAGGCCAGCAGCGAGACACCCAGGCGGTGGCAGCTTTCGTCCATGCCGTTTTCCCAGCTGCGGTTGAGCAGGCAGTAGGCGTTCTGCACCGAGGCCACGCGCGGCAGGCCGTGCTGCTCGGCCAGGCGCACGAATTCGTGCACGCCCCAGGGCGTTTCGTTGGACAGGCCGATGTGGCGCACCTTGCCTTCCCGGACCAGGCGGCCGAGCGCCTCGAGCTGCTCGTGGATGCCGGTCTGCGAGCTTTCCTTGGAGGGGTCGTAGTACAGCTGGCCGAAGGCCGGCACATTGCGCTCGGGCCAGTGGATCTGGTAGAGGTCGATCACGTCCGTGCCCAGACGGCGCAGGCTGCCTTCGCAGGAGGCGGCGATGTCGGCC
>Ga0105243_10004929_pt1 | contig 10459 bp, 5 predicted proteins | sample KBSM34metaG_FD_81525 | JGI IMG/M metagenome (GOLD analysis project Ga0105243, IMG submission 81525) | Miscanthus rhizosphere microbial communities from Kellogg Biological Station, Michigan, USA - KBS M3-4 metaG | ecosystem: Host-associated > Plants > Roots > Rhizosphere > Soil | place: Michigan...
TTCCCCCATGGTCGTCATTCGCGTAACGTGCGCTAGTTCTGCCTGCGCCGTGTGCAAGGCCTCCTGGGTCTGCTTACGCTCCTCGAACTGTTCTCGAAGAGCGTTCTCGATACGCTCGCGTTCCTGGATGTTGGTTAACAGCCGCTCCACTTCGCGCGCCGCTTGATTAGCTCCCAGAAATTCGTCCGGTGGTACATAGTAAAGATTTCGGCAGACAGTGCCGCGGTAAACGACCGTGGGATGGGTGCGGATGACGTCGAGAATAAGTTCGGGTGGAAAAAGACGCCGGTTGTACTGACAAAGCGCGGAGCATCTACTTTCGGAGAGCGTGTGAGTCAATTTGCTTTCGTATTCCATCCAACGCTCAAGCCCTCTGCCTCCTCTCAGAACCCACTCTGTTTCGCCCGTTGCGCGAAGCGCAGAGAATCCTTCGCTTAACGCCAACTCACTGGCTTCCTTCCAGAAGGTGTACATCCAATCGGGGCGAAACGATCCGTGTTCGAGATATGCCTGCTCTTTGGTTGCCAGCTCCAGAGCGTTGGATGCGATCGCGCGATCTACGTCAATTCCCCCCTCCTGCATGGCTTGGCGAACGTCTCCAACCATGCCATCGTCGGCTATGTAAATGCATTTTTCGCCACGATCGAGCCCGATCCGTATGAATGGAATAGCCACCGCGTAATGCTCTTCAGGGCTCTCGTATATCGAGCAGAAATGGTCGTGTGGACCGAGTTGTTCGAGTGCAGCAATGAGCTGCGTTGTCTGAGGCGCCAGACTCATGATCGCCTCCCTTCTAGTCAAAGCCTCTTACGATTCACTCCTGCTCGCCGGTGGAAGAGTAAACTGTATTGTCGCTCCGACGTTCTCATTTTGTGTAGCCCACAGCGTACCGCCATGGGCTTCGATGATCGTTCGACTGATTGAAAGTCCCAATCCCATGCCTTCTGGTTTGGTAGTAAAGAAGGGGTCGAAGATCCGCTGAGCATCATTTGGATCCAGCCCACGGCCAGAGTCCCGCACTGCAACCACTAGCTCACCAGCCTTACTTTTCCGGGATGTAATCAGCAACTCACGCGGACCATTCTTCACGCCGCTCATCGCGTCTTTGCCGTTTAGAATCAGATTCAGGATTACCTGCTGTAACTGAATTCTATCTCCTGTGACCGGGGGAAGATCAGGTGCTAGTTCGGCCTTCAACTCCATCTTGCTCCTGAGCAGGTCGCTGCTTACCAGAGCAATCACCTCCTCAATGGTCTCATTAACATTCAGCGGCACCTTTTCAGTTGGGGTCTTATGCAAGAGATCGCGAATCCGCTTGATCACTTCACTTGCTCGCATGCCATCTTTGATCATCCGCTCGATCACTTTGAGCGACCTTTTCAGATCCGGCACCTCGCGAGAAAGCAGCCGCACACACGCATGGCCGTTGGTGACTATGGCGCCGAGTGGTTGATTAACTTCATGAGCAATCGAGGCAACGAGTTCTCCCATGGTCATCACTCGCGTGACGTGCGCCAGCTCCGCCTGCGCTTCTTGCAGGGCCTCTTCAGCCTGATCGCGCTCGATTACGATACTTGCGAGATGCGTGACCTGCTCTATGAGATTGTGTTCTGGTGGAGTGGGGCTACGCGGTTCGCGAAAGTAAATTGCAAAGGTCCCTAACACACGACGATCTGAGGATAGAATCGGTGTGGACCAACATGCTCGTAGACCATGCGCTAAGGCTGAATCGCGATAATCAGCCCACCGCGTATCTGTGGCAATGTCAGATACAATCACCGGCTTTTTGCAGTAGGCGGCCGTTCCGCAAGAACCTACAGAAGGGCCGATGACAATTCCATCGATTGCCTTTGTGTAGCTTGGGGGAAGGCTGGGGGCTGCGCCGTGCCGAAGCTGCTTACCATTCGGATCCAACAACAAAATCGAAGACAGAGAACTACTGGCCAGTTCTTCGACGAGCCGGCATAAGTCATCAAGGATGAGGGCACGAGAATCACCCCTGGCGATCATCTCGAGAAGCCGTTTCTCTCCGCCAAGTAACATCTCGGCCCGCTTTCGATCCTCGATATCGGTAGCCGTTCCATACCATCTCATGATGTTTCCCGACTCGTCGCGCAGCGGGAGGACGCGGGCTAGAAACCAGCGATATTGACCGTCGGCTCCACGCATTCGGACCTCATGGTCGGTATGTTTCCCAGTTGCTCGAGCCGTCTCCCACCTGTCAATGCTCTCCTCGAGCTCGTCCGGATGGACCACGGTCAACAAGCCGCCCTGGGCAGAAAGCTCCTCCCAGGAGCAACCGAGGTACTTCAGCCAGGGTTCATTGACGAAATCGAACGTTCCGTCAGGCAGACCGCTCCAGACCATACCGGGGATTGTGTCGATGACTAGCCGGAGCCGATGCTGTGACTTTTTAATTTCATCATAAGCCTGTTCCAGCGCTGCTCTCGCCTGGTGCTGCTCGGTGACGTCCATCACCGCACCAACAAACTCGATGCCACCCGAGTCGTCTGTTAACGCGTGACCCACAACCTGAACATGCTTGACGAAACCATCGGGCATCAACAATCGGTGCTCAAAATCAAAATCTTTCCCTTCCTGCGACGTGCGTTCGATTGTCTCTTTCACGAAGGCTGTCTCTTCCGGATGAACCCGCTGGAGAACAAGTTCCACGGTCGGTTTCGTTGTTCGATCGTATTGGAAGATTCGAAAGGTTTCATCGGACCAGTAGATTTCTCCGCTAGACACCTTCCAACCGAAACTGCCCGTGTGGCTTAGCCTCTGTGCTTCCGCCCAATAGGCCTCGCTGCGTCGCAATTCGGCGGTTCGCTCCGCCACCTTTATCCCGAGTTCGTCGCGGGATTGGCGAAGATCTTCCTCCGCGCGGCGGCGCTCATGGATGAGGCGCGCACTCAGGAATGCCGTCGCGGCGTGATTCGCGGCCACGGAGAGGAACAGTTGGTCCGTCTCGGAAGGAAAGTCGGGGCGATCACATGCGACAGCAACTAGACCACCGTCGCCATTGACTCCGATCGGAAAGAGGATGCCGCGGTACCGCTCCATACCGCCGCCGACATCCGGGATTATTTCCTTGCGCGAACTCTTGCCGGCAGCAGCGAGATGACGTTGTAGCCACTCCGGAAATGCTTTCCACCCGTTGCCCCGCGTGACATCGACCGCAGCACCGCCGTTAGGATCGTACAGGCGCACGAAGGCAAAATCGAGCTGCAATGATTTAACCAACACGTCGGCAAGCCCGGCGGCGATGGCAGGCGGTTCTCTCCCGACCCACGCCGCCGGGATCGTCGAAAGTGCCACGAGATCCCTCAAGGCGGTGTGCAGCCGGAGGCTCTCAGCATCCGGGTCTATAGTCATTGGGCCCATGGTGACCCCCGGGAACAATTGCGTTGTTGCTTGATTCTACGCCGGGGCCTCTAAGATGAAAACCTTTCTGTCTACGCGTTACGCACCTTAAAAAAGTGAGAGACCTGGAGACTCACTCGACTTTCTGCCAGGTTGCGTCTGGATCGTACTGCGTGATGGTCCTGGCGCGAATGGCGGTTCGTTGGCCCAGGTCTTTCTGATAGACCGTGCCGTCCTGGTTAACGATGAAAGTCATTACTCCCGATGATCTGTATTCAGCCGGATACGCCACGAAAGCGAACCCGCCGGTCATCCTACCGTTGACTATGTAATTCCTCGCGCCTCCCGGCGCATGTCTTCCCTGCCTGTTGAGGATGCGGTAGTAGTAGCCGTGGAACGGTTGAGCTTTGGTTGATTCCACTGCGTAATCTCCGCGGGTTGCGAGCGCCAGCATCTCGCCGATGGGACTCTCCGGTTCGCGATTCGAGATCCTCCAGAAAAGACCGTTGTGTTTTCCCTCATCACTAATGAATCTGGGGGCGAACTGATTGACTCCGCCATCACGCGGTTCAGCGTGGTATTCATTCTGGGCGCTTACCAATTCGCGGCAAACCTGAATCGTTGCAAGTTCGTTTCTCCCGATCCGTCGAAACAAGATTTCTGCCTTGCTGGCCACGGAGTCGAAGTACCACCGGTTGGCTTTCTGAACCAGGCTTATCGGCAGGGGCCAGTTCTCGGTGCCGACGTAGAGAGTGACTGTTCCATTGGGCTCACGAACCAGACGATGCATCTCGCGGTATTTCTCAACGAACTGAAGCCGGCTCTTCCGATCTTCGATTTCGTCGCCACTCGAAATGATCTCCTTCGCCGTTGGTCCAAGGATCTCCAGGAGGCTAGACTGGCCCTCCTGTTGGGCCGCGGCAACAAGCGCAGCACACGCTTCTTCAGACGAGGCAAAAGTCTTCTGCCCTCGTTGTTGGGCTCGAGCTGGATCAAAAGATCCGAAACAGACCGCAAGTGAGACCAGGGCCACTAGCCCGGCAATATTAAGACGTTCGAAGTTGTGACTGATATGCAACACCGTTCTATCTCCCTGTTTGATGTCCGACATGCTTTAGCTTGTCGGATTGCACGACAAACTGAAGTTTGTCGGACATCCCTACCTTCGTAAGTTCTTCGTTTAGCCAAAGATCGATGGACCATGAATTGGGCAACAATCAATGCCGTCCGCCGCCATGTCCGCCACCAGGTCCGCTCCTACCTCCGCTGCTACCTCCGCTGCCACCACGCATTCCTCCTCCACCACCGGAGCCACCTCTTCCACCGAAGCCGCCGCCGCCTAAACTGCCTTGCCCCCGAGAGGCAGATCCTCGTTCGATTCCACCTGGACCGATACCGCTGAAGGCACCGGAACGAGTGCCGGTGTCAGGACCCGGCTGGCCGAAGCCACGAAAGTCGCGACGGTGCGGAGCGGTTGGAGGGAGGGTCGGATCGCGATAGCGAACACCTGGAGGCAGGGTCGGATCGCTACGGTGAATACCCGGAGGAAGAGTAGGATCACGGCCAGAGAAAGCTCCGCCACGATTGCGACCATCTCCTAACCCGCTGTTTCCTGGGAAAGAAGGTCTACCTCCTCGGAAATTCCCACCTCCGCCACCAGGAAAACGATGGAAGAAAGTTGGACTATGCGAAACATAAATACTGTGGTTGAAGACGACACTATGTCCTCTCCAGTTGCAGCCCCAGGAGTGAAAGCCCCAACCAAACCCTCCCCAAAATCCGCCACCGATTCCAATGCCTGAGCCGAAGGAAATGTAAGGCGCCCCAATCGCTGAGTCGTAGATGTAACCCGGATAGATCCCGATTGGAGTCCCATAGACGATTAACGGATCGTAAGTCGGCACGTAACAGACGTTTGGGTCAGCAGGCTCGATGCTGATGGTCGCATCTTGATTCGCGACTGTCTGTTGCGGAGTGCTTTGCAGATTACCAGCAGCTTTCGCCCGCGCACGCAACACCTGAATGGCATCGAGCACGTCCTGCTGTTGGTTGAAGTAGGCATCGCCGAGCGCTGAAGTCCAGGAGAGATTCGTGTCCAGATTAGCCAGGACAGATGAGAAAGCAGTCAAAGCCTTGACACTCGGATCCCACGACTGTTTGTCCACTTCAGCCGCCAGATTTTTGTCTTTCAAATCAGAATGGCTCTGCAACCAGCGATCTGCTTCAACGATCTCGCTTGGATAAGTCGACGCTGCAAGTATCTGTGCAACGAGGGCGTCCGGATATAGCGCGATGGGCGCGACCAGGTTCTGCAATGCCTCGGCAGTCAGCGGTGCAGATTGCACTGTTTGAGAAGGATCCTGGGCAAGGTCAAATGCAAATGCTTTTCCGCCGCCCAACGAGAGCACTAGCGCGGCAACGACAACGGCCGCTAGAGATCTTTTGCGCAAGATCGTTGGCCCAATTTCTGATATCTGCATAACTGCGTCTCCTTCAATGACGGCAAACGAGGCAATTAGACATCGGAGACGCCTCACCTTCTTCCCTACCTTTGCTGGATCTATCAGTCTCTTGCCCTAAGGCTTTGCCTCAAAAATCCAAAATCGCAGTTGGAAGAGGTCAGCGACATCGCTGACTTTTGAGGGAAAGCCACCTCGAAGCAAAAGCCAGTAACTCAAAGCAATGGCAGGCAAGACGAATGATTCCGGTATCGCTATGTTCTCGATCTATGAAGTCATCAATAAAAGTGGAAACCAAAAATGGGAAATGTGGCCGCGGTCTGGTGTGGCTGTGGCTTGCTTGCCTGATATTTGTCCCGAGCGTCGCCGCTCAAACTTCCAACCGAGCGAGTGCTAATACGAGTGATTCGGATCCGCTCCATCAGTTGAACAGCTCGATCAGGGGTCTTGTAAAACGAGTTACGCCGAGTGTGGTCCAAGTGCTGGTGAGCGGTTACGGTCCGGTAGAAAATAGTCGCGGCACAAGCACCAGTCTTGTACTCGGAAAACAGGAGGTCATCGGATCGGGGGTTATTATTGATCCGGACGGATACATCGTGACGAACGCACACGTGATCCGTGGCGCCCATCGTGTGCAAGTAAACATTCCCGCGGCCTCCAATGACGAGACACCAGATCGATCACTCGTCAGCGGGAGAGGCCGCACAGTCGATGCGCGCATCCTGGGGATGGATTCTGACATGGATCTCGCGTTGCTAAAGATCGAAGTCAAAGGATTGCGAGCTCTTTCCCTGTCCGACTACAACAAGGTGAGGCAGGGCGACGTTGTCTTTGCTTTCGGTAGTCCTGAAGGTCTGCAGGACTCTGTCACAATGGGCGTGGTTAGTGCCGCCGCTCGCCAGCCCAATCCTGACAGTCCGATGGTCTTTGTTCAGAGCGATGCCGCAACCAATCCCGGTAGCAGCGGCGGGCCGTTAGTTAACGTCGACGGCGAGCTGGTGGGAATCAATACTTTCATCGTAACCGAGGGAGGTGGCAACGAGGGCCTGGGATTTGCAATTCCCAGCGACGTTGTCGCGTTTGCCTACCCGCAACTTCGCAAATACGGCCACGTGCATCGTGGCGAAACTGGTATTGACGTGCAGGCGATTACTCCCACTCTGGCTGCCGGACTCAAACTTCCTGCGGATTGGGGTGTAATCGTATCCGACGTTGCACCCGGCAGTTCCGCTGAGAGTGCAGGCTTAAACGTTAAAGACATTATCACGACCATCGACGGCAGGCCGGTGGACAATTTACATTCACTCGAAACTCGTCTCTTCATGCGCTCTGGCGACGAACGGATCAAGCTGGGAGTGCTTCGCGGTTCAAAAAACCTAACGCTCGAGGTCCTGGTGGTTGAACAGCCACACGATTTCGATCGTCTCGCGGGTACGATCGATCCGGACAAGAACCTGGTTTCGAAGCTGGGTATTGTTGGAGTTGAGATCGAGCCTGCGATTGCGAATAGCCTTTCAGGACTCCGCATTCCATCCGGGGTGATTGTGGTTGCCAAGGCGGCGGACTCGAAGGCTGATGTTTCGCTTGCGACTGGCGACGTAATCCACACGCTCAACGGCGCTCCTGTCGAGACGTTGGAAGGTCTGCGCTCAGCCCTGGACCATCTAAGCGCAAACAGTCCTGTGGTTCTCCAGATCGAGCGCGAGGGGAAGCTGATGTTCATTACTTTCCGATTCGATGGCGGCGATTAACTAATGATTCGTCTCTACTCTCCAATAAACTCTTCATCCAGTTCGTCGTCTATCTCCGGCTCTGACTCCTCGTCATCTAATCCACCCGTGGCGAAACCTGCGAACCAACCGCCTGCTGCGATTAATTCATCAGACGTCCCTTGCTCTATCACGCAACCTGATTCGAGGACGTAGATATAGTCAGCGTCTTTCACCATTGAAAAACGATGAGCAATGACGATGGTTGTGCGCTCTTTACGCAGCGTGGCGAGAGCGCGTTTGACTTCGAGTTCAGTGGCGTAGTCGAGGTTCGCAGTTGCTTCGTCAAGCACCATGATCCGTGGATTCGCCGCAAGCACGCGAGCGAGCTGTAGCCTTTGCCGTTCTCCAACCGAAAGACCCATTCCACCTTCGCCAACCAAGGACTCCACTCCGTTTGGCAACCGATCGAGTGCGGGGCCAAGGCCGGCTGCCAGTGCCGCGGCACGCACCCCTTCATCGGGCGTTTCCACGCGCTGGTAACGTATGTTGTCCGCCAGTGTCCCGCGGAACACAGCACCATCTGCCGCTACGACGCCGATCTCGCGTCTTATACTGGCGGTGTTGAGTTCGGATAACTTCTGTCCATCAATCAGAATTGTTCCCGATACCGGCTCGTACAATCGCAGCAACAAATCGGCCGTTGTTGTTTTTCCCGCACCCGACGGTCCAACCAGACCTACAACTTGTCCCGGCTCGATCGTCAGCGACAAGCCGCTCAACACTTCGCGGTCCGGGACATAACTGAAACGCACGTCCTTGAACTCGATTCTCCCAGGTCCCCGCTTCAACGGATTCCCATTCTGCGTCTCCGTTTTAATATCCGTAAGCCGCAAGGCGCGGCGCAACGCAATTCCATATTGCTGTAACTCAACGGCTAATCCGGTTAGCGAGTCTATCGGGTCGTAGAGCATGCCGACATACGCAACGAACATCACGACATCGCCTGGCGTTAATTCGTGCTCAAGAGCAAACCAGCCGCCTAAGCCCAAAACCAGCGCGTTGCCGAGCTGCGTGATTGCGTGCTCCCAGAAGACGAATCTGTTTCCGAGCCTGGTCCGCTGAATGTAGGCCTCGTAAGCGGCAACGGAAGCTGTCCTGAACTTATCAATCTCACGGTCTTCCGCTCCAGAGAGTTTGACTGTCTTGATGGCTGAGAGAGAATCTTGAATGCGGCCTGAGACGTCCTCCCACTGTCCATAATAATTCTCAAGTCCCTTCTCCAATCTTTTTGCCGAACGCCAGGCCACGAAGAGGTACGGCGGTAAGGTAATCAGTGCTATCAAAGTCAATGACCAACTTTGTGTGACCATGATGGCACACGCCCCGACGATGGTCATCGTCTCTGGCACAATCGTTTGAGTAAACGCATTCACGATAGGCGAGACTTGATCGGACTGATCGATCTGTTTTGCGAGCGCGCCGCTCGACCGCTTTCCGAAGAAGGCGAGCGGCAAGCGCAAGACATGACCGAAGACGCCTTGAATGAAAGCGCTCTCGATCTGGCTCGCGAGTTTTGCGCTCATGTTGTCGGCGATTAACCAAACCAGATAACCGGCGATGCTCAACCCAAACATAAGGCCCACCGCCCATATGAAAGTGTTGAGTGTTTGTTCGGGTGTGCGCGGTGAGACATGCCCACGTCGATGCGGCTCGAGGTGTTGAGCATGGGGCTGGGTTCTCTTCTCGTGTGGTTCAGTCTTGCGGTGGGGGGTGGTGCGAGGTTCACGACTCTGAAATGCGACCGGCTGAAGCTGAGCTACTGGTGATTCAGTCCCCTCGGGTGAGCCAGTGTCCTCTTGTTGCTGATCGGTCTGTTCCTGCGCTTTCCTGACAAACAACCCTGCCACGTCATTGACCGCAACTCGATAGATCAAGGGCTCAATCAGAGTGGCTGCCGCACTCAACGCCGCTAACAAAATGATAATCAGAATCCGAGCGCGGAAAGGACGGGCCAATCCAAACAATGTTCGCCACGGGCCGGTAATCATGTCATCACTTCTATTTAACTTTCACTACGATCAACGTGATGTCATCATGCTGAGAGGCTTGACCTTGCCACTTTAATACCTCGCGGAGAATCTTGTTGGCGCATGCGTGCGCGGACAACTGCACGGAGTTAACCAGAATCGATCGTAGTTTCGCTTCACCGAATTCCACACCGCTCGGGTTCAGGGCCTCCGTCACGCCGTCGGTGTAAACAACAAGAAGATCGCCAGTCTGCAACTGAATGGTTTCCTGCTCGTAAGGTCCATTGAGAAAGGTACCGATGATCGGTCCTCCGGTGGTCAACAGCCTGACCACTGGTTTCTCCGCAACACGCTCAGCCAAACCAGCACGGGTGCCTACCGCTCTTCTTGATATATACCGAGCAGATGCCGGCGCCTCGATGAATTCACCGTCCCCTCGCTGGGAAGACGCGCCGCGTACGAGCATTGGTGGATTGTGTCCGGCGTTGACATAGGTTAATGCACGGGTCGCGTGATTAAACGCTGCGAGAAAGAATGTCGCATAACCACCGTCGGCTGTTGAGCGTAGCAGCATGCGGCTCATCGAAGCGACGACGTCGGCTAAAGATCTGTCCGCGGAAATGAGTTGGCAGCGCAATGAAGCTTGAATAGTCGACATCACCAGCGCGGCAGCAATTCCCTTCCCGGCTACGTCCGCGATGGCGACACCAGTGCGGCGTTCGCCCAACTCAAAATAATCGTAATAGTCGCCTCCAACTGTGAGAGCGGGCAGACAGGCGCCGTAGATCTCCAGGGCGTCATCTTCTAGTCCATCGGCGGGAAAAAGATGTCGCTGCACTTCAGCCGCCATCTCGAGCTCGCGCGCAATCCGCTTTTCCTCGGCCATGCGGCTGATCAA
>Ga0105243_10004934_pt1 | contig 10454 bp, 11 predicted proteins | sample KBSM34metaG_FD_81525 | JGI IMG/M metagenome (GOLD analysis project Ga0105243, IMG submission 81525) | Miscanthus rhizosphere microbial communities from Kellogg Biological Station, Michigan, USA - KBS M3-4 metaG | ecosystem: Host-associated > Plants > Roots > Rhizosphere > Soil | place...
GCCTTCATGGGCGGCTCGATGGGCTCGGTGGTCGGCGAGCGTTTCGCGCTGGCCGCGGAGACCGCGCTGCAGATCGGCGCGCCGTTCGTGTGCTTCTCCGCCAGCGGCGGCGCGCGCATGCAGGAAGGCCTGTTGTCGCTGATGCAGATGGCCAAGACCTCGGCCGCGCTCGGCCGCCTGCGCGAAGCCGGCCTGCCGTACGTGTCGGTGCTGACCCATCCGACCACCGGCGGCGTCTCGGCCAGCTTCGCCATGCTTGGCGACATCAACATCGCCGAGCCGCACGCGCTGATCGGCTTCGCCGGCCCGCGGGTGATCGAGCAGACCGTGCGCGAGACCCTGCCGGAAGGCTTCCAGCGCTCGGAGTTCCTGCTCGAGCACGGCGCCATCGACCAGATCTGCGACCGCCGCGAACTGCGCGACCGTCTGTCCGAACTGCTGGCGATGATGATGCGCCAGCCGGCCCCGGCGAAGACCGAGGTGGTGGCATGAAGGCCGGGAATCGGGAATCGGGAATCGGGAATCGTGGTGCCGCGCGGCGGATGGATTGCGCATCGAGCGCGCGCTTCGTTGGGCCGGCGCAATTCCCGGGCTTTGCCCCATTCCCGATTCCCTATTCCCCATTCCCAGCCGCATGAGCACTCGCAAGTACTTCGGCACCGACGGCATCCGCGGCCGGGTCGGACAGGGCGCCATTTCCGCCGATTTCGTGATGCGCCTGGGCAATGCGCTGGGCCGCGTGCTCGGCGCCGGCAGCGCCGGCACTGCGCGGCCGACGGTGGTGATCGGCAAGGACACGCGCATTTCCGGCTACATGTTCGAATCGGCGCTGGAGGCCGGGCTGGTCGCCGCCGGGGCCGACGTGCAGTTGCTCGGGCCGATGCCCACGCCGGCGGTGGCGTTCCTGACCCGCACGCTCGGCGCCGACGCCGGCATCGTGATCAGCGCTTCGCACAATCCGCACTACGACAACGGCATCAAGTTCTTTTCCGCCGAGGGCGAGAAGCTCGACGACGCCACCGAGAGCGCGATCGAAGCGGCGCTCGACGCGCCGTTCGCCACGGTGGAATCCGAGCGCCTGGGCAAGGCGATGCGCGCGCGCGACGCGATCGGCCGCTATATCGAGTTCTGCAAGGCCAGCGTGCCGCGCGGTTTCGACCTGCGCGGGCTGAAGGTGGTGCTGGACTGCGCGCACGGCGCGACCTACCACATCGCGCCGCTGCTGTTCCGCGAGCTGGGCGCCGAGGTGATCGCGATCGGCGCCGCGCCGGACGGGCTCAACATCAACGCCGGGGTCGGCTCGATGCACATCGACAACCTCGCCAGCAACGTGCGCCAGCATGGCGCGCAGCTGGGCATCGCCTTCGACGGCGACGGCGACCGGGTGCTGATGGCCGACGACCAGGGCAACCCGGTCGACGGCGACGACCTGCTGTACGTGCTGGCCTGCGGCTGGCAGGCCAGCGGCCGCCTGCGCGGGCCGGTGGTCGGCACGCTGATGACCAATTACGGGCTGGAACAGGCGCTGGCCGCGCTGCAGTTGCCGTTCCTGCGGGTCAAGGTCGGCGACCGCTACGTGCACCAGGCGCTGGTCGAGCACGGCGGCGTGCTCGGCGGCGAGACCTCCGGGCACATGCTGTGCCTGGACCGCGCCACCACCGGCGACGCCATCGTCAGTGCGCTGCAGGTGCTGGAGGTGCTCAAGCGCTCGCGGCAGAGCCTGCGCCAGGCGCTGCAGGGCCTGCGCAAGGTGCCGCAGCAGACCGTCAACGTGCGCCTGCAGCAGGGCGCGCGCCCGGCCGAGGCGGCCAGCGTGCAGGCCGCGCTGGCCGCGGCGCAGGCGGCGGTGCAGGGGCGCGGGCGCGCGTTCCTGCGTCCGTCCGGCACCGAGCCGGTGGTGCGGGTCACGGTCGAGGCCGACGATGCCGCGCTGATGCGCGACACCCTGGAAAAACTCGCCGAGGCGGTCCGTGACGCGGCGTGAGTCGATCGCCATCGGCATCGCGGTGGTCGTCGCCAAGGCGGCCACCTTCTACCTGCTGTACCGCCTGCTGATCTGATCGCGGCGTCTTTCCCTTTCACGACTACGGTTCCCGCCATGACTGCGCGCATCCCGACCCTGGACATCACCCGCTTCGACACCGACCGCGACGCCTTCGTCGCCGAGTTGGGCGCGGCCTACCGCGAGTGGGGCTTCGCCGGCATCCGCAACCATGGCATCGCGCAGGCGCAGATCGATGCGGCCTATGGCGTGTTCAAGGCGTTCTTCGCCTTGCCGGAGGAGGTCAAGCGCAAATACCACGTGCCCGGCAGCGGCGGCGCGCGCGGCTATACCGCGTTCGGCGTGGAGACCGCCAAGGACTCCAAGCACTTCGACCTGAAGGAGTTCTGGCACATCGGCCGCGAGATCGGCGAGGATTCCAAGTATCGCGACGTCATGCTGCCGAACCTGTGGCCGAGCGAAGTGCCGGGCTTCCGCGAGCACGGCTACGGCCTGTACCAGGCGCTGGACCAGCTCGGCGCGCGCGTGCTCGCGGCGCTGGCGCTGCATATCGGCCTGCCCGAGCACTACTTCGCCGACAAGACCGATTCGGGCAACGCGATCCTGCGCCCGATCCACTACCCGCCGATCACCGCCGACGACATCCCCAACGTGCGCGCCGGCGCGCACGAGGACATCAACCTGATCACCCTGCTGGTCGGCGCCAGCGCCGCCGGCCTGGAAGTGAAGTCCAAGCAGGGCGAGTGGGTGCCGTTCACCTCCGACGCCGACACCATCGTGGTCAACATCGGCGACATGCTGCAGCGCCTGACCAACCACGTGTATCCCTCGACCACCCACCGTGTGGTCAACCCGCCGGGCGAACAGGCGCGGCAGCCGCGCTACTCGGTGCCGTTCTTCCTGCACCCGAACCCGGATTTCGTCATCGACGTGCTGCCCTCGTGCATCAGCGCCGACAACCCCAGTCGCTATCCAGAGCCGATCACGGCGCAGGGGTATCTGGAGGAGCGGTTGCGTGAGATCAAGCTGATTTGAAGCCGGGATTGGGGATTCGGGATTGGGGATTCGCAAGAGCGGATTCCCGCGCTGGCGTTTGCGTCCGCGGTGCACGCCCCGGCTTTGCGAATCCCCAATCCCGAATCCCCAATCCCGGCCTCACAACGGCCTGATCCGCTGCGAGCCGCGCCGCATCGCTTTCAGCAGCAGCGCGTTCGGCAGCAATGCGACCAGGCCCAGCAGCGCGCGGTAGAACGCGCCCGGCACCACCCGCACGTGGCCGCGCTCGGCGCCGTCGATGCCGGCGCGCGCGACCGCGGCGGTCTGCAGCCAGGCCCAGCGCGGCAGCTTGTCCATCTGTTCGCGGGTGCCGGTCACGTCGTGGAATTCGGACCAGGTGAAGCCCGGGCACAGCGCGCAGACGTTGACGCCGCGGTCGGCATTTTCCAGCGCCAGCGATTCGCTGAAGCGCAGCATGAAGCTCTTCGCCGCCGCATACAGGGTCTGCCCGTCGGCACCGGGCACCAGCGCGGCGAACGAGGCGACGTTGAGGATGCGGCCGTGGCCGCTGGCGCGCAGCGCCGGCAACAGGCGCCAGGTCAGCTCGCAGACCGCGCCGACCATCACCTGCAGGAACGCGGCGTGGGTGGCCCAGTCGCTGTCGGGAAAGCGTCCCGGCACGCCGTAGCCGGCGTTGTTGACCAGGATCCGCACCGTCAGGCCGCGCCGTTCCAGTTCGGCCACCAGCGCGGCCGGTGCCGCCGGGTCGGCCAGGTCGGCGACCACGATCTGCACCGGCACCTGCGCGCGCAATTCCTCGGCCAGCGCCTGCAGCAGCGCCTCGCGCCGCGCGCTGAGGATCAACGGCACGCCGCGGCGCGCGTATTCGCGGGCGATCTCGCGGCCGATGCCGCTGGAGGCGCCGGTGATCAGGGCATGGCCGGAAGGCTGGGGCATGGCGGTCTCGCAGAGGCGGCAGAGGATGGGGCAGGGCGGCAGCGGACGCGGCGAAGCGGGGCGGCGGCGCCGGGCCTCACCGCGCATCGGCTATCCTTTCGGCACTTTTTCGCGGGAGAACGCGCCGATGCGACGCAAGATCGTAGCCGGAAACTGGAAGCTGCACGGCAACCGCCATTTCGCCACCGCGCTGGTGCATGAGGTGGCCGCGGGCCTGCCCGCCGACGGCGTGGAGGTGGTGATCCTGCCGCCGCTGCCTTACCTGGGCGACCTGATCGAGGATTTCGAGGACCATGCGTTGCGCTTCGGCGCGCAGGACGTGAGCAGCAACGAGAAGGGCGCCTACACCGGCGAGGTGTCGGCGGCGATGCTGGTCGATGTCGGGGCCGAGTATGGCCTGGTCGGACATTCGGAGCGGCGCCAGTACCATCACGAGAACAGCGAGCTGGTCGCGCGCAAGTTCGCCGCGGCGCTGCATGCCGGGCTGATCCCGATCCTGTGCGTGGGCGAGACCCTGGAGCAGCGCGAGGCCGGCCAGACTGAATCGGTCATCGCCGCGCAGCTGGCGCCGGTGCTGGCGCTGGTCGGCGCGCAGGGCTTCGCCCAGGCCGTGGTCGCCTACGAGCCGGTGTGGGCGATCGGCACCGGGCGCACCGCCAGCCCGGCCCAGGCGCAGGCGGTACACGCCTTCATCCGTGGCGGAGTCGCCGCCCACGATGCTAGAATCGCTGATTCGCTGCCGCTCCTGTATGGGGGCAGCGTCAAGCCCGACAACGCCGCCGAGCTGTTCGCGCAGCCGGACGTCGATGGCGGGCTGGTCGGCGGCGCTTCGCTGGTCGCCCAGGATTTCCTGGCCATCGCGCGAGCGGCGGCCGCCCGTTAACCGAACGGTCGCCGTGCTGGCGGCCGCTCGCTACTCAAGTCGCAACTGTCCGGACGGATTTCGAAATGCTGATGGTCATCCTCAATGTGGTCTACGTGCTGGTGGCGATCGCGATGATCGCGCTGATCCTGATGCAGCGCGGTTCCGGCGCGGCGGCGGGGTCGGGCTTCGGCGCGGGTGCGTCCGGCACCGTGTTCGGATCGCGCGGCGCGTCCAACTTCCTGTCCAAGTCGACCAAGTGGCTGGCGGTGGTGTTCTTCGGCATCAGCCTGTTCATGGCCTGGTATGCCGGCCACAGCGCGCGCCCGGCCGCGGAGGCCAACCTCGGCGTGATGTCGCAGGCCGCGACCCCGTCGCCGGCGGCGCCGGCCGGCGAGTTGCAGATCCCGCAGGCCCCGGCCTCGACCGCGCCGGCCGCCGCCGCACCTGCTGCTGCGGTACCCGCGCAGCAGGCGCCGGAAAATGCACAACAAAAGTCGCCTGCCCCATCGCAGAAAGACTGAAGACGGTTACAATATGTTGCGCGGCGGGATGCTGCGCGCGATACGCAAGCCCAGGTGGCGGAATTGGTAGACGCACTACCTTGAGGTGGTAGCGACTTAGGTCGTAGGGGTTCGAGTCCCCTCTTGGGCACCATTGTTTGGCTACGGTTTCTGGGCAGGAACGTCATGTTCTTGCCGGAAGATCGTCTATCCCATGCCTGCGCGGCACGCGCGCGGGCACAGGCAAGAGAGAATTGCGAGTGCTGGCCGAATATTTGCCCACCCTACTGTTTCTGATCGTGGCCACCGGAATCGGCGTCGCGCTGATGCTGGTGGGGCGGTTCCTCGGTCCCCGGCGTCCCGACGCGAAGAAGCTCTCGCCCTACGAGTGCGGCTTCGAGGCCTTCGAGGACGCGCGCATGAAGTTCGACGTGCGCTACTACCTGATCGCGATCCAGTTCATCGTCTTCGATCTGGAAATCATCTTCATCGTGCCGTGGACGCAGGTGTTCATGGACCTGGGCGCTCGCTCCCTGGTCACCATGGGCCTGTTCGTCGGCATGCTGTTCCTCGGTTTTATCTACGTGTGGAAGAAGGGAGCGCTGGAATGGGAGTGATTCAGACCCTGGATCGCCTGATGACCAACCCGATCCCGGAAGGGCGGGTGGACGACATCCTGCGTCCCGAAGGCGAGAACCCGTTGCTCGAGAAGGGCTACGTGACCACCAGCGTCGATGCGCTGCTGAACTGGGCGCGCACCGGCTCGATGTGGCCGATGACCTTCGGTCTGGCCTGCTGCGCGGTGGAGATGATGCACGCCGGCGCCGCGCGCCTGGACCTGGATCGCTACGGCGTGGTGTTCCGCCCGTCGCCGCGCCAGTCCGACGTGATGATCGTCGCCGGCACCCTGGTCAACAAGATGGCCCCGGCGCTGCGCAAGGTCTACGACCAGATGCCGGACCCGAAGTGGGTGATCTCGATGGGCAGCTGCGCCAACGGCGGCGGCTACTACCACTATTCGTATTCGGTGGTGCGCGGCTGCGACCGCATCGTGCCGGTGGACATCTACGTCCCGGGCTGCCCGCCGACCGCCGAAGCGCTGGTCTACGGCATCTTGCAGCTGCAGAAGAAGATCTGGCGAACCCAGACCATCGCGCGCTGATTCCTCTTACTTCTTAAGAGCACGCCAAGCCCCCATGGCAGAGCAAGCATCTTCCTTTAGCGACCGACTCGGCGCCCGTTTCCCCGGCAGCCAGGTGTTCGTGGTCCTCCCGCGTGGCGAAGTCACCCTGGAAGTGCCGGCCGACGCCTGGCACGCCACCTGCCTGGCGCTGCGCGACGAGTTCGGTTTCGAACAGTTGTCCGACCTGTGCGGCGTGGACTACCTGGGCTACGGCAGCGACGAGTGGGATACCGCCGACGTGTCGTCGCAGGGCTTCAGCCGCGGCGTCGAAGGCAAGGGCATGGGCCGTTTCGCCTGGGGCGAGTTCCCCAGCGGCGAGACCGCCGGCGACATCCAGCCGCTGCCGGTGCCGCAGCAGCGTTATGCGGTGCTCGCGCAGCTGATCTCCTATCGCCACAACCAGCGCCTGCGCGTGCGCTGCTATGCGCCGAACGAGGACCTGCCGGTGGTGGCCTCGGTCACCGACATCTGGCCAGGCGCGAACTGGTTCGAGCGCGAGGCGTTCGACCTGTTCGGCGTGGTCTTCGCCGGCCATCCGGACCTGCGCCGCATCCTCACCGACTACGGTTTCGTCGGCCATCCGTTCCGCAAGGATTTCCCGCTGATCGGCAACGTCGAAGTGCGCTACGACGAAGAGAAACAGCGCGTGGTCTACGAGCCGGTGACCTCGGTCGAGCCGCGCGTCGGCGTGCCGCGCGTGATCCGAGACGATGCGCGCTACCAGACCGCCGCGGGCGAAGCATTCAAGGAGCCCGCCAAGTGAGCGAGTACCACCAGGCGCACGACGCCTTCGCCAGCAATCCCGCCGAAGCCAGGCAGGAGATCCGCAACTACACCATGAACTTCGGCCCGCAGCATCCGGCCGCGCATGGCGTGCTGCGCCTGATCCTGGAAATGGACGGCGAGACCGTGGTCCGCGCCGATCCGCATATCGGCCTGCTGCACCGTGGCACCGAGAAGCTGGCCGAATCCAAGCCGTTCAACCAGTCGATCGGCTACATGGACCGCCTCGACTACGTGTCGATGATGTGCAACGAGCATGCCTATGTGCGCGCGATCGAGACCCTGATGGGGATCGAGGCGCCGGAGCGCGCGCAGTACATCCGCACCATGTTCGACGAGATCACCCGCATCCTGAACCACCTGATGTGGGTCGGCTCCAACGGCCTGGATCTGGGCGCGATGGCGGTGATGCTGTACGCGTTCCGCGAGCGCGAAGAGCTGATGGACTGCTACGAGGCGGTCTCCGGCGCGCGCATGCACGCGACCTACTACCGGCCCGGCGGCGTGTATCGCGACCTGCCGGACCGCATGCCCAAGTACAAGGAATCGCGCTGGCACAAGGGCAATGCGCTGAAGCGGCTCAACGCCGCGCGCGAAGGCTCGCTGCTCGACTTCCTGGAAGACTTCACCAACACCTTCCCGGGCCGGGTCGACGAATACGAGACCCTGCTCACCGACAACCGCATCTGGAAGCAGCGCACCGTCGGCATCGGCGTGGTCACGCCGGAGCAGGCCTACGGCTGGAGCATGACCGGGGTGATGCTGCGCGGCTCGGGCATCGAGTGGGACCTGCGCAAGAAGCAGCCCTACGCCAAGTACGACGCGGTGGATTTCGACATCCCGGTCGGCACCAACGGCGACTGCTACGACCGCTATCTGGTGCGCGTGGCCGAGATGCGCGAATCCAACCGCATCATCCAGCAGTGCGTGAAGTGGCTGAAGGCCAATCCGGGCCCGGTGATGGTCGAGAACTTCAAGGTCGCCCCGCCCAAGCGAGCGGAAATGAAGGACGACATGGAAGCCTTGATCCATCACTTCAAGCTGTTCAGCGAAGGCTATTGCGTGCCGGCCGGCGAGACCTATTGCGCGGTCGAGGCGCCGAAGGGCGAGTTCGGCTGCTACCTGGCGTCCGATGGCGCCAACAAGCCGTTCCGCGTGCACCTGCGCGCGCCGGGCTTCGCCCATCTGTCCTCGATGGACGCGATCGTGCGCGGGCACATGCTGGCCGACGTGGTGGCGATGATTGGTACCTATGATCTGGTGTTTGGTGAGGTCGACCGATGAAGGCGACAGGTAATTTCGAAGCGGCGCGCGACGTCGATCCGATGCTGGTGCTGAGCGACAAGACGCGCGCGCACATCGATCACTGGCTGGCCAAGTTCCCGCCGGACCGCAAGCGTTCGGCGGTGCTGCAGGGCCTGCACGCCGCGCAGGAGCAGAACCAGGGCTGGTTGACCGACGAACTGATCGTCGGCGTGGCCAAGTACCTGGAGCTGCCGCCGGTGTGGGCCTACGAGGTCGCCAGCTTCTACTCGATGTTCGAGACCGAGAAGGTCGGCCGCAACAACGTCGCCTTCTGCACCAACATCAGCTGCTGGCTCAACGGCGCCGAGGACCTGGTCGCGCATGCGGAGAAGAAGCTCGGCTGCAAGCTGGGCCAGTCCACCGCCGATGGCCGCGTCTACCTCAAGCGCGAAGAAGAATGCCTTGCCGGCTGCGCCGGCGCGCCGATGATGGTGATCAACGGCCACTATCACGAGCACTTGACCAAGGACAAGGTCGACGCGCTGCTGGACGGGTTGGAGTAACGGCAATGGCACAGCATCCCCACGCTCCCACCGGTCCGGTCGGCCCTGCGCCGCTGCCGCACCAGGTGGTGTACACCACGCTGCACTACGACACCCCGTGGTCGTACGAGAGCTACCTGAAGACCGGTGGCTACGCCGCCCTGCGCAAGATCCTCGAAGAGAAGATCGCGCCGGAGCAGGTGATCGAGATGGTCAAGCAGTCGAACCTGCGCGGCCGCGGCGGCGCCGGCTTCCCGACCGGCCTGAAGTGGTCGTTCATGCCCAAGGGCGCGCCGCAGAAATACATCCTGTGCAACTCGGACGAGTCCGAGCCGGGCACCTGCAAGGACCGCGACATCCTGCGCTACAACCCGCATTCGGTGGTGGAGGGCATGGCCATCGCCTGCTACGCCACCGGCAGCACGGTCGGCTACAACTACCTGCGCGGCGAGTTCCACCACGAGCCGTTCGAGCACTTCGAGCAGGCCCTGGCGGACGCCTATTCCAATGGCTGGCTGGGCAAGAACGTGCTCGGCAGCGGCGTGGACATCGACATCTACGGCGCGCTCGGCGCCGGCGCCTACATCTGCGGCGAAGAGACCGCGCTGATGGAGTCGCTGGAAGGCAAGAAGGGCCAGCCGCGCTACAAGCCGCCGTTCCCGGCCAACTTCGGCCTGTACGGCAAGCCGTCGACGATCAACAACACCGAGACTTACGCTTCGGTGCCGGCGATCATCCGCAACGGCCCGGAATGGTTCCTGGGCCTGAGCAAGACCAAGAACGGCGGACCGAAGATCTTCTCGGTCTCCGGCTGCGTGCAGAAGGGCGGCAACTTCGAGGTGCCGCTGGGCACCACCTTCGACGAACTGCTGGAGATGGCCGGCGGCCTCAAGCCAGGCCGCACGCTGAAGGGCGCGGTGCCGGGCGGCGTGTCGATGCCGGTGCTGAAGGCCGAGCAGCTCAAGGGCCTGCAGATGGACTACGACACCCTGCGCGCACTGGGCACCGGCCTGGGCTCGGGTGCCATCGTGGTGCTCGACGACAGCGTGTGCTGCGTCAAGTTCGCCTGCCGCATCTCGCAGTTCTTCCACAAGGAATCCTGCGGCCAGTGCACCCCGTGCCGCGAGGGCACCGGCTGGATGCACCGCGTGCTCGAGCGCATCGTCGCCGGCAAGGCCACGATGGAAGACCTGCACCAGTTGAGGACGGTGGCCGGCCAGATCGAAGGCCACACCATCTGCGCGTTCGGTGAAGCGGCGGCATGGCCCATCCAGGGCTTCCTGCGCCAGTTCTGGGACGAATTCGAGTACTACATCGTCAACGGTCATTCGATGGTTGACGGCAAGAAGGTGGAGGCAGCCGCCGCATGAGCGCGCAACCC
>Ga0105243_10004935_pt1 | contig 10454 bp, 9 predicted proteins | sample KBSM34metaG_FD_81525 | JGI IMG/M metagenome (GOLD analysis project Ga0105243, IMG submission 81525) | Miscanthus rhizosphere microbial communities from Kellogg Biological Station, Michigan, USA - KBS M3-4 metaG | ecosystem: Host-associated > Plants > Roots > Rhizosphere > Soil | place: Michigan...
AGAAGCGAACTAACCGCTCCGGCCGGCACGCTGCGATCGATGCTCAATTGCCATGTCACGCCCGGCGGCGAGATCGAGAAGCGCCAGGCCTTCGTGCCGTTCTGGGAAGTGTCGCCTGAAAGCAAAGGCCTCGTCGAGGTCAACAACAAGCTCTACACTTTCGGGCCGAACGGACCCTACAAGACCGAGCCGCCCTCCGGCATCTGGTCGGTCGGCGTGCTTGGCCAGGCCACCCTCACCATTCACGAAATCGTTGACTACGACCTGTTCGACAACGAGGTGTTCTGCATCCTGTGGAAGGACGCCGCCGGCACGGTCGGCCGCTACTACGCCGGCGTCGACCAGCCGCTCGCGCGCGGGTTCTACTGCCGCACCTACAAGAACAAGATGTACACGGTCGAAGGCTCGACGTTGTACTTCTCGGAGATCGGCAACGCCGGCGACTGGTCCGGCCTGACGCCGCCGGATCCCACCAACTTCATTGACCTGTCGATGGGTGATTCCGACATGGCGGCTTCGGTCGCGTTGGAAGTCTACTACGACAAGCTCGCGATCTTCTCGTCGTCCGCGGTGCAGCTGTGGGTGATGGACCCGGACTTCACTCGCAATCAGTACGTCCAGACGCTGCGCCAGGCCGGCACGATCGCCTGGCGTTCGGTGTTGCAGTATGGCTCCGGCGACGTGATGTATCTCAGCCATTCCGGCATCCGCTCGCTCCGCGCGAGAAACTCGAGTTTGGCCGCGGCCGTGTCGGACATCGGCTCGCCGCTCGATCCGCTGATGCAGGATCTGTTCAAGTACATGGGCGAAGACTGGATGTCGGGCGCGATCTCGATCCTCCAGCCGGTGACGGGCAGGTTCTGGATTATCATGGCCGGGTCGACCGATTACGAAGGCGCCACGCCATCGTCCAAAATCTACATCCTCTCAGCATTTCCGGGACCGAAGATCACCGCCTGGTCGGAATATGATCCTGGATTTGTGATCACGGCCGCGGCCATCCACAATAACCGCGTCGTCGTCCGCGACGACCATAACCTCGTCTACGCCTATGGCGGCGTGTCGGACGAAGGCCCGACCTTCGACGATTGCATGGTCGAGCTGATCTTCCCTTTTCACGCCGGCGAACAGGTCGCGACCTTCAAGACCTTCAGCGGGCTGGACGCCACCTGCGCCGGCGTGCCGTGGGAGGTGTCCTGCGCCTTCAACGTCGAGGATCCCTATGCCGAAGACTTCGTCGGCTACTTCGACGGGGCGACCTTCCTGCAAGGGCGCTTTCCCATCCACGGCCACTCGACGCACATGTCGCTGCGGCTGCGATCGGTCGAGGCGGGACCGCAGACGCTGTCCAACATGGTCGTCCACTATCAGGTATCGGAAAGCGGATGATTGAAATCGTCAACGCCGACCGCGGGCATATTCGCGCCGTCCTGGAGAACCTGCGCACCGACGACGCGCTGGAGATGGCTGCGGCCGAGACAGATCTCGAACGACTGCCCGAGATGATCATGCGCTACCGGGTGTTCGCGTTCTGCGCTTTCGATTACGACTACGGCCCGATCGCGGTCTGGGGCATGACTCACCGGCGCAGTGGCGTCGGCGGCGGCTTCGCGTTCGGCACCGATGCCTGGGGTCGGGCGCTGCTGCCGATGCTGCGGCAGATCAGGGAATTCGTACTGCCGATGTTGTACGACCAGAATTACCACCGGGTCGAGGCTGCGGCCCTGGCCCGGCGTGACGACGTCGCACGTTTCATGCGACTGATAGGTGCTAAATCCGAAGCAACCTTGCGCGGCTACGGTAGCGGAGGCGAAGACTTCACATCCTACAGATGGCTTGCCGATGAATATGTCCCTGCCAACGACGCTCAAAGCGAGACGCACGCACACGCCACACATTGAGTTGCGTGTGGCGAAGGCGGCCGACATTCCGGCGATCGTCGACATGCTGGAGAAGTTCTTCGGCCTGACGATCTGGGCGCAGCACATGAAGTTCAACCGCCCTGGCGCGCTGGCCTATCTCAGCTACGCGATCCCGAACAACTACGCCCCGCACGCGCTGGCCTACGAAGGCGAGGAGCTGGTCGGCCTGTGCAGCTACCATCCCTACACCGCCTACACTGACAAGCCGATCGCGGTCATGGACGAAACCTTCGTCCTGCCGCGGCTGCGCCGTAGCGACCTCGGCCGCCGGCTGGTAGGGTTGGCTATCGAACTGGCCCGTGCCGACGGCTGCGCGATCATGAACTTCCCGATCGCCTCCGGCCTGCCGGCGCAGAACTCGCTGATGAACATGATCGGCCGACACTTCGGTGCGGACTACGTCGGTACGATCTTTCGAAAGGTGCTGTGATGGGTGGCAAGGGCGGTGGTGGCGGCGGCCAGGCAACCAGTTGGGATGTCAAAAATCCCGATATGCAAGCCAGCTGGAAGCCTGTGTTCGAAGAGAATCGTAAGAATTACGCCACCGAAGCGGACTGGTACTCCAACTATGGCGGTGCCAAAAATCCGGCCGACACCAGGATGCCGGGCGGATACACCGACCCCTGGATGCAGTCGGTGTTCACCGAGATGTATGGCTCCGCACCGCCGGCCGCGCCGGCCGCAGAGACAGCCGCACCGGCGGCAGCGGCCGAGCCAGAGAAGGCGGCCGAACCGGAGGTGACGCCGGCTACGCCGGCGCCGGCAACGCCTGAACCCGCTACCCCGGCTCCGGCCGGAGACACCGGCCTGACGCTCGGTGGCTCCGTTCTCGACCCGCCGGATTACTGGGTCGGCGGCAGCAGCGGCTTCAAGGCGGGCGGGAAGAAGAGCGACATCGGTTCAATGAAGACAACACAAACGTGAGGATCTGATCATGGGTGGCAAGGGCGGCGGCGGAAACGAAGAGCCTGGTTGGATGCCGGTTTGGCGTGAACAGCAGGCCAAGGACAAAGCGGCCGCCGACAAGGCTGCCGCCGACAAGGCGGCTTCCGACAAGGCGGCCGCCGACCAGGCCGCTGCGGACCAGAGGGCCGCCGACAAAGCCGCGGCCGACCAGGCCGCTGCCGACAAGTCGGCTGCTGACAAGGCTGCGTCCGACCAGGCCGCTGCCGACAAGGCGGCCGCGGATAAGCTCGCGCACACGCCACTCGGCAATCCGATCCAGGCCGGCGGCGCCATCACCACGCCGACCTCAGCGGGCAATGCCGCAGGCACCGAAGGCCTCGGCAACGCGCTCGGCGGAAGTGTCCTGTCGCCGCCCAGCTACTGGGTCGGCGGGGCTAACAAAACGAACCCGACGGGACGATCGACCGGCGCCATCAAGACGATTCAGTAAGGAACGTATCATGGGCGGCAAAGGCGGCGGCGGGCAGCAATACTACAACCCACCGCCCGACACATCAGGCTACGGAACGCCGGAAGAGGCGAAGAGGACGCTCGCCCTGGAAGCCCCGATCGACTACTCGAAATATCAGCAGAACATCAACGTCAAGAAGGCGGCGCGTGACGCCACTGCCAAGCCGCCTCCGGTGACGTCGCTGCCTGAAGGCGAATCCAATACCGAGACGACGGGCGACACCGCGGCCAAAGCCGTGCTGGCGCCGCCGTCGTTCTGGGCGGAATATGGTCAGGGACCGTCGCCACTGTTCAAGGGTCCGATCGACCCGGCGACAACGACGACACAGATTTGAGGGATTTAAATCATGGGCGGAAAAAGCGGTCCCTCAAACAATCAGATGGTTCAGTTTGAGATGCAGCAGGCCCAGGAGGCCAAGGACAAAGAGAACAAACGTCAGGCGCGTTTGGATCAGGGCAAGGGCACGATCGACCAGATGTTCGGGCCGGAGAATTTCGACGACGGCTTCTATGACAAGTATCGCAAGGCCGAACTCGATTACACGCGGCCGCAGTTGGAAGATCAATTCAGCGAAGCCAAGCGCGGCGCCGAGAGTGATCTCGCGCGTGCAGGATTGTTGAGGTCCGGCGCGGCCGGCTTTGTGCAGGGCAAGCTCGCCAAGCAATACGATGTCAACCTGGGCGGCCTCAACGCCAAGGCGGATACCGACACCGCCGAGCTGCGCAAGTCGATCGCCAGCCAGCAACAGCAGGCCTACAACCAGCTCTACGCAACGGAGGATCCGACCGTCGCCGCCAACACCGCGGCGAACTCTGTCGCCAACGCGCAGCTCACGCAGCCGAATGTCGGCGCGCTCGGCGACATGTTCAAACCCATCGCGATCGGCCTGACGTCGGCGATCGCGCCGGCCTATGGTCAGTACGAAGCTAACCGGCAACTCACTGCCGCAACCGGACGCCAGACGGGGTCCGGCAACGTACAGCAGTAAGGTTAAGTTACATGTGCGATCCGATCTCGATGATAGGTCTGGCCTTCTCGATCGGCATGACCGTTTACAATATGCAGCAACAGCAGGAGATGGCGAACCAGCAGGAGAGCGCCAACGCTCAGTGGGTCGCCTATCAGCGTCGGCAGAGCCAGGAATTCCAGGCCCGCGACGAACAACTGCGCAGCAACGCCGAAGCTGCACGATCGGGATCTCTGGATGAGTTGACCGCGGCCAAGCAGAAGGTCGCGCAGACAGACGAAGCCGCCAGGCTGAAGCAGTCGCTGACGCCGGAAGAGGTCGCCAACGCAGCTAGCGGTGATCCGAACGAACTTGCCTCGCAGATGTTCTCCGGCCAGGAGCACGGCAGCGATGCGATGAAGGCTGCGGTGCAGGGCCATCTCCAGCAGGCCGCGATCGAAGCGCGCAAGCGCATCGAGGCCCTGGCCGAGGTGCAGTCCTACGGCGGCAGCCAGTTCGGCCTGACCAATCGCGCGAATTCGATCCTGAACGCGAGCGGCCAGGACATCCGCATGGCCGGCAACCAGCGCGCAGGGCAGCTCGCCGCCTACAACGTCGCCAAGGCGGTGGAGCCGATCAAGATCACGCAGTATGGTGGCAGCGCCGCCGGTGGCCTCGCCAACGCGGGCGCCGGCATTGCCGGTGGCGGCCTCGGTAACGCGATGGCGTCGAGCATGGGGAGCACCTGATGGCTAACGAATACGTCCAGGATCCCTTCTACGGCAACCTCGCCACCAACTTCATGAACGCCATGCGGGATGGCCCGCACAAGGCGCTGGCCAACACCGCCCTCGCCGAGCAGATCGTAGCCGCGCGGGAAGAGCGCGCACGTAAAACCGAGGCGTGGGCGAAGGGCCAGGAACTCGTCGGCACCGTCGACGCCTCGACGCCGCAGGCCTACGTCGCGCCGCGGCCTTACACGGCTGCTGACATCTCCAACCCTGCGATACTGAACGCGCCGCTGTCGGTGACCGACCGCGTGTCGGGATCTCTCGGCGGCGGTGACGTTCCGAACGGAATGTTCACCGACCCTCGCGCGCTGGCGATGGCGGAAGCCCGTCGTAAAACCGCTGTCGCAGGCCAGCAGGCAACGCTCCTGAAAGACCCGTCGCAATGGGCGGCGCAGTCGGCTTATGCCGAGAACGCCACCACCGGCATGCCGACCGACGCGGCCGAGCGTGCGCGGCTTCAGTTCGGCGCCACCGGCAGGTATCCGACCCGAGAGGAGATGAAGACCCCGAACGCGCAAAATTTCACGATCGTCAACGCCGACGGCACCGGCACCGGGCAGATCTATTCTTCACTCGACGGCGGCCGGACGGCGATCGGCGGCGCGTCAATCACGCTAGCCCCGGGCCAGCGCCCGGTGGAAACCGGCGCCGGGCCGCAGCAGCCGGTGAACCCGATGGAGAGTGCCGCCAAGGCCCGCGAGCAACTGGCCGTGCTGTCCAAAACCATCGGCTCTGGCGATCCGACGGTGGAGCAGCAAGCGATAGTCAAGCAGCTGGTGGCCCAGGCGTACCCGCCCAAGCGCGTGGTCGAAAAAGTCGGCGACCGGATGGAAGAAAAGTACGTGCAGGAAGAGCCGATCCCTGATTGGGCCGTCCGCATGATGGCGCCGCTACCCACCGCCGCACCGCCGCCGGGCGTCACCGCACCGCCACCGGCCGCCGTCGCACCGGCGCCTGTCACAGGCGGCGGTGGTGGCGCAGCCACACCGGCAGCACCAGTCCCTGCCGCAGCCGCTGCGGCCGCTGCAACCCCAGCGCCGGCGCCGTTCAATCCGAACGCCAGCCGCACCGTCGCGACCATGCCGGGGTCGGCGATCGAGCTGCGCAAGGAGGTCATGACCAACCCGGCGATCAAGACCTACGGCGAGGCCGTGCCGATGTACAACACCATGATCAACGCCGCCAAAGGCGACGTAGCGAATGGGCTGTTGCCGACGTCGTCGTCCGATCTCAACATCATCTACGCCGTCGCCAAGCTGTTCGACCCCGGCTCGGTGGTGCGCGAAGGCGAACTGAAACTGGCGGCCGGCACGGCGCCGATCTCCGACGCGCTTCAGGCAGCCTGGTCGAAGGCGATCACCGGCGACGGCATGATGACGCCCGAGATGCGCGCCAACCTGATCCACCAGGGCCTGATCCGCATGGAGCAGTACCGGGTCGCCAAGAACCTGGTGCATAACCAATACACCGACATCGCGACCAAGACCGGCATCGACCCCAGCATGGCGATTCCGACAATGCCGGATATGCTGCCGTTCGATCGCAACGCCATCCTGAACCCGACGATCACGCCACCCGCCAGGAGAAGCGCGGACGACATCCTGAACGGAAGGTAGCCGATGGCCTCAGCAGAACAGATCCAGAGTTGGCTGGCCAAGAACCAGGACAAGGCCGGCACGCCCGATTTCGTCACCATGACGGAAGAACTCGCCAAGGCGTCGTCGACGCCGACGGCGGATAACCGCGGCGCGCGAGCGCCTGCACCGGCTGCGGCTGCGCCGCCGACCTACGGCAGCGCCGCCCCGGAAGAGCCGTTCGCCTACACCGACGTCGGCGTGCCGATCGGCGGCGGCACCGGCGCCGGCGCCGGGGGCGATCCCAACAGCACGTTCGCCACGGCCGGCCGGGTGGGCGTCAACGCGATCACCGGCATCCCCGACATCCTGACCGCGATCGGTAACGCCGCCGTGAGGGCCTCCGGCCCTGGCGGATCGTTCGGGACGATGGGTGTCGATTCCGGCGTCAAGCTGGAGGAGGCGCCCTACCTCGGCCAGATCTTCAACCGCACCATGGGCGTGCCGGAAATGGACCCCAAGGCGGGCCTGACCCGCCGGCTGCTGGAAGGTGGCGGTAGCGCCCTGCTCGGCGGCGGCATCAACTCGATCGTCCGCAATGTGAGCAGAGCATCTCCCGAACTGACCAGCCAGCTCTGGCAGGCCGCCAAGACGCTGACGACCAATGTGGCCGCCCCGACGGCGGGCGCGGAGGGCGGCGGCGCGTTCGGCGAATGGGCGGCCAAAAAGCTCAACCTGGACCCGCAGACCGGCGCCCTGCTCGGCTCGCTGCTGGGTGGCAGCGCCCCTGGTGCTGCGCCAGGCGTCTACGACCGCTACAGCCACAACTGGTATGCCGATCGCCGCAAAGCGAACGCGCCCGAGATCGACGCCGCCATGACCAACATGGGCGGCGAGGCCACACCAGGGCAGCTCGGCAACAACGCCATCCAGCAGATGGAGCGCACGCTCGGCTCGAGCATCGGCGCCAAGCAATACATCGACGACCGCCGCCAGGCCGCGCACACCGTGATCGGCGATGCCATGGACCGCGCCGCCGAGGCGCGCGGCATGACCGCGGAATCGCCGACGACGACGACCGCGGACGTGGTCACGCCGGGCACGATCGGCGAGCGGCTGTCGGGGGCGATGCGCGATTCGGCCGAGGGCGTGCGCGCCGAGAGCGATGCCGCCCAGGCCAGGCTGATGGACCGCGTCGGCACGCAAACGCCGGTGCCGCTGCGGCCGGTGCAGGAAGCCGGGCGGCTTATGCAGCTGCCGGGCACCGGCATCGAGCCGAGCATGCGGGCCAACATCGCACACCGACTCGGGCCGGCGATCGAAGCCATGCTGTTCCGCCGCGACAACGACATGAACAACCCGCCCCTGATGTTCAACGCCGACGGCACACCGCTACGGCGACCAGTGGACCCGTATGGCGCGCCTCGCGGCGTCGGCGACAATGGCGGGCCGCCGCTGGACCGGGCCGGCTATCAAGACCCCGGCAGCGTGGCAGCACCCTACGCGGATGTCCGCGCCTATCGCACCGAGCTGGGCCGCAACCTCGACCTCCCGACCGGACAGCGGCTCGGGCCGGCCGCGCAATTGTACCAGCCGGTGACCGAAGCCATGCGCAGTGCCGCCGAGCGGCAGGGCGTGCCGCGGCAGGATTTCGAGAACGTGCAGGGTCGCACCCAGCAGGTCGAAACCATGCCCGCCCACAAGGGCGATCCGACCGGCGACTACAACACGCTGATGGATATCGGCACCAGGGAGCCGGCCGCGGCCTATGATTATCTGGGCGTCAACGAGGGGATGCAGAACCCTGGTCGGCTCGGCACGATCGAGGCCACCCAGCACCCCGAGATCGCGGGCATCATGGGCGACATAATCCGGCAGATCGGCAACGAAACCATCAATAACCCGAACCTGGGCGCGGCCGGGCCGCGCCAGCTGGCGACCGCGCTGGAGAACATGCACCCGGAATCGCAGTCGATCCTGTACGGCGACCAGGCGGGCGCCATGAACGACGTCGCCACGGGCGCGCGGGCCTACAACTACCCGACCAGCCAGACCGGCCTGAACCGCGCCACCGGCACCGCGGCCGATCGCGGCGCGGCCACGCAGGTGATCGCCGATGCGTTGAGCAAGATGGGCGGGCCGGCCGGCCTGGTCACGCTCGGCATCCTGCCGCTGATAAACCGGATGCGCGCCGGCGGGCTGAACAGCCCGCAGGCCATGAACGCGCTGCGCGGTGGCGAGGCGCCGCTGCCGAGCTACCTCAGCACTTACCCGGCGAATCTGGCTGCATCGCTGAATGCCGCCTCCGCGTCGAATGACCGTCGACAACTACCGCCGAGGCCCTGATGGCGTACATGGACGAGATGGCGCTGGAGCGCGAGAAGACCAAGCAGGCCGTCCTGGCCGGCAAGCAGCCGCTGCTCGGCGACAACACCTCCGCAGCCCTGCACGCGCTCGGGGTCGACCTCGGAATCGTTCCACGTGGAACACCGCCCAGCGCGATGACGCAGCTGCTGCAAAGCCTGGTGTCGAGGGGGCCGGCCAGCATCAAGGTCGATGCCGAGCGGCCGCTACAGGTCGCACCCGAGAAGGGCGGCCGGGTGCCGTCGAGCCAGCACGCCAGCTATTCCAGCGACGACGGCACCGGCAACGCGATCACCAACATCCTCAGCGGCGCCAAGGGCAAGGCGTTGCAGGACATGCTGAAGAAGGAAAAGGCGCAAGGCCCAGGCACGCCGCCGACGGCCCCGCCATCGGCAAGCCTGCGCGACATGGTCCGGCGCGGCCGGACGCTGTCGGTCGGCGAGGCCACACCAGTGAAGCCGGCGTCGGAGCTGATCCCCGGCCTGAAGCCGGCGCTGGACGCTGCCAACGTGCCGCCGGGATCCCCGGCTGCGGAGGCGTTCATGACGCAGCGCGCCGGTGGCGGCGGTGTCCGGGGCGTCAGCCCAGAAGTGCCGGGTCCGGCCGGTGCCAAGGGCGCCGACGCCACGCTGGCGCCAGGGCGCGACTTCGCCGGGGTTGACCAGCGCAAGCTGACGGCGATGAAGGAATTCAGCCAGATCTACCACGGCCAGGGCGGCCCCTACGAGGTGACGTTCACGTCCGGCAAGCGCGCCGGTGCCAAGGAGGCCGAGCACGGCCGCGGCAACGCGGTCGACATGCAACTGGTCGACAAGAAGACCGGCGTCCCGCTGGAGAACTACCGCACCAACGACCCCAATACCTTCAAGGCCTACCAGGACTACGCCAACGGATTCCACCAGTTCCTGGAACAGAAGTACCCGGACCTGGCCAAGACCCACCGCTGGGGCGGCTACTTCTCCGGCGATCGCAGCGTCTATGGTTCCAACGACCTGATGCACCACGACTGGGCCGGCGACCGCGTCGGCATGGCCGGCGGATCCTGGAAGGATGGCCTGTCGGCCAAGCAGGCCGCGCTGTTCCCAGGCCTTAAGCCGGGCGGCGGGCTGGCTGGTGCCGCGCCGCTGCCGAGCGGACCCCAGACCCCGGCATGGGATACCTCGCAGCGTCCGCAAGCGCCGACTGCGGGCACGCAGTGGCCCGGCGCTGACGCGCCGACCTCGGCCGCCGCCGTGCCGCAGCCGGAAGCCGGCACCAGGACGATGTCGTCGACGGCGCAGCCGCCGCCGGCTGCTGCACCGGCCGAGGGGGGCCACGCCCACCTGGTCGAGCAGCGTAAGGGGGTCGCGGATTTCTTCGACAAGAACCCGCAGGCCAAGGATGCGATGGCGGCGGCGATGTATACCGAGGACAACAACGACGCGCGCGGCCGCACCGCCG
>Ga0105243_10004939_pt1 | contig 10446 bp, 20 predicted proteins | sample KBSM34metaG_FD_81525 | JGI IMG/M metagenome (GOLD analysis project Ga0105243, IMG submission 81525) | Miscanthus rhizosphere microbial communities from Kellogg Biological Station, Michigan, USA - KBS M3-4 metaG | ecosystem: Host-associated > Plants > Roots > Rhizosphere > Soil | place...
GCTGATCGCGCTCACGGAGCTCTCTTTCGACGAGCCCAAGACGAAGCAGGCCGTCGAGATGTTGACGGCGCTCGAGTGCGACGGCCGCGTGCTGCTCGTGCTCGACAAGCCGACGGACGGCGGCGCCGCCGAGAAGTCGTTCCGCAACCTCCAGCAGGTCCGGATCGCCTACGCGCGCGGCATCGGCACCTACGACGTGTTGCTCGCCGACCGGATCGTGATCACCGCCGACGCGCTCGACGCGCTCGAGGGGTCGACGGACGGCACGGCCGAGGCCAAGCCCGCCGAGGCGCCGGCGAAGAACGAGGCCGAGCCCACGGCGGCGGCCGAGGACACTGCCGAGGACACTGAGGAGGGCGACGACGCATGAAGTCGCCACGCGACGTGATCATCCGGCCGGTGGTGTCGGAGAAGTCCTATGCCGGGCTCGAGCTGAACACCTACACCTTCCTGGTCGACCCCCGGGCGAACAAGACCGAGATCAAGGAGGCCGTCCAGGCGATCTGGAACGTGCGCGTGACCGCGGTGAACACGCTCCGGCGCCAAGGCAAGGTCAAGCGCCGCGGCTACACCGTGGGCAAGCGCGCCGAGCAGAAGCGCGCGATCGTCACGCTCGCACAGGGCGACGCGATCGAGATCTTCGAGGCAGGGAAGTAACCATGGCCGTTCGTAAATACAAGCCGACCACCCCCGGGCGCCGCGGCGCGAGCGTGTCGAGCTTCGACGAGCTCACGCGTGCCAAGCCCGAGAAGTCGCTGGTCACCAAGGGGCGCAACAAGGCCGGGCGCAACGTCCACGGCCGGATCACCGCGCGCCACCAGGGCGGCGGCAACAAGCGCCGGTACCGGGTGATCGACTTCCGCCGGAACAAGGACGGCGTGCCGGCGACGGTCGCGCACATCGAGTACGACCCGAACCGCTCGGCACGGATCGCGCTGCTGCACTACGCCGACGGCGAGAAGCGCTACATCATCGCGCCCGACGGCGTGACCCGCGGCGACAAGCTGATGACGGGCGCCGACGCCGAGATCCGTCCCGGCAACGCGCTGCCGCTGCGCAACATCCCGGTCGGCACCGTGGTGCACGCGATCGAGCTGAAGCCCGGCGCCGGGGCCAAGATGGCGAGGTCGGCCGGCGCGAGCGTCCAGCTGATGGCCAAGGAAGGCACGATGGCGACCCTTCGCCTGCCCTCGGGCGAGACGCGGTTGGTCCCGGCGACCTGCAAGGCGACGGTCGGGGCGGTCGGCAACGCCGAGCACGAGCTCGTCCAGCTGGGCAAGGCGGGCCGCGCGCGCTGGCAGCGCAAGCGTCCGTCGGTGCGCGGGGTCGCGATGAACCCGGTCGACCACCCGCTCGGTGGTGGCGAGGGCAAGTCCTCCGGCGGCCGGCACCCGAGCTCGCCGTGGGGCAAGGCCGAGGGCCGCACACGCAAGAAGAACAAGGCGTCGAACCGCTACGTGGTGCGCCGCCGCGGGAAGGGGCGTAGCTAGATGTCGCGGTCGCTCAAGAAGGGACCGTTCGTCGACGGCCATCTGATGAAGAAGGTCGAGTCGATGAACAAGAAGAACGAGAAGAACGTGGTGCGCACGTGGTCGCGGCGCTCGACGATCGTGCCGGACATGATCGGCCACACGATCGCGGTGCACGACGGCCGCAAGCACGTGCCGGTGTTCGTGTCGGAGGCGATGGTCGGGCACAAGCTCGGCGAGTTCGCGCCGACGCGCACGTTCCGGTCGCACGCACGCGATGAGCGGAGGGCCCGATAGCGATGCCCGAGTCCCGCGCGTCCAGCAAGTACAACCGCACGTCGCCGCGCAAGATGCGGCGCGTCGTCGACCTGATCCGTGGCCAGCACGTGATCGAGGCCGAGCGGCTGCTGCGGTTCTCCGGGCTGGGCGCCTCGCGCGACATCGAGAAGCTGCTGCACTCGGCGGTCGCCAATGCAGAGCGCAACCCCGGTGTGGTCGCGGAGAACCTGATGGTGTCGCGCGCGTGGGTCGATGAGGGCCCGACGCTGAAGCGCTATCGCCCGCGCGCCTACGGCCGTGCGACCCGCGTGCGCAAGCGCACGTCGCACGTGACCCTCGTGGTGCGCACGATGAACGACGAGCAAGGAGCCCTCTAGTGGGACACAAGATCCACCCGTACGGGTACCGGCTGGGGGTCATCTACCCCTGGAAGAGCAACTGGTACGCCGGGCGCGACTACGCCGAGTTCCTCCATGAGGACGTCTGGATCCGCAAGCACATCAAGTCCCGGCTGACGCGCGCCGGCATCTCGTCGATCGACATCGAGCGCAAGGGCGACCAGATCTGGGTGTTCATCCGGACGGCGCGCCCCGGCATCGTGATCGGCCGCAAGGGCGCCGAGGTGGATCGCCTGCGCAAGGACATCGAGCGCTACACCAAGAAGCGCGTCGACGTGAAGGTCGAGGACATGAACCAGGCCTCGAGCGAGGTCCGGCCCGAGACCGACGCCGCGCTCTTGGCCCAGAACGTCGCCGAGCAGCTCCAGGGCCGCGTGGCCTTCCGCCGCGCGATGCGCCGCGCGGTGCAGACCGCGATGCGTTCCGGCGCCCTCGGCGTGAAGGTCGCGACCGCCGGCCGCCTGGGCGGCACCGAGATGGGCCGCAAGGAGTGGTACCGCGAGGGCCGGGTGCCGTTGCACACGCTCCGCGCGAAGGTCGACTTCGGCACCGCCGAGGCGAAGACCACGATGGGCGCGATCGGCGTGAAGGTCTGGGTCTACCACGGCGACGAGGTGCCCTACCGCGAGCAGGAGACCGAGCGTGCCCGCGCCCGCGCGACCGCGCGAGCGCGCGGCGGCGCCGCCCCTCGCGGCGAGCGCCCGGCGACGACTCCGGCGCCCGCGCCGAGTCAGCCCGCCCCGGCGGCGGTCGAGACCGCCCCGGCTGACGCACCCGCGCCGGCAGAGGCGACCGCCCCGGCTGACGCACCCGCGCCGGCGGAGGCGACCGCTCCGGTACCCGAAGAGACGCCCGGCACCCCCGCGGCCGAGACGGCCGAGAGCGGTGAGGCCTGATGCTCGCGCCCAAGCGGATCAAGCACCGCAAGCAGCACCGCGGCAACATGCGCGGCAAGGCCAAGGGCCACACCGAGATCCTGTACGGCGACTACGCGATCGTCGCGATGGAGCCCGGCTGGATCACCAACCGCCAGATCGAGGCGAGCCGTGTCGCGATGACCCGCCACATCAAGCGTGGCGGGAAGGTGTGGATCACGATCTTCCCCGACAAGCCGGTCACGAAGAAGCCCGCCGAGACCCGCATGGGCTCGGGCAAGGGCAACCCCGAGGGCTGGGTCGCGGTCGTGCGCCCCGGCAGGGTGATGTTCGAGCTCGCCGGTGTGGACGAGCGGCTCGCGCGCGAAGCCATGCTCCGCGCGCAGCACAAGCTACCGATCAAGACCAAGTTCATCACGCGGGTGGGTGGCTGAGCATGGCGAGCAAGGCGGCTGAGCTGCGAGAGCTTCCCGACGAGGAGCTGTACGTGCGGATCGAGAGCGCGAAGGAGGAGCTGTTCAACCTCCGGTTCCAGCTCGCGACCGGCCAGCTCGACAACTCCTCGCGTTTGAAGGATCTCCGCCACGACGTGGCGCGAACCCTGACGGTCCTGCGGGAGCGCCACCTGGAGGTTGAGCTCGAGGCCGAGCTCGCAAGGGTCGACGCGGAGACGCTCGAGCGATCCCGCGCGGCGCAAGAGGCCGGCACGGTCGAAGGAACGCCTCTCGGCGACCTCCAGCGTGAGGCGCTCGACGAGGCGGACACACAGGAAGAGGACGGAGAGTCGTCGTGAGCGACACCCAAGCAACCACCGACCGCGCACGCCGCAAGGTGCGCACCGGCGTCGTCGTGTCCGACGGGATGGACAAGACCGTCCTCGTGCGGATCGACCGCCAGGTGCGGCACGGCCTGTACGCCAAGACGGTGCGCCGGAGCAACAAGCTCGCGGCGCACGACGAGACGAACGACGCACACGTGGGCGACACCGTCCGCGTGATGGAGACGCGCCCGATCAGCAAGTCCAAGCGCTGGCGCGTGGTCGAGATCGTGGAGCGCGCGAAGTGATCCAGCAGGAATCCCGGTGCAAGGTCGCGGACAACACGGGGGCCAAAGAGGTCCTGTGCATCCGCGTGCTCGGGGGTTCCGCGCGCCGCTACGCCGGCGTCGGCGACGTGATCGTCGCCACCGTGAAGGACGCCCTGCCCGGTGGGGCCGTGAAGAAGGGTGAGGTCGTGAAGGCCGTCGTCGTGCGCACCGCCAAGGAGCGCCGCCGGCCGGACGGCTCGTACATCCGGTTCGACGACAACGCGGTCGTGATCCTGACGACCGACGCGAAGAACCCGCGCGGCACCCGCATCTTCGGGCCGGTCGCGCGCGAGCTGCGCGAGAAGCGCTTCATGAAGATCATCTCGCTCGCTCCGGAGGTGTTGTAGATGCCGACCGTGGACATCAAACGTGACGACCTGGTCCGGGTGATCTCGGGCAAGGATCGAGGCAAGGAGGGCCGCGTGCTCCGGGTGATGCCCGACGAGGGCCGCGTGATGGTCGACGGCGTCGGGATGGCCAAGCGCCACACCCGCACCGGCGCCAAGCGCACCCGTACCGGCCAGCAGCTGAACCAGGGCGGGATCATCGACATCGAGACCTTCGTGGACATCTCGAACGTGCAGCTGGTGTGCCCCAACTGCCACCAGCTCACGCGGGTGGGCCACAAGACGACCGAGGACGGCAAGATCCGGTTCTGCCGCAAGTGTGAGGCGGTGCTGGCCGGTGGCTGATGCCTACGTCCCCCGCATGAAGACGCGCTTCCGCGAGGAGCTCGTGCCGTCCCTCAAGGACCAGCTCGGCCTGTCCAACGTGATGCAGGTGCCGCGCCTGGACAAGATCGTGGTCAACATGGGCGTCGGCGACGCCCTGAAGGACGGCCGTATGCTGGACGCGGCGGTGGAGGACCTCACGACCATCACCGGCCAGAAGCCCGTGATCACGCGCGCGCGCAAGTCGATCGCGGGGTTCAAGCTCCGTGAGGGCAACGCGATCGGGGTCAAGGTCACGCTTCGGGGCGACCGGATGTGGGAGTTCTTCGACCGGCTCGTCTCGCTCGCGATCCCCCGGATCCGCGACTTCCGCGGGCTGGATCCCCGCTCGTTCGACGGGCGCGGCAACTACACGTTCGGGCTGACCGAGCAACTGATCTTCCCGGAGATCGACTACGACAAGGTGCTGAAGGTACGCGGGATGGACATCACGATCGTGACGACCGCCCGCTCCGACGACGACGGCCGCGCGCTGCTGCTGGCCCTCGGGTTCCCGCTCGTGCGGGCCGAGGCCGCGGCGAGCTGAGCGCGGGCCGACGAGAGATACGACCGAGGGATACGAAGAGATGGCGAAGAAGGCACTGATCAACAAGCAGCGCAAGCAGCCGAAGTACCGCGTGCGCGCACACACGCGGTGCAACCGCTGCGGGCGTTCGCGCGCCGTCTACAAGCGCTTCATGCTCTGCCGCATCTGCTTCCGCGAGCTGGCGCACCTCGGAGAGCTGCCGGGGGTGACGAAGGCCTCATGGTAGCCACGAAGAAGGTGTCGACGAACGTGACCGACCCGGTCGCGGATCTGCTCACCCGGATCCGCAACGCGAACATCGCCTACAAGGACGAGACGCTCGCACCGGTGTCGAAGCAGTCGCGCGCGATCCTGGAGATCCTCCAGGAGGAGGGCTACATCACCGGCTTCGAGCAGGAGGGCGAGGGCGTCCACCAGGCGTTCCGCGTGCAGCTCAAGTACGGCCCGCGCAAGCAGCGGACGATCACCGGGATCCGCCGGATCTCCAAGCCCGGGCGCCGGATCTACCGCGGCCGCGGCAGCCTGCCGCGGGTGATGGGCGGCCTCGGCGTCGCGCTGGTGTCGACGTCGCGCGGCGTGATGACGGACCGCTCGGCGTCCAAGCAAGGGATCGGCGGCGAGATCCTCGCCTACGTGTGGTGAGCGAGGGACAGGCCAGGGGAGAGAGATGAGTCGGATCGGCAAGAAGCCCGTCGAGATCCCCAGCGGGGTCGAGGTCGCCGTGAGCGACGACAACGTCGTGCGCGTCAAGGGCCCGAAGGGCGAGCTCACGCAGCCGATCCACACGAACATGCGCGTGACCGTCGCCGACGGCACCGTGGTGGTCGAGCGCCCCGACGACGAGGGGTTCAACCGCGGCCTGCACGGCCTCTCCCGCTCGCTGATCGCGAACATGGTCGAGGGCGTCACGAATGGCTACGAGAAGCGCCTGACGATCATCGGCGTCGGCTACCGCGCGGCGCTGAAGGGCAAGGACCTCGAGGTCCAGGTGGGTTACTCCCACCCGGTGCTCGTGACCCAGCCCGACGGGATCGAGTTCGAGGTGCCGGCGCCGACGTCGATCGTCGTGCGCGGCAGCGACAAGCAGCTCGTCGGCGAGGTCGCCGCGAACATCCGCAAGATCCGCAAGCCCGAGCCGTACAAGGGCAAGGGCATCCGCTACGAGAACGAGTACGTGCGCAAGAAGGCCGGCAAGGCCGCGAAGGGTGCAGCCTGATGGAAGCGAAAGCCAAGAGCGACGCGCGCCTCCGGCGGCATGCCCGCGTGCGCAAGAAGGTGCGCGGCGAGGCTGAACGGCCGCGCCTTGCGGTCTACCGATCCAACCGGCACATCTACGCGCAGCTGATCGACGATCGCGCCGAACGGACGCTCGCCGCCGCCTCCGACGCGGAGGTCACGGCAGCGAACCCGACCGAGCGTGCGAAGGCGGTCGGCGCGTTGCTCGCGACGCGCGCGAAGGACGCCGGGATCGACACCGTGGTGTTCGACCGCGGTGGGTTCCAGTTCCATGGGCGGGTGGCCGCGGTGGCCGCCGGCGCCCGCGAGGGAGGTCTCGAGATCTGATGGTGCGACGCTACGACTCCAAGAACGACGAGAAGAGCCCGTTCGAAGAGCGGGTGATCTCGATCAACCGGGTCGCCAAGGTGGTCAAGGGCGGGCGCCGGTTCTCGTTCGCCGCGCTCGTCGTCGTGGGCGACGGCGCCGGCCGGGTCGGCGTGGGCTACGGCAAGGCGAAGGAGGTGCCCTCGGCGATCGCCAAGGGCGTCGAGACCGCTCGCCGCTCGATGTTCGAGGTCCCGATGATGGGCTCGACGATCCCGCACGAGGTGATCGGCGTGGCAGGCGCCGGCGAGGTGCTGCTGAAGCCCGCAGCGCCGGGGACCGGGGTGATCGCCGGTGGCCCGGTCCGCGCGCTCGTCGAGTGCGCCGGGATCAAGGACATCTTGTCCAAGTCGATGGGCTCGTCCAACCAGATCAACATCCTGAAGGCGGCCGTGCAGGGGCTGCAGTCGCTCCGCACGCCCCAGATGGTCGCGACCGTGCGTGGCCGCGAGCTGCACGAGGTCGCGCCCAAGCCGATGCTCGACGCGGTCGCGGCGGCGCAGGATCGTGTGAACGCCGCGCGCGCCGAGGCGCTCAGCGAGCAGTACGGCGTCGAAGGCGGCGGTTCGTGATGGCCCAGCTCAAGGTCACGCAGGTCCGAAGCGTCATCGGGCGTCCGAAGGACCAGAAGGCGACGATCCGACGGCTGGGCATCCATCGCATGCACGACACCGTGTTCAAGGACGACCGTCCCGAGATCCGCGGCATGATCGCGAAGGTCCGCCACCTCGTCACGGTGGAGTCGGTGGGAGACGGCGCGAAACGCCGGGGCGGGGACGAGGAGGCCTAAGAGGTATGAAGCTCCACCATCTGAAGCCGGCCGAAGGATCCAAGACGGAACGAACGCGCGTCGGTCGCGGGCGTGCCGGCGCACGCGGCAAGACGGCGGGCCGCGGGACGAAGGGCACCGGGGCCCGCAAGAACGTCCCCGCCTACTTCGAGGGCGGTCAGATGCCGTACCAGCGCCGGGTCCCCAAGCTGAAGGGGTTCTCCAACCCGACGAGGGTCGAGTACGCCCCGGTCAACGTGGAGGTGCTCGCCACCTACTTCGACGGCGAGGTGTCGCCCGCGGCGCTGTACGCACATGGGTTGGCGCACAAGGGCGCCAAGGTCAAGGTGCTCGGGCGCGGCGAGATCGACAAGGCGCTCACCGTCAAGGCGCACGCGTTCTCCGCGACCGCCAAGGCCAAGATCGAGGCCGCCGGCGGTTCCACGGAGACCTTGCGGTAGGGCAGGGCCAAGAGTGGCGGTAGGCTAGCCGGACGTGCTGAAGGCCTTCCTCAACTCGTTCCGGGTTCCGGATCTCCGCAACAAGATCCTCTTCACGCTGTTCATCATCGTGATCTACCGGCTGGGGAACCACATCCCCGTGCCGGTCGTGGACACGAGCGTCCTGGAGAACCAGGCGCAAGGCGGCTTCCTCGACCTGCTGTCGCTGTTCTCCGGCGGCGGGATCGGGCACTTCTCGGTGTTCTCGCTGGGGATCATGCCCTACATCACCAGCTCGATCATCATCCAGCTGATGACGGTGGTCATCCCGAAGCTCGCCCAGTGGCAGGACCAGGGCGAGGCGGGCACCAAGAAGATCAACCAGACCACCCGCTACGTCACGGTCGCGCTGGCCTTCCTCCAGTCGGCCGGCCTCGTCTTCCTGTTCCACAACGGCGCGAGCCAGAACATCCCCGACCTGTTCACGGTGCCCGGGTCGTTCAAGCCGAGCAACGTGCTGCTGATCGTCCTCGTGATGACCGCGGGTACCGCGCTGATCATGTGGCTCGGCGAGCTGATCACCCAGCGCGGGGTCGGCAACGGCATGTCGATCCTGATCTTCACGTCGGTGATCAGCCGGTTGCCCTTCGAGGGCTCCGCGATCTTGCGCAGCGGCGGCCCCGGCAAGTTCGTGGTCGTGCTGATGATCGGCGTCGCGATCATCGTCGCCGTCGTCTATATGGACCAGGGGCAGCGGCGGATCCCGATCCAATACGCCAAGCGCGTGGTCGGCCGCAAGCAGACGATGGGGGGCTCGACCTATCTGCCGCTCAAGGTCAACCAGGCCGGCGTGATCCCGATCATCTTCGCCAACTCGATCCTGTACTTCCCGGTCCTGCTCGCGAGCGTGATCCATGCGCAGTGGTTCCAAGACTTCGTGAACAAGTACATCTCCAACACGGCCAACTGGGTGTACATGTTGCTGCTCGCCGGGCTGATCGTGTTCTTCTCCTATTTCTACACGGCGATCCAGTTCGACCCGGTCCGCACGGCCGACAACCTGCGCAAGAACGGCGGGTTCGTTCCGGGCATCCGTCCTGGACCGCCGACCGCCGACTACCTGAACGCGATCTTGGTGCGGATCACGCTGCCCGGGTCGCTGTTCCTGGCCGCGATCGCGCTGATCCCGACGATCGTCCTCGCGTACTGGCATATCGATCAGTTCCCGTTCGGCGGCACATCGATCCTGATCGCCGTGGGCGTCGCGCTCGAGACCATGAAGCAGATCGAGTCGCAGCTGATGATGCGCCACTACGAGGGGTTCCTGAGCTAGGCGGAGGAGGCGGCCCATGCGGTTCGTCTTCCTCGGATTGCCTGGGGCGGGCAAGGGAACGCAGGCTCGCGTCCTGTCCGAGCGACTCGACATCCCGCAGATCTCGACCGGCGACACGCTGCGCGAGGCCGTCCAGGAGGGGACGCCCCTCGGGATCCAGGCGCGCATCTTCATGGACCGCGGCGAGTACGTGCCCGACGGCGTGATGGTCGAGATGGTCGACGAACGGCTGCACGAGCCCGACGCGAGCAAGGGGTTCATCCTCGACGGCTTCCCGCGGACCGTCCCGCAGGCGCGCGCGCTCGAGGAGGTCCTCCAGAAGGCCGGCACCCCGCTCGACGCGGTCGTGCAGTTCCTGATCACCGACGACATCGCGATCCGGCGGATCACCGGCCGGTTCACGTGCCCGGTCTGCAAGCGCACCTACCACGAGGAGTTTCGGCCGCCGGCCGACGATCGCGTCTGCGACGCCGACGGCACGCCGCTCGAGAAGCGCGTCGACGAGGACTCCCTGACCGTGAAGCGGCGGCTCGCGATCTACCGGGACCAGACGCAGCCCCTCGAGGCGTTCTACGCCGAGCGCGAGCTCTTGCGTCCGGTCGACGCCACCGCGCCGCTCGCGGAGGTCAGCGAGCGGATGTTCGAGGCGCTCCGAGACCTGGTGTGAGCGGCCGATGATCATCCGCAAATCCGAAGGCGAGCTGGAGCTGATGCGGCGCTCGGGCGCGATCCTCGCGGAGACGATCACCCGGGTCGTCGAGGCGGTGGGCCCGGGGGTGTCGACGCTCGACCTCGACGCGATCGCGGCGCGGATGATCGCAGACGCGGGCGCGGAACCGTCGTTCCTCGGCTACGGCGGGGGCGGGGGGCGGATCCCGTTCCCGGCGCACATCTGCGCGTCGATCAACGACGAGATCGTGCACGGGATCCCCTCGGCC
>Ga0105243_10004941_pt1 | contig 10444 bp, 11 predicted proteins | sample KBSM34metaG_FD_81525 | JGI IMG/M metagenome (GOLD analysis project Ga0105243, IMG submission 81525) | Miscanthus rhizosphere microbial communities from Kellogg Biological Station, Michigan, USA - KBS M3-4 metaG | ecosystem: Host-associated > Plants > Roots > Rhizosphere > Soil | place...
CTGAGATCGTGAAGGACGCCACCGCAACGCAACTGCAGCAAGGCGTCTGGCTCCTCGGCGCCGCCGTCGGCCTCGTGTTGGTGGCGATGGCGTGCGGCCTGCGTGCCTCATTCGGGTGGCCGGCGTTGCGCAACATCGCCACTGCCGACGCGTTACGAGAGTGGGAGCTCCGCGAGGTCACACGAAGTATCTGGTATCTGCGTGCCTCGATGATCGTCAGTATCGGGGCGGTGGTGGTGATCGCTCTTGCGGGCGCCGTCCTGCTATTCGGTCTGGACTTGGCGACCTTCCACCTCACCGAGCCGGCTCCTGCACCAACGCCCTAACTCATCAGACCTGATGAAGTTTGGTCACGTGCTCTCGTGAGTGAACGCGGTGAGTCAGCGAGGTGAGACCTCCGGTTTGAGCCGGACCGATGAGATGGACCGGCTACGTGCTCGGGCCTTGGCACTCGACGACGAACTAGAGGCTCCCACGAGTGAGTACGAAGGCATCCATCAGAGCATTATCGACTTGGAGCGCGACTCCGATTCCGAAGGAAACGAGACCGACGATGGTGGTCTTGAGACGAAGTACCTGATTGTCATCTTTTCCGCTCTGCATTGCTGTGAATCGGCCTGACTTTCGTTCCGTTCTTCAAGCAAGGATGGAACTCGATGAACAGGAAGTAGTCGCCGGAGATGCGTGAGCGGGCGCTGCGGATGCTCGCGGAGACACGGCCGTCGCACCCGACGTTGATGAGTGCCGCGCGGCATGTCGCGGGGCTGTTGGGGATGAGTCCGGAGACGTTGCGGTTGTGGCAACGCCAGGCCGAGGTCGACGCGGGCGCTAAGCCTGGCGTTTCGACCGATGCGGCGGCGGAGATCAAGCGGCTGCAGAAGGAAAACGCTGAGCTGCGGAAGGCGAATGGGATCCTCAAGGCTGCGAGCGTGTTTTTCGCGAAGGAGCTCGACCGCCCCTGACCGTGATGATCCGGTTCATCAACGAGTACCGGGATCGTTTCGGGGTCGAGCTCATCTGCCAGGTGTTGCGCCCGGCAGTCCAGGGGTTCCTCACCTCGCGCGGATACCGCGCCGCCGTCGGTCGTGCACCGTCGGCCCGGCAGCTGAAGGATGAGCTGCTGGTGCCGGAGGTCGCGCGATTGCATGCGGAGAACTACGGCGTCTACGGGCGCCGGAAGATGCACGCGCTGATGCGCCGGCAAGGGTGGGAAGTCGGTCGGGACCAGACCGAACGGCTCATGCGCCTCGCTGGGGTGCGGGGCGTGAAGAAGTCGAAGCGGGTGTTCACTACCCGCTCCGACAAGACCGCAGTCTTGCCGAGCGATCTCGTGAACAGACGCTTCACCGCGCCTGCGCCGCGGCGGCTCTGGGTCTGCGACGTGACCTACGTCGCGACCTGGTCCGGGTTCGCTTACATCGCGTTCGTCACCGACGTGTATTCCCGTCGCATCGTCGGCTGGAACGTCGCCTCGACATTGCGGTCGGAGATCCTGCCGATGCGCGCACTCGATATGGCCGCCTGGGGCGCCGGCGGCCGGCTCGACGGGCTGATTCACCACGCCGATCACGGGTCGAACTACACCGCGATGGTCTACACCGAGCGGATCGTCGAACTCGGCGCCGTCCCCTCAACCGGAACCGTCGGCGACAGCTTTGACAACGCGATGGCGGAGGCCGTGAACAACCTCTACAAGACCGAACTCATCCGCCAACGCGGCCCCTGGCGCACCGTCGAGCAGGTCGAGCTCGCGACGCTCGAGTGGGTGTGGTGGTGGAACAACCAGAGGCTTCACGGCGAGCTCGACATGCGCACCCCCATCGAGGTCGAAACCGCGTACTACGCTGACCACGAATCAGCCAATCTGGCACCCGCCGGACAAGGCTCCCGATAGGAACGAAAGTCAGGCCGATTCAAAGAGCGAGCGAAACGCCTGGCACCAGTGGCTAGTGCCCGCGACGCTCCCGATAGTCACGCGCGAATCGGGTGTACTCGACCGACTTGTCCCGTCGTGAGGCCGTGGATTTGGTGTCGATCCGCTCCGAGTCTCTAAGTAACTTCAAGTATCGTCGGACCCGGTCGGCATCGAGATCACCGGCAGACACCGATGCCGCAATTGCACAACCTTGGTCACCAACATGGGAACAATCAGCGAAGCGACAACGCGTGCCGAGGTCGATGATGTCCGCGAAGACCTCGTCCACTCCTGCGCCACCAAGGGCTACGGCGACCTGACGCACACCTGCGGTATCGATAATTACGCTGCCTGTCCCGGGTACGGGACAGATTTCACTAGCCGACGTTGTATGACGACCCCGACCATCCTTGGCACGCACGTCGGCCACGTTTCGCTGCTGATTCCCCAGAAGGCGATTCACGAGCGTCGACTTTCCCGCCCCCGACTGACCGATCAAAACGGCGGTCTGATTTGAGGCGAGCACCTCACGGAGTTCCTCAATCCCGTCGGATCCGTCACTCGATACAGCGGTGACACCTACGCCGAAGAGCGCGCTCTCGATATCGTGATGCGCCCCAAGCAGTTCCGAGAACGAGACCAAGTCGCACTTCGTCAGCACCACGTGCGGCGAGGCTCCCGAGTCACAGGCCAACATAGCCAACCTCTCCACCAGACTCAGCCTTAAAGGACGGTCCATCGGCGCGACTACGAAGACAATATCCACGTTAGCGGCAACTGGCTTCGACGCGACGCCTCCTTCGTGTCGCGCAAGCAATGTGCGCCGAGGCACCAAAATCGCGTCGTTCCACTTTTCGTCAAGCCACAACCAGTCACCAGCAACGATGCCCTCACCAGACGCCGGAAGAGCAATCCGCGGGAAGAGAGTCAAGTCCCGCTGGCCTTCGACCAGCGCGGCAACCACAGTCCTGTCCGCACGAGCCACTCGAGCAAGAACCGACCGAGCTGCGGGTCTAGCTTCCGAGATCACTTGGCGCATCTCGGGGTTAGCTCCAATTATGTCAAGCATGATGGGGAAGACTAGTACAGATCGAGCGTCGCGTGAATACGGGCTCGGCGTGCCATCCAAGACACTCCGAAAACTGCCAACAAAAGCCAGACAAGACCGACGCACATTTCGAGAAGCACTGAAATAGCCGCGCTCTCACTCCATCCATTGATCGCAATTTCGCGCGCAGCGTCGACACCGTTAGCTTGTGGCAGGACGGACCCCAAGTAGAAGAGCGGCGTCGGAAGGCCACGGCGATCAAGGTTCGCCCCGGAAACAACGAGCAGCAATAGGCCGGCAGCCGTAGCGATCTGATAGATATCGCGATAGACGAGACCCAGGGCGCTCAGCGCGAGCCCCAAGGCTGCGGAGGAGAACGATACCGCGAAGATCGGTAGCAACCACAGTGGAATTAGCGCCAGCTTCGAAGCTTCACCCGCGACAGACATTCCAACCGCGATTGTTAGAACAGACACGGCCACACCCAGGACCACGCCAGGGATAACACGGCCCAGAAAAACGATCGCCTTCGGCGAGGGCGATGCCAACAGATGCCCGAGCGTGCCAAACTGCCGCTCGTTCGCGATCACCGAAATTAGACCTCCAATACCTGCTGCCGCCGCGACCTGCACACCGTTACCAAGAACAAAAAAATCTGCTGACTGGTAGTCAAGCGACCGACCGAGAAGAACGAAGAAGACTGTCTGAAGCAGTGGGGTCAACACCAGCACCGTCACAAACAGTCCCGGGCTATTCCAGGAGAAAAGCGCACGGTAGCCGTACCAGCCAGACAATGCGAGCAGTCTAAGCGCACGGATCATCGGAGAGTCAGCGTTCCCTTCACTCGCGACAAATTTTCCACTAGGCGGAGCAGTAATACTGACAGCGCAAAATACGCCATGGTCAACACTGCGGCCACTACAAGAGGAAGAACCGGAGAGCGACCTTCGGAGGCCGCGTCGAGGCCGTCCATCGACCACCCCAGCGGGAGAGTCTTCCCCAACCATGCTAGGGGCGGCCACAGCGTTGACGCCGGAACCAATACGCCACACAATATCCAAACTGGGTACTCCAGGACGTTAGTCAACTCGATTGCCTGACGGGTAACTACATAGAGCGCTGCAAGGGTCATTCCAACGGCCATAAGACCGATCAGAGAGAGAACAAGCGAAAGCACCGTGCCCCAAACATCCACCAGTACCAGCCTGTCGCTAAAAAATACAACCGAAACAGCGAGAGCGGCAATCACCGAATAGAGACCGAGAGAGGCCGACGCTGCCGAGAAACCCGCAACGCTCAGCGCTAGCGGCTTGGGGGCCCCGACAATAAACTCCAGAGTTCCCGTGAACCTTTGCATAAAGAGAGCTTCGGCGGCACCGTAGAGCGTGGCCGACCAGGCACCTAGAAGGCCCGCGCCGATCGCTACACGCACAGAAACATGGCCTTGACCGCTCATCAACAATGCGATAGCCCCATACGCTACTGGCGTCAGAAGCGCCATGCTCATGAAGAACGAACTACGGGAAAGTAGGCGAAGCTGCAGCTTCCATGCAGAAAACACCAGCCTCAAGGCGCCTGCTCCACGATCGCTACGTACGCATCCTCGAGGGACGGTTCGAGATCGACCGCACGTGTTACTCCGGAGTTTGCGAATCGATGAGATACTTCCGCAGAGGTGAGAACGCTATCTACGTTCACGAAGATCTTCAAACGATTCACCGCGTCGTACTGACGCACATCGGTCGAGATTATGTCGGAACGAGTTGTCAACCAATTCTCTATTTCCGCGGAGTCTCCGCGGATGTCTATCTCGATTGTTCTCCCCGACTGAACGGAAGACTTAAGCTGGTGTGGTGTTCCGAGTCGTCGAACACGGCCCGCGACAACGACGCCCACCCGCTCACATAGCTCGTCAGCTTCGAACATGTAGTGAGTGGTGAGCACGACAGTGGTACCGGAGGAGTTCACCTCCCGCACGAGCTCCCTCACGGATCGTGCTGATACGGGATCAAGTCCGCTTGTTGGCTCGTCGAGCAGAAGTACGCTCGGCTCGTGGATGAGCGACCGCGCAATATGGAGACGCTGCTTCATTCCTCTAGAGAACGACTCCACTCGGTCGTCTGCGCGGTCCGCAAGCCCGACACGTTGAAGAAGTTCCTGGATGCGGGTCCGCTGCAGACGGGGATGGATCTCGTACAGTTCTGCCGCGAACTGAAGATTGTCTCGTGCAGTCAGACGATCGTACAATCCACGGTCACCACCGAACGAAACTCCAACACGACGTCTGACTTCTTTGGCATGGGAAACGACATCCAGCCCATCGACGACGGCTGAGCCTGCTGTCGGCGTTAGTAAAGTCGAGAGAACTCGTACCAGCGTCGTTTTGCCGGCGCCGTTGGGGCCGAGAATGCCGAAAAACTCGCCCGACTCGATGCTGAAGTTGACGTCTTCCAGAGCAGTGACATCCCTTGCACCGCGTCGACCAAAGTACGTTCTTTGCAGATTGGATATTTCAATTGCCAACTTCGAAAGCCTTCCGTGCGCTTTTTCGCATCCAAAAGTAGCCTCGGTCGGCAGCCACACGCTGGGCAGAATCGTGCATACCGAGCTCAAGATACGAATGATAAAGCATTTTACGAATCTGTACGTCTACAGATGGATCATATTCATTGGGCAGAAGGTCAAGCGCCTCGTAGAGCACCGGTACTGCTTCAGAATGCCTGCCCATCCTGATCAGTACATATGCTTTGACTGCGAGAGATGTATGGAGTGACCTTGAGTCGTCGCGACGGGAGAAATCTACGATTCTCTCCAACTCCTCAAGTGCCTGCACCAAGTCACCGGAGAATATCGTGAGTTGTGCCGCGTTGAGCAACGCCATCCACTGGTACCGAAGCGCTTCGGCACTCGGCGCAGTTGAGAGGTTACTGCGGTGGTCCTCGAATCCCCCTATTGCAGAAAAAACTAAGTCATGCGCTGCGACTTGGTCGCCTCGGCGCGTCGCGATGAGTGCATCAAAGTTTGCCTTCATCGCGGCGGCCAGCACAATGTCCGCCTCTTCCGCGTCCGGGCGCTGCGCGTTCCGCCATGAATCCTCAAGTATTTTTTCGGCTTGGTCAATACGGCCACGTCGCTTCGCCTCGATCGATGACCAACGCAGTCCTGAAAAGAAGGCATCGATCATTCGCGGATGATGCTTCACGGTTGCGGCCAGATGTCGCGCATAATTGCGAAGGCCATAAATGCCAAGCACGACGCCGAGGTAGGCTTGCGAGCTCCAATAATCAACGTCGTCGCTAGTGGGATCTGGGGGCTCCTGCTGCCTCGCGATCGTTGCAGCGTCATTCCAGCTGCCGAATACATTAACTGCGATCGACATACGGGAAAGTAACTCCCTTGGTGAACCTACGCTCGCGTACGATCTCTCGTCGACTGGTAGATCCCGCCCGAACATACTCGCGAGGTCATGCCTCACATGAGTCGGCGCGAAGACTTCCAACCTTTGGAATGTAACCCAATCTTCGCGCGGACGAGATTCAAGGGCACAAGATATGGAAAGCCTGAGTACCTCTTGCGAACTGACATCTTTTCGCATTCGAAGGTCGGAAATGGGTGCATGGTCTTCGGAAGCAACCTGAAGATAGCCCAACTCTCCGGCGACAGCGTGCTCCAGATGGAATCGCAGGCTCGGATGGTATGAACCCTCGGGTAGCGAACACAAGTCCGCCAACAAGGACTCAGCAATGGGAGTATATAGGTCTATCATCAGCGCGTTTCCGGAGGGGCTGCCGACTTCTGCCGACAGCCCCTCATTGTGTTAGTTGGGTGTCGGTCCGTGGTTCCAAACGGTGAAGAGGGTCGCGAGGTACGCACGCGCCTCGCCGAGCTCCTCCTCAATCGCCGAAGCGATGAACTTGTTCTCCATAACTGATCACCTCCCCCTTGGCTGCGTACTCGATCCTTACATACGGACGGCGCTGTGCGGGAGTCGTATTTCTGTGAGTTTCTCTACACCTATTGCCCTCTACTCGTTGTACCGAAAGCACCGATTTGCGACTTTCGTTTAGGTAGGTGGTACTTATGTCTATGTCATTCTCGTATTGTTTTGTGTATTGTCGCTTGGTTTTCTGGCTGTCTGTCTAGTGGACATTCCGTGCACCCGACGCATGACAGAGTCCGGTTCGCAGCTGCGGCGCATGCGACGATGCGAGCTCACGGCGAGGTCGTGAAGTAGGGGGCGTATGACCCTTGGCTTCCGATGGAGTCTGCGAATCCACCGGCATTGTGATCCGCTCTGCCATGGGCCCTGGGGCTTCCTTCCTGTCTTGCCACGATGCGGCCGATGCAGTTGTGATGGCTTCGAGCTCCGCGCGCGAGGTGTGAGGTTCTAGAACGGCTGGTCCTGGGTGCGCTCGGCTCGGCTCCACGATCGCAGTGCAGAGCTCTTCGCTAGGAACAAGGTGAAGGACCACCGTCCTGCGGTGGATGGTAGCCACATTTGGGCGTCTTCCCAAGGTGTCGATATGCGCCCGTTTGCACGTGACTAGTGCGCCGCGGTGTCGAGCGCGGACTGGATCTTTGCGACCATCTGGCTCAGGTCGTCGAGGTTGATCTGGCCGAGGGATGACCCGTCGCCGTAGACGCCAGCAGCGACGTTGATCAGGAGGTTGCCGTACGCGAAGCGCCGGATCACCGCGTACTGCGCGGCCGATCCTTCGCCACTGATGGCTTTGATGTCGCAGAAGGCTTCCTGGCAGTCGAAGGTGAGGCTGTTCTGCTTCATCGCGGTGGCGGCCGCGGTTGTGCACGTGGCGTCGCCAGCCGCGTCGACCAGCGCTTGCTCGGCGGTGGTGGCGTCCTCGATGCTGGCGAAGGTGCGGGCTGCGGTGCGGTAGCTGACGCTGACCTGTCCGTCGTAGCGTCCTGTCGATACGCTCGTGATGCGGATGTCCTTTCGCGCGTCGGCAGCGACGGCGAGGGATGGGGCGCCTACGACGGGGATGCACTGTTCGGGGACGCCGGTGGCTGTGAAGTCCGGGACCGGTGTGAGGTCGGAGGTGATGTTGCCGTTGTAGATGAAGGGGTCACTCAGCATCGTCTCGAGGGAGGCGAATGCCTGCTGGACTTGGGCGTCGGTGAACACCGCGGTACTGGCGTTCGCAGCTTTTGGTGCGCCGCCCGGAAGCACGGAGCAGCCAGCGGCCCCGAAGACGACCAAGGCGGTGACTGCACCTACCCCGAAGGCGAGCGGGGCCCGTCGGAGCATCCTGCGTGATTTCCTCCACAGCGGCTGGGAGGTGATGAAGCGACGGACTCTGGTGGTCTGGATCATGAAGCTGAAGCCCTCGCCCAACAGACACGGTCACTGGGCGACGAAGGCGACGTTGCGCCTTATCGATGCGAAAAACACATCGATATCGCGACGGGGGTGGGGGGGTTCCGAAGTGGCAATCACGATGTCGAAGCCCTCGACTTTCAAGCCCAATCGAGCGTTAATGCGGAGGACCTAACCGAAGGAGGGAGCCAATGAACCCGCACCAAGCAACCAACCACCAAGTCTTCGACAATGCCCCACCACCGCTGCGCTACGTCGCACCCGTCACCCGAGACGACGAGTACGAAGACTCTGATGAAGTGCGCTCGCTCACGACAACAGATGCACCGCGCGGGAGCCGTGCCGTGGTCTACGTACGCGTGTCCAGCAAGGGCCAGCTCAACACGGACTACGACCCAGAGGGGCTTTCGATTCCGGCGCAGCGTGCTGCGTGTGCGCGTAAGCCTGACCAGCTCGGCCTGGTCGTCGTCGGCGAGTACGTCGAGCCAGGACGTTCAGCGACCGAGATGACCAAGCGCGTCGCATTCCAACAGATGCTTGAGCGGATTCGGCGAGAGCGGGACATCGACTACGTCATCGTGCACAAACTGTCGCGATTTGCGCGCAACCGCCTAGACGACGCGATCGTTATGGCCGACCTCAAGAAGCGTGGCGTGACGCTGATCTCCGCAACCGAACAGATCGACAGCACCCCTGAAGGCCAGCTGATGCACGGCATTCTGGCGACCTTCAACCAGTACCGGTCCGCCGCCGATGGTGCAGACATCGCTTACAAGATGGGACAGAAGGCCAAGAATGGCGGCACCCTGGGGCGAGCGCCCATCGGCTACCTGAACACCCTGGACCGGGTAGAAGGTCGGGAGATTCGTTCGGTCGCGGTCGACGAGGAGCGCGCTCCGTTCCTGAAACTCGCGTTCGAACTTTACGCATCCGGCAGCTACTCGCTGGACGACGTCACCACGGAGCTCGCCGATCGTGGGCTCCGATCACGCCCCACCGCGGCACGTCCCGCGGCTCCGATAGCTGTCTCGAAGGTGCAACGCCTCCTCCGAGATCGCTACTACCTCGGCGAAATCGAGTACAAAGGCGAAACCTACGACGGCAGGCACGAGCCTCTGATCGATCCGGAACTCTTCGAGAAGGTCCAAACACTCCTCGACGCACGGAACAAGTCCGGCGAACGGCGCATCAAGAATGACCACTACCTGAAGGCACCATCTGGTGCGGCAGGTGCCGCCTCGAAGACCGCGTGATCAAGCGCATGATCATCATGCGAGCCACCGGTCGAAACGGCGGCGAGTACGCCTACTTCTTCTGCCGCGGCGTCCAGGACCATGTCTGCGACGCGCCCTACTCCAACATGGAGCGCGTCGAGCGTGCCATCGAGGCTCACTACAAGACCATCCGCTTGAGCCCCGAGTTCATCGCAGTGGTCCGCGACAACCTCGAGTCAGCAGTTGCCGACAAAGTGCAGGCGCAGCAACTACTCCGAAAGCAGCTGGAGAACCATGTCCGTCAGCTGGCGGTCAAGGAAGAGAATCTCCTCGACCTCGCCGCCGACGGTGAGCTGCCGACCGCCCGCATCAAGGTCAAACTGCATGAGATTGGCCGCGATCGCGCAAAGCTCGCCGCGCAACTTGACGCGGTCGACCTCGATCTGTCGGGAGGACTGGCCTACATCAACGCTCACCTCGAACTGCTCGCCGACCCCCAGGAGCTCTACCGGCGCGCATCGGACGAGGTGCGTCGCCAACTGAACCAGGCGTTCTTCAACCGCATCTACGTCGTGAATGACGAGGTGGTCGGCGACGAGCTGACTTCGCCCCTAGTCGAGCTTCTAGCCGCTGAACGCGGCTGGACGGCCCTAGAAGCCGGCCAGAGCCTCGAAACGGCCATGGACGTGGCCAATGCCGAAGAGGCCCGCAGAAGCCCGGAAACAGCCGAAAAGGCCACCCCGAAGGGTGACCTTTTCGTTCGAACCGTAGGTGACCTGCTGACCGCCCTGCAAAGCCGGGGCGATTGCAGTAAGCCTCCTGTGGTGCGCGAGGGGGGAGTTGAACCCCCACGCCCTTTCGGGCACTGGCACCTGAAGCCAGCGCGTCTGCCTATTCCGCCACTCGCGCGAGCCGCGACATCCGAAGATCTC
>Ga0105243_10004948_pt1 | contig 10440 bp, 9 predicted proteins | sample KBSM34metaG_FD_81525 | JGI IMG/M metagenome (GOLD analysis project Ga0105243, IMG submission 81525) | Miscanthus rhizosphere microbial communities from Kellogg Biological Station, Michigan, USA - KBS M3-4 metaG | ecosystem: Host-associated > Plants > Roots > Rhizosphere > Soil | place: Michigan...
CAATCCCTTCTGCATGGCGGCGCGCGGCGGCTGTCCCGTGATTTCTTCGCCGCGAATCCACACGCGGCCGTGCGCCACGGCTTCAAGCCCGAAACAGGCACGCGCCACCTCGGACTTGCCAGAGCCGACCAGGCCCGCGATGCCCACGATCTCGCCGGCGCGCACTTCGATGCTGACGTCACGCACGCTCTGCGTTAGCGAGGTGAGGCCTTCGACTTTCAACACCACTTCTCCCGGCGTGTGACGAATGACCGGGTAGATCTCGTTGATGACTCGGCCGGTCATGAGTTCTACCAGCCTGACTTCCGAGGTGGTTTCGGCATCCGCGGTGGCGATGACCCTGCCGTCGCGAAGCACCGTCACGCGGCTGCCAATGCGGCGGATCTCTGCCATGCGATGGGTAATGTAGATGACGCCCACACCCTGTGCGGTGGCGGCGCGGATCAGCGCGAACAACTGCTCGGTCTCGCGTTCGGTGAGCGATGCGGTGGGTTCGTCCAGAATCAGCACCGACGGCTGGATGCGAAAGGCCTTGGCGATCTCCACCATCTGCCTTTGCGCGCGCGTCAGACGCTGAACCGTTTCGGCAGGATCCAACGCAAAATCCAGACGCGCGAGAATCGCCCTCGCCTCGCGGCGCATGGTTTGCCGATCCAGAAACCCGAACTTTCTCGGTTCGGCGCCGAGGAAAAGGTTCTCCTCGACCGTGAGCTGAGGCACCAGGGAGAACTCCTGGAACACGGCGCTGATCCCCAGCGCGCGCGCCCGGTGTACGGATCTCAGTTTGACGGGCGCACCGCGCATCAGGATCTCGCCGGACGTAGGCTCCTGCGCGCCTGCCAGCAGCGAAATCAGCGTGGATTTGCCCGCCCCGTTTTCGCCAAAGAGGATGTGGACCTCTCCCGGACGAAGCTGAAAATCGACGCGATCCAGCGCCAGCACACCAGGATATTCCTTGACCATCCCGCGGCACTCGAGCAGCGGCAAGGCAGGATCCGGCGCTACCACCCCTTGATCGGATGCGGGAGGCATGAGTGACACCGTGCGAATCGGGACGCGTTAGTGGTTGTGCCAAACGAAGCGGGCGCGTTTGGCGCCCGCTTCATCATCCATTCAGTGTGTACTCCGCCTTAGTCTACCTTGAAGGTCGGCTTGAAACTGGCCGGAGCCAGCGTCGATTCGGTGTTGAAGGTCTTGACGTTCGATTGCTGCACGACGAACAACGCGGGGCCAACGTGCTTCATGTAGCTCTTGCCCTCGAGGATACGCACGGCCTGGTCGACGGCGATACGGCCCTGGATCACCGGCGAGTCGGTGGGCGCGGCCATGATGGAACCGTTCAGGATGCCCTGATGCACGCCGGGCGTGTAATAGTAAGAGAGGACCTTGATTTTCTTGTCGAGGTCGCGCGATTTCAGGATCGGCACCGCCGCCTCGGCGGTCACCGCGGTGCCCACGATGTAGCTGATGTCGGGATGCGCCTGGATGGTGTCTTCCACCAGCTTGGACTGGACTTCCTTGCCGGTGTCACCGTATTTGGTTTCCACTACCGTGACCGCGCTGCCCTTGATCGCGCCCTGAAAGCCGGCGTTGCCCGCTTCCACCCAGCCCGCTCCGGGGGGGCCCGGGAACCACGCGACCTTCACCGCCGGGCTGCCACTGGGATGAGCCTTGGCCAGCGCTTCGCCGGCCTTTGCGCCCATCTCGCCGAACGACACGAGCGATTTGGCCGAGAGTTCCTTCGAGGAGATGCCGTTGATCACGTCGATGACCGGGATATTCTTCTTGCGAATCTCGGCAATGACATTGTTGAGGCCGTCGTTCGATATGGCGCCGATGATTACGGCGTTGGCGCCCGCGGCTACGCAATCCTCGATCTGCGAGATCTGTTTCTTGAGTTCGGTATAGCCGCCCGCCTCCACCAGCTGCATCTTCACACCCTGGCGCTTGGACTCTTCAACGACCCCGTAGTCGACGCCCATCCAGTATGCGTCCTTCATATGGGGAAAGGACACGCAGATCGACCACTTCTTGCTGGCTTTGGGCAGCGGCGTGTATTCGACTTTCTTGCGCGGGCTGGCCATGTCAAAGGGGGGATCCCATTGTTCCACCTGGTAGGGAAACCAGTCCTTTGCCAGCGCGGGCCCTGACGGGCAGGCCATTGCACCCAGTAAAGCGACGGCCGCGAACAGCGGCTTGCTGCGTAGCGTTGCCACCATGTTCAGTCCTCCTCTTTATGAATATAAGCGTCTGTTTTTTGGGATCAGGCAGAAACAAAAACAGTATAGAGAGCACATCAGTCTTAGTAAAATTTTTTTGAATCCGGAGGCCTGGCACCGGAAAAAGAACTCGTCCGTGGCTGTCAATGTGCAGAGCGGATGAACTCGGCGCGCTGGGTTGCGGACCTCTCGCGGACGAGCGCATTTTTGCAGGCGCGCTTGGTTACCGGCCGGTTCCGCCGGAAGAAGCGCGCGGCTTTCGCCCAACTTGTCGCGACTGTTCTACTCGCCTCTCGCGGCCGCGAGCGCTTCATTCCAGGTGTGAAATAACCTCTCTGCAAATCAGCGATTGATCAAGAGCACCGACGTCGTTTTCCCGTCTCCGTACGGTCCCGGACATATGACCGAAAAATGGGTGATCTGGTATAGGCTCAAGTCGGTAGAAGCGGCGCGGAGGGTGCCGATATGGAAAAACTGCCGGTTTGGCGTTTCGAGGTTCGAGGCAAGATCTGGTCTTGGGAGCGCGAGGAAGGTTCAGGCTTCATCACAAAGATGGGCCCTTTCGCGACTTTCATACTTTGCATGATCGATGCCGAACATCACGGCTATGATCCTGGCGGAGAAACGAAGTACACCAGAGTACGGTCCGTGTCGCCAACGAATCCTTAGTGCCATGCCCCCGGCGACCCGCCTATTTCTTTTGTGTGAAAGTTGTGGTGTATGCCGGCAGCACTTGCTTTCGATTCCAAAGAATGCGCTGGCCAACGCTCTCTCCGCGGCAAAGTGCGTTACGTGCGACAAAACAACCTGGCTTCGTGTCAAACCCGCGGGCAAGAGTCCCGCCGGCACGCTGCAAGAAAAACTCTCCGTAATCCGCTGCCAACACCAGAGCAAGGCGGCCAAGCCGCCAGCAGCAGTCTCCACTCATCATCCGAGAACGGCCGCCCTGTTGGCGTACGCCCGCCGCGCGATCGAACATCGAAGCCGGGTGCTGGAGGCGCGATACAAGGCATCGGTACCCGCCAATATGGAAGCGATGCGCGCAGCATCGGATCTGAGGCGCGAGATTCAGCTTGCCACCAAACGGCTTGACGACTATGCACCGGACACTGGCGTCGAGTCCTGTCCAAAGTGCTTCGTTTTCAACAACGCCAGCGTCGTGCTTTTGCCTCGCCAAGACCCGATTGTGCAAAGCAAGTCGGTGGTCGTCACTTGCCCGGCCTGCGGATTCGTCGGATCCATTCCCTCGCTCTAAGGCCGCTTCAAGCGGGGCGGTCAGCTATCGGGCAATAACCTTATCCCGTAACCTCCCATTACGCTCCCCCATCTGTGAAGCTTTCCCCTTGCCGCCTTCAGTCGGGGCCCAACCGACCTGGCCTGTAGTGGTTTTTCCTACAACGAAATCAGGTATTCACCGGCTTATGTTGGCGCTGGAGACGGTATATAAAACGGGCTATCCAATCGGCAACCGTTGAGGAGGAATTCCAATGGATTGGTTCTCCGTCCGTATCCCGGGAATGCGTTCAGCAGCGGCATGGATGGCGCTTGCACGATCCTTACATGAAGACGCCGGTTTCCCGCAAGGTTGTTCAGTTCACCACGAGATCGCTGCAGCGGGACAGAATTTTCTTTATTTTTCGCCGGAATGCGCAAACGTATTTGGGCAACTGCTGAAGTTGCTGGGGGCGACAGCTTGTGAGAAACCGGCGGCGATCGAATCATTTACCGAGGTGCTACACCGGACACCTCAGGCGTCCCGCACGCCGCAGTCGGTGCCTCACGCAAACGCAATAGCGCACTAGCACCATCGCGCACGAATCCACAAATGTCAGGGATGGTGGGAAGGTCGCCAGTCCTTGCCTTTGGCTGCGATATCGCGCATCCGTGGCTTGATGCAGCAGCCAGGCACTCTCCCTGCCCCTGAAGGTTAGGCGGGGCCAGACCGCTTACAAAGACTTCAGATACTGGACCAGGTCGGCGATCTGCAGGGAAGTCAAACCCAGAGATTGTCGGGAGTTGTACGTGTTCACAACATCGTCCAGGGTAGCGGCCGACCCATTGTGGAAATATGGGGCATGCTGCCACACCCCTTTCAGCGGAGCGGTCCGGTATTGCCTGGTCGCACTGCGCGATGCATAGCTCGGAACTCCAGCAGCTTCCGGCTCGCCCATCGCATCACTAACCGGATGCAGTCGCGTATTGGCGTCGGTGAACTCGGGGCCGCTATGGCACGTAGAGCACCGCGCGGCGCCATTGAAAACCGCCTGTCCTCTTGCTGCGGCCACCCCATCGAAGCTCCCCGCCGGAGGCGTCGGAGCATCGAGAGTCAGCTGATAAGCTTGCAAGCCCGGCAGTTTGTTACTCACCTGATCGTCGTTTCCGTTGGTGACGTTCACTCCAGTGCGCGGCTCGGAGAACGATCCGTGTCCGCCCATCTGTGTCACGGCAACATACCGATTCCAATAGGCGATATTGTTTCCATCTCCCGTAGCAGTAATGCTATGGATCCCGTTTAGTCCGTAGGCTGGCGGAATGACCTGGGGGCCGTTCATGCCGTCCAGGTTGAAGCGCGGGTCGTATTTTCCCGGGCCCCAGGAATTGAAGACCGCCTTGGTCGTTGCATCGAGCGCGGGGGAAAGGGCGACGATCGCACCGACGTTGAGCGCGCGATTCGGCCAGCCGTCAAGGCGCTTGCCGATGCCCGGCGCAAAAGTGTCGTCAACTGTCGAATGACACAGGGCGCAGGTGAAACCGACCCGAGTCAGCGTGTCCGTGCCGTTGACGTTCTCGACTTTGCCCTTTACTCCGACGACAGCGTCAAGCTTCAGAAGGGCCACCGTAGTGGCAGGACTCGTAAGGCTGATGCTTCCGTTTTGAATGCCTGCTACCACCGCGGCTGGCAGGGCTTCCGAATCGACTTTCAGTCCGACCGCCAGCGCGGTCGTCGGATCGACCGTACTGATCACCTCCTGCATGCGCAGGGCGTCAGTCCATTTCGTCTCGTCCCCGAAGGTATCGAACCGAAACGTTTGCTTGCCCGCTGCCACCAGAGCCGCCTGCGTCTGCCCGGTACTATCGTTGCCGCCACCATGGCCACCGCAGGCAGTTAGCCCTGCGAGAACTGCAACGAACACGGCAATCCGCAGCTTCGGTGTGGGATTCGATGCCTTGGGGTCTGCGCAAGCATGTGCGGCAGGCTTCGCTTGCTGCAGGCGATACGTTGGGGATAGGCCGGTAGGCTTCATATTCATTGATCCGATCGATGATTGCGCTCGGCGCACGCGGGGTCGCGAAAGATCGAACCCGCTCCAAGGTCGCGCGCAGTTGCTGTTCAGGGCATTGGATGACACCGCGATCCCGCGCGTTCCCGATTCCCGTCCGATTTGGAATCTGCCTATGTGCGATACCGCACCAACCGGCGACATCACCTCCCGATACATCACGCATGCCCACGTTTGAATTGCAATCGAACCGCCCAACGGCACAGGTCCGATTTTCAATGGGCTTCAACGAATGGAAACTCGCGCGGGCCACATTGCTGTCGCGCGACTCAACCGAGAAGTTGTCTATCTCGCTGGAACGCCCAAAAGGAATCCTGCAAAACGCAAATGCAGGCGCCGCGGGCAGGAACGATCAAGCCGCGGGAAGATGCGCGTCGAGACGCTTGAAGACTCGAACTATATAAGGATCGCGATCGGGTAGCAGTTCGCAGTTGAGACGGGTGAGGAGCGCGAGCATCGGCCAGTTGTCGGCGAGGACCAGGCCAGCGAATGCCTTGAGTCCCGCTCGAGCTGCCTGCTCGGCAAGCACGCCGACCAGCAGGATGCCCAGCCCTTGTCGCTGCCAGGTGTCATCGACTACTACTGCAAACTCGGCGTCGAGCGTCTCGCAAACCACGTATTGCGCCATGGCGACGATGCGCGATTCCGCGGAGTCCGAGGTCTCGACCACGAGCGCAAGTTCGCCTGGAGGATGCGAACGTGTCATGCGCTCGAGTTGGTCGGACGACAGTTCGCGGACGGGGGTGAAGAAACGGTTGCGTCGCGAGCGTTCCGACAGGCCCTGCACGAAACGCTGCACGCCGCAGGCATCTTCCGATCGTGCCAGGCGCAACCCAAGTGTGCGGCCGTTTTTCAGGGTTACGGCGTGTGCAGAAGATCCCGGCGTCATTACCCCTGCGTTGCGCAGTCTCGACGATTGCGTCGAGCCGGTTGGATGGAACACGGTCACACCACCAGGTACGCCGGCCGCATCCTGCCCCGATCGAGGTAACTGTCACGGCTGATGGAGAATTCGGGATTCGGCATCGTTGCGCACAACTCAGATTCGGCTGGTCAATTTAGTGACGCGCGCCATGGCACCCGACGAAGGCCGGTCCACATCCTGCGCAATCCGGCTGCCACGCGTTTCGCAAGCGGCGCGGTTCGGCTCGAAGACGCGAGCGTCACCAGTGCGAGCGGCTCGGGGCCGCAGGGCGATACGAGCGTGCGGCCATCGCGATCCAGGCGGAACGACTCGCCGGCATTGAGGAAAACATCGGCCACGCTGTCGGTCTGCGTAATCCAGACGGTGCCATGCTGCACGCTCAGCATCACGCCGCGACCGTTCTGAATGCGGGCCACATCGCCGTTGACGATACCAATGCGGATCATGTCGGCCAATTCGGTCATGCGGCAATCAAGTTTGCATATCCTGCGCTGCGCCCCTCCCGGTAGCTCGCGCAATCGCGATCCGGCAAAGGCGCGCTGCTGCAGCAGGGATATTTCGACTCGCATCCGGCAACACAGCGCACGACGGTCATGCCGCATCCTTTTGGTCGACAGACAGGACATGCCCTGGCTGCGTTGTGGCTGCCGCATCGAGCATGGCGGCGACCAACTCACCATAGACAGTTGCCCAGGCGTCTCTGACCTCAGGGGTGAACTCGTGAACCAGCGCCTTGTCGAGCGTCCAAAGCAGCGCGGCCCCGACCATGCCGAAGTGGTGATCATCGACTCCACGATCGGCGTAGCGCCTGCCGATCACTTGCATCAAGGGCCCGATTCGATCCAGCCGGCTCAGAGCGTTCACGGCCGCATCTATTACCTGGATGAGCTTCGCGCCTTGTTGGCGCATGTCGCCTCTGAACAGGCAACTGAGCGACGGATCCGTCTCGAGGAGTCGCTCGCAGAAAAGCCGCGCCGCGATTGCTTTTATGGGCAATACCTTGCCCCAGGTGGATTGAACGGCATGGATGTGTTCGGGTGTCATGGACCTGCTCCTGGGGATGAGTCCCTGTTACTAAAGAGGATGCCCAGAAGTGTATTGAACAGGCGCATCACGAAAATTTCACCGTGCGCCCCTTTTTGTTTCGTTTGTTTCGGCGCGCGCGGTGCTGCTCAATCCGGAAAAGGATCTGCGCGGAAGAACCGGGCGACCTGCTGAAACCAGTGTCGCGCAAATGCGGAAGCCGCCGGCGCTCGTCAGTGTCCTGGGAAGCGGGAAGCCACTCTCACCAGCATCGACCTTTGCGGAGAATTCGTGGCAGGACTGATTTCAGCTCTCGCGCTCGAGCCCGGTGGCTGCTTCGTTGATCACGCGCAGCACTTCGCCTGGCAGAAATGGCTTTTCGATAACGGGACGGCCAGTCTCGTCGGCGAATGCGCGCAGTGTCGAAGTGAGCGTATCCCCGGTCACGAAGACGACCTGTGCCGCCCGCTCGGGCCAGCGCCGCTCGATTTCCCGGTATAGTGCGCGCCCGTCCAGATCAGGCATGCGGATGTCGGTCAGTATCACATCGAATCTCTGCTCACCCATGCGCGCCAGCGCTTCACGCCCGGATGCCGCCGCGACGACCCGATGGCCTGCACTCACCAGGATCTCGGCGAGAGTATCGCGAACTTCCAGCTCGTCGTCGACCACGAGAGCGGAGCGTTTCGCCGGTCCGGAGGCGACCGGTTTACTCTCCTCGGCGTCGGCGCCATTTGGATCCGCAGCCGGCAGCACGATGGTGAAAACTGTTCCTGGCCCGCTCTCGACCGCAATGGTTCCGCCATGCGCCTCCACGATGCCCAGACATACCGCGAGGCCCACACCGGTGCCTGAACCGATTGGCTTGGTCGTGAAATAGGGCTCGAAGATGCGCTTTCGCACAGCCTCGGGGATACCGGGTCCGTTGTCGGCTACGGTGACGCGGATCACGTTGGCGCCGGAATCGAAACGGCTTGCCAGTCGCAACTTGCGGGGAGGGGATTGGTCCTGCAGAGCCTGCTGGGCATTGATGATCAAATTCATGAACACCTGATGAAGCTGATCGGCATCGGCCAGAACGGGCGGGACATCCACGGCCAGATCGAGGGTGACCTCGACTCCGCTGGTCTTGAGGGAATAGCCCGTAAGGTCGAGCGCCGCCGACACGACTTCGCTGAGGGTAACGGGGACCCGCTGGGGCTGCTGCTGTCGCGCCATGGCGAGGAAGGTCCTCACGATGCGGGCACAACGCTCGGCTGCGGCGCGAATCTTCGACGCCGCTTCCCGGGTCACCGGATCATCCCGTTCCTCAAGCATTGCCGCTCGTGCGACGACAACTGAAAGGGGATTGTTGAGTTCATGGGCCACGCCGGCCAGCAGCGAACCGAGCGCGGCAAGTTTCTCGCGCTGATGCAGCATTTCGCGTTGCCGCACCAACTCTTCCGAGGCACGCTTTTTCTCGGTGATGTCGCGGGATATAGTGAGCATATGCGGCTGCGCCCGATACTCCATCGGGATGCCGTGGACCTCCAGCTCCAGCGAGGAACCGTCCTTGCGACGGTCCGTCAGTTCGGTGTGAAACGCTTCGCCCCTCGACACCGACGGCATGATTCTGTCCAACGCCGGCCGAGGCTCCTGGCGAATGGGCTTTTCAGGATCGCGCGCGAGAAATTCCTCATCGCTGTAGCCATACATCTTCCAGAGCGCCGGATTGATGTCGACAATCGCACCGTCGCGGCTCCAGAGTGCGAGCCCGTCGATGGAGGCGTTGAACATGGTGCGATACTGCTCCTGACTTGCGAGCAACGCCTGCTGGACCTTGATGCGCGCGGCGATGTCCCGGTGCAGGCGCGTCTGGGTGCGCGCAACTTCGTCCGCCATGGCATCGAATGCGTGGCTCAATCGGGCGAGCTCGTCTCGCCCGCGCAGACCGCTGCGGGCGCTGAGATTCCCAGCCGCTAGTTGTTCCGCCGCGCGCACCAACCGGTTGGTGCGGCCGGTCAACAGGAAGTGGAAGACGATCCACAAGGCCGCTGCGAAGGCTGTCACCCACGCCGTCCAGTAAAGCGATTGAGCGACGATCTGGCCGCGCACCGTGCTCTTGGGTCGCTTCAAGTCGTACTCGAAATACAATTTGCCGGTACGCGATCCCCGCAGTTCACGGCTGCCGCCACCCATCGGGATATCGGCGAAGCCAAGCAGTGCATTCTTGTCGGGCTCGCGCACCACCTGCGCGCCACTTGCCAGTTCGACCTGTTCCGTCTGCCTCGCGTCAAACTGCGGCAGGACTTCCGCAGCCGGGCGCCCCAGCCAGGCTCGGCGGGTGGCTGCTATGACGACATGCTTGTCATCGGTCAGCGCAACCACGGTGTGGTTGCGATTGGAGGCCAGAATCGCCACCTCCCGCCGGGCACCTTCGATATCGCCCTTGAGCAGCAGATATTCCAGCGTGCTTTGCAGCCGCGAGAGCTCCTGAAGCAGGCGCTCCCGATGATCTTCCTCCACCGCCCGCTCCGCCTGCGGCACCTGGTAAATCAGGTTGAGCGCGCTCAGCGCAACGGCGCAACCGAGCAGGATCAGCGGAACCGTGAGCCGGAGCGAAGCCGGCAGAAGCTTCTTCACTTAGGCAACTTCTGCAACGGGCCTGGCGCAATCAGGCCTTCGATTTCGAGCGTGCTGCGCAGCAGTTTCGATTGCACCATCAGCGTCATCAGCTGGCGCCCCGAGACCACCAGGCTCGGCGTCGCGCCTGCCAGCATTTTCAGGTTGTCGGTCCGGGAAGGAGTGCGCAGTCCCTTCAATGCCCGCAGAAACTGTTCCCCGGTTATCTGCTCGCGCACCGCCATGCGCGCAGCGGCATCCTTGGGCTCGCGCTCGAGATACTCGAGGGCTTTGAACCAGCCTGCGAGCAACGCCTGCACCGCCAGCGGATTCTTCTCCAGCACGGATTCGCGCACCGCGAGCAGATCAACGATCTCGCCGGGGATCTGGC
>Ga0105243_10004951_pt1 | contig 10437 bp, 11 predicted proteins | sample KBSM34metaG_FD_81525 | JGI IMG/M metagenome (GOLD analysis project Ga0105243, IMG submission 81525) | Miscanthus rhizosphere microbial communities from Kellogg Biological Station, Michigan, USA - KBS M3-4 metaG | ecosystem: Host-associated > Plants > Roots > Rhizosphere > Soil | place...
GGTGATATCAATCTGCATACAAAATCCGCCCGCAGGATGGGCAATAAAACAATTGGCTTGTTGAACGTGCAGTCTGTTGTTGCGATGGGGTAAGTGTTGTGCCGCATGCCGCGCAGGAGCCATCGCTTAAGGTTGTTACTGCAATACCACGTCGCTGTTGACGTAATTGATTATAGGTCGCCATTGTCTGTTGCGCAATATCGCTGAAAACAGCCTGGCGTTCTGAGTTAAGCCGCTCAAGGCCTTTATGAAGGGAACTGCTGTCCAAGGCTAGGCCACGGTGCTGTTCGCCCAAATTAGATTGTACGCGCTCTAGTATAGACTTTGCATTATGCCAGTCTTTTTCCGTCATTTCAACGACGAGCATTGCCTCTAATTGGCGTTCTTCCAAAGTTGCAAGATGACGTTTCAATGAAGCGACATCCTTCTGCAAGTCCTGCAACTCTTTTGGATTATGTACATGCCCACCATACAGGCTGGCTTCGGTCTGCTCAATCTTGATGCTCTGCTTTTCTACCTCTACTTCACTTTGTTTCAAGATTCGTTCCGCATCCTTGTACGTAGCGTCAGATGCCGCGAGTTGCTCGGTCGCGGCGCGCAGTTCAGCATCGTTTTCGAGTGTTTGCTGGATGACCTTCAGGCGCGCTTGGATCTGATCAATCTGGCTATCTACTTGTTGTAGACGATAGAGTCCCAGCGCTGCGCTCATGGCTCGATTATATACGAACTCGCTTATTGGGTGGTGGGAAGGTTATAAAAATTGTAGACGGTTTGTGACATTTGAGCGAAGAGTGTGGAGACCGGCTCCCAGACCGTTTGTACGGGATGATAGGCGTAAATCACAAGGACATAATTCCCACCCGGCGTATACACGATCGCCGCGTCGCTGATGTTCTGGATGACGCCGGAACTTGGCTCGCTGATCCAGCCGTGCTTGTGCGCGACCTGTGTCCCTTCGGGAACACCTGCTTCGACCAGGACCCCAATCTTATCCGCTGCCAAAAAGCTGATCATTTGCTTGCAGATCTCACTGTTGATTTTATCCGGGAAGGCCGCGATCAACGCGCCGCCGCTGGTCTCTGCACATTGATAAATATCCGCAAGCAACATACCGATGTCAGAGGGTGTGGTCTGATTGAATGAATCGGGATCGGTAAAAACATCTGTGCGCTGGTTGGCGGGCGTGCTGATTCTCTCTAAAAGCGGGCAAGGAAACTCCGCGCTGCAAAAGAAGCCTGCAAGGAATGTGTTCTCAAGCCCGATTTTTCGCATATCTTCTGTCACAATCAGTGGCCCTCTGAGCGGGTCCAGTCTTTCCATCAATCTGTCAGCGGGGGGGTTTTCTGATTTGCGGATCATATCCAAAATCATTGCAGACGAGCTTTCGTCCAGCGCGGCTGTTCCGTATTTTATGAAGTAAGAGACCATAATCGGTATCTTGACTGTACTTGATGCAGTAAAAGGTATATCCGGGTTTACCGAAATAACCTCATTCTGATCCATGGCAAAGTGAATTTCCTGTCCGTTTTGCAGGTCAAGCAGGTAAACCCCCATTACACCATCGAAGTCTGCCACCGTGACGTTTTGTTGAAGCAGAATTTCCAAATTTTGCATGGTAGGACGTGCTGCCGCACTGCGTTGGAACGAGAGCACTACAACGCGGTTGGTGGGAGAGCGAAGCGTATCCTCCACCAGGCGGACCGCGCGCTCAATATCCAGGGTTCTGCCTGGCGCGCCGGGTAAGAAATTGGTACTTCCCGGAACGGGTTGCGCAGGTGTAGGCGGTTCATCGTAGCGTGCCGCGATCTCATTTTGAAGGTAATCTATTAAGCGGTCTTCCGCGATTGGGGCGATTAATGGGACTTCGACGGGGTTAGGGTCACGATTCCATAAGTAATTCCAAAATCCTCCCCAAAATGCACCACCGGTGCGCTCAAGGTCGGCAGCTGCGATCATACTTTCCATATCCAATTCAAAGCCCACCACTGTAGGGTCAACGTGGATGCTGGCCTCACCATATTGCACCTCGATAGGCGACGAATAGACCTGTAATACCCGCTCTGAGGCAATTTGCGGATCCACGCCACCCACAGGAACACCTCCAATCGTCATCCCGCCTGGATAATTGTTTCTCTGACGGCTGTAGCCAATGAGTGAAATGACGACCATTACAAGTGCAATAGACAACAACGCGATGGATATGCCGCGTAGGATAGGAATAGAACGTCGATTTCTCACACGATCTCCAATAACATGACAGATATCACTAAAAAAGTATAACACACTCATTTTGGGTGTTTGTGCTAGAATCAATCGGTGCGCTATGTCGTCTGGCAGGAGAATTCACTTATAGGACGGGATCATGCTACGCTCATTTCTCATTTATCTTTCCAAAGCTGCCTGGGCGCAAAAACTGGTGACAAGTTGGGGTCTTGCCTGGCATGCAGCCTCAAGGTTTGTAGCAGGGGAGCGAGCCGATGATGCAATACGGGCAGTCCGTGAATTGAATAAGAAGGGGATCAACGCCACTCTGGATCATCTGGGAGAGCATACCTCTACAGCCGATGAAGCCCAAAGAGCAACAGACGACATCCTTTTGATCTTAGCTGAAATAGATAAAGCGCGTGTACGAGCCAATGTCTCCATCAAGTTAACCCAGATTGGTATGGGGCTCGATGAAGAGATTTGCCGTCAGAATCTCGTTCGCATCCTTGAGCAGGTGAAGAAGTGCAATAACTTTCTGCGCATTGACATGGAAGATACCCCCTATACCGACATAACCATCTCCTTATATCAATCTATGTTGCAACGCGGATTCAACACATGCCAGGTCGGTTTGGTCCTGCAATCTTATCTCTATCGCACAGAAGCAGACTTGCGTAGATTACTCAATTACAGAGCGCATATTCGTCTTGTCAAAGGTGCGTATAGGGAATCGCCAGATAAGGCCTATCCGAAAAAGGCGGACACAGACGCGAATTTTGACCTTTTAGCCAAGATTATGATTGATGCCACACTGAAGATAGAGCAAAAAGAGGTCAGCCCAGATGGGCGCATCCCTCCGGTGCCAGCTATCGCATCACATGATGAAAAGCGGATTGCCTTTGCAAAACAGTATGCAGAAAAAGTCAAATTGCCGAAAGAGGCGATTGAGTTCCAAATGCTGTATGGAATTCGACGCGATCTTCAAGCGCAATTGGTGAAAGAGGGTTATCCGGTGCGGGTGTATGTTCCCTATGGCACACATTGGTATCCATACTTCATGCGCCGTCTTGCAGAGAGACCGGCGAATATCTGGTTCTTCATTTCAAACTTCCTTCGAAACTGAATGTGTTCGCCGATGTGAGCTGCAGCGAAATTTTGTGGTAAAACATCTGCATGTCTGGCCGACAACTTGCACTTGTTACCGGTGCGGCACACAGGCTTGGAAAAGCCTTTGCATTGACTTTGGCGCGCAACGGATACGACATCCTGCTCCATTATCATTCTGCGGAAGACGAAGCACGCCAGACTCAGGCGGAAATTGAATCTCTAGGAATACGTGTGATCCCATCCAAAGCCGACCTCACTGACCCGGCGCAAATATCATCCCTCCTTTCAGGAGTCGAGTCATTAAATGTGCTGGTTAACTCTGCTGCATTCATGCCGAGCGGAAACACGCAGTCGCTATCCATTGAAAACTGGGATACATCACTAGATCTCAATCTACGTGCTCCTTTTCTTCTTGCGCAAGAGTGCTCGAAGAAAATGACCGAGGGTGGACTCATCGTAAACATCACGGACGTAGGCGCACAAAAAGCATGGAGTCGTTATCCCTCTTATACGGTCAGTAAAGCCGCGCTGGAATCACTAACCAAAATCCTTGCACGCGCACTCGCTCCGAAAATTCGGGTCAATGCCATTGCGCCGGGATTTGTTCTGCAATCGGAGATTGTCTCTGCTGAGGAGTGGGAACGGCTGATTAATCGGATTCCGCTTAAACGTCCCGCGCGCGGCGAAGAAATCGCATCTGCACTCGAATTTTTGTTGAAGAATGAGTATATTACCGGACAGACAATTGTTGTAGATGGTGGTTATTCATTAATCTAACTCATGCTGAGCAGAGTGACCCTATCGATGGGGAACAAAGACAAAGCGGAGATTGCAAGAACAGTTCACTTTTCTGGAGCATTTGATGTCCGAAATCACCGAACTCACTGAAAAACTGAAATCAGAGGGCGAAAAGTTTGTCGCTATTTTTGCTGGCCTCACCGACGAGCAATGGCAAACCGAGATCTACACCGAAGGTACAACCTGGACGATTCGCAATTTGCTTTCCCATTTTGTCACTTCCGAGCGTGGACTGGTCAAACTCTTCGAACAAATTCGTCAGGGGGGTGCAGGCTCGTCAGAGGATTTTTCGATTGACCGATATAACGCCAGCATGCAGGCAAGGACAAAAGATGCAACTCCCAAGGAATTACTTGAACAATACAAATCGATCCGCGCCGATTCGATATCGTGGACTTCTTCCTTATCTGAAACCGATTTAGAAAAACAGGGAAGGCACCCTTTTCTTGGAATGACAACAATTAGAGAAATGATAAAGATGTTGTACCTGCATAACCAAATCCATTATCGCGATATGAAGAAAGTCATCAAGGGCTAAGCACAAAGGCCACTAAGAACACGAAGGAGAATCTGAAGACAGTCATGATGTTGCGCCATCTATCAAACCTTTGTGCTCTTTGTGGTTAAAAAATTATGAACCTCCCTCCCTTCAAACTTGAACGTTACTTCGCCAAACATGAATTCAACACCGAATATATGCTCTGCAGTTCGGACTGCGAAGCCATGTCCATTGCAGACCTGCTTGCGATGGAGGAGGGCGCGGCGGAGAAATTTCGAAATGTCTGGTTAGGGTACACCGAATCGCAGGGAAGTCCCCCGCTGAGAAAAGAGATTTGTAATCTGTATGAAACACTTCAGCCTGAAGATATTCTCGTTCACACAGGTGCGGAGGAAGCCATCTTCCTCTTTATGCACGCGATGCTGAAAGAGAATGATCATGTCGTTGTTCATACACCGAGTTATCAATCATTAAGTGATGTTGCCAAAAGCATTGGGTGTAATATTAGTCCCTGGCGGGCGCGTGAGGTGAATGGCTGGGCACTTGACATCGACGAATTGCGCGGATTGCTCCGTACAAATACCAAGGCCATCATTATCAACATCCCTCACAACCCGACGGGTTTTCTGATGCCTCGCACGGATTATGAGGCCATGCATCAATTTGTGGAAGAGAATGATCTGCTCTTATTTTCGGATGAGGTGTACCGCGAATCTGAATACGACCCGGCGACTCGTCTCCCGGCCGCGTGCGACTTGGGTGAATATGCAATGTCGCTCGGTGTAACCTCCAAAACCTACGGGCTCGCAGGCTTACGTATTGGATGGGTTGCTACGAAAAACAAAAAAGTGTACGATAGCATGGCTGCCCTCAAGGATTACACAACAATATGCAACTCGGCGCCGAGTGAGTTTCTCGCCGAAATTGCCATGCGAAATCGCCAGATTTTAGCGGCGCGCAGTCTTGATATCATCAAGAACAACCTCAACATAATGGACGAATTCTTTTCTCGGCATACTGATCTGTTTTCGTGGGTGCGTCCACGTGCGGGTTCGATGGCTTTCCCTCGGTATCTCGCCGGTGATGCAGAGTCGTTTTGTGATAAGGTTGTACGTGAAGCAGGCGTTTTGCTCCTGCCCGGTTCCGTGTATGATGATACTGACAATCACTTCCGTCTTGGGCTGGGAAGGAAGAATCTCCCACAAGCTGTAAATCGATTAGAAGGATACTTGTGCAAATGATTTTTGGAATTAGATGATCCGTAATCTTGTCCGTCTGTCCCGTCCCATTCACATCCTCCTCGCTGCGCTGACCTATTTCTTTGGCGCGAGCATTGCCAATTATCTCGGCAAACCTTTCCGCACAGATTCATTCTGGCTCGGCCTGATCGCCGTTCTTCTCGCGCAAATTAGTATGAACCTGTTGGCAGAAGTCTTTCGACCTGTGAATGAACCCATTATAGAAGACGAAACTCTCAAAGGCAGACTGACTCTCCGCAACAATGCGCTCTATGTTTCAATTGCTGCTCTTACTGCAAATGTAGTGATTGCCTTTCTGCTCTATAACAACCACCGTCTAACTCTCTCCGCCTTCTTATTTCTACTGCTTTCCCTTGTCATCATCCTCACCTATTCTGTCCCTCCCCTTCGCCTCATTAACCGCGGCTTTGGTGAATTTTTGCTTGCCGCCCATTTGACGTACGTGATTCCATCGATTGCATACATTCTTCAAGCCGGTGAAACTCATCGTTTATTACTGCTCACAATTCCCCTTGTTTTTCTGGCCTTTGCATATTTCATCGTCATGGATTTTCCCTCCTTTGCATCTGACCGCAAATACGATCGCGTTACATTTCTCACGCGCCTCGGTTGGGAGCATGTCGTGCCCTTGCATCATCTTTTTGTTTTGCTCGCTTATCTTTTCTTTCTGGCGTCACCTGTATTCGGCATTTCACTCTCGCTCCTGTGGCCTGCGTTCCTCACATTTCCTTTCGCCCTCTTCCAAATTTTCCAGATTAGGAACATTGCCCTTGGCGCGCCTACAAACTGGATTCTCCTGACTGTGACTGCCCTCTCTGTGTTCGGACTCACCGTATATTTTTTGAGTTTAACCTTCTGGCTTCGATAAGAGAATGCCTGAATTTTTGACACTCCTTCCTCCAGACGAAGCGCGGGCACTCCTGCTCTCGCATCTTTCTACGCCGATCATGGATTCCGAGACGATTGATGTCACTTCATCCCTTGGTCGTGTTCTAGCGGAAGATATTATTGCACTGCACCCTCTGCCTGAGTTCCAGCGGACCGCAGTGGATGGGTATGCTGTCCGAGCCAGCGATATGTTTGGCGCAAGTGACTCAATGCCTGCCTATCTTACATTGGTCGGTGAAGTCCCGATGGGTGACGTTCCTTCGTTTGAACTTGGCGCGGGTCAAAGCGCGCTTATCCATACCGGGGGGATGCTGCCCCGCGGCGCAGACGCGGTCGTGATGCTGGAATACACACAGTCCGCACACGAAAATGAAATCGAAGTCTTCCGCGGGGTCGCGGAGGGCGAAAACGTAATAGGCGTCGGTGAGGATGTAGCTGAGGGACAAATCGTGCTGGCCCAAGGGAGTCTGATACGTCCGGCTGAAATTGGCGGAATGATGGCCTTGGGCATCCTGAAAGTTAACGTTGTTAGGAAGATACTAGTGGGGCTGATCTCCACAGGCGATGAAGTGGTGCATCCATCTCAATCCCCGCGGCTTGGCCAGGTGCGCGATGTCAACTCCTTTACTTTGGCGGCATTGATTGAGAAATCGGGAGGGATTGCTAAGGCCTATGGCATTGTCCCCGATACTTTTGATGTGCTAACAGCTACAGCCGTCAATGCACTCTCTGAATGTGACATGGTACTGATCACCGCAGGCTCATCTGCCAGTATACGTGATATGACAGCTGATGTAATTCGTTCATTGGGTGAGCCTGGTGTGCTGGTGCATGGCATCAACACACGCCCTGGCAAGCCAACCATTCTTGGTGTGTGTAAAGGACAGGCGGTGATCGGGTTGCCTGGAAATCCTGTCAGTGCACTGGTGAATGGATATTTGTTTGTCGTCCCTGTGATTGAAACTTTGTTGGGTATGCTGCCAAAACCAAAGGCAATCCTGTTGGCACGCTTGACTGTAAACCTCCCATCCCAGGCAGGTCGTGAAGATTGGTGGCCGGTGAGGCTATTACGCCCTGAGCCAATCCCCGCTGGAGCAGATTCGACAACCTTTCCTGAGGGAAAGGTTGAGTATCAAGCCGACCCCATCTTCGGTAAAAGCAATCTGATTTTTACTTTAGCCTCTGCAGCTGGACTCTTGCGGATTCCCCCTGATGCGACAGGCTTATCAGCTGGTGAGATGGTGGAAGTGATGTTGATCTAGTCCAGCCTATTCCAATGAATAGGAAATGTCTCGGCGGTTTGTGGCTACCTCTGCCAAGGCAGTTTCTCCAAATCCACATTCCCTCCGCTGAGAATAACTCCAACCTTTAGTCCGCTCAAATCGATTTTTCTTTCCCACAAAACAGCGACCGCGACAGCCGCCGATGGCTCGATCACGATCTTGGTGCGTTCCCATACAAATTTCATTGTTTCGATAATTCCGGTTTCGCTCACAGTGATAATCTGCTCAACATGGCTTTGTATGATGGGAAACGTCAATGGGCCTAGTGAAGTCAACAATCCATCTGCGATCGTTTTGGGATTCGCTGATGGAACGATCTCGCCTGCTTTCATGGAACGATAGGCGTCATCCGCTCTTTCAGGCTCAGCCCCGATAACGCGGATGCCCGGTTTGAGTTCCATTGCTGCGATGGCTGTGCCGCTCAAGAGTCCACCGCCGCCTACCGGCGCGATGATTATGTCCAGGTCAGGCACATCTTCCAGGAATTCAAGCGTAGCCGTCCCTTGCCCTGCGATGACGCTTTCATCATTGTATGGATGAATCACTACTGAACTGGTCTCTTCAACGACTTTCGCAAGCGTCGCTTCACGCGCCTCCAAAGTTGGTTCGCAAAAAGTGATCTTCCCGCCGTAACCTGCAACCGCGGCCTTCTTCACCGCTGGTGCGTTGTCCGGCATGACGATATATGCAGGGATACCGCGTAATTTTGCTGCAAGTGCCAGCGCCTGCGCGTGATTCCCCGATGAGTGTGTAGATACCCCACACGCGGCTTCTTCCTCGCTTAGTGAAAACACTGCATTACACGCCCCACGAAACTTAAACGCACCGACTTTTTGAAAGTTCTCGCACTTGAGGAACACGTGCATGCCTACTTGCTGGTCGAGACTCTCGCTTGTCAATACAGGCGTGCGATGCGCGTAGGACCGTATTCTTTCTGCGGCTTGATGGATGTCATACAAGGTGGGGGGCATATTTTCTATACTTTCGCCATAGATGCACTGAGTCACGGAAAGAATTATTTACTTCCAGATCTCTAGGGTCCTGTGGCTAATAACCTTTTTCAAAACCAACTCGATACTTCAATAACTTGCCTTCGATATAGAGAAAATAATTTTCAACAAACAATTTGGTGATATTCTCTGGATAACTGATTGCGGAAGTGTGAAAGCTCAGCAAAAGATTAGGCGTGGCCCAGAATGGGTGATCATCGGGCAGAGGCTCCTTCTCAGTGACATCCAGTACCGCCGCGGCGATTTTTCCTTCATTCAATGCAGTCACCAACGCGAACTCATCCACTGCGTTGCCGCGCCCAACGTTGATGAAAACCGCATGGGAGGGCAAGACATCGAACAGACTTGCATTCACGATTTTATTTGTATCTTTTGTTCTTGGTAGAACACTGACAAGATAGTCTAGTCCCTCTCCAAATTTCAAGATGTCAGGATTGTGAAAATAGACATCCACATCTTTACAGGATTCACTCTCACGCGTGAAACCGTGGACAGACATGCCGAAATGTTTGGCTGTGCCAGCAAGGTATGATCCGATCGAGCCAACGCCAAGCAGCCCGATCGTTTTGCCGCGTAGTACACCTGATTCAGCTCGGTCCCACTGTCTTAACTGTTGTGCGCTCTGGCGCTCAAAGATTTTCTTTTCATGAAAAAGCAAATAGCCAAACACATACTCAGACATCAATTCACCAAACACGCCTCGCGCGTTGGTCAATGTGTAGTCGCGGCGTAAAACGGGATCCATCAATCCTTCGGTCCCCGCGTAGATGGCCTGGACCCACTTCAGGTTGGGAAGACGCGGAAGCGTATCCCGAATCAATTTTGGTTCGCCAAGGACGATGTCACAATTTTCAGGTTCTGTAGTGAATTCAAGCCCAGGCAGTTGGGCCAATTTGATGAGCTGTTTATATTCATCTGCATTGGAAGACAAAATAAGAAGGGTAGGCATGATATTGCAATTATAACCATCCGCCGCTGTCAGCTGTGCATCTTTGTGAATATCAAAGAGCCGCGCATTTCTATACGCGGCTCTTTATCCTGGATAGTTTGATCGAGATTCTTAGCGGTCAGCCCCGACGGACTAACCCTACTACGAAGAGCAGAACGACCGCGCCCAGTATCGCGACAATCAGACTGGTAATGTTGAACCCGGTAACTCCCGCTGCGCCGAAGGAATTCATAATGAAGCCTCCGATCAAAGCGCCGACGATGCCAACGACAATGTTGGCGAGGGCTCCCATTTGGGCGTTCTTTCCCATGACCATGCTTGCGATCCATCCAGCGATGGCACCAAATATGATCCACACAATGAAATTCATTTCTACCTCCATAGAAATAGATTAAGGATTTGACAATTCTTACTCTAGCAGATGGCGTATCTGCCTAAA
>Ga0105243_10004956_pt1 | contig 10434 bp, 10 predicted proteins | sample KBSM34metaG_FD_81525 | JGI IMG/M metagenome (GOLD analysis project Ga0105243, IMG submission 81525) | Miscanthus rhizosphere microbial communities from Kellogg Biological Station, Michigan, USA - KBS M3-4 metaG | ecosystem: Host-associated > Plants > Roots > Rhizosphere > Soil | place...
CCGAACGTTTCCCGGCTGGAGATGCGGAAGTCTTCGCCGCGCGATAGTGGAGACCCATGATCTGGCTCGTCGTGTTGCTGTGCGCGTCGTCCTCGCGATCGTTGGCGGCTCGGCGGTTTCAAGCTGCTGCTCGCCTTGCTGCTCGTCGCGCTCGTCGTCGCGCTGTTCGGGCGCGTTCGGGCGGCGGACCGCCTGACGCGAGGCTCGCCGGGAGGGCGACGATCCCTCCCGGCGGCCGAGGACGACCGCCCGGCCGAGGTGGGCCGGCCTCAGCCCTCGAGACCGAGCACGAACTCGCGCTCGCGACCTCGCCAGGAGACGTGGAGCGAGTCGGCGACGCGGCGCAGGAGCGAGACGATGGCCTGGTTGTCGCCGCACACCGTCGCGACCAGCTCGGTGATGCCTGCGGCACGCGCGTCCGCGGCGAGCTCCTGCGCGAGGAGCGACCCGATCCCGCGGCCCTGGTGCGCGTCGGCGACCTCGAACGCGATCTCGGCGGAACGTCCGCTCCGCACGAGCCGGGCCATACCCGCCGGCGTGGGGTCGCCGTCGACGAAGGCGACGAGCACGTGGTGGTCGCCGTCGACGCGGGCCAGGGCCTCGAGCTCGTGCGCGGCGATCCGCGGCTTGGCGCCGCAGAAGCGCTGCTCACGCGAGCGCGCGCCGAGGCGAGCGAACAACGTCGCCACCGTGGTCGTGTCGCCGTGGCGAAGCGGCCTGATCGTGATCCCGTCGATGTGGCGTGCGTGCATACGTGGAGAGTGAACGACCGAAGGGGCGCGAAGCTTCCCCCTCGCGGGCCATCTTCTTGACATGGCCCGAACCGGCCACGATGATCACGGGTGATGGAACACGACATCCGGTTCTGCGAGTTCGACGGCCGTCGCATCGCCTACGCCTCCGTCGGCGACGGCCCGGTGCTCCTCTTCGGCGGCCGGTGGGTGACACACCTCGAGGAGGAGTGGGAAGATCCCGCAGCGCGCGGCTTCTTCGAAGAGCTCGCGCGGACGCATCGCGTCGTCCGCTACGACCGGCTCGGCTCGGGGCTGTCCGAGCGGTCGCTCGTGTCCCCCCCCTCGGCCGAGTCGGAGGCGAGGCAGCTCGAGACCGTGCTGGACGCCTGCACGGACGGCGCGGCGACGCTCTTCGCGTGCTCCTGCGCGGGCCTGGCGACGGCTCGCCTCGCGAGCAGCGCGCCCGAGCGGGTCGACAGGATCGTGTTCTTCGGCGGGTACGCCTCGCGCGACGACATCCCGGAGGCGACCCGCCGCTCCCTCGTCGACTTCGCGCGCATCAACTGGATGCTGGCGGCGCAGATGCTCGCCGGGCTCTTCGTCCCGCGTGCAGGCGGGGACGAGATCGAGGCACTCAGCCGCTACCAGCGCCATGCCGCCGACGCCGGCGTCGCCGCCGCCTTCCTCGAGCTCGATCTCGCCTCGGATGCCCGGGCCGTCCTGCCGCGGGTCGCGGCGCCCGCGCTCGTCCTCCACCGCCGAGGGGACAGGACCGTCCCGATCAGCCGCGGGCGCGAGCTCGCGTCCTTGCTGCCGAACGCACGCTTCGTCGCGCTCGGCGGCGACGCGCATCTGCCGTGGAAGGACGAGCAGCGCGAGCTCCAGCGTGCCCTGGCAGGCTTCCTCGGCGCCGCCACAGCTCCCGAGGCGAACGGCGACTCGCCGCTCAGTGGACGCGAGACCGAAGTGCTGCGCCTCGTCGCCGCCGGTCTCTCGAACCGGGAGATCGCCTCCGCGCTCGTCCTGAGCGAGCACACCGTGCACCGCCACGTCGCGAACCTGCTGCGGAAGCTCGGCGACTCGTCTCGCGCCGCCGCCGCGGCCCACGCGACGCGCGCCGGCTACATCTAGTGGGGTCGCCGCGCGCCTACCGCGGTTCCACGCTACGCACGTGCGCTCGGCGTCGGTCGCAGTCGCGCGGTAGGTTCGCGGGGATGTCGGAGATGAAGCTGCGGATGCTGCGCGGGGAGCTCTACCTCGCGGGCGACGCCGAGATCCAGGCTGACCTGGACCGGGCCGGTGTGCTCATGGAGCGCTTCAACACGACTCGCCACCATGAGAACCGCGAACGCGGCGCGATCCTGCGCGAGCTTCTGGGCGAGGTCGGGGACGGGGTCGTCGTGCGTCCTCCGTTCCGCTGCGACTACGGCAGCTACATCTCGATCGGCGCGGGCACGTTCGTCAACTACGACTGCGTGATGCTCGACGTCGCGCCGATCCGGATCGGTGCCGTCTGCCAGTTGGCGCCGCGGGTGCAGCTCCTGACGGCGACGCACCCGATCGACCCCGGCCCGCGCCGAGTCGGCTGGGAGTCGGCCGAGCCGATCGCGATCGGCGACAACGTCTGGTTGGGAGGCGGCGCGATCGTCTGCCCCGGCGTGACGATCGGCGAGGACACCGTCGTCGGTGCCGGTGCGGTCGTCACACGCGATCTCCCCGCCGGGGTCGTCGCCGCGGGTGTCCCGGCCAGAGTGCTGCGCGAGATCGACGAGCGGGATCGCGTCGCGATCCCCGACGTCGGCCCGGACTAGGCCGCGTGCCCGGCGCCGCTCAGGCCACGGTCGGCCGGAGCGGCGCGGGCGTGAAGCGAGGCGTCGCGGCCCGGAGCCGCCGCGGGCGGGCGGGCGAGACGTGGTCGGATCGGCACGACACCGTCTCGGGCTCGGCACCGCCGACCTCGAGCGCAAGCTCGCCACCCTCCGCAGCGAGGACGCGCGCGCTCGTGCCGATCTCGTGGATCCGGCCGCCGGCGCGGACCTCCGCCAGGAGGTAGACGACCTCGCCGGGCTCGATCGGTGAGCTGCCCATCGAAAACGAAGACGCCGCGGGCGGTCACCCGGTTTGCCCCCCAAACGGATTCCTTACGTCCGGGCAGGCGGTACGCGGCGGGGGTGCAGCCTAGTCGTGCCCGTTCGACCCGTACCGCGGGTCGTGGAACACCGCGAGCTTGTGCAGGAGCGCGTGCAGGGTCGCACGCTCGTCCGTCGAGAGCGGCGCAAAGAACTCGTCGTCGACGCGGCCCTGGAGAGCGCGAAGCCGCGCGAGGCTCTTCCTGCCGGCCGGCGTGACGCGCACGATGTGCCGGCGCCGGTCGGCCGGGTCGCGGCGGCGCTCGATCAACCCGCGCTCCTCGAGCTCGTCGAGCAGCCCGACGAGGTAGCTGCGGTCGTAGGTGAGCGCGTCGGCGATCGTCGCCTGTGTCTCACGGTCGCCCTCCTCCAGCACGGCGAGCACGGCGTAGTGGTATGCGCTAGCGCCGGCTTCCTCGAACGCGTCGGAGACGCGTTCCTTGACCGCAAAGCCCAGGCGCTTGAGCAGGAACGACGGACTCGAGACGAGCTCACGCGGCGGCTTGACGCCGGCCTTGGCGAGTGGGGATTCGGACGCTGTGGACATACGTGAAGTGTAGCCGGTTCCAGAGTAGAGATGTGCTATCGTTGTAATAACAAACGATTGAAAGGTTCGATAGATGACGGTTTCCGCGATACGGCGACGCGAGCTCCCGGCGAGTCCGTGGGCGGCGCTGGCGCTCATCGTCGTCGCACAGTTCATGGTGATCCTCGACGTCGCGATCGTGAACGTCGCACTGCCGTCGATCGAGACCGATCTCGGGTTCACGCAGTCGGGGCTCGAGTGGGTCGTCACCGCGTACGCGATCGTCTTCGGCGGGTTCCTGCTCCTCGGAGGCAGGTTGGGCGACGTTCTCGGACGGCGCCGGGTCTTTGCCGCCGGGATCGCACTCTTCGGGCTCAGCTCCGTCCTCTGCGGGCTCTCGTGGTCTGCAGGCTCGCTCGTCGCCTTCCGTGGGCTCCAGGGCCTCGGCGGGGCGCTTCTCGCGCCCGCCGGTCTCTCGCTCCTGATGACGACGTTCGCGGAGGGGCGGGATCGCAACATCGCACTCGGCATCTGGGGCGCCGCATCCGGCAGCGGAGCGGCCGTCGGGGTCCTCGTCGGCGGTGTGCTGACCTCGTATCTCAGCTGGCCGTGGATCTTCTTCGTCAACGCCCCCGTCGCAGCGGTGCTGCTGCTCGCGGTGCCGCGCGTCCTGCGCGAGAGCGTCGGGCCGAACGGCCTTCGACACTTCGACCTGGCCGGCGCGGCGTCTGCGACAGGCTCGGTGATGCTCCTCGTCTACGCGCTGACCCTCACCACCCGACTCGGGTGGGCGGACCCACTCACCCTTGCCGTGCTCGCCGCGGCGGTTGCCCTCGGGATCGGCTTCGTGCTCAACGAGCGCCGTGCAGCCGCCCCGCTCCTCCCGCTGGGGATGTTCCGGATCCGCACGTTCGCTGTCGGGAACGCCGTCACGACGATCGTCGCTTCGATCGCGTTCTCGGAGTTCTTCCTCCTGACCCTGTACCTCCAGGACGTCCTCCACTACTCGGCCGTGGAGACGGGCCTGGCGTTCAGCGCGATCGCCCTCACGATCGCCGTGGTCTCGAACATCGCCCAGTCGCTCGTGACGCGCTTCGGCCCCCGCGGCGTGCTGACCGTCGGGCTCCTCCTCGTGACGGTCTCGCTCGTGCTGATCGCGCGGCTGCCCGTGCCCGGCGTCTACACGGTCGATCTGCTCGGGCCCTTCGTGCTCAACGGCATCGGCTTCGCCCTCTGCTTCATCCCCGTCACGATCGCGGGCCTGGCCGGCGTTCCGCCGACCCAGGCCGGTGCGGCCTCCGGTCTCCTCAACACCAGCCGCCAGGTCGGTGGTGCCGTCGGGCTTGCCGTCGTGAACACCATCGCGGCCGGTTCCGTCGCGGAGGATGGGGCAGGCCTCGCCCACGGGTACCGGGTCTCACTGCTGGTGCTCGGCTGTCTGGCCCTGCTCGGCGCGGTACTGTCGTCGACGCTCCTCGCGCCGTCATCGGAGGCCAAGGCCGTCCGGCCGGCGGACGAGCCGGTCAGGGAGGCTGCGTGACGCGACCAGCGCGCGATCGTGCGCCGGTCGCGCGTGACCCTCCGCCGGGTGACGTGGCTCAGGTGGAGGCGGAGGTGGGCAGGTCCTGCGCCGCAGGCGACCACGCCTCGGTCGCATCCTTCGCCTTGATGGCGACGCCGCCGAAGCGGGCCGTCGCCTCGACGCGAAGCACGGGCGCGTCGTCCGGGAGCTCCTCGGTCGGTGTGACGCTCGCGTCGACGCCGCCGAGGACGGCCTGGCGCTCGACGAGCACCTTCCAGGTGGTCGGGACGGTTACGTTGACGCCGCCCCAGGTCGCGGAGAGCGCGAGCGTCGCTCCGGCAGGGTCGAGGACGGCATCCCGCAGATCGAGGTCGACGCCGCCGAGCACCACGCTCACCGTGCCGCGCCGCAGCGCTGTCGCCCGGCACGCTCGCTCGACACCTCCGACGCGGACGACGATCACGAACTCGTCGGCGGTCTCGTCGCCGACGCTCCTGCGACGCGCAAGCACCTGAGCCAGAGCCAGCAACGCCGCGAGCACGGCGGCGATCTTGACGGCGAGCCTCATCTTTCCGGCCTCCTCTGCGTCGACACGCCTCAGACGGTCCGAGTCTAGAGTCACCCCGATGGGTGAGCGCGTGCAGGGTGGTCGGCTGACGGCGCGGGCGATCGCGGCCGCGGGCATCGATACGATCTTCACGCTGTCCGGCGGCCACGTGATGCCGATCTACGAGGGCTGCCGCCACGAAGGGGTCCGGGTCGTCGACGTCCGCCACGAGCAGTCGGCGGCGCACGCGGCTGAGGCGTGGGGGAGGGTGAAGCGTACGGCCGGGGTCGCGCTCGTGACGGCGGGCCCGGGCGTGACCGGTACGGTGACTGCGGTCGCGAACTGCCTCGCGGCGCAGACGCCGCTCGTCGTGGTCGGCGGCGCGCGCCCTCTCGCGCAGGCCGAATGGGGCGCGCTGCAGGAGTTCGACCAGCTCTCACTGATGAAGCCCGTCACGAAGTGGGCGGCCGTCTGCCCGGCGACCGACCGCATCCCGGAGTACGTCGCGATCGCCTTCCGGCATGCGCTCGCGCCGCCGCGCGGGCCGGTCTACCTCGAGCTCCCAGCGGACATCCTCTTTACGGACGGCGATGCCGATCCCATCACGTTCCGTGCACCGGCGCGCGCATTCGGCGACCCGGCCGGGATCGAGGCGGCAGCGGGGCTGCTTCGCTCGGCCGAGCGCCCCGCGCTCGTCGCGGGGAGCGGGGTCTGGTGGGACGACGGTGCCTCGTCACTCGCGCGGCTCGCGGAGACGGCGAGGCTGCCGGTGTTCCTGAACGGCTCGGGGCGCGGGTCGCTGCCGTCCGACCATGAGCTGTTCTTCCAGCATTCCCGAAGCGCAGCGCTCGACGAGGCAGACGTCGTCTGCGTGGCCGGCACCCCGCTGGACTTCCGCCTCCGCTACGGCCGGTTCGCTGCCGGGACGCTGATCCACATCCACGGCGACCCGCGCGAGCTCGGCCGGAACCGGGCTCCCGACGTCGCCATCGTCGGCGACTGCGCCGCGGCGCTCGACGCGCTCGCGGACGTCGGTTCGCGCCCGGCGGACGGGCGCGCCGGATGGCTCGAGCGGCTCCGCGCGGCCGAGGTCGAGTGGTGGGACGGCCACCGCGCGGAGATCGAGTCGGACCGGGCGCCGATCCACCACTACCGGCTCGGCGCGGACCTCGATCGCGTGCTCGATCCGGACACCGTGGTGATCGGCGACGGCGGTGACGTCGTCGCCGCCGTCTCGCGCGTCCTCCGCGTGCATCGGCCCGGGCACTGGCTCGACCCGGGACCGTTCGGGTGCCTCGGCGTCGGGCCCGGGTACGCGATCGGAGTCGGTGCGGCGGGGTTCGGCGGAAGCATCGTCTGTGTGATGGGGGACGGCGCCTTCGGCCTCAACGGGCTCGACTTCGACACGCTCGTCCGCTTCGCGATCCCGGCGGTGCTCGTCGTCGGGAACGACGGCGCCTGGGGAGAGATCCGCGTGCCTCAGGTCGGGATGTACGGCCCGGACGCGGAGGTTGCGACACGGCTGGGGCAGAGCCGGTACGACCGGCTCTGCGAGGTCTTCGGCGGCCACGCCGAACACGTCGAGCGGCCGTCCCAGCTCGCTCCCGCGCTCGAGCGCGCGCTCTCTGCCGGTGAACCTGCGATCGTCAACGTCGTGCTCGACCCGGACGGCATGGCCGGGCACGCTTACCGCGGCTTCTGAGCGTTGGGCTCCGTCGACGCGGGCCCGCCGGACGACCCACAGCGCGAGACCGGGCGTTCGGCCCGCAGGCGTGCCCGCCGGGCCGAGGTGAAGGCCCGGCTCGGGCGTCTCGTCGAGCGAGCGCAGGCGGAGCGGCAGCGGCACGAGTCCGTCGACGTCCTCTTCGACATGGCGGATCGCGACCTCGAAGCCGGTGGGGGGATCATCGCGGGCGCGCTCGCCTATCGCCTCTTCCTCTGGCTCCTCCCGGTTGCCCTCGTGTCGGTGGGGGGGCTGGGGCTGGCGTCCGACGCCGTTGCCGACACGCCCGAGGAGGCCGCACGGACGCTCGGCGCCTCAGCGCTCGTCTCGAGCTCGGTCGCGAACGCCGCGCAGGGCCCCGGCCGCTGGTACGCGCTCGTGATCGGCATCCCGATCCTCGTCTGGGTCACGCGGAGCCTCCTCCGCGCTCTCATCGTCACGCACCGCCTCCTCTGGAAGGACGTGCGCGCGTCGGCGCCGAAGCCCACCGTGGTCGGGACATTCCGGCTCCTCGCGCTCCTGCTCGGCCTCAGCATCACGGGGACCGCCGCCGCCGCGATGCGCGCCTGGTCGCCGGGACCCGGAGCCGTCGTGACGATCCTGATGATCCTGCCGACCGCGGGGATCTGGCTGCTGGTCACGCTCTCCCTGCCCCATCGCGACGCACGCTGGACGGCCCTCGTGCCGGGGGCCCTCGCGGGCGCATTCGGCCTCGAGCTCATCCACATCTTCACCGCCTACGTCCTGGTGCCGTACGCGTCGGCGAAGGAGGGGACATACGGGGCTCTCGGCGCGGCCGCGGCGCTGCTCCTCGGGTTGTTCTTCGTGAGCCGGCTGATCGTCGGCGCGGCAGTGCTCAACGCGACGCTCTGGGAGCGTCGGCAGGCGAACCGCGCGGCGGGCTGACGCGTGTCCGGGAGTTGCGTCCGGAAACGGCGACGCCTGCGCCGTCGCGGCGCAGGCGTCGTCCCCCACGTGCCCGGGCAGCAGCCCGGGCAGCTCAGCGGTTCCGCCTGGCGATCGCTCTCGCGACCGCGTCCGTCCCCGTTGCCGTCGTTCCCAGGGTGCGGGTGCGCCGCTGGAGCGCTCGGTCGATCGCGTCCGCCGCGGCGACCGCCGCGGGCTGCGCCTGTGCGTTGCCGTCGCCCGCGTCGAGGTTCGGGATTCTCGCGCCAGCGGTTCCCGCGACTGACGCCACGACCGCGACGGACGCGGAAATCGAAATGGCGATGCGTGTCCTCGTCCTGCCCATGACCGGCTCCTGTGATGACCGTCCCGCCATCGACGGTAGGAGCCGAGCGCCGCCGCGTCGCGCGCGGGCGTCACGCAGGCTGTGTCACGGTTGCGACAGAGAGCCGTGATCCGCGTGACGGCGCACCGGGGCGCCGCCTCACCGGTCGGCCGTGACGACCCCCTCGTCCGTCAGCTCGACGGTCGGGTCCTCTTCCGACGCGAACCGGATCTCGCCGAGCGTCGTGTACGCCCGGATCGTGTCTCCGTCGGCGAACTCGCCCTCGAGCAGCTTGAGCGCCAGCGGGTTCTCGAGCAGCCGCTGGATCGCCCGCTTGAGCGGTCGGGCGCCGTAGGCCGGATCCCACCCTGCCTCGGCGATCAGCTCGCGGGCGCCGTCCGTCAGCTCGAGCGCGAGCCCGCGCTCGGCGAGCCGCTCGCTGAGGCGTCCGAGCTGCATCGCCACGATCTCGCCGAGCTGCTCGCGGCTCAGCGCCTCGAACACGACGATCTCGTCGATCCGGTTCAGGAACTCCGGGCGGAACCGCTCGGCCATGTCGTCGGCCGAGCGGATGTTCGAGGTCATGATCACGACGGTGTTGCGGAAGTCGACCGTGCGGCCGTGTCCGTCGGTCAGGCGTCCGTCGTCGAGCAGCTGGAGGAGGATGTCGAAGACCTCGCCGTGGGCCTTCTCGATCTCGTCGAGCAGGATCACGGAGTAGGGGCGCCGCCGCACCGCCTCGGTGAGCTGGCCGCCCTCCTCGTAGCCGACGTAGCCGGGCGGCGCGCCTACGAGGCGCGAGACCGTGTGCTTCTCCTGGTATTCGGACATGTCGAGCCGGACGATCGCGCGCTCGTCGTCGAACATGAACTCGGCCAGTGCCTTCGCGAGCTCGGTCTTGCCGACGCCGGTGGGGCCGAGGAAGACGAACGAGCCGATCGGCCGGTTCGGGTCCTGCAGCCCGGAACGCGCGCGGCGGAGCGCATTGGAGACGGCCTCGATCGCTGCGTCCTGACCGACGACGCGCTCGTGCAGGCGCTCCTCCATGTGCACGAGCTTCTCGACCTCGCCCTCGAGCAGGCGGTCGGTCGGTATCCCCGTCCACTGCGCGACGACAGCGGCGATGTCGTCCTCGTCGACCTCCTCCTTGACCATCGGCGCTGCCTCGGGCTCGGCGCGCTCGGACAGCTCGCGCTCGAGCTCGGGCAGGAGCCCGTAGCGGATCTCCGCGACCCGCGCGAGGTCGCCGCTCCGCTCGGCGCGCTCCGCCTCCATCCGCAGGTCGTCGATCTGTCTCGTGATCTCCTTGACGCGGTCGAGGAGGTCCTTCTCGTTCGCCCAGCGCCCGGCCAGCTCGTCGCGCCGGGCCTTCGCCTCCGCGAGCTCCCGCTCGAGCGGCTCGCGGGTTGCGGGCGCCTCCTTCGCCATGGCAGCGAGCTCGATCTCGAGCTGCGTCACGCGGCGCTCTGCCTCGTCCAGCTCGACGGGCGACGAGTCGATCTCCATGCGGAGGCGCGACGCGCTCTCGTCGACGAGGTCGATCGCCTTGTCGGGCAGGAAGCGGTCGGAGATGTAGCGGTCGGAGAGGACCGCTGCGGCGACGAGCGCGGCGTCGCGGATGCGCACGCCGTGATGGGCCTCGTAGCGCTCCTTGAGGCCGCGTAGGATCCCGATCGTCTCCGCGACCGAAGGCTCGCCGACGAGCACCGGCTGGAAGCGGCGCTCGAGGGCGGGGTCCTTCTCGATGTGGGTGCGGTACTCGTCGAGCGTCGTCGCGCCGACTGCCCGCAGCTCTCCACGGGCGAGCATCGGCTTCAGCAGGTTGCCCGCCGAGACCGCGCCCTCGGCAGCGCCCGCGCCGACGATCGTGTGGAGCTCGTCGATGAAGAGGATGATCTGGCCCTCGCTCGAGGTGATCTCGGAGAGAACCGCCTTGAGCCGCTCCTCGAACTCACCGCGGTACTTCGCGCCTGCGACGAGTGCGCCGACGTCGAGTGCCCAGACGCGCTTGCCCTCGAGCCC
>Ga0105243_10004961_pt1 | contig 10429 bp, 10 predicted proteins | sample KBSM34metaG_FD_81525 | JGI IMG/M metagenome (GOLD analysis project Ga0105243, IMG submission 81525) | Miscanthus rhizosphere microbial communities from Kellogg Biological Station, Michigan, USA - KBS M3-4 metaG | ecosystem: Host-associated > Plants > Roots > Rhizosphere > Soil | place...
GCCATCGTCGTGGCCTTCGAGCAGGGCGAGGTGCGGCATCCCGTCATCGTCGGGCGCTTGCAGCCGCCACGCACCGGAACACCGGCGCTCGATGCACGCGTGGACGGCGAACGCGTCGTGCTGCAGGCGCGCGAGCGCATCGAGCTGCGCTGCGGGGAGGCCAGCATCGTGCTCACGCGCGCGGGCAAGGTGCTGATCAACGGCAACTACGTGCTCTCTCGCTCGCGCGGCGCCAACCGCGTCAAGGGCGCGTACGTCGGCATCAACTGAAGGGGCGTGCCATGTGGCAGCTCGACAACCGCACGCCCTACGCCGCCGAACGCACCTGGGTGCGCGACCGCGACGGGGCGGAGATCTGGCTCGTGGCTGTGAAGTGCAGCTTCGACATTTCGCCCGATGGCGAGACGAGCATCGCGCCCCAACAGCCGCCCGTCGCGCAGGCACCCGTCTTCATCGACGAGTCCGCGCCCCAGCCGAGCCTGCTCTACGAGATGGACCTGGTGCGCACCAAGCTGACGACCGACGTGCTGCTGATCGGCCATGCGCACGCGCCCGTCGGCGTGCCGGTGACGCAGCTCGACGTGGGCATGCGCGTCGGCCCTGTTGCCAAGCGGCTGCGTGTGACGGGCGACCGCGTGTGGCTGGGCGGTTCGCCGTCGGAGCCCGAACCCTTCAGCACGATGCCGCTGGTGTGGGAGCGCGCATACGGCGGTGTCGATCCATGGACGCGCGATGCGCCGAATCCGCAGTTCGACGTGCGCAACCCCGTGGGCACCGGCTTTGCGCTCGAGGCCGCGCATGCGGAGGGCATGCGGCTGCCGAACATCGAGTACCCGGATCAATGCGTGCGGACGTGGAGCGACCGGCCGGAGCCCGCGGGGTTTGGGCCGCTGTGCAACCACTGGCAGCCGCGGGCGGGGTTCGCGGGGACGTATGACGAAGCGTGGCAGCGAGATCGGTTGCCGCTGCTGCCGGTGGACTTAGATGATCGGCATTACCAGAGTGCGCCTGTGGACCAGCAGGCGCCACGGTTTCTGCGGGGTGGCGAGCCGGTAGTGCTGATTCATTTGTCGCCGCATGCGGCGCAGCTGAGCTTCGAACTGCCGCGGGTGGTGCTGGGACTGGAAACTTTCTTTTCGAATGGCGCGCGCCAGCGGCACGAGCCGCCGCGCCTGCACACGGTGATTGTTGAGCCCGATGCGGCGCGTGTGTCGCTGGTATGGCATAGCGCGTTGCCCTGTCACCCCAAGGTCCACAAGCTGGAGAAGACGCGCGTTTACGAAAAGCAGCTAGTTCGCCTGGGCGAGACACCTTCAGAGGATTTCGCATGAGCGGCGACGGATTGCGCATCGTAGGCTTGGGCGGTTGCACGCCGGTGGGGCGCGATGTTTTCGCGAGCGCTGCCGCTGTACGCGCAGGAGTCTGCGGTTTCGGCGAGCATCCGTTCGTGATCGATACCGCCGGTGAACCGATGCGCGTGGCCCGCGCAGCCTGGATCGATGCATCGGCTGACGTTGCAGACCGTTGTGCCGCGCTGCTGCTGCCGGCTATCGACGGTGCGCTGCGAGTGCTATCCACGGCCGACGACGTATCGGTGCGATGCGGTCTCGCGCTGGCGCTGCCGCCCACGCGTCCGGGCCGGCCCCACGACCTGGCCGGTTCTTTGTTGGCGTGGGTGTCGCGCCGATATCCCGGGCGCTTCGGTACCGCGCGGGCCTTTGAAGCGGGCCACGCTGGCGGACATCTCGCGCTCGAGGCGGCCGTGCAAGACTGCTTTGCTGGTGCCGTCGACGTGTGCCTCGTCTGCGGCGTCGATTCCACCCTGGCACCAGAGACGCTCGAATGGATTGAGGCATGCGGGCAACTCCACGGCGGAGGTGCCGACAACAATGCATGGGGCTTCGTGCCTGGCGAGGCGGCTGGCGCGCTGCTGCTGGCTTCGCGGGACTTCGCGCGAGCGCGGCAGCTCGACGCCTGGGGTGAAGTGGTGGGGATTGGCGTCGCCCAGGAAGCCCATCTCATCGGGACCGGTGAGGTGTGCGTGGGCGATGGCCTGAGCGAGGCCTTCGAACAGGCGCTCGGGCGATTGCCCCCGGAGGAATGCGTACACAACGTTTTCTGCGACCTCAACGGCGAACCCTATCGTGCCGACGAGTACGGCTTCACGGTGCTGCGAAAGGGTGATCGCTTCCGAGCGGCCAGCGATTTCGTCGCCCCGGCCGACTGCTGGGGTGATATCGGCGCAGCAGGCGTTCCGTTGCACATTGCCATCGCCGCGATCTGCCATCGCAAGCGCTACGGCAAGGGGCGATGGTCGATGGTGTGGGCCAGTTCCGCGTCGGGCGAGCGGGGTGCCGCATTGATCTGCGCGATGGACTTCGGCGAGGAATGAATCATGCCGGTCTCCATCAGGGTCAACGGCACGAGCCTGTCGCTAGTTCACAAGTTCAGCACAGGTGTCAGCATCGCGACCATTCCCGATGTCTGCAAGACCCCGAGCCCAGGCGGGCCGGTGCCGGTACCCTACCCCAACATCGCGAACTCGATCACGCTAAGCAACGGCACCTCCACCGTCAAAGGCGACAAGGCGATGGCCGCCAACAAGGGCTCGAAATTCGCGCTCTCGAACGGCGACAACGCGGGCGTGGCCGGTGGCGTGAAGTCCAGCACCTTCATGAAGGAGGCGACATGGATTCTCTATTCCTTCGACGTGAAGATGGATGGCAAGAACGCTACCCGCCTTACGGACAAGATGTTCCACAACGCGGAGAACGCCGCCAACCTAGGCGGTGTGCTGCAGAACCCAGTGATCGTCGCAGCATTGGGGCAGGAACTCGGGGATCAAATCTGCACTGCCATCTGCGATACGCGTGACGAAGCGGACGAGGGCACGATCCCGTCGAAGAAATACCCAACCCTCCAGTCCCGCGTGGCGAGCAAGCTCAGCAGCGGATTTCCACTCTACAAGCCGAAGAAGCTCGACCTGTTCGTCGAGATGACCTGGAAGATCGCCAAGCGGGTCGGCGGCACTTTCGTCGGCATCATGTCGGAAGGGCGGGCGTTGTCGAATGGCTTGCCGGCACCGGGTTCGTTGTTTCGCGGGCTGGCGGCTGGACGCGGTGCGCCGGGCACTACTTTTCGGCCTGATTTCACGGTCTTGAAGGATGCGGCCAAGCCGGCGAATTTCGACAACGTCAAGAGTTTCGTCGAAGTCAAGTTCAAGGGCGACACGCCCACGGCCAATCAACAACTGGCCAAGGAGCGGCTGGGGGCGAAGAATGCGGGCAAATACCAGCAGATCGAAGAATCGGACTGCGCTTGCGATTGAATGCGGTCCACCTATGCAAGGAAGCAAAGAATGAACGACACGATCCTTGGCGACGGCGCCAGCACGGCCATGCATTTTCGACCGTGTCTTGAAATCCTGGTGTTCTGCACCGTCCCTCGCGCCGCGTTGGCGCCTCAGTTCATAGAGTTTCACCGTGCCTTCTGCGAACATCACGGTCAGGCACTCGGCTGGTACAAGACCAACGTAATGAAGACTGCGAAGCGTCTCGTCGGTCCCGCCAATGATCAGGTGGCACAGATGTTGGGTGACAGGAAGGCGCTCGCGAGCTACCTGCTCGGGGTGGAGCAGCACTCCGGTGTGAGCGCGGCCGACTATGCGTTGCCGTCGTTTCAGTTTTTTTCCGAGGAAGACCTGAGCGACCCTGACGACCGCGTGGTGCGGCACATGCTGCGCATATGCCTCCCGCTCGACGAAGCCAATGTGCCCGATCGAACAGTCGAACGAGTGCTGGGCCTGCTGGCACTGGTTGATTTCGACTCCGGTTATGGCGGATTCTCCTACTACTGGAACACCGGTGATGGCGAGGCAGAGCGCGAGCTCGAACGCGCCAACCGGGGATGGCTTACGCGTTATCCGGGGCTCGCCTACGGCAAGCCACTCGGTCTTTTCAGCTTTGCCGACCTGGGCATTCTCGGAGTGAGCTGGTTGACCTTTCTCGGCAAGGCCCGCGCTGCGGAAATGGGGGGCATCAACGCGCTGGCCTCGGCATTGCCGCCTCCGATCAATGTGCAGGCCATTGCAAACGATCGCGGCTTGCTGATCCGCGCCAGCACGCAACCTGAGCTGGGTGATGTCAATCGGGGGCACGCGTTGCCGGCGTATCACGCGGTCGGCAAGGTGCTCGCGCCGCTGCGCGTGCCGGATGACTGGATCGATAACCTGCTCGTCACTGGCATGACGCCCGAAGAATCACAAGCGTGGTACGCGCGATTCTTCGGCGAAGAGGATTGAGCCGCATGCTGACCTTCTCCGTGGCTACCCGCGCCGATGCTGCCGTCGTCGTGCTCGACTTCGTGCGCGTCGTCGCGCGCGACTTCGCCCGCGCGATGCAGTTGGGCTTCTTCGGCCCCGGTGTCGCGGCGGTGCCGGTAGTTGTGCAGCTGGCGTCGCCCACGCTGGTGCTGGTGCACATGCATACCGATGCAATTCATCCGGCGGTGCTGCGAATTTTGCGCGGCATGTGCGAATGGGGGCGGCTTGCGCGCGATCTGCCGTTGCGGTGGCTCGGCCCGGCCGGGCAACAGGCCGGGGCAACGGCGATCGGTGAAGCTGCCTCGGCTCTCGCAGCCAAACCGCAGCAAGCGTTCATGCTGCAACGTCCCGACTTCGTGGGTTTCGGCGAACAACTGGTGGTCGTGCTTAACCTGGATGCGCCACCCGATGAGCAGCAATCAGACCTGCTCGATGCAGGCTTCGAATGCTGGATCGCGCTTATGCAAGGCGGCCTGCCGCCGGAACCGTACCTGCCGGGTGAATCCACCGTTGGCGCCACGCAGACGATGCGGATCGGCAGTACCACCTGCCAATGGTTTCTCGAAGGCGTGATAGCTCATGAGGCCTGCCTCGACCTGCTTACCCACTTCCTCGTGGCGCATGCCGACGCATTGCGGATTCGCGACGTGGAGATCGAAGTATGAGCGGCGCCGCGCCTGTGATCGAATCCATCCTCGCCGAGCACGCCGACGAAGCCTCCTTTCTCTGGCTCCAGCGCACCAGCGCAGTCCACGCCCCCAACTACTCGCCCCAGCAATTCGCCGACCTCGACGAACGCCTCGCCGCCCATATCGACGGCCTGCGCGTCGCCGGCGAAGAAGGCTGGCTGCATGCACTGGCCCTCATCGACAACGAAGGCCCCGAGGACTTCTTCGTTGCCGCCGTGCTCGCCATCGAAGCGGTCGACAGCCGTTTCGACGATCTGGTCGAGCGTGCAAGAGAAGACCTGCCCGAGGTCGTGCCCGGCCTGATCTCCGCGCTCGGCTGGGTCGAGCCGAAGCATCTGGGCGGCCGCGTCAAGGCTTTGCTCGACGATGCCTCGCCGTTGCGGCAGAAGCTCGGCGTGGCGGCCTGCGCGCTGCATCGGCGCGACCCGGGCGCGCTGCTCGGCGAACTGCTCGCGAGTGCGCCCGACAGCGTGCGCATCCGCGCGCTGCGCGCAGCCGGCGAACTGGGCCGTGCCGACCTGTTGCCGCAAGCACAGTCGCTGCTGGGCGAGGCCAAGCCCGAACTGCGCTTCTGGGCCGCGTGGGCGGCGGTACTGCTCGGCGACCGGGCGCAGGCGCTCGATGCGCTCGCCGCCTTCGCGCTGAAGAGCGGGCCGCGCCAGCCGCGCGCATTCCAGCTCGCGCTGCAGGCGATGGAGATCGCCCCCGGCCATGCGCTGCTGCTCGACAGCGCCACGCTGCCCGGGGCGCAGCGCCTGCGCATCATCGGCTCGGGCTTCATCGGCGACGCGCGCTACGTGCCCTGGCTTATCGAGCAGATGACGCAGCCGGCCACGGCGCGCATCGCGGCCGAGGCCTTCGTCACCATCACGGGCGTGGACTTCAACCTCGCGCAGATGGAGGTCCCGCCGCCCGACGGCTTCGAGGACGGCCCGACCGAGGACCCCGACGACGACAACGTGGAACTGCCCGAGGACATCGCGTTGCCGTGGCCCGACGTCGACAAGATTCGCGCGTGGTGGCAGAAGAACGGCGTGCGCTTCACCCCCGGGACGCGGCTCTTCATGGGGCAGCCGCTCTCGCCCGACAGCTGCACGGGCGTGCTGCGCCAGGGCTTCCAGCGCCAACGCGTGGCGGCCGCGCTGCACCTCGCGTTGCTCGACGCGCGTGCGCCGCTGTTCGCGACCAGCGCGCCGGCGTGGCGGCAGCAGCGCTGGCTCGGCGACGGCATACCTCTTTAGGCGAGATTGCCAAGGTGCCGGCCGGAATGAATACTTCCCTCGAGTTGTTTCGCTCGCGACGGGCGACAGGGGCCGATTCATGATCCATATCGCTGTCATCACCCGGCAAGGCGCTCCGGCGGGGCAGTCCATCGCCGCGGACTTCGGACCCAATGGCGGCACCATCGGCCGCGCCGACACCAACACGCTCGTGCTCGTCGACCCCGACCGCACGGTTTCGCGGGTGCACGCCCAGGTGCTGTGCCGCGACGGGCAGTACTTTCTCATCGACCGCGGCAGCAACCCGATGCAGTGCAACGGCGTGTCGCTGGGCTCGGGCAAGGAGGTCGTGCTGGCCGATGGCGCACGGCTGGTGGTCGGCAGCTTCGAGCTCGCGGTGCGCGTGACGGCCGACGCCGCGCCGCCGTCGCCGGTCATCCCGAACACGGTGCTGGGCGGTCCTTCCGCCGCCGCGCCGGCAGCAACTGCGGCACCGTCGAGCGACGACCCCTTCGCCGACCTGCTGGCGGGCCTCGCGCCGCCGGCCGCGCCGGCTGCATCTGCGCCGGCGTCCGCTCCCGCTGCAGCACTGCCCGATTCGCTGCTGTTCCCCGACCCGATGGAAAGCGGCTCGCGCAACGCGCAGGCCGCGCAGATCGATCCCTTCGCAAACCTGCTCGGACCCACGCCGTCGTCCGCGCCCGCGGCCGGCCTTGGCGCGCTCGACGATTTCTCCGACCTCGGCGCACCCCCGCACGGCAAGGCCGCGGGCATCGACGAGCTGTTCGGCGGCATGGGCGGCGGTGGCGGCATCGGAGGCGATCCGCTCGCGCTGTCGCCGCTGGCCGATCCGCTGCTGCAGCCGAACACCGCGTCCAATGCCGATCCGCTGGCGGCCCTGCAGCAAGCGGCGCCCCCCACGCCCACGCCGCGCTCCGACCATCTTCCGATCGACCAGTTCGGCTTCACGCCGCCGAAGGCGATCACGCCGCCTTCGGCGCCATCGCCGCAGCCCCAACCGATGGCGCAGTTCGACGACGTCACGGGCCAGCCGATCCGCATCAGCGGCCCCGAGGGCTCCGCCAGGCCGTTCGAGCCGCCCGCGCCCGTGGCTCCTGCCGCGTCGCCGCGGCCGGCCCCGCGCCCCGCAGCGCCCGCGCGCACCGCCACCGACGACGAACTGCTCGCCGCCTTCCTGCGCGGCCTCGCCAGCACGCACCAGCCGCCCGAGATGCTCACACCTGGCCTGATGGAGCGCATCGGCGCGATGCTGCGCAGTGCCACCGAGGGCACGCTGCAGCTGCTGCTCACGCGCCAGGAGTTCAAGCGCGAGGTGCGCGCCGAGGTCACGATGATCGCGTCTCAGGCCAACAATCCGCTGAAGTTCTCGCCCACGGTCGAAGTGGCGCTGGCCCATCTGCTGGGCCCTGGCGTGCGCGGCTTCATGCCGCCCGAGGCCGCGATGCGCGATGCCTACAACGACCTGCGCGCACACCAGTTCGGCGTGATGGTGGGCATGCGCGCGGCGCTGGCCCATGTCATCGCGCGCTTCGAGCCGGCGGAGCTGGAGAAGAAGATCAGTGCGAAGTCGGCGCTCGACGCGCTCTTCAGCGCCAACCGCAAGGCCAAGCTCTGGGACCAGTTCGTGTCGCTCTACGGTGGCATCGCGAGCGAGGCGGAAGACGACTTCCACAGCCTCTTCGGCAAGGCCTTCCTCGAAGCCTACGAAGAGCAGATGGCGCGCCTCAAGTCCGAAGCCTGACGACAACTACCACCGCATCACCCGCGAGGCACCCGCTTGGAAATCGAAATCGTCACGCTCTCCCGCCAGGGCGGCCGCACCTACAACGAAGACGTCCACGGCCACTGGCACGACGAGCGCTATGTCGCCTGCCTGGTGGCCGACGGCGCAGGCGGACATGGCGGGGGCGACGTGGCCGCGGCCACCGCGCGCAGCAGCGTGCTGGGCGGCTTCTCGGCTGCGCCGGGGCTCGACGAGCCCACGCTGCGCCGGCTGGTGGAGCAGGCCAACGTCGACGTGGTGGCGCGGCAGGCCGAGGGCGGCAAGCTCGCGGGCATGCGCTCGACCATCGTGTTCGCGGCCATCGACCTCGAGGACCACGCGCTGGCTTGGGTGCACAGCGGCGACAGCCGGGCCTACCTGTTCCGCGGCGGTGCCATCGTGGCGCGTACCACCGACCACAGCCTGGTGCAGCAGATGGTGGCCGGCGGCATGCTCGACGAGGAGGGCGCGCGGCTGCATCCGCAGCGCAACATGCTGCTGTCGGCACTGGGCTCGATCGAGGAGGCCCCCGACATCGCCGTGTCCGACCGCATGCGCCTGCTGCCAGGCGACGTGCTGCTGCTGTGCAGCGACGGCGTGTGGGAGCCGCTGGGCGACGAGCGCCTGATCGACACGCTGCACGCCTCGCGCACGCCCAGCCAGTGGACCGAGCTGATCGACGCGCAGGTGAAGGCCAACGCCAAGCCGGGCCACGACAACTACACGGCGCTCACGCTGTGGGTGATCGAGGATGAGAGCGACGATGCGACGCGGCTGCTGCCAGAGAGCGTTGCGTCGGCCGACTGACTCTTGAATTGCTTCGAACAAAAGACAAGGGCCTGAAGCGCCGTCCATCGGACGATCGCTCCAGGCCCTTGGTTGTTGCCGAGGGCGGGGCGGAGACTCAGATGCCGCCCGTGACCGGAACCCTCGCGGGTGCGCCGTAGGCGTACTTGCTGGCCGTCTTCTTGACCCGCTTCAATGCGCTGCGCAGCAACAGCGGCATGTCTTCCCGGTTGGGCAGGTTGGTGTAGTTGTCGATCCCCTGTTCCTTGCAGAAATTGGCGCAGCCGTTGTTGAGCAGGTCGAGCGCGTAGCGCGACTGGCTGATCGTGCTGGATGTGCCGGGGTCCCGGAACGGGTCGAAGATGCCGTCCGCCAGGACCTTGCGCCCGGTCGCAACCATCTGCTGCTGGAAGTGCGTGATGTGCTTCTGCGTGACCGGTCCGTAGTAGCCGTCCACGGCGATCACTTCGGTCTGGCCGGGCGGCGGGTCGAAGTCGTGGTTGAAGCCCATCAGCTCATAGTAGAAGATCTTGAACAGCGCCTGTACCAGCATCACGTCTTCACGCGTGTTGGAGCCGATCCGGCCGACCGACCAGTCGATGTTGTAGGTGGTGAGCAGCGCGCCGCTGTCGCCAATGGTTGGGGTGCTGAATGCCATCGCATTGCTCCGGTGGAGGATACGCAAAGGAAGCGGACCGGGCGCGGCAGCCGCGCCTGATTCCGCACTCGACGAATCCGCCGTCCGTCAGCGCGTTTCGGTGGTCGGCACGTTCCAGCCGAACTTCACTTCGCCGCCCGCTGCACCCTTGTCGTCCTGCGCCTTGTAGGCGAACTCGATGTCCTTGAACGAGCACGACACCTGTTCCTGCACGTCGCCGCCCTGCGCGCCGCCGGGGGCCACGCTGGAGATGAAGACTTCCTTCAGCGTGACCTTGAGGTACTCCTGTTGGCCTTCGCCCGACTTGCGGCAGGTCATGATCATGTCCTTGAAGTGCTTGCCGCCCACGCAGTTCTTGGCCAGCACCGGGGAGGCCTTGTCGTAGGCGTGCACGAAGTGGAAGTCGCCAGGCGTGGCCTTGCCCTTGCCGGAGCCGCCGCCCGAGCCCGCGCCCGAGGCGTTGCTCACGTTCCACGACCACGACGAGATCTCGATCTCGTCCTTGTGGTCCTTGTGGGAAGACTCGCCCTTGACGCCGTCGAGCTTGATGTGAAAGTCAGATGACATGTTCCTACTCCTTGGAACCCGATTTGCGTTCGGGCGGTTGATGACTGGGTTGAAGACGAAGGCTGCCGGCGGTTTGAAGACACGACCGATACGCGGCAGCTACAGAGAGAACGAAACGGAATCGGGAATTTCAAGAAAACCCGCGGGACTTTTCAGGTGCCGCCCTTGGCCGAAGGCAGCTTCGACACCAGGCGCAGCGAGACCGTGAGGCCCTCGAGCTGGTAGTGCGGGCGCAGGAAGAACTTGGACGTGTAGTAGCCCGGGTTGCCTTCCACTTCCTCGACGATCACCTCGGCGGCGGCCAGCGGCTTCTGGGCCTTGGTGGTTTCCGACGAGTTGGCGGGGTCGCCGTCCACGTAGTTCATGATCCATTTGTTGAGCCAGCGCTGCATGTCCTCGCGCTCC
>Ga0105243_10004963_pt1 | contig 10425 bp, 12 predicted proteins | sample KBSM34metaG_FD_81525 | JGI IMG/M metagenome (GOLD analysis project Ga0105243, IMG submission 81525) | Miscanthus rhizosphere microbial communities from Kellogg Biological Station, Michigan, USA - KBS M3-4 metaG | ecosystem: Host-associated > Plants > Roots > Rhizosphere > Soil | place...
AGCCGATCCGAGTGCTCGCGCGCGAACTCCCGCGAGATCTCGTCGAGCGCCCCCATGCGCTTCACCGCAACGAGGAACGCCTCGTCGGTCGCGAGACCCGCGTCGGTCAGCACGGCCACCTGCTCGCGCAGGTGATCCTCGAGCTCCGTCACGTCGACGGCGTGAATCGCCTGCCGGCGGCGGAGGAAGCTCCGCCACTCGTCGATCTGCGCCTCGAGCGACACCGCGTGGCCCGGGGTCGCCATCGTCAGGCGCCCGCCGGCAGCGGGAAGGCCGAGGCGGGGTGACCGGACGGCTCGAGCATCCGCCAGATACCCCGCAGCGTCGCGTCGACCGCCTGCCACTGCCTGCGCTCCTCCGCGAGCTGGGCGCGACCGCGCGTCGTGAGCCGGTAGTACCTGCGACGGCGGCGGCCCGTCGAGACCTCCCATCGAGCCTCCACGTGGCCGAGGCGCTCCAGCCGGTGGAGGACCGGGTACAGCATCCCGTCCGTCCATGCCATGCGCCCGCCGGACAGGTCTCGGACGCGCTGGAGGATTGCGTAGCCGTAGCTGTCGCCCTCGGCGAGGATCGCGAGGACGATCGGCGTCGAGGAGGCGGCCACGAGATCCTTGTTGATCTCCACGTGCTCAGCCTGCCTCGCATGTCAGTGCGGCGGAGTACATAGCAGCATCATACATAGCGTCGTTAGGTATTAAGGGCCGGGCTACCTGACGACGAGGCCGACGGCTCAGCGTCGCGTGGTTCTCATGCGAGCCACCACACGAGCAGCACGGCGGCGACAACGACGCCCGCGACGAGCCAGATCCCGGCAGCGACCGTGCCGAGGACCGCGAATGGCGTCCCGGCCCATCGCCCGCGTTCGACCGCCGTCTCGACCGACTCGCCGTCCGACCGGGTTGTGGGCGACTCGTTCTCGGGCTCCATCAGCGGCCTCCTGTTCGTTTGCGGGATCTGTACCCGCCCAGGCTCGACACACAAACGCGCCCCCGGCGGCCTCTATGCTTCCCTCGATCGAGGGAGTCGAACGGCGGGCGTCACCCGATACAGGGAGAGCGTCCCTCGATGGGTGACGATCGGATCGACAACGGCGGGAGCTCCGATGGAACTGGATCTGCAGGGCTGGAAGGTGAAGCTGGCGCTCGTCGCGCTCGTGGCGCTCATCGTCGCGGTGCCGCTCGCGCGCGCGTCCCATTCCAACAAGAGTCGCGCGGACGACTGGCGTCGGCGGGCCCTGGTCGCCGAGGAGGCCGTCGCAGGACTCCAGGTCGTCATCGTCGACCGGAGCCGGGCGCTCAACCAACGGACGATCCAGGCAAACCGCCTCGCGACGGAGCTCGACTCCAACGGTCTCGCGCTCAGGCAGTCGAAGAGCAGCATCGGGTCCTTGAGCCGGCGGCAGAAGGCGCTCGCGAGCGAGAACGCGCGAGTGAGGCGCGCAAACGGGAAGCTCGATGCCCGTGCGGCTGCCCTGCAGCGGCTCGGCCTGACCTTGAATGCGTGTACGAAGGATCTCGCGAGCGTGGTGGCCGCGCCTCCGGCAAAGCGGAAGGCTGCGATCTCGGACAGCCGTGCGCGGCTCGACGCCTGCCGCCGGGCGACGGCGAGCTTCGACGCCTATCTGGAGCGCCCGCGGTGATCCTCGGCGCCGGCTGGGCGTTCCTCGGCTTGATCGCGGTCGGAATCGCCGCGGTCGTGCTCACGCCGAGCATCGGTCTCCTCGTCGTGGAGACGCCCAACGGGAGCGACGTGCGTCTCGACGCGCCCGCGCTGGTCGAGGTCGACCAGGCCGTCGAGGCTCGCGGCGGCACGGTCGCCGCCGTGTCGCTCGCCCGCGCCAGGCGCGAGGTGCGCGCGCGGATGCTACGGATCCGGAACGCCGGGTGCGATGGCGTCAGGTCGGGGTCGGGTTTTGCGCTCGACTCGAGACTTCTGGTCGCGGATCGCGAGGTCGTCCCCGGTGCGACCGCTCTCCGGGTCGCGGCGCGCAAGGCGCATGCGCGGCCCGTCGATGCGAAGCGCGTCTTCGGGCTCGGGGAGCTCGTCGTCGCCCACGTCGGACGCCGCCTCCAGCGTGTGCTTCCGCCCGCGCCGAAGACCGGCTCCGGCGCGTCGGTCGCGATCGTGGGCTACCCGCTCTCGGCCAAGCCGCGCCTCGTCCCGGGAGTCGTCGTCGACAGCGTCGCGGGAGCCCCGTTCGGCGTCCGCGGTCGGGTGATGCGCGTTGCGTCGGGGCTTCGCCGCGACGAGCCCGGCGGTCCCGTGCTCGACGCCAAGGGACGGCTCGTCGCCGTCGCGTTCACGCACGACCCGGGGACAGGTCTCGCCGTCGCCGTGCCGATCGGTACCCTCCGCGCGCTCGTCGCCAAGCGGGCTCTCGACGCGCTGGCGCCCTGCAACAGGGCCTAGTCCGCGACAGAGCCGCGGGGCGCGGACGTGGCGGGCCCAGGTACCGTCACGGGTACGGCTCGGTGTCGAGCGCGAATCGCACCCGACGCGACCGGAGAGCTTCCATGAGCGCACCCGCGTGCACGCATCTCGACCAGGTCCGGGTCACCGAGCTCCCGTCCTCGATCGCCGGGTGCGAGGAGTGCCTCGCGACCGGCAGCACCTGGGTGCACCTCCGCATGTGCACGACCTGCGGGAAGATCGGCTGCTGCGACTCCTCGCCCAACCGCCACGCGAGCCGTCACGCGCGTGACGTCGGGCACCCCATCGCCCGCTCCGCGGAGCCGGGCGAGGACTGGAGCTGGTGCTACGTGGACGAGGTCGCGCTCGCCCTGACGGGCGACTAGAGCGCCCGGCAGGGGAGGGCCGGCAGCCCTCCCCGTACCGGCACGCTCGTCGTTACGGCTCGAGCACCACCCGGGCGACGACCCGTCCGGCCTCGACGTCCGCGATCGCCTCGTTCACCTCGGCGAGCGGCCTGATCTCCCGCGTCACGGTCGTCCGACCCGCGGCATGGAGCTCGAACACCTCACGCAGGTCCGTGCGCGTGCCGACGATCGAGCCGACGACGGTGATGCCGTTGAGCACGGTCTCGAAGATCGGCAGCCTGACCTCGTTGTCGGCGGGCAGAGCGACGAACACGAGCGTCCCCCCGCGGCGCAGCGATCCGAACGCCTGCTCGAAGGAGCGCGGCGAGACGGCAAGCGCAATCGCCTGATCGGCGCCGCCGAGCTTCTGGATCGCCGCGACGGGGTCTTCGTTCGCGGCGTTCACCGTGAACTCGGCTCCGAGCTTGCGCGCAAGCTCGAGCTTCGTGTCGAGGAGATCGACGGCGACGACGCGCGCGCCGGCGATGCGCGCGTACTGGATCGCCATGTGGCCGAGCCCGCCGACGCCGAACACCGCGACGAGGTCGGACGAGCGGGTCCCCGCGACCTTGACCGCCTTGTAGGTCGTGACGCCGGCGCAGGTGAGCGGGGCGGCGTCGAACGGGTCGATGCCCTCCGGCACCTCGACGACGTAGCGGCCGTAGGCGACGGCGTACTCGCCGAACCCGCCGTCGATCGAGTAGCCCATGTTCTTCTGCTCGAGGCAGAGCGTCTCCCACCCCGAGACACAGTGGTCGCAGGTGCCGCAGGCGTAGCCGAGCCACGGCATCGCGACCCGGTCGCCGAGTGCGACCTCGGTCACGCCCCTGGCAAGCTCGCGCACGATGCCGATGCCCTCGTGGCCGGGGACGAACGGCGGGGCCGGCTTCACCGGCCAGTCGCCGTGCGCGGCGTGGATGTCGGTATGGCAGAGGCCCGACGCCTCCACCTCGACCAGGATCTGCCCCGGATCGAGGGCGGGGCGCGGGATCTCGTCGATCGTCAGTCGCGACGAGAAGTCATGGACGACGGCGGCGCGGTAATGGCCGGGTGGCGACCAGAGCGCGGGCGTCGCGTGCGCGCCGAGGGCGCGTTCAGTCGTGTCGATGGCAGCCATGGAGACTCCCTTCGTCGAGATACACCGTTCGTGCGGTGTCCCGAGCATCGCCGCCGCTCCGGGTCGCCACATCGGGATCGACCCCGGTTCCGCATGCGGGAAACTGCGCAGTCGCGGCGCTGCGGCGTGGTCAGAGGCGGGTTGGGGCGAGCCGGCGCAGACGTTCCCAGACGGGCCGGAGGAGCGGGTCCGACACCCGGGAGGCCGAGGTCACGAGACGCTCGATCCACACGGCGCCGGCGCGGGTGACGAGCACAGCCGCGCCGAGACCGACGGCGAGCCCGGCGAGAACGTCGCTGGGATAGTGCATTCCGAGCGCGATCCGGGAGAGCGCGATGAGCGTCGCGGCCGAGAGGAACAACGCTCCCACCCGTCCCGAGAACGCCAGGACCGCGAATGCGATCGCGAAGGCGGCTGCGGCGTGATCGCTCGGGAACGACGGATCCATCGTCCGGGCCGAGAGCACGTGGGTCAGCGACGCGTGGGCGGTGAAGGGACGCGGGCGCTCCCACAGGTGCGCGATGACCTGGTTCGCGAGCAGTGCGATCCCGGCGGCGGCAAGCGCCGACGCCGAGGCGCGCTTCCAGCGCGTCGGGCCGTACGGTCGCGCCAGGAACCAGAGCCCGACGGTCGCGGCCGCGTAGAGCGGGACGGCGACGCTCGCGAGCGCGGTCACGGGGTCCTCGAGCCAGTCGTGCACGGCGACGGTCGAGTTCACGGTGTGGAAGAGCGTCCAGTCGATGCCCCCACCCTATGCGGGACGCTGTTGCGGTCGGGTTACACGGGTGCGCGGGACGCGGGATCGTGACATGGCGCACAGAGATGTGCCAGGGTGGGACCCCGACACCGCTCTCGCCGTGCGTGGGTTGGCCACGCCGCGATCGCGGGATGGACAGGAGGTACGCGTGCACGGTCGCATGGCGCGATACAGCTTCACGGGCGACGCCCACGAGATCGCCCGCGAGGCGGAGGACGGGATGCTGCCCGTCTTCCAGGCACAGCCGGGATTCAAGTCCTACTCGCTCGTCGTGAGCGACGACGAGCTCCTCTCCTTCAGTGCGTGGGAGACGCCGGAGAGCGCGGAGGCTGCGAACGCCGCCGCCGCCGACTGGATCGCGGCGAACATCGCCGGCCAGATCGAGCTCAAGGAGGCGCGTGTCGGCGAGATCGTCCTCGGCACCGCGCTCGGCGTGAGCACCCACGCGGGCGCCTCGGCCTGACGCCCGAGGTTCGCCGGGGGGCCCCGTCGCGACGGGCCTCCCGGAGCCCAGGCAGAGGCGATGCCGCTCCGGAACCGCGTGACGCCACTCGGCGAGTTGGTCGCCGATCCTGCGCGGGGGCTCGTCTACGGGAACCGCGGCTGCCTGCACGACGCGGACGGTCGGATCGTGCGTCCATTCCAGCTCCGGCGGTGGATCGCGTGCCGGCTCGCGTTTCGCGGGAGGCGACGTTCACCGCTCATGCAGCCCGGCCGCTACACGGAGCTGTTCTTCCTCGACGACGCGACCGCGCTCGCAGCGGGGCACCGCCCGTGCGCCGAATGCCGGCGCGCAGATTACGACCGGTTTGCAAGGTCCTGGCGCGAGCTCCACGGCGAGACCGGCGCCGAGACGATCGACCGCAGGCTGCATGACGAGAGGGTCGATCCGGCGACGCGAGGTCGCCGGCTCCACGAGGCGCAGCTGGACGATCTTCCCGACGGCGTGATCGTTCTCCACGACGGCTGCCCGAAGCTGGTCCTCGATGCGGAGCTCCTCACCTGGTCACTCGGCGGATACACCCGCCGCGAGCCCCGTCCGGACGGCCGGGCGACGCTCGTCACGCCTCCGTCGCTCGCGGCCGTGCTCGAGGCCGGATGGGCTCCCGAGGCGGTCCCCTTGCTGCACCCGACCACCGGCTGACGTGCGGCGGGTCGTCCCCGTGCGCAGCCCGACCTCCTCGGGCTCTGGTACCACTCCGCCGTGGCGTCGACCGCGCAGACCGGCTTCACCGTCTGGCTCACCGGCCTCTCCGGCGCCGGCAAGACGACGATCGGGCACGCGGTCGCGGCCGAGCTCGAGCGGCGTGGGCTCCACGTCGAGGTGCTCGACGGAGACGTCGTCCGGACGCATCTCTCGAAGGGGCTCGGGTACTCCCACGAGGACCGCGACACGAACATCGAGCGGATCGGCTGGGTCGCGTCGCGGCTCACGCGTCATGGCGCCGCCGTCGTCGTCGCGGCGATCTCGCCGTACGACGGGACGCGCAAGCGGGTCCGCGCGCTCGTCGAGGAGCAGGGCCCGTTCGTCGAGGTCTGGGTCAAGGCGCCGGTCGAGGAATGCGCCCGGCGCGACGCGAAGGGGCTCTACGCGAAGGCCTTCGCAGGCGAGATCACCCAGTTCACCGGGGTCGACGACCCGTACGAGGAGCCCGACGACGCGGAGATCGTCGCCGACACCGTCGCGCTCTCGCCCGACGAGTCCGTCGACCTCGTCCTCTCGGAGCTCGAGCGGCTCGGCGTCGTGGCGGCCGCGGCGCCCGCCGCCCACTGAGCCCCGGCCGCGCGGCTACGCGCTTCCCGTCGCGCGCGCGCAGGCTTCGAGCGCGACGACGCGATCGACGAGATCGAGCCCTTCCGGCCGGTGCGTGATCAGAAGCACCGAGACCCCGTCCGCCGCGTCGAGGACGTCACGCAGCAGGGACTCCGCGGTCGGGGGATCGAGGTGCGCCGTCGGCTCGTCGAGGAGCAGCACCGGCGCTTCCGCGAGCAGCGCTCGCGCGATGACGAGGCGCTGACGCTGCCCGCCCGACAGCCGCCCGCCGTCTTCCCCGACCAGGGTGTCGAGGCCGTCCGGCAGCGTCGCCACCCAGTCCAGGAGGCGGCCTCGCGCGAGCACCGCAAAGAGCTCCTCGTCGGTGGCGTCGGGTCGGGCGAGCCTGAGGTTCTCGCGGATCGTGGACGCGAACACGTGCGCCTCCTGACCCGCGAGGGCGAACGTGCGTCGAACGTCCTCCTGCCGGAGCGTCCGAACGTCGCGGCCGTCGAGCGAGACACGCCCCTGCTCCGGGTCGAGGAAGCGGAGCAGGAGGCTCGTGATCGTCGTCTTGCCCGCTCCGCTCGGGCCGACGAGGGCGACGCGCTCGCCCGGGCCGAGCTCGAAATCGAGGCCCTCGAACACCGGGCGCGGCTCGCCGGGATACCGCGCTGTCACCCCCTCGAGCGCGACGGTGACCGGCGGCCGTGGCGCTGGTGCCGGATCGGGCGGGTCGACGACCGCCGGTTCGCCGTCGACGAGCTCGAGGACGCGGCGCCCGGCTTCGAGCGTCGCGGTGAGGTCGCGCGCCGCGGCCGGGAGCGGAGCCACCGTCTCGAAGGACGACAATGCAAGCAGCGCGAGGGTCGCCACGAGCACCCGGTCGAGCGTTCCGGCGTCGTGCGCGGACACGGCGAGAGCGAGGACGGCGACCATCGTCGACCCCGCCACGGCGATCGCGGCGGCATCGGCGAGGCCGGCCGCGAGCGCATCGCGGCGGCCGAGGCGGACAAGCTCGGCGTCGGCCGCCCGCACGCGTCCCAGCGCCTCCTCCTCCCGACCGTACGCGACGAGCTCGGGTGCGCCGGCGAGCAACTCGACCAGCTCCGCGGTCAGCTCTCCCCGCGCCGCCGCCTGGCGGCGGCTTGCGCGGCGGACGAGCCGCGTCGCGAGCACCGGCACGGCGACGCCGCCGAGGACGAGCCCGCCCGCGAGCACCAGCGCCGCGGACGGCAGGAGGAGTGCCGTGGCGACCACGCAGCCGACGGCGACGGCGAGCCCGACGCTCGCCGGGCCGACACCGCGGAGGTAGAGGCCCTGGAGTGCGTCGACATCGCCCACCAGCGTCCGCAGCAGGTCGCCGCGCCGGTAGGCAGCAAGCCCGGCCGGCGCGAGCGGCTCGATGTGCTCGAAGACGCGTGCGCGAAGCGGGCCGAGCGTCCGAAGCGCAAGATCGTGCGACGCGAGCCGCTCGAGGTACCGGGCGAGCGGCCGCGCGAGGGCGAGGAAGCGAACGACGACGATCGTCGTCGTCAGGGCCAGGATCGGAGGATGCTCCGCCGCCCGGGAGATCAGGTACCCGGCGGTGGGGGGGAGGGCGATGCCGAAGGCGAGCGCCAGCGAGCCGATGCAGACGGCGGCCGCAACCCTCGCAGTCGGTGGGTCGGCGAGCGCCCACAGGCGACGGAACGTCGTCATGCCGCCTCCGCCGTTCGCTCGACCACGCGCCCGTCGGCGATCCGGACGACGCGGTCCGCGAGCGCCGCGAGTTCGGAGCGATGCGCGACGAGGAGCATCGTCCGCCCTGCCTTGAGCCGGCCGATTGCCTCGTGGACGAGCGTGGCGCTCGGCCCATCGAGATCGGCGGTGGGCTCGTCGAGGACGACGAGCGGCGCGTCTCGGAGGAACGCCCGGGCGAGCGCGATCCGCCTTCGCTCGCCGGCGGAGAGCGAGCGCCCCCCTTCGCCCACAAGGGTCGCGTAGCCGCACGGCAGGGCCGAGACGAAGGCGTCAGCGCCGGCGAGCACGGCCGCCTCTCGCACGTGCGCGTCGTCCGCGTCGGCGTCGCCGAGTCGGATGTTGTCGGCGATCGTCCCCCGGAAGAGAGTCGGACGCTGGGGGACGTAGGCGAGCCGGCGCCGCCACTCGACCGGTGAGATCGTCGCGAGGTCCTCCTGTCCGACGAGGATGCGGCCCTGGGAGGGCTCGGCGAAGCCAAGGAGTAGCGCCACGAGCGTGCTCTTGCCGCCGCCGCTCGGACCCACGAGGGCAAGCGTCTCGCCCGGGCGAAGCTCGAGTCCGACGGCCTCGAGGGCGTCTCGGTCGCGGCTCGGATAGCGGAACGAGACGCCGTCGAACCCGATGGCAGTCGACGAGAGATCGGGCACGGGGCCGTGCGCCGCCTCGGCCCCGTGGGGCTCGGTCAGGTCGAGCATCCGCTCCGCGACCGCAGAGCCGTCGGCGCTGGCGTGGAACTGCGCGGCGAGGTTCCGCAGCGGCAGGTAGAGCTCGGGCGCGAGGACGAGCACGGTCAGCGCGGGCTCGAAGCCGAGGTCGCCCTCGGCGAGGCTGATCCCGACCACGACCGCAACGAGCGCGATCCCGAGCGTCGCCGCGAGCTCCAGCACGGCTCCCGAGAGGAAGGCGGCGCGGAGCGTCCCCATCGTCGCGCGGCGGTAGGCGTCGCTGACCTCGACGATCCGCTCCGGCTGGGCGCTCCCGCGGTTGAACGCCCGGAGGGTCGGTAGCCCGCGTACGACGTCGAGAAAGTGATTCGCGAGCAGGCTCATCGCCCGCCATCGCTCGCGAGCGCGGCGCTCGGTGTAGCGGCCCACCAGCCACATGAACAGCGGAACGAGCGGGAGCGTGAGCAGCATCGTCCCGGCCGCGAGCGGGTCGACCGAGGCGGCGAGGGCCAGCACCGCGACGGGGACGACAACCGCGAGGACGAGCTGGGGCACGTAGCGGGCGAAGGTCGTCTCGACCGCGTCGACGCCTCCGACCGCCGCCGTCGCGATCTCGGCGCTCTCCGCGCCGTCCAGCGCGGTTGGTTGCGCGCGCAGCCTCGACTCGACGAGATCCAGGCGGAGCTGCGAGACGACCCCGGCGGCGGCCCGCCGGCCGGCGACCTCGAATCCCCACGCGGCGGCTGCCCGCGCCGCGACGACGGCGAGGAGAAGGCCGATCGGCCACGCCACCTCGCCGAGCGACGCGCCGCCAAAGGATCGTGCAGCGACGCGGGCGAGGAGCACGGCCTGCGCAAGGACGAGCAGGGCCGCGACGACGCCGATCGCCGCGTCGGCGACGAGCAGCGTCCTCGCCGCCCGTGCGCGTCGAAGAAGGCGCCTGTCGAGGGCGGGGACGGCTGCCATCGGACGCCCCATGATGACACTGGTACTCCCCTTCGGAACCTGAGATGCTCTTACGGTGAGCCGGGCGGACGCGCCGAACACGGGGCCGCCGCAGGCCGACGTGCTCGTGATCTTCGGGATCACCGGCGACCTCGCGCGGGTGATGACGTTTCGCTCGCTGTACCTGCTCGAGGCCCGTGGGATCCTCGACTGCCCCGTCGTCGGCGTGGCATTCGAGGACTGGTCGCTCGAGCAGCTCGTCGCCCGGGCGCGCACGTCGATCGTCGACACGGGCGAGGAGCTGGACGAGGCGGTGTTCGAGCGCTTCGCGAAGCGGCTCTCCTACTACCACGGCGACTTCAATGATGCGTCCACCTACGCGGAGGTCGCGAAGGCGATCGAGGGGAAGAGCACGCCGGTCTTCTACCTCGAGATCCCTCCGTCGCTCTTCGGGACCGTCGTCTCCGGTCTGGCGAAGGAGGGCCTCACCGCGAAGGGCCGTGTCGTCGTGGAGAAGCCGTTCGGTCACGATCTCGCCTCGGCCCGGGCGCTGAACGCCGAGCTGCACGCGTCCGTCGACGAGTCGCGCCTCTACCGCATCGACCACTTCCTCGGGAAGCTCTCGGTGG
>Ga0105243_10004971_pt1 | contig 10423 bp, 9 predicted proteins | sample KBSM34metaG_FD_81525 | JGI IMG/M metagenome (GOLD analysis project Ga0105243, IMG submission 81525) | Miscanthus rhizosphere microbial communities from Kellogg Biological Station, Michigan, USA - KBS M3-4 metaG | ecosystem: Host-associated > Plants > Roots > Rhizosphere > Soil | place: Michigan...
CGGGAACACGGCTTTGATGCCGTATGGCGCGCCCAGTGAATTGTTCAAGACGTAGTGACGCACAACTCCCTCACCGCCACGCGAGTGGCCCATCGTACCAACGCGGGTCAAATCAAATTTGCCGACAAACCTGGTTCCGAAGGGAGCACCGCCCGTCGTGTTGAAGCCATTCAGGATGTCGAGATGTTTCTGCATCAACTCTGCTCGTGCGAGAGCGCCGAGATCGAAGACGGAATTATCTACAGCATTGACGCCGTTTGCGCTCACCGAAACAACTACATAACCATTACTCGCGAGAGATTCGGCAACGTAATCGTATCCCTGAAAACTCGGGATCGGTTGGCTGCCGTTAGTTGTGCATGGCCACTGTAGTAATTGACTGCCACCTTTGAAGCACGTCGCGTGGCGACCGTGTAACAACACGATCACGGGGTATGGTCCAGCCAAAACAGTTGGATAGTGAATCGAAGCTCGCAACTCCACTGGCCCGGGGAAATCAGTTGGTTGAAATGCCGTGTCGCCGAAGTTGTATTCTTCGCGTGTGACGGCCAGTGGGCCGGGTGTTCCAGGATCCGGTACCTGTGCAAACGCTGTGTTGGTTGAGAGGGTGACGATAAGAAAGATAAAAAAGGCGAGGATGCGACTCGTTTTCATTGGTTTCCTCCTTCACGCTTTAGTTGGAGTCGCGGAGAAACGCTGACTCGCGCATCCTTATCTTCACCGTAAGAAACTGAGATCACGCCTCCTTCACGTATCAACAAACTGTCGAATGTGATGGCCGTGATCTGCGAGAGGGTTTCGTTCTCGATGCCGATCCCGGCAATTTGATCGTCGATCCAGATTACGGCCGGCATTGCGCGAACGGGGAATGGACCACCATGCACGGTGACTCGCCAGGCTTTGTCGACCACCGTTTGTTGGCCGTGCAGTTGGACAGTTTGAGGGTTCGGCAATTGTACTTCCTCTACGCGGTAGCCGGTTAACTTGAGCGCTCCGGTTGGTCGCGCCGACTTCGCCTCACTCACAATCTTGCCGGGCAGCGACATCAACTTTTTCATATTCGCGTTTCCTTGTGCGAAGGCACTTGCAAACAGAAGAGGTAAGACAACAAGCGTCATATATGCGCGCTTCATGACATGGTCTCCTTTTCAGCAAGCCTCTAAGAGAGAGGCGCAGCGGGGGAAGTCGATTGGAACGACTCTGAGCTGGGAGGTGAAAACTTTACCGGGCTGGAGGCCGATAAATTAATGGCAATCGCCAGTCCTGTCAAATTGGGCAAGGCGCTGCGGAACGTACTGTAGGGGCGGCCCTCCGTGGCCGCCCGGCGTGGAACTCGATCTCGGCCAACCGGCTGTGCCACCCAGAACGGAATTCCACGCCGGGCGGCCACGGAGGGCCGCCCCTACAGTTCGGTGAACAGTTCGTGAGGTGCCCGAGTTCGTGTATGGGATTGACGAAATGGGCGTTGAGTGTGGTTTTGGCCGAGAGAATTTATCGAAAACAATATCCGGCATGGGCCTTGCCGCAGGCGCTGGCAGCGCTACGCTGACTCCTTCAGCGAATACTGGCGAGAGGTACAGACCCATGAAACCGAAGTTAATCAACGACCCTTATCGCAATCCCTTTCACAATCGCTTCCACGTCCCAGTCCATTCGCGGCTTGATGAGATGCAGGCATACACAAGCATGGCCTGGCTGAACGAGAACAAGTTGGACCAGCAGTCCACCTCACAACGCGTTCGACACTGGGGACGCGCACTCTTTGGCGCCTTTGCCCTGCTCCTGCTCGTCGTCGGCTCCGCTGCCTGGTTGACGAATTGAAGCCATCGGTGCATAGAAGTAAGCTCAGGAAGTAAAACCTATGCACCCAACAACTCTGCGTGACAAGCTCTACGGTGTAATTGCTTTTCCAATCACGCCCTTCAAAGACGATCTGTCTCTCGATCTGCCCGGACTGCACCACAACATTTCGAAGTTGATTGAGCATCCGATCTGCGCGCTCGTGGTTGCGGGCGGAACTGGCGAGATGTATTCGCTCACGCCCGCCGAATACACGCGTGTGGTTGAGCTAACCGCGCTTGCCGTCGAGGATCGCGTGCCGGTGATCGCCGGCGTGGGTTTCAACCAGCGGCTTGGGATTGAGATGGCCCAGGCTGCTGAGAAGTCCGGCGCTGACGGCATCCTCATCTTTCCCCCTTACTACCCGCAGGCAGACGATGAAGGATTGTTTGAGTACTACCGCTCCATCGCCGCATCAGTGAAACTCGGAACGCTGGTCTACAGTCGCGACTGGGCGATTTTTACTCCGTCGATGGTAGAACGTTTGACTTCGATTCCGAATTTGATCGCATGGAAAGACGGTCACGGTGATATCCGGCGCTTGCAGACGATCATGAATCACGTCGGCGATCGTTTGCACTGGATTGGCGGCGCCGGCGACGACCTCGTTGCCGCCTACTACAGCACTGGAATCCGGACGTTTACGTCGAGCATCGCGACTGTAGCGCCGCTCCTGTCTCTAAAGTTGCACGAGTTGGCCGAAAGCGGTGAGCACGAAATGTTAACCGAGTTGCTCGACCGGTGCGTGATACCGCTCTATGCAATTCGCGCGCGGCGCAGGGGATATGAAGTGTCGACGATGAAACTGTTGATGGATATGGTTGGACTGAATGGTGGACCAGTGCGTCCACCACTCGTCAGCGTGAGACCGGAAGAAGAGGGCGAACTGCGCGCGATTGTTTCTGAGTGGGAGAAGTTTTTGTGAGTTTGTCGAAAGTCGTCAGGTGGGGACTTATTGGTCTGGGTGACATCTCGCGAAAGCGCGTCGCGCCTGCTTTGCGTGATTCTCCACTGTGCGAGCTCGTGGCAGTTAGCCGTGCACGAGCTGAACTCGCGGAATCATTCGCGCGTGAATTTGGTGCACGGCGATGGTGCGCGGAATGGCAGGATCTGTTGATGGATTACGAGATCGATGCGATCTACGTCGCGACGCCGGTGCATTTGCACGCGGAACAAACCATTGCCGCCGCTGAAAGAGGCAAACACGTGCTGTGTGAAAAACCGATGGCGCTCAGTGTGGCTGATTGCGATCGGATGATTGCGGCGTGTCGTTCTAACAACGTGAAGCTCGGCGTTGCTTACTATCGCCACTTCTATCCCGTTGTGCGACGTGTGAAGGAGTTGGTTGACTCTGGCGAGCTTGGCGTGCCGGTTGTTGTTCAGATTAACGCGTTTGAGTGGTTCGACCCCTCAGCTTCCGATCCGCGCGCGTGGTTGATTAAGAAAGATGTTTCTGGTGGTGGTCCGATGTTTGATTTTGGTTGTCATCGGATTGAGGTGTTGCTCGATGTCTTTGGCGAGGTGCGTGATGTTAAAGCGACGCTTGCTAACACGTTCTTCCCGTCGCGTGAAGTCGAGGACACAGCCACCGCACTCTTTCAATTCGAGCGCGGAACGTGTGGCACCCTAACCGTTACTCACGCCGCCCGCGAGGCGCAGGACACGTTCGATCTCTTTTGCACGCACGGCTCGATTCACATTCCGGTTCTCAATGAAGGGACGATGCGTTTGGTCACGCCGGATGGTGAGCGCATCGAAACACACCCCCACGCGCGGAACATCCATCAGCCGCTCATTGACGATTTCGCAGCCGCAGTTCTCGAAAACCGCGACCCCATTGTCACCGGCGAAATCGCCCGAGCCGTCGCGATCATAGAAGAAGAATTGAACGTACTGTAGGGGCGGCCCTCCGTGGCCGCCCGGCGTTGAACTCGATCTCTAGACGGCATAACACGATGGATCGCTAGGTGTGAACTCGCGCAACACGCCCGCGGCAAAGAACGGAATTCCACGCCGGGCGGCCACGGAGGGCCGCCCCTACAGTACGTCCTATCAATATAAAATTATTCAGCACGCAGGGCGGTTGAGGGATCGATGCGGGTTGCGCGCCGCGCGGGTACATAGCAAGCGATCAATGCCACGCCGGCGAGCAATAAGGCGACGTAGAGGTAGATGCGAAGATCAGTTGCCGTTGTCGTAAACCCAAACACTGAGCTGCCAATCAATTTTATTAACACCAAAGAACCCGCTAGTCCGATCATCAGGCCGAGCAACACATTCCGCATTCCCTGCGCGATGACCATTCTTAGTATCGTCTGCGCACTCGCGCCCATTGCCATTCTCACACCGATCTCGCGGCTGCGCTGCTTCACCATGTAAGCCACCACGCTATAAATGCCAACCGTGACGAGCAGCAAAGCCACAATAGCGAAGAGACTCGACAACACCGCTTGAAAACGCTGCTGCGCTGTAGCCCCTGCGATGATCGCCTTCATCGTGCGCATGTTGTAAACAGGCTGTTCACTATCGATCTGACGCACCTGCTCGCGAAGTGTTGCCGCAAGAGCTTCGGGTTGACTTGATGTACGCACCACCACAACCAGCCCGGGCATGCCGATGTAACCATACGGAAAATAAAAAGCGGGCGCCGCGTTTTGCTGTGAGCTGAGCGAGCGCACGTCGCCAACAATACCCACAATCTCGCCAGAAGGATTATTTGGACCAGGACGAAAACGCTTGCCAAGGGCGCTTTCGTTGGGCCAGTAACGACGAGCAAAGCTTTCGCTGACTATGTACTCGGGTGGTTGTTCAGCTCGATAGTGATACGAGAAGTCGTGGCCTTGTAAGAAAGGAATGCCAGTCGTATCGAAGTAGCGAGGTGTAACAGCGTGCGCCTCAGCCGATGATCGGATCTCCTTCGTTGCAGCATCAGCACCTTCAAGTGTGATGTCCAAATGCCAGGTGCTGATGGAAGCGGGAGGTTGTTCTCCTGCCGCGGCGTCGATCACTCCAGGAACTGCGCGCAACCGGTTAAGCAGTTGATCGAAGAAATTAACACACTGCTGGCGGTCGCCATATTTTGATCCCGGCAGACTGATCTGCATCGTAAAAACATTGTCGGGTGCAAAGCCCAATGGTGTCGCTCGCAACTGCGCGAGGATGTTTACAAGCAATCCTGCACCCACCAAAACAGCGGTGGCCATTGTGACTTCAGCCACTATCAACGCACCGCGCAGACGATTCGTCGATCGGCCACCACTGTCGTTTCTGCCGCCTTCTTTTAGTTTGTCCGTGAGATTTGCGCGGGAGGCTCCCCAGGCTGGAGCGAGTCCAAAAATTATTCCGGTGAGGGTAGTGATAAGAAAGGTAAAGCCGAGAACGCGAGCATCAATGCGCGACTCGCTCAGCCGAGCAATGTTCTGCACGCTCGCGGAGGTCAGCAGTTTGGTTCCGAAATATGCCAACCCCAGGCCAAGCATTCCTCCCAAACCCGCCAGCAACAGACCCTCGATAAGTACTTGTCGTGCTAAACGGCTTGGAGAAGCGCCGAGGGCGGCACGCATCGCCATTTCCTGTTGACGTGTCGTCGCATTAGCCAGCAGTAAATTCGCTACGTTTGCACACGCAATCAACAGCAACAAGTTGACGCCAACAAACAAACCCAGCATCGACTTGCGAACTTCCTTTGGCACGATCCAGTCGTAAAAAGTGCTCGCGCGCACCCGCCAGCCCGTGTTTGACTTTGCATTGTGTTGCTCGAGTCGTTGAGCAACAGTGTCCATATCTGAAGTTGCCTGATTAAAACTAACTCCGGGCTTGAGTCGTCCAAACACCTGCAAGTTGCGATTGCTTCTATCAGCGCGCCAGGGTTCTTTCTGTGGATCGATTACAAAGGGAACCCACAACTCGCGGTTTCCACCGAATTGGAATCCACTCGGCATTACGCCCACGACGGTGTAACTCTCACCATTCAGTTGGATCGTTTGATTGACTATCGATCGATCGCCGCCAAACTGTCGCTGCCAAAGCCCGTCGCTCAACAGCACCACACGATTGCTCCCCGGCTTTTCTTCGTCGGGAACAAAACTCCGGCCCAATGCCGGAGCGACTCCCAGCATTGGCACCAGATTGGACGTGACGCGTGCGGCCGCAACTCTCTGCGGTTCACCCCTGCCAGTGAGATTGAAAGTCGCGAGCTCCAATGCTGCGAGTTGTTCGAAAGAAGTTTGTTGGCGTTGCCAATCCTGAAAGTTCGGCACCGAAACGGGAGATTCCGCCTGGTTCTGTTTCAGGTTGTTCTCCCACAAACGAACGAGACGGTCCGGCTCAGAGTAAGGAAGTGGTTCCAGGAGTACGGCGTTGATAACTCCAAAGATCGTCGCGTTAGCGCCAAGACCAAGCGCGACGGTAACGACTATAGCCAAAGAAAACGTCGGATACTTCCGCAGCAGGCGGAAGCCATGTCGCAGGTCGTATAGTATTTGTTCGAACATGTTTCATGTTCTCCTATGACGCCCTGGGCCAGTACATTCCAACCTGAGTATTGAACATCTCTGCGTAGACGCACCTTGCTTCATGAGTTGATCGTGGCTTCCCTCTTCGACCAGACGTCCATCCTCGAGCACGAGAATACGATCGACGAGGGGCGTAACGAACAAACGATGAGAAATTACAACCGCAGTTTTATCTTCAGCCAGACTCATTAACTGCTCGAACAGCGCCTGCTCTGTTTGCGCGTCGAGGGAAGCAGTTGGTTCGTCAAGATAGACCACGTTTGCATCTCTGGAAGACAACACCAAAATTATCATAATCTGCCTTTGATGCGCTGAGCGATGTCGTTCAACTCTTCACGATCGGGACGGTCTTGATAATCTGGAGGGAGGTTCAATCCGAACCCATCGCCCGAGTAACGTGGGATGACATGTAAGTGAACGTGAAAGACCTCTTGCCCGGCAGCCACACCGTCAGCAAGAAAAAAGTTTATTCCTTCACACTTCACACCACATCTGCGTAGCGCTGCTGCGAGATGTTGAGCGACGCGGAACATTTGTGCCCCGTCCTCTTCATCTAAATCTGCTAGAGCAGGCGCGTGTCTGCGCGGAACAACCAGAGCATGGCCCGGATTGATCGGTTGAATATCCATGAACGCCACGCAGACGTTGTCCTGATGAATGACACTCACTTCCTGTTCGCCGGCTACGAGTTTGCAAATTACGCAATCGTTTTCACTCATAGATTAGTCGGAAGCCCTAAGCGCTCGAGCACAAGACGAAGCTTCACCGCATACTCCAGATTTGGTTTGTCTGTGCCCGTTTCGTCTTGCAAATTATACGTTGTCACTTCGCTCGACGAACCATCTTCGAATGTCACAACGACGATCTCCGGGTGATACATCTCCAAGCCCGGCTCGCTATACAGCGAATCGATCTCGTCGTCAGTCAGCGCGTACACCATCCCATAAACCTGTGACGACGGCTGTCGAACCAGCATCGCACGTTGACCAATCTTCAACTGGTAATCACGAACTACAGCCTTCCGAGGTTTGCGCGGCTCCACCCCCTTAGCCCGCAGCACGCTCTCGTCCATAAATAGCCCGTAGAAGAAAATGTCTTTCATAAGGTTCGTAAGAATCGATACGGGAATTTCTTAAATAGAAAAGCGGCAGAGCTTAAGCCCCGCCGCAGGTCATTAATCGCTGGTGCACCCGGCATGATTCGAACATGCGACCCCCTGATTCGTAGTCTGAAACATGTTCTTTTTGCCAGATTCCCTCAGTATCAAAAAGTTCTTATTCGTTAGCATTCTCCGCTGCATTATAATGGGCAGGTTCTTCTCTAGTATGCTCAGTTCGGAACAGTTGGCACACAACTGGCACACAAGAACCAATGGCTACTGAGCGTAATGTCTTACAAATGCCGGGATACCTAGCTGAGTCGCGGTTTCTCGCGCGCGGCTCATTTCTTCAGTCGATTCTTCGTCTCAGAACCAACGTTATTCAGGATCTCTGGAACGCCGTCTTTCCGGAATTCAAAGAAACAGTGCTGCGTCGCTTTCACTCACAAATCTTCTATGGTACGAGCCCGCAGAAGTATGAAAAAGACTCGCTAGAATTTCTCAAGACAACTAACGGTCGTGGCGACTACTTAGTACACCTTCTGCAACGAAGGTTAGCACCTACTCAGATGGACTTGAACTCGCCTGATCCTGTTCGGGACGAACTTTTTAGCTACGTGAAGGCACAGCAGTATGGCCATAACACCCTACTGGACAAAATTGACAAATGGACTCGATGGTGGAATCTAGACGCTGAATGGTGTCGAAATCACGTGCTCACTGTCGTGCGCAGTTGGTTGTTCAACCATGAACTTAGATGGGTAGGGGATTTTCCATCACGGCTGTTGCCTATTCAATCTGAAGGGTGGCGATCAGCTTCCAGCAGTCTTGAAAGCGATGCCGACTTCTCGCACTTTCTCGTAGAGCTCAAGGGGGAAGCCAAAGGATCTCCAGGTCCATTAAAATTTCATTTGCAAACCAAGGATGGTGGCTTCAATTTTGAAGTGAGTTGGAATATTGCCGCGGAGAACGAAGCACAATTCAAGAAGCGGGTTCAAGCGGAATTAAAACTGTCGCTCCTCGAAGCTGAGAGGAATCGCGTGAAGCTTCTAAGGCAAGAAGACACTGCAAATAACATGGCCGTTAAGGTCTTTGGAACCCGACTGACCTCGACAGATCTGGCCCATACAGTCACGCATGACTTTGAACGCCATCTAAAAAAATACCTTTCGGCAATGAAGGCGTGGAAAAAAGAGGTAAAAGCGACAGACGACTTGATAGAGATATCGTATAAACCTTGCATTGAACATTTCGAATGGCTCGTCCTGTACCAAATCGCCGGCGAAGACGGAACCTGCCTCACACATTCTGAAATAGCGGATATGGCACGTGAACGCAACGGCATTCACCTTACTGCCGATTCTGTAAGAAAGACGATCGCAAAGCTGGCAAAACTGATTGACTTAGGGCTGCGTGATCCTCATCAGCACGCAGGTCGGCCGCGCGGCTCGCGAAAGCAAATCACCCATCGAGCTACCCGCTAAAAAATCCGGAACTGCTGTCCAGAAAACTGGCGACAATGATTCCTGCATATCTCTGCCAACGAGTGTCGGAGAATCCGTCTGCGTAGTTCTGAGATCGGTTCTTGTTGGAGGTAAATTGAAACTCATAACGGCAGCAGCAGCATCGTCCTTGCAGTGAATGACCTCTTCCTTCGTTTTTGCAAATGACGAAGACCGATGGATGGCCTCGTGGATTCCTGAGACGTTCGACGCAGTATGCAGACGGGCTGCGGGTGCCGTCGTTATCACGCAAAACGCCGTCGCGAGCGTGACAACGCCAGCTAATTGTTCTGGGAGCATTAGTCCAGTTCAAAATGGCAAACCTATGGTGTTGGGCGACTGCTCGCTAATTCTCTTTCGTTGATCCAGCGACCATCAGCCGCGATATTCGCTATCTTCGCAAGTGGCGGAAGTCTTTTCGCAGGGTTTATGAGCGCCACAAAACAATCGAGACCAGCTTCACTTCTAGCCATTAACAATTGCACGTTTTACAGAAGTGAACAATATCTAAAAACGCCAAAATCATTAAGGAATCACCAAAAATCATCAAGAGCCTCTGGCTCTTCTGCACAGTGTTTAGTGAACATTTGTCTGCGCGAACTAGCTGTCTCGGGCGCTCAGATCGCTCGTTCATCACGAAAGACGAACTTGTCGGGCGGGAGGGGAACGTTTGATACGCGGTGATGCCACGCCTTGTAGTTCTGCTTTTCGATCCGCTTTCGGTAGTAGGCCGAAATTTTTTGAGTCTTTGAGTCATCATTCCCCACGATTGAAGACGACGAGTCGTGTGTAAACAACGTTCTCTCACCACTTTAGCCTCATCTTCCTTCCACCATCGCTGTTTGTTTCTTAACAGATTTTCAGTAATGCGTCGTGTCTCAAGCTATGCGATCTGAAATGAAACTGCGTTTAAAGACATTCCAGTCACAAGTACAGTGAACTGCCAACCGCTATAAGGTAACGCAAGTTAGTTGAACCGAGCTGGAGATAAAAAATGAGCGATGTTTCTACGATCTATAAAGATCTCAATCGACTGTACTCTGACTTGAAAAAGGGTCAACCACCAACATCAGTTGAGCATGGATTGCTGGAAACCCGGCTGACCCAATTGAAGGAACTCGATGAGAGCCTGAATCATGTAACATCCGGTCCCTTTGACGTATTTGATCGTAAAGAACTTGCGTTACAACAGCGCGCCGCTGCCTGGCTTTTAGGCTGGGCAGCGTTCAGTCGAATCATTCTACACTTTAGCCGTCAAAACCCGGACCAGGTTGCCCGGCAACATCTTCTGCCTTTGAATGAGCCCTCAGTACTGAGCTTGTTATTAGCTATTTATCAGCAGCTAAAGGAGGCAGATCCAGGCATAGCGGAACCGCTAAAACACCGTCTTAATAATCGGCTCAACATCGCTAGCCTTAACTACACTGAAAGAATTTTACTTCCGGATGGAAAGCGTGATTGGTATATCC
>Ga0105243_10004972_pt1 | contig 10422 bp, 15 predicted proteins | sample KBSM34metaG_FD_81525 | JGI IMG/M metagenome (GOLD analysis project Ga0105243, IMG submission 81525) | Miscanthus rhizosphere microbial communities from Kellogg Biological Station, Michigan, USA - KBS M3-4 metaG | ecosystem: Host-associated > Plants > Roots > Rhizosphere > Soil | place...
ATGTTCCGGCCAGAGCAAGTCGTCGAGCCGGCCCTCGAAAAGCGCGTCCAGGACGGCCTTGGCCTGCTCCGGCGTGATCCCGGCGTAGCGCGCGTAGGCGGCCAGGTGGCGCGCGTCCCGCTGGTCGGTCTCCAGCCGGCGCAGGTCGCCCGCGATGTATCGGTTACTGGAGAGCGGGATGTTCAGCCAGGGCTCCTTCGAATCGTAGCCGCCCGTCAGAGAATTGCGGTGGATCACGCGGCCCCAGGACATCGGATAGCCCACCGGGCCTACTCCTCGGGCCCGGCGTAGCTCGGGTAGTGGAGCCACAAGAGCTTTTCGGCCAGGTCGGAGATCGGCGCCAGGGTATCGCGCACAATCTCTCTCAGTTCGTTCGGCGTCATGTCCGCCAAGCCTGTCGCGTAGCCCATCCCCCGAATCTGCTGCTGGATCAGCGCGAGCGTGGCGATCAGGTGGCCCAAACGACCGTCTTCCAGGAAGGCCAGCGGGAGCCCGCGCGTGGCGGTGAGCGCGGCCGCGATGCGCCGCACCTGCTCGGCGGTGGCGCCCGTGGGATCCACGCGCAGCCCGAACAGATTGACCCGCTCCCCCTGCCGCCGGAGCGCGACCATGCCGTCTCCGGTGATCACCGTCTCCCACGGCCAGCCGAACTCGGAATCGAAGTCGGCCGGTTCGATCTCTGCCCGCGCGGCCTGGGCCTGATCCGGCCGGAGCTTTACATACGCCTGATCTGGCCGGAGCTTCGCGTAGACCTGCCGGACATCCTCGACGATCTGCGCGGTCTGCGCCTGGAAGTCGGTTCCGGGCCCAGGATTCGAACCTGGCTCTACGGGGTCAAAGCCCGCCGTCTTACCGCTAGACGAGCCCGGAGCGATGACACGGATCGAGACCTCCACCTCCCTCCCTACGAAATTTCGGAACATGCTGTCCACGAAAACATTGCCGACCTTGTGTTGGAAGACCTTGACATTGCTCTCGTCCCGCGGGACGTTGATCTCCCCGACGCTCGTCTCGACTAGCCCTTCGAAGCGGGCGCCGGTCGCCATGATCTCAGAGGATCGCCCCATCTCGTTCCTTCCCTTCATACGCCGCGATGGTCGCCTTCCCCGCGCTGGCCGCCATGCTGGATAGCTCGGGCCGGTCCAGCGCCCGGCAGAGCACCGCCGCGACCTCGGGCATCTCCAGGCCCACCTTGAGCCCGATCATGAGCGCGAGCGCCGCGCCCACGCGCGGGACCACCAGCTTGCCGTCGGCGTCGTGCATGATCTCATCGCCAAGCTCGACGACCAGGGTCTTCAACCGGCCCCGAATCGCGTCATCCCAGTGCGGGATCTCGCGCCGGAACACGAACCGGACCATCTCATCGAGACGCCTCTCGATCAAGTCGGCCTGGGCGCGGTAGTAAGTCGCCGCCGTCGCGTGCCCGCCGCCGAGGGATTGCGCGGAGAGGGACCGTAGCTGGAGGATACCGGCGCGGAGCGCCCGGCGCAGCTTCTCGGACTCGGGGTTTTCCATGCCGGTAATACTACATGCCGGCCGGTAGTCTTGTCAACGGCTCCCTCGTAAGGATTCGAACCTCAATTTCCTCATCCAGAGTGAGGCGTCCTACCGCTAGACGACGAGGGAATGGCGGAGCGGGAGGGAGTCTAACCCCCAAGGCTTGTTAGGCTCGACCGGGTTCAGGCCGGCTGCCGTCAACACGTCGGCTTGCCGCTCCGTGGCGGAAGGGGAGGGATTCGAACCCCCGGAACTGCTCCCGCAGTTCACCCGCCTTCGAAGCGGGCACGATCGTCCACTCTGACACCCTTCCCAGCGTCATGGCGCATCTCCCATCTCGACCGCGTGCGAGAGATCGATGATCGCCCGGCCCAACTGCCGATCGCGATTCTCCAGCTTCTCCACGACCCGCGTGAGGGTCTGGAGCGCGGTCGCTAGCTCGCGGATGTAGGCATACGGGCAGGGCTCGACGTGGTATCTCTCCCGGTAGGTCGGGTAGGTCGGGACCCGTTCCCCACAGCCGCAGACCATCGGACTGAGGCGCTTGCCGCGCCCCACGTCCTCCAGGACTTCGACCACGCGGGTCTCCACCGCGTCTGTGGAGATCGGGCGGGGAGTCTGGGGTTCGAACCCAGGTGCGCTCTCGCGCGAGCCGCTTAGCGGGCGGTCCCGATTATCCTCTCCGGCAACTCCCCGAGGGCGGAAGGGGTGGGATTCGAACCCACGCGGGCTCTCGCCCGAACCGCTTTCCGGGCGGTCACGATCATCCTCTCTGCCACCCTTCCGAATGTCCAGATCTCGGAACAATTCCGTCAGGACGGCGCCGTAGAAGCCGGCGCGATCGGTTAGTTCCCCGTCAACGTAGTAGGTGGTCGCCCGAACCACCACGGGCTCGGTGTCGCTGTGCGACGTGACTTCGAGCGGCCCGTCCTTGATCGTGAATCGCTTCCGCATGACGGGATCCGCGGCCGACCGCGGGAACTGTGCCAAAGTCATCCTCCTCGGAGCGCCCGGCGGGGATCGAACCCGCGATCTGTCGCTTTGCAGGCGACCGCCTTCCCGCTCGGCCACGGGCGCCTACCATCGAGTTCGGCCCTTACACCAGGCGCTTGTAAGGCGCCGCCGGTGGGTGCTGCCGACACCTCCGGGTTAGCATACCGGCGTGCTTCTTGACCGACACCCCGGCCTCCCTCGATGGACATTCGAAGTCTGAGCGCGCTGGTCAGGCTCGCTGTTCCTCGAATGTGGTGCCCCCGGGGAGATTCGAACTCCCAATTCAGCCCGCTTAAAAGGCGGGTGCCATACCTTTAGGCGACGGAGGCGGGACTAAGAGCAACCGTAGATGAACAGGATCAACGCGACCGCGAAGCAAGCCGCGATCGCGAAGACCGTATTCGTGTCGAAGATCGAGCCCGTGCGCACCGAGACGAACGGACTGGACCGAGTTGGTCTGGGCGGACGGGTGCCGACGGCCCGATTCGAACGGACGACCTCCAGTGTTTCAAGCTGGCGCTCGGCCATCTGAGCTTCATCGGCGTCGAGGATGAACGCGCAGTCCTCGGAGACCAGGAGCACGCGGACGCGCTGGCCGGGATGGAGATCCACGCCCGCCATGTAGGGCAGGGGCCGGACCTCCCCGCGCACGACCACGTGCGCGATCCGCAGGAGCGGATCGACCGGCTCCGGCAGCTTCTTCGATCTATTCGGGATGAACCCGTTGACCACATCCATCCGTTTCCTCGGTGGGCCCGGGGAGATTCGAACTCCCGACCTCGACCTCCGCAGAGTCGCGCTCTATCCGCTGAGCTACGGGCTCGAAGATTGCCCAGCCCTCGGTTTCCAGCATCGCCAGGGCCTCTAGCCCCCCTCGACCGCGCCGGACCCAGAGCCAGCGGATCATCGGTCGGTGCCCCCGGCGGGATTCGAACCCGCATTAGTTCCGGGTAAGAGCCGGATGCCATGCGCATTAGGCGACGGAGGCGGGTCGAGCTTTATGGTTGCCGTCTCGGTAGACCACGCGAGCACTTCCCCGAGCAGGATCAAACCTTCGCGCGGCGGCCTGGCGAGCTTCGCGGCTTGCTCCAGCGTGCCGTCGAACTCGCTCACCGCGGAGACCATGAGGCGGTTGGTCGGCTCATGCCAGGCGAGCTTCATCGCGGTCTCGACGGCCGACGCCGCTGACGGCGCTTGCCGATCGGGACGCGGCGCGAGCGCGGCGGATACTCGAAGCGGGCCCGGTGCGTCTCTCGTCCCATCCGGTGCTCGAATTTCTCGTGCGGGGTCCGCTCGGAGGAATAAAGCCCGCGCATCCAGCCACCGCCGATGCGCGTGAACCTATTCCATGTCCAGGCCCGTCCGCAATATGGGCAATAGGGCGGCTCCTCGCCCAGATAGTGCCCGCAACTCTCGCAGAGCCAGAAAACCAGCGCCGGCCGCTGTTTCAGCTTGCCCATCATCCCGCCTTCGCGTAGTGCTCGCACTCCGGCGAGCAGCCCAGGTCAAGCCGGTAGCCGTGCTCCTGGATCCCCGGCACGTAGTACCGCCCCGGCATCTCGCCGCGGCGCGTGTCGGGATTCAGATAGATCACCATCCCGCTGTTGTGGCAGACCCCACCCCACGGCCAGCCCTCGATTCCGGCGCCCTCGGTGAAAGTGATCCGGTGGGTCCGGTCGCAGGCCAGGCACTTCTTGACGAGTGGTTTGATCTTCGCGGGCATCTTGGAACTCCCTAAAAGGGCCGGAGCCACGCCGGAGCGTGGCCGGCCCTCCCCGCGCGGTCGCTGGTTTCCGACTGGGGCCGGAGCCCCAACCTTACTCCGCAGGCATTGGCCGCGCGTCGGCTCGCAGAGAGGGATTCGAACCCCCGACATCGGCGTTAACAGCGCCGCGTTCTACCACTGAACTATCCGCGAATAAGCCCCTCGGGACGGAGCATTTCTAGGCCGGAACCCCGCTAGCGGCGGGATCAGATCCCGATTCAGGCCCTTGGACGATTGCCCCCACGAGTAGGGCGAACCGTGCTCCCGACACCGCGTATTTTTATCCTTCGGTCGGTTGATCAGGCCACCTATGTCCCGATGGGGCCGACTCGGGCAAGTCCGCTCCTCCTCCCCTCCCGGGGAGAAACCGCGGCGCACCCAAGTCGGTGGATCGGGCGGGAATCGAACCCGCGGCCTCCGCTTTGCAAGAGCGGCGCTCTCCCTGGCTGAGCTACGCGACCCGGTGGGGTGAGTGGGATTCGAACCCACACCTCCGCGAGGAGACGAATTTTACAGATTCGCGCCCTTTCCGATCAGGCTTCCACCCCTATTGTCTCGGCGCCGGCCGGAGCCCGAGACTCGTTGCACTCAAGACGAAGTAGAAGGCCCCCTTCCCGCGCCCCGGCCGGCGCTCGCAGATTTGATGGTCCACAGGGCGGGATTCGAACCCGCATGCCTCTCGGCGTCACGTTCTAAGCGTGGTGCGTCTGCCATTTCGCCACCTGTGGCCGGCGCCGCGTGCGGGACTCGAACCCGCGATCTCCACCTTGACAGGGTGGCGAGCATTCCAGCCTGCTCCGACACGGCTAGTTGGGCGGACGATGCGCCGGTGCCCTCCCTTTTTTGTGCGTTTGCGCATCGCCGCGCCCGGTGCACCCCCGGGGATTCGAACCCCGAAGCCCTTGCGGGCACAAGGCTCTCAACCTTGCGCGTCTACCGTTCCGCCAGGGGCGCGTTTTCGGTGCTCCGCGAGAGATTCGAACTCTCACCTGATCAGATTTTGAGTCTGGCGCCTCTGCCAATTGGGCTAGCGGAGCAAACTGGAGCCCCCGGGGAAGATTCGAACTCCCGACCCGCCGCTTACAAGGCGGCCGCTCTGACCAACTGAGCTACGGAGGCGGGCCAGGGCCGACCTGACGAGCACATCGGCCCAGAGAGGCTTGGGGCGCTCCTTTCCCGATATTTCCACGGGCATCTCTCGGGCTGTTGCAACAGCCTTTGGGCGAAGCCTCGGAACGTCCGGAGCCGTGATCGGCGCCAGCCCTCTCGGTGCCGCCAAGGGGACTCGAACCCCTGCCCACGCCTTGAAAGAGCGTTGGCCTGCCACTAGCCTATGGCGGCGTCGCCTATTCGGTTGGTAAGGTGCTACGCCCGCTCAGGGCATGATGATGAGGTAGATCGCCACGAACAGCAGCCCGATCGCGAGCAGCGTGCTCGACGCGACCGGCCCGAGGGCGGCGCCCACCGCGGCGAGCAGGAAGCAAGCCGCCGCGACGAGGGCGATGACACGGAGCCCGAAGGCTTTATCCATCGGAATACCTCCCGGAGCATCCGGCGGGACTCGAACCCGCGACCTTCTGCATGGCAAGCAGACGCGATAGCCGACTTCGCCACGGATGCCAGATGGAGACGGGACAAGCTCAGTTTGGGATGAAGCTCGGTTCTGCGCGAGCGTCATTTTCTTAGATGCAGGCCCATCTCCACGTTGACGGGGCGGGACAAGCGAAGGACTCAGCCTCGGTGGACTGCTTTTAGACGCAGGCCCCATCCCCGGTACGCTCGGCAGGATTCGAACCCGCAATCCCCCGCATATAAGGCGGGTGCCTAACCGTCAGGCTCCGAGCGTAGATCGGGGATGGGGCAAGCCGTTGTTTAGGGAAAAAGTGTGCGGCAGGCCAATCCCCGGAGCATCCGGCGGGATTCGAACCCGCACATTCCGCCTTGGGAGGGCGGCACCCTAGCCGTTAGGTCACGGATGCGAAAAGCTGGCGGGCCGTAGGGGGGTTACTCGCTACGACCCGACCAGCGGTCGGCGCGGAAGGATTCGAACCTCCGCCCTCCCGGTCCCAGGCCGGGCGCTCTACCTGACTGAGCTACACACCGAGAACGGACGCCCTCGTCTCGCAACTGTCCGGCCGCGTTGGCGAGGGACATCCGGCAGCGGAGGCAGGACTCGAACCTGCAACTCGCCCGGTTTTGGAGACCGGGGCTCTGACCATTGAGCTACACCGCTGTATGCGGGTGCGACGGACCCGCCGCCCGTTCCCGCCCTACCATCCTCAAGAGATGGAAGCGGCTCCGCCGTCTCGGACCGACCCGACGGGAACGAACCTGCAATTATCATACCCAAAGCGGGCAGTATTGTCAAGGGTCCTTTTTGACGGAGACGAAAATCGCCCCGCAATGGGGACAATGATACACCCGTCTGGGCTCCTCCTCGGCCAAGAGGGTCGGTTGCTCGCCGACGTAGCTGGCGCCGATGTGCTCGACCTCCTCGGCCGGCCCCTGGCCCGACCAGGGCTCCTCGGCCGAACAGACGATCATTCGGGCGGCCCGATCACGACGCTCGGCATCAGGGCGCCGGCCAGGCGCCTGCGCAACGTCTCGACCGTGCTGGCCGCCGGGAGTAGGTGACCCTGGTGGAGAATGACGGTCGAGCGCCACTGGCGCCCGGGCGACACGACGAGCTTGGCACGCTGTCCCGCATCCGAGCGGTAGATCGCGGCCACGCTGGCGGCCTCGACCGCGCCGCCAAGCCCCAGGTCGATCCATCCCGACGGCATCTTGGCCTTGCGCGACTTGCCCTCGGTGAGCGCCGCGATCCAATCCTCCGGGTGCCGGGTGCCGGTGTCCGCCGCACCTTCCGACTGCCAGGGGAACTTAGGCACCGCCGTCCTCCGGCTTCTCCTCCACCGGAACTTTGTCCAGGAAGCTCATCTGGCGCCCGACCATGCGCAGGTCTCCGTTCCACGCGCCGAACAGTCGGACCTCGGTCCCGAAGCCCTCGAAATCGTGGCCGGTGAGCTTGTACTGGTCTTTGTCCGGGTCGTAGAAGATGTGCATCAACTGATGCGCCAGGCACGCCTTCACCTGATCGGCCGTGAGCGCGTAGTCCTGGCAGTTGTCGGCCGCCAGCCAGATGGCGAACGTGTCCCGGTCCATGTCCGCCAGGTACTTGGCGATCTCGGGGAGTGCCACGGCCTTCCCGAAGACCGCGTGCCCGCCGGCCTTGCCGCCGGTGCGCTTCCAGAGATAGTTGATCTTCGCGCCGTTGAGCGCGCTGAACACCTCCGGATGCGCCTCGATCAGCCCCTCGGCCATGCTCTCCAGGTCGTCGGCCGGCAGGAAGCTGGCCTTGGACCCGTCATCCTCCTCGAAGCTCTCCGGGCTCGGCGTGCCGTAGTAGGGATCGTCGGGCGCTCCCGACTCCCGAATCGCCTGGGTCGCCTCCGCCAGCTTGTCCACCTCGCCCACGTCGAGTGTGATTGTCGCGTCCGCTGCTTTCATCGAAATTCCTTTCATCTCATCTCCGAAGTTGGTCCCGATTCAGAAGCTCACCGCAATCTCGCACCTCCGATCAGTTGGTCGCGCGCCCGCTCCAGGATAGCCTCCTGATCAGGCGTCGGCCGCCAGCCGGAATCGATCGCGCTGGTCACGATCCCGTAGAGCAAGGCGGCCAGGGTCGTGTCCGCGCCGCCCCAACGTGCCCGACGCAGGTTCGCGCGCAACTCTCGGGAGTGGGCTTTCAGGCCCCGGTACTCCAGCGCGCGTTTCTGCATGGCCGTTATGGCGCGGTGCCGCCACTCGATGTAGTCGTGCCGGCGCATGGGCCGGCCGTCCCCACCCAGCTTGGAGCCCACCCCAAGCTGGGCCTCGATCTCGCGGATGGAGCGCAGCGCGTCGTCCATCCTGGCCTCGACCTCGCGTAGCTCCGTCTCGACCCGGCCGACATCGACCTCGCCGCCCTCTCGCATACGACGCCTCCCCGCACAGCGCCGTAAACAGTACCAGCCCTGCGGCCGGCCGGAGAGCGGCTTTCCCACAAGCCGGGATCACCGCCAGAGCCGGCCGATGAAGATGCCGAGGGCCAGAGGCGGCCCGAAGAACGCCGCCCCGACCACGACGTACCCCATGATGATGCCGAGCCGGAACCAGCGCGGGCTCGGGGCGGGCTCGGGCGCCGCCGGCTCCGCGCCGAACTCCCCCAGGAGATCGCCCCGGATCTTTAGGTAGGCCGCTTCGTAGGCGGCCCCCGGCCCCCAGCCGCGCGCCTTCATGTGCCGCGCGACGCGGATCCCCTCGTCGAGATGCGCCGCCAGGCGGTCCCGGCGGAAAGTCAGTGTGTCCTGCTCGGTAGCCATCGGCATAGCTCCTTTAGCCCCCTCACGGCGGCGGCACCGGATAGAGCCGGCCGCTCGGATCCTCGATTTGCCACGCCGCCGCCTCCCTACCATCTCGGAAGAGCGGCGCCAGGATGATATGGCCGGATTCTTGCTGCGGGCACTCCCCGCAGTTCCGATAGAAGTCGGCCGGCGTGTCGCCGTGCAGCCAGGGACCGAATCGGTGCGTCTCACACCTCGGCGGCCGGCGCCTCAGCCGCGAAAGAAGTCTTAACATCCGCGAGCCACTTCTCATAGCGCTTCTCCCAGCCGGCCCCGCAGATAATCTCCAGGAACATCGTCCAGGAGCCGGCGGCCACGTGGAGCGTGCTCTGTCGCATCTGCCGGAGCATCCCGCCGAGATCCATCAGGTAGATCAGCCCTACCCTGACCTCCTCCTTCGGGATGCTCGGCATATACCACCAGGTCTTGTGCTCGGCGTCGTAGCCCAGGTCGATCACCCGCTTGGCGAAGGCGGCGCCGAGCCTGAAAAACTCCTTGGCACCCTCCTCGACCACGGGCGGCGGGTTCTCCGCCCAATCCTTCGCCTGCGCGTACATGAACGACTCCGGCCCCATGAGGATGAACTCCGCGATCTCCCATTCCGTGAATCCTTTCAAATACTTCCCGCGTCGCCGTTGCTGGGCCAGCGCGAAGGCGGCGATCATCTCCTCGGTCGGATCCCCCCAATCCGGGAAGCTAGGCACCGGGAGCCCCGCGCAGCGGTGCCTCGGCGTTGATCCGCGCGATGGTGGATTTGTAGGGGCACTCCTCGGCGTGATACCGTCCCTCCCAGACATCCCTTTGTGACGGGAGTAGGTAGGCGCAGGTGCAGATCGCGTCCATCAGCGCGCCGGTGAGGACGCGCACGCGCGCCCAGCAGGGATCCTTTTGGTCCATCCATTTCCTCCTTTCGGTAAATTTACGGTAAGTCGGTCGGCGTTGTACCGTCACGCGGGGCTGGGGCGGGTTAAGGGACGTCGAGATGTCCCGGCCCGAATTGGCCTGACCTGGGATCGGCTGAGGAGGCGAGTCGCCTAGCTCCGCCTCGAAGCGACGCGATAAGCACAGTCGGGCAGGCCCGTGTTGGCACGACGCGGGCTGCGGAAACACGAGTTGGCTGGTCGCTTCGCACCGTGCCGGCGGGCTCGCGCGGGGACAAGGGACGTCGCCGGACGCGGCGGAGGTGTGTCCTGTTCGGACCTGTCGGCCAGACGGGGCCTGGCAAGAAATGGCCTGGAAGCACGGGACCTGCGCCGGTGGGCGACGACGGGATAAGCAACGTCGTTGCGCGCAGGGGAGTTGCGGCTCGTCTAGACCTGTCGGTATGACAGTGGCACGGCGCGAGGGGTGCCGCCGGGATTCGACGGGACAAGGGACGTCGCTGCGCCTTGACGTGATCGGACAGGACATGGTCGGCGCGAGACCTGACGGGGTTAGTCGCTGAGCCCAAAGGTGGGGCGACCTGGTTAAGCCTGGCCTGGACTGTCGCTCGGGCGTGGCTCGCTCGGGCAGGGCTCGGCCTGATAGGCGCCAGCGGTGGCGAGTCGATCAGGGCGGCCTGGGCGTGCTCGGGCTGGGAGCAACCCGCGTAGGCCAGTCGATTGGTCATGGTGCGGCTCGATTTAACACGCAATGTCGGGCCGACGGGGCGAGGCTCGCGGCGGCTGGCCCTGACTCGGAAGGACACGGGCGGAGACGATCAGGTGCGGCGTGCGAAGTCGCAACGACACGACATAGGCGGCACCGGACTGGTTAGTCGCTGAGACAAGGACCGGCCTGACGCGG